>Ga0209690_1000132_pt1 | contig 34252 bp, 31 predicted proteins | sample GraSoiAngelo_150_FD_186164 | JGI IMG/M metagenome (GOLD analysis project Ga0209690, IMG submission 186164) | Grasslands soil microbial communities from the Angelo Coastal Reserve, California, USA - 14_1009_09_40cm (SPAdes) (version 2) | ecosystem: Environmental > Terrestrial > Soil > Grasslands ... | reverse complement strand
TCCACGGGCTCGTCTTCGAGGCGCCGCAGCTTCCCGGCTGGGACGGTGTTCCGCTGGTCGAGATCATGAGCAAGCGGTTGCGCATCCCGGCGCTGCTCGAGAACGACGCGAACGCAGCGGCGCTCGGGGAGAACCGTTTCGGCGCCGGCCGGGATACGCGCTTCCTCGTCTATCTCACGATAAGCACAGGGGTAGGCGGTGGCATCATCATCGAGCGCAAGGTCTATCACGGCGTGAGCGGCGCCGCGGGGGAGCTGGGCCACATGGTCGTCTGGTTCAACGGCCCGCGCTGCCTCTGCGGCGAGCGCGGCTGTCTGGAGGCGATCGCCTCCGGTACGGGGCTCTCGTGGCGTGCGAAGGAGCTGGTCGAACGCGGGGAAGCGCCTGGCCTTGCCAACATTCTTCGCGAGAAGGGAGAGCTGGACGCCGACGAGATCGCGGACGCTGCCCGAGCCGGGAACAAGGATGCGCGCCGCCTGTTCGATGAGGCCGGGCTCTACCTGGGTGTGGCGCTCGCCAATTACGTGAACATCTTCAACCCGGAGATGATAGTCCTCGGCGGGGGCGTGCTCACCGGCGCCGGCGACCTGTTCCTCGAACACGCCGAGCGAATCATGCGTCAGCTCGCGCGAAAGGAGCCACTGAAGTACGTCCGCCTCGAGCGCGCAGCGCTCGGGGATCGCTCCGGCCCCCTCGGAATGATTGCGGCGTTGGGGGATATGGTGCACGGCGAGCGTCCTACACAACGCGAGGTGTAGGGGCGCAGCACGCGTGTAATCGCCGGGGCGGTTCCCCGCAGGATGACCTCCAGAGTGGAACCTATCCCCGCATGCGCGTGTGCTGCGCCCCTACGAGCCGCGTCGAAGTTAGGCGCTTCGTCTCCGGCGGTGGCGGAACGGCCTGGTGTTGACGGGCCGGCGCTCCCGCACCGGCGACAGCTCAGGTGGAATGCTTCCCCGCTCGCGCTCGACAATCGGCTGAAGGACGGTGATCGTCTGGGCAAGGAGGCGCGCGACTTCGTCTGCGAGAGGTTCGGTCAGGGGGTCGTAAATTACCGTCTGGTGGATGCGGGCCCACGAAGCAGTCCACTCCTCCAACTCCACCTGCGGGCCGAGGCGGGCCTGGATCTCGGGCATGTGGGGTGCCATCAGCTCCGCCCAACGATAGGAGAAGTCGCGGGGGCCCTCGAAGTGGAGGCCGATCTCGATGCGGCCGGTCTTGCGTGCGAGCCACACTTCGTAGTGCACCTTCGGGGAGTGATAGTGCATCCAGAGCCAGACGGAGCTGATGCGGGAGGTTATGCCGTGGCGCAGCTCTTCGGGGAGAAGCGAGATCGCGCGGTCGTTTACGAGTGGGAGGAACTCGGCGACGCGCAGGGGCATGTGGGGATGATACCAGACGGAAACGGCCGAGCCAGCAAACCACAAGCGCAGCGAAAAGCCGATGCGGCTCGCCCAACGCGGCTGCGGGGCTCGCGCCGTGCTAAGATTTAGCGGGTATGCGCCCCTGATTTTCTCTCCCGCCCGGCGGGGAAGGAGGAGCGGATGACAGCAATCATCATAATCGCGGTGCTCGCGGTAATCATTGTGATCGTCGCCTTGATCCTTTTCGGGATGTACAACGGGCTGATCCGGTCACGGAACCGGGTGAAAGAGGCGTGGTCAGGGATCGACGTCCAATTGCGGCGGCGCGCCAGCCTCGTCCCGAATCTGGTGGAGACCGTCAAGGGTTACGCATCACACGAGCGCGAGACGTTCGAAGAAGTGACGCGCGCCCGCTCGGCGGTCGAGCAGGCGGGGAGCATCCCGGACGCCGCGGCGGCGAACAACATGCTTACCGGGGCGTTGCGTCACTTGTTCGCTGTGGCGGAGAACTACCCTCAACTGCGGGCATCCGAGAACTTCATGAACCTGCAGACCGAGCTGTCTGACATCGAGGAGAAGATCGCGTTTTCGCGCCAGTTCTATAACACGAACGTCCTCGACTATAACAACCGGCTCCAGACCGTGCCCACGGTGTTCATCGCGAACATGTTTGGCTTCCAGCGCGAGGAGTTCTTCGAGGCAGACGAGGAAGGCCGTGCGGAGGTTCGGGTCGACTTCACGGGAGCGCAGGCGGCCGCGCCAGCCGCAAGCGCACCAGAAGGCGCGGAAACCCAGCCGGAACAGCCGGGACAACAGCCCTCGTAGGCGCCAACGAGCTAGCGGACCAGATTCGCGAGTCCGCGAGCTAGCATGACGGACGACAGTACGGCGGCCGAAGCGGTTAGAGACGGCGAATACGCTTTCCGCCTAACGGGCGAGACGCCCCTGTACGAGACGCCCGACGCTTCCGCGCGGGTCGTGGCGACGCTCGCGGCGGGGTCAATAGTCACCGTGCATGATCGCTCGGGCGATTTCCTGCACGTCATAACGCCAGACGACAGCTTCGGCTTTATTCCGGCGTCCACGCCCGTCAACGAGGTCGAGGCGATGTCGCTGGCGACACAGCCAGAGCCGCCCGACCCCGAAGCGCCGCTTGGGCCGTCGCCCGCGGGGGTTGCAGCATTCGAACGCGACCAGACCGCACAAGCAGCGCGTAGAGCCGCGGACCGCGACTGGAAGCCCGACCCGATAAATGTCGGCGACGCCCAACGCCTCCTCATCTACGATCGGATCGACAAAAACAAGCGCGAGACATTGATGATCATGGGCGGCTACGTGATATTTCTCACTCTCTTCTTCGCCGCGATTGGCGCAGTGATCGGCTTCAGCAGCCAGGTGCCACCCAGCGAACAGGTGACCATAACGCTCGTGGTAGGTGCAATCGCCGGTGTCATTAGCCTTGCGATCGCGGTCATCATGTATCGCTCCAGTACCTCGATCGTGCTCGGCATCTCGGGCGCTCATGAGGTCACGAAGGAAGAGGAGCCGGTCCTATATCGAATCGTGGAGAACCTCAGTATCGGCTCAGGCCTGCCGATGCCAAAGGTGTGGGTGATCGAGGACAGCGCCCCGAACGCCTTCGCGACCGGCCGCAATCCCGGCGCAGCGCACGTCGCGGCGACGCGGGGCCTGCTCGACAAGCTGGAGAAGCGAGAGCTCGAAGGCGTGATAGCGCACGAGGTCTCGCACGTCGGCAACTACGATACGCGGCTGATGACGCTCGTCGCTGTTGTCGTAGGCCTCGTCGCCCTGCTGTCAGACCTCATGCTGCGGCTGACCTGGTACGGTGCCGGCGCGCGTTCCAGTAACCGGGATAAGGGCGGCGGCGCGATCGCCCTGGTTATTCTGGCAGTGGCGGTCGTATTCATCGCGTTGTCTCCGGTTATCGCCAGCATCATGCGGCTTGCGCTCTCGCGACAGCGAGAGTACCTGGCCGACGCCTCCGGGGCGCTTCTCTGCCGCAACCCGGACGCGCTCGCCGACGCTCTCCTCAAGATTTCGGCCGACCCCGAGACGCTGGAAGTGGCAAATAAGGCGACGGCCCACCTCTACATCTGCAACCCACTGAAGGGACACGAGAGCTTCCTGAACAACCTCTTCTCGACTCACCCGCCAGTCGAAGACCGCGTGCGGATCCTGCGGTCGATGTAGCGTGGGCGTCTCGCTACGTCCGGCTCGCTCAGGTGATATTCCGGAGATCGAGCGTCTGCTGGCCGCCGAATGGCTGCCGCCGATGGCCATCCAGGAGTTTCTCGAGTCGTTCTGGGTACTCGAGAATGAAGGCCGCGTCGCGGGTGCTGCCGGGATCGAGATCTACGGCGAGGCGGCGGTGCTCCGATCGGTCGTTGTCGCGCCCGAACTGCGCGGGACTGGAGAGGGCGACCGCCTCGTCCGAACCGGTCTCGATTATGCGCGAGACCACAGCGCGAGGCGGGTGTACCTCTTCACAATGCACGCGGCGCCGTTCTTCGCCCGCTACGGCTTCGAACCCGTCACGACGGACGACTTCGAGCCGGCCGTCCGGGAGTCCTGGCAATATGTGGGCCTCACTGAGCGGCCGGAGATCCTCAAGCAGATGACGCCGATGCGGCTGCGATTGTAGGGTCGAGGCCTCGACTAGTCCCGGCGATCGGGAGGGTCACGCCTAGGCGACGACCTCGACGCGCTCGCCCTCGGCGACATCGCCTACACGCCACACCGGCTCATCTGCCACCGCGAAGAGCGACTCTACCTGGCCTGCGTTCTCGGGCGCGACGGCGAAGAGCAGCCCGCCGGACGTCTGCGGATCGAAGAGCAAGTGCTCCATCGCCTCCGGAATTCCGCTGGCCAGGCTCACCTTGCCCGCGAGATAGCTCCGATTGCGCGCGGCGCCGCCGGTTGTGATGCCGCGCGCAGCGTACTCGAGCGCGCCGGGCAGCAGTGGGACGCACGAAGCGTTGAAGAGGAGCGCCGCCCCGCTCGCAGCTGCCATCTCGTAGCCGTGGCCGAGCAGACTGTAGCCGGTGATGTCCGTAAGCGCCCGCGCGCCGGCCTCGCGTGCCAGGTGCGAGGCGTGGCGGTTGAGGCGTGTCATGCTCTCGATAGCGGTGTCCAGGTGCTCATCCGCGGCGTCGCCCTGCTTGGCGGCCGTGCTGATAATGCCCGTGCCGAGCGCCTTCGTGAGGAAGAGGGCATCTCCCGGGCGCGCACCTGCCTTCGTCAGCACACGCTGCGGGTGGACGAGGCCGAGGACGGCGAGGCCGAACTTCGGCTCAGCGTCGATGATGGTGTGTCCACCTGCAAGAATTCCGCCAGCCTCGGCTACCTTGTCCGCTCCGCCCGCCAATATGGCAGCGACCGTTTCGGCTGGGAGGTCCTCGGGAAAGGCCGCTATATTCAGGGCGAGTACGACTTCCCCGCCCATGGCGTAGACGTCGCTCATGGCGTTTGTTGCGGCGATAGCGCCGTACGCGTACGGATCGTCCACTAGCGGCGCAAAGAAGTCCGTGGTCATCACGACCGCCTGCTCGTCGTTCAGACGGTAGACGGCGGCGTCATCAGGCGCGTCGAGACCGACCAGCAGGTCAGGATCGCTGCTGGCCGGACGGTCTGCCAGGAAGCGCAGGACCTGCGCTATGGACTCAGCGCCCGCTTTGCCGGCTCACCCGGCGCAGGACGCGAGCGCCGTCAAACGCACGTGCTCAGTACTCAACAGACTCCTTTCGCCCTCAGTATAATGCGGGAGTGCGTTCGCGACCGGCGCTCATCCTGGGGACGCTCATCGCACTCGTTTCCGCGCTCAACTCCTGTGGCGGAGACTCGGAGTCGAAGCCGCCCGGCGTTCTGATCGGCGGTCTGCCGACTCGCTCCCCCGGCCCGTCCCAGTCCCCTGTTGCCGCTGCTGAGGTGCAAACCCAGGAGCCTACGCAACCTCCGAGATCGCCGATGGTGGTATCGCTGGCCTGGCTCGACAACTCCCCGGCGGTGCCCGAGTTGCCCTCGTCATTTGCGGCGCAGTCGCCTGACGCCGGGCTGCAGGCGGCGATAGAGACGGCGCTCGCGGGCCGCGAAGGCTCGTACTCGGTCGTCGTTCACAACCTCGCGGACGGGCGGGCCGCGTCGCTTAACGCCGACAAGGTTTACTACGCGGCCAGCCTGTATAAGCTCGAGGTCCTGCTCGAAGCGTACCGCCAGCGCGACGGCGGGCAGCTCGACTTCGGCAGCCTGCTGACGCTTGAGAAGAAGTACGTCGATCTCGACCTAAAGACGCTGGACTCGCTCGAGATAATCGAGAACGACATGGTGACCGTGCAGGATGCCGTCCGTGCGATGACGATCGTCAGCGACACCCCCACAGCGGCGCTGCTGCAGGACACCGTAAACGCGGGGCGCATCGATGACACGCTGGCTTCTCTCGGGTTAGGCAGCACCGAGAGCGCTAACCGAGACCTGCCAACAACGGCCCGCGACATGGCCCGCCTGCTGACAGCGATCGCCGCCGGCGAAGGAGGCGTGAACGCGGGCTCGCGCCTCGAGATGCTTTCGCTCCTCGAGCAAGAAGGATACCGGGCGGGTGTCGTGGCGGGTGTTCCGTCTGACACCGTGGTCGCCCACAAGACCGGCAGCTATTCAGACGCGACTCATGACGTCGCGCTCGTCTGGGGGCCCAAGGGGCCGTACGTCATCGCTGTCCTGACCGACCGCTCATACGATTGGGACGCGATCCGCGAGGTCTCGCGCGCCGTTTGGGACTACTTCGCCGCGCAGCCGTAGACGCGACCGTGCCTCCCAAGCGTGCCAAACGTCTGACAGCGCCGGAGATCGTCGCCCGCCTTTCCTCACTCTACGGAGAGCCGGTGTGGCGCCCGCACGGCGACCCGATGTCGGAGCTTGTGCTTACCATCCTCTCGCAGAACACGTCCGACGCCAACTCGGGGCGGGCTTTCATGCGCTTGCGGTCGCGCTTCTGGTCCTGGGAGGACCTGCTCGCGGCGGACCAGGAGGAGATCGTCCCCGAGATCCAGGTAGGCGGGCTCGCTCGGATTAAGGCGCCGCGGATCAAGGCGGCGCTGGCGGCCGTCTACCAAAGGCGCGGGAGTTTCGACATCCAGTTCCTCCGCGAGCTACGGCTGGAGGAGGCGAAGGCCTGGCTGCGCGAGCTGAAGGGCGTCGGCCCCAAGACGGCAGCCTGCGTGCTGATGTTTGCGCTCGGGAGGCCGGCCCTACCAGTCGACACGCACGTGCACCGCGTCGCCCAGCGCCTCGGTCTCGTGCCGGCGAAGGCGGGCGCTGCCCAAGCGCACGATATCCTCGAAGCGATCCTCGAGCCGGACGAGGTGTACGCCTTCCACATCTCGCTGATCAAGCACGGACGGCGCATTTGTCGTGCTCAACAGCCGCTTTGCGAGCGGTGCCCGCTGTTGGACGGCTGTCCGGCTGGGCAGGGATTCATTCGCGGTCGGTCGGGATAATTGACGACGTGACTACAAACAGATAGAATGTAGTCACCATGATTGAAGTGAACGTTCGAGAACTGAAGAGCCGGATGTCCCATTATTTGCGCAGGGTGGAAGAGGGGGAGCAAATCAAGATCACGCGTCGCGGTAAGACTGTCGGCACAATCATACCTACGCTCGGGCGGACCGAGGAGGAAACTTCGGCTGAACGGGCGATCCGCGCGCTTATGGCCAAGGGCATCGTCACCTGGTCCGGGCGGAAACCGGTCTTCCCAGAGAAGGGCGTACGCATGCGAGGTGATGGGCCAACAATTGCCGAAATGATTGTCGAAGATCGGCGTTGATCGTCTACCTCGACGCCAGCAGCCTAATTAAATTCCACATCGAGGAGGAAGGGTCGGGTGCAGTCAGAAGTATGATGGCCCTGGCGCCGTCGCTGATAATGTCCCGGGTGGGCTACGCCGAGGCAAGGTCCGGCCTTGCGAGGGCGCGAGACGCGGGGCGGCTGCAGGACACCGCGTACAGAGCAGCTCGCCTTACGCTTGACATCCAATGGGCGGGTATCGTCATCGTCGATGTATCGGAGACTCTAATCCAGAATGCCGGCGACCTCGCGGAGCGACACTTGCTGAGGGGCTTTGATTCGATCCATCTCGCGTCAGCCCTCCTTGCCCAGGATCAGGGCGGCGAGCCCGTTACATTCTCGGCCTGGGACAGCCGCCTGCTCGTCGCGGCCCAAACCGAGGGCCTTGTCATCGCACCCAACGCTTGACATCTCCGTCCGAAAACGCCTACGGTATATACACCATGACGCCTGAGCTGAGCGGCACGCCGCGACGGCCCCGAGCTAACAGCGGGGGCTTGGCGCGCGTTCACCGCTAGCCCGGCGTCAGTCAGACAGAGTACGCTAGGCCCCACCGCTTTTTCGACGGGTGGGGCTTTTTCATTTCAGGAAGCGATGCGATGTTGAAAGTAGGCATCATAAACGCCACGGGATATGCGGGCGCCGAGCTGGCGCGCCTGTTGTATTCGCATCCCGAGGTCGAACTCACGAGCGTCAGCGGGCGGAGCGCGGGGGGCAAGGCGCTGGCGGACGTTTTCCCGCACCTCGCCTGTTATGACCTGACTATCGGCGAGGAGATTGGCGATGTCGATTTCGCCTTCTCCGCGTTACCGCATGCGGCGAGCGCGGCGGTGTGCGCGCCGCTAGTTCGCGCGGGAATTCCCGTCGTCGACATCAGCGCCGACTTCCGTCTCCGCGACCCAAAAAAATACGCCGAGTGGTACGGCGGCGAACACCCGGCACCGGAACTGCTTTCGCAGGCGGTCTATGGGCTGACGGAGCTCAACCGCGAGGCAGTGCGGCAGTCGAAGCTCATCGCCAATCCGGGCTGCTTCCCGGAGAGCGCATTGCTCGCGCTGGCGCCTGCAGTGAGAGCGGGGATCATCGGGCCGGAGATCATCGTCGACTCGAAGTCGGGGATCTCGGGCGCCGGCCGCGGCCTCGACCTCAAGTATCACTTTGGTGAAGCGGACGAGAGCGTATCGGCGTACGGCCTCTCGGGTCATCGCCACCTGCCCGAGATCGTGCAGGAGCTGGCGTCAATGTGGCCTAAGGAAACGGGAACAGAGCGCGGAACGTGGCTCGCTGTTGGCGTGGCTTCGAGGTCGCCCGGCGCCGAGCTAACTACGGCACTCGCTGACATGGATGAACAGCAAAGAGTCGCCGTCCTTAAGACGGCACGAGAATGGACGAGGGAACGTCAAGAGCGATTTGTTTATGGAGCAGATGAGATGCGCCCGATGGTCACGTTCACACCGCATCTGATCCCCATGACCCGCGGCATCCTCTCCACCTGCTACGCACCGGTGACCGCTGGCGCGCTGCCATTGGGCGTTGCGGGAGACGTCGTACGCGAGCTGTATCAAGACTTCTTTGACGCCGAGCCGTTCGTCCGGGTTGTCGATTCGCCGCCGGCGACGAAGCAGACGCGGGGGAACAACATGTGCCTCATCTACCCGACTGTCGATGTGCGCACAGAGCGGCTCGTTGTGGTAAGCGTTCTCGATAACCTCGTGAAGGGCGCCGCGGGACAGGCGATTCAAAACATGAACGTGATGCTCGGCTTCCCGGAAACGATGGGGCTCGACGCGCCGGCGGTGTATCCGTGAGAGGGACAAGGAACATGGAAAAGGGAGCGGGGGTAATAACCGAGGGTATCGAGTCCGTACCCGAAGGCACGGTGACAACGCCGCGTGGGTTTCTTGCCGGGGCAGCCAAGGCCGGCGTCCGGTCCGACTGGGACAAGCTCGACGTGGGGCTGGTCTACTCGGAGGCGCCCTGCGTAGCTGCGGGTGTGTATACACGTAACGCGCTCAAGGGCGCCTCGCTCCTGGTATCGATGGAGCACCTGGAGAAAGGGAGCGCACAGGCGATCGTGGTGAATGCTGGGTGCGCGAACTGTTCGGTCGGCGAGCGCGGGATCGAGGATGCGATCAAGATGGCGCAGCTCACCGGCACAAAGTTCGGGATTGACCCGCACGAGGTTGTGGTCGCCTCGACCGGCGTCATCGGGACGTTCCTGCCGATGGACCGCATCCGCCGAGGGATTGAGACGATCGGAGTATCGGCGGACGGCGGAATGGACTTCGCCCGCGCCATCATGACCACAGACACGAGGCCAAAGCATGTCGCGGTGCGGGCGAACGGCTGGTCGATGGGCGGCGTGGTGAAGGGCGTGGGCATGATCCATCCGAACATGGCAACCATGCTCTGCTTCGTCACGGCAGACGCGGCAGTGACGCAGCCGTTTCTGGCCGGCGCTCTTAAGGATGCGGTGGACGATTCCTTCAACATGATCGATATCGACAGCGATACAAGCCCTGACGACACAGTCGTCGTCATGGCGAACGGCCTTGCCGGCGGCGAGCCAATCGACCAAGGGCATGCGGACGCCAATAGCTTCCGCGCCGCGCTGCGCCTCGTTTGTACGGATCTCGCGAAGCAGATGGTGGCTGACGCCGAGGGAGCGACGAAGACTATCGAAGCGAGAGTCGAAGGTGCCGCGACGCGCGAAGACGCGCGCAAGGCCGCTCGCGAGATCGTAATGTCGCTTGGCGTGAAGACTGCGGTCTACGGCCAGGACCCTAACTGGGGGCGCATCATCTCCGCTGTGGGCAACAGCGGCGCCGCGATGAAGGAGGAGACGACTGCGCTGTACCTGAGCGGGCCGGACGGCAAGGAGGTCTGTCTATACAGCGGTGGGGTGCCGCAGGCCTACGATCCTGAGGCGGCGAAGGCCTGCCTCGCTCCGCGAGAAGTGCGCATGAGGGTGACGATGGGGCTTGGGGAAGCCAGTGCAACCGCATGGGGCTCCGATCTTACGGAAGACTACGTGCGCCTCAATAGCCTGTATACCACATGAGCAGCAGGGAGCAAGGAGCCGGGAGCCAGGGAAAGATTGTCGTCGCCAAGATTGGAGGCTCCACGCTCGGTTCGCACGACACCGCGCTCGCCGATGTGGTGGAGCTTCAGCGAAGGGAGCTGCGGCCAATTCTGGTGCACGGAGGCGGTGCGCTGGTCAGCGAGTGGCTCGCTCGACATAACCTACCAACGCGCTTTGAGCAGGGCTTGCGAGTCACGGATGCCGAATCCCTGAAGGTGGTGGTGGCGGTGCTCGCTGGGCTGGTGAACAAGCAGATCGTGGCCGAGTTGTCCTCATTGGGAGCGCGGGCGATCGGTCTTTCGGGCGCGGACGGCGGCGTGCTGCGGGCACGAACATTGGACCCAAAGCTCGGGTTCGTCGGCGATATCACCGGAGTCAATACTGCGCCACTCCATTCGCTGCTCGACCAAGGGATCATCCCGGTGATTGCCCCGATTGCTCTCGAATGGGAAGGAGAGAGGCTGAGCGCGCAGCTCCTGAACATCAACGCGGACAGTGCCGCCGGTGCTCTCGCGAAGGCGCTCAAGGCGCGCTGGCTGGTGTTCCTGACTGACGTGCCCGGCGTACGCATCGGCGAAGGAGAGATCGCCAATTCACTCTCGGCTCAGCAAGCCGGGGCGTTCATCGAGGCGGGCGTTATTGAAGGCGGTATGATACCGAAGGTTCGGGCGTGTCTTAGTGCCGCGGACGCCGGCAGCAGGTGCTTGATTGTGGATGGCCGGGAGGAGCACGCGTTACTGCGGAGTATCGAGGGGCAAATGACTGGAACGACCATCGCATGACCGAAAAAGAGAACTGGATCGAACTCGAGAGGCAATACTTCTTGCCGACCAGCAAGCGGCTTCCGATTACGCTCGTACGTGGGGAGGGCACCCGCGTCTGGGACCTGGACGGCCGGGAATACCTGGATTTCGTGGCGGGTATCGCCGCGATAAGCCTCGGCCACTGCCACCCCGAGGTCGTCGGGGCGATTGAGCGCCAGTCGCGGGAGCTTATGCACACCTCGAACTACTACTACACGATCCCGCAGGTGAAGCTGGCGAAGCTCCTGTGCGACAGTTCGGGGCTCGACAAGGTCTTCTTCTGCAATAGCGGAGCTGAGGCTGTCGAAGGCCTTCTGAAGATCGCCCGCAAGTGGGGCAAAGAGAAACGCGACGGGGCGTTCGAGATCATCGTCGCCGAAGATGCGTTTCACGGGCGCACGCTCGCCACAGTGACGGCGGCGGGCAACGAGAAGTACCGCGCTCCGTTCACTCCTCTTGTCGAGGGGTTTGTTCGCGTGCCGTTCAACGATGTAGCGGCGATCAAGAAGGCTACAACCGGCAGGACAGCGGCGGTTCTTCTGGAACCACTTCAGGGAGAAGGCGGCGTCAACGTCCCGCACGACGACTACCTGTCGCAGGTCCGCGCCTGGTGCAACGAGGCTGGGATACTGCTGATGCTGGATGAAGTGCAGACGGGTCTCGGCCGGACGGGCAAGCTGTTCGCGCACCAGCATTACGGCATCGAGCCGGACGCGATGGCGGTCGCGAAAGCCCTAGGCGGTGGCTTTCCGATCGGTGCGTTCCTGGCGAAGGACCCTTGCGCCGTCCTCGGCCAGGGCGAGCATGGGACGACCTTCGGCGGAAACGCGTTAGCCTGCGAGGTTGGGTATACCGTCCTGACTTATATGCTCAAGCACGACCTGCCGTCGCAGGTGGCGAAGAAGGGCGACTACATCGAGCGCAAGCTCCACTCGCTCGCCGACCGCCGCCCAATGATCACCGAAGTGCGTGGCAAGGGGTTGATCTGGGCGCTTGAGCTCGACCGGCCGGTCGCCGAAGAGATTATGGGCGTTTGCTCCGAGGAGGGGTTGCTGGTCAACAACGTCAAGCCAACGGCGCTGCGCTTCATCCCGCCGCTGACGGTCTCGGAAGACGAGATCGACCGCGCGATTGAAATCGTGGACCGCGTCCTCGCACGATTCGAGGCCGGAGGGCCTAAGTAATCGCAGCCGGGACGTCTATGCGGTAGCTCGATGCCTGAGAAGATCGTCCTCGCCTACTCCGGCGGCCTCGACACCTCGGTCGCCATCCGCTGGCTCAAGGAAGAGCGCGGCTACGACGTTGTCGCTCTGACCGTCGATGTGGGGATGGACCGGTCGCGCGAGGAGCTTCAGTCGCTCGCGATGGCGGCGGGCGCCTCGCGCCACGTCTGGCAGGACGCCCAGGAGACGTTCATCCGCCACTTCGCCTTTCCGGCCCTCCTTGCCGGCGCACGCTACCAGGGCCACTATCCGCTGGCAACGGCGCTCTCCCGCCCGCTGATCGCCCGCGAGATGGTGGCAGTCGCGAGAGATGAAGGTGCGACGGCTGTCGCGCACGGCTGCACCGGCAAAGGCAACGACCAGGTCCGTCTCGACGTCTCCGTGCAGGCACTGGCGCCGGAGCTGAAGATCGTCGCGCCGCTGCGGGAATGGGAGATGGACCGCGAGTCTGAGATCGTCTACGCGCAGGAGCACTCGATCCCGATCAACGTCACGAAGGCGAGCCCGTACAGTATCGACGAGAACCTCTGGGGTCGTAGCGTCGAGACGGGCGTCCTCGAAGACCCGTGGGTCGAACCGCCGGCGGATGTTTACGCGTGGACGAAGGCGCCCGCGGAGGCGCCCAAGGACCCCGTTTACGTCGAGATCGGTTTTGAGGCGGGGCTGCCGATATCCATCGACGGCGATGCAATTGAGCCGGTGGCAGTTGTTAGGCGGCTGAACAAACTTGCGGGCGAGCACGGCGTCGGGCGCATAGATAGCGTCGAGGACCGGCTCGTGGGCATCAAGTCACGCGAGATATACGAGGCGCCGGCGGGGATCACGTTGCTCACGGCACACGAGGCGTTGGAATCGCTGACGCTATCGAAGGAACAGCGGCGGCTGAAAATGCGCATCGCGGAGGAGTACGCGGAGGTGGTTTACAACGGGCTCTGGTTCTCGGCGCACCACCGCGACCTGGCTGCATACATCCAGTCGACTCAGCGGCACGTGTCGGGAACCGCGCGTGTGAAGCTGCACAAGGGCACCGCGGTTGCCGTCGGGCGCAAGTCACCAAAGAGCCTGTATGACTTCTCGCTGGCCACGTACGAGAAGGGCGACACCTTCGACCGCAATGCCGCCGCCGGCTTCATCAACATCTGGGGGCTCCCTGTGCGCGTCCAAGCTCAGGCGCAGACGCTGGCCGAAAGCCACGATGCCCTCAACCCTTGAAGTCGAATCGCGCCTCGATAATCTGCCGCTCGCCCGTGTCGTGCAGAATGCAAACGTTATCGACGGTTACCTGCCACTGGAAGTCTCGCTTCAACAGGAACAGGAGGAGTTCGCGCGAGATATCGGTCTCAAGGTCCGGCGCCAGGTTCACCGTCGCGAACCAGCGGTCAGCAGCATAGCGGTCCATGACGCCAGTCGCGATTGAGTCGAGCTCCGCCCAGAGCCTCCGGTGCATCGCGCTCAGCGCATCGGTTCGCGCGAGCGGCAGGAAGAACAGCGGCGGCGGCGCATCGAACACGCCGATGAAAAATGAGGCAGTGGCCACCGGCGCCGTAGTCGCGGCGATGCTCGCGAGAAGGTCGTGTACTGCAGGCGCGTATGACTTCGCGCAGTGATAGGTGAAATGCGGTACGTGTGTATCGCTGATGCTCACTCCGAACGCGCGCTCGACCTCTGCCCACAAGCGCCAGATGGCGTCCTGGTGCTCCTCATCGAGCGTGGACACGATACCGTAGAGTTCTTCGGCCACATCGAGAATCTATCACGATTCGGTTGACAGCAAAGCGGGAATGCCATATTCTATCCGTAGTCATCCGGAGGTTTTGAAATGAAGTCGAAGCGGGTTGAGGTCCTCTTTGATCCAAAGGAATATCGAACGCTTGAGGAAAAGGCTCAGACCGAGGGCCGCTCCGTCGGTTCAATGATACGAGAGGCGGTTGCCATCTACGTAGTATCGCCATCTGAACGTGAGAAGCAGGAGGCGCTGGAGTGGATTTTCGCAGGTGAAGACGATCTTGGCTCCTGGGAGGAACTGAAGGATATTATCCAGCGGGGTCCAGCTGAGGAGATGATGGAGATCGAGCGCGATCTTGAAGCTGATCGACGCTAACGTATTCATTTACGCACGGGGCCAGCCCCATTCGTACCGCGATCCCTGCCGCAGACTCCTCGCCGACGTGCGTGCTGGCCGCGAAACTGCCAACACGGACACTGAGGCTTTACAAGAGGTGATGTATGTCTACTGGTACCGTCGGCGGGAGGACATTGGACTGCGATACCTGGATCGGCTGCTGAAGCTTTTCCAAGCTCCCTTTTCGGTTGATCACGCGATAATACTTGGTGCGCGATTAGTGCTAGGCACGCACACGCGGCTTGATCCTCGAGATGCTATCCACGCGGCCGTCGTGCTGCAATACGGGCTGGAAGGCATCATATCCACTGATCGAGCATATGATGCCATCGCAGGCGTCACACGCTTCGATCCGAAGGACCTATGAGACCGCGCATTACCACCGTCTTCTTCGACCTCGGCGATACCCTCTGGCACTTCCCGAATATGCCGCCACGGGAGCTCATTCGTAAAGAGACGGTGCGCCGCATCCGCGAGCTTCTGGCGACGTGGGGCCATCATTTCGAAGGTGAGCGCTTCTACCTCGGGCGAGATATCCGGCTCGCTGTGGAAGAGGAGACGAGCCGTGCATTCCACGGCGATTGCATCGACCCCAACTATCCCGAGCTATGTCGTCGCATCGCCGCCGAGCACGACCTGGCGCTGACGCCACACCAAGGTGGGGAGCTGTGGGAAGCGTGGAACCTCGGCGGGGCGTTTCTCGGCCGCGAGCTCTTCCCGGATGTACTGCCCACGCTGCAATGGCTGAAAGACCGCGGCTACCGCCTCGGGGCGGTCACCAACCGCGGCTACAGCGGGCCTCGCTTCCACGAAGAGATGCGCTATCTCGGTCTCACCGATCTGTTCGAGACGACGGTCATCTCCTGTGACGTCGGCTACATGAAGCCGCACACACGGATCTTCCAGTACGCGCTCGAGCGCATGCGTGTGGATGCCGAAGAGACGGTGATGGTCGGGGACAGCCTGCGTGCGGACGTCGAAGGCGCAAAAGCGCTTGGGATGACGGGCATCTGGCGCCGGCCTGTCACCGGCGAGCCGGTCGAGACGACGGAGGATGAGCCTGAGCCGGGCGCCGTCGAGCCGGATTACGCCATCGATGCCATCGGCGAGCTGATGGACCTTCCCCTCTTCGTCGACGCTCTCACGCCTCGGTAGCTAAAGAGCTGCCGGGTATAATTGCCGCACGATGCCCGAACAAAAAGATCGTATCGAAAGCCCGACCGCGCGCGGTCTCGACGAGCGGGCGCTCAAGTACAGCGCGTCGATCGCTTATGACCGGCGCCTCTACCGGCACGACATCGCCGCGTCCATTGCACATGCCCGGATGCTGGCGAAACAGGGGATCATCCCGGGCGACGATGCTCATTCGATCCTGCGCGGCCTCGAGGAGATCCGCGAGGAGATTGAGCGCGGCGAGTTCCCGTTCCGCGAGGAGCTCGAGGACATCCACCTGAACATCGAGGCGCGGCTGCAGGAGAAGATCGGTGAGGCGGCGGGGCGGCTGCACACGGCCCGCTCTCGCAACGACCAGATCGCTACTGACATGCGCTTGTTCGTAATAGAGGCTTGCGATGACGCCGTCGCGTCAATTCGACGCCTGCAGACGGCGCTGCTGGATCTGGCCGAGGCGAATCAGAATGCGGTTATGCCCGGGTACACGCATCTTCAGCGCGCGCAGCCTGTGCTCTTCGCACATCATCTCCTCGCGTACTTCGAGATGCTCGACCGCGACTCGGGCCGCTTCCTCGACTGCCGCTCGCGTGCAGACGAGCTGCCACTGGGCGCCGGGGCATTGGCCGGCGTGCCCTATCGGCTTGATCGGGAGTTTGTCGCGAGCGAGCTGGGCTTTAGTCGAGTGAGCCGAAACAGCATCGACGCTGTGGCGGACCGCGACTTCGTCGTGGAGTTTCAGGCGGCGGCGGCGGCAGCGATGATGCATCTGTCGCGTCTCGCTGAAGAGATCGTGCTCTGGAGCAGCGACGAGTTCGGCTTCCTACGCCTGCCGGTCACCTTCACGACGGGCTCGAGTATCATGCCGCAGAAGCGGAATCCAGACGTCGCGGAGCTAGCCCGCGGCCGCACGGGGCGAGCCTACGGCAATCTGATTGCGATCCTCACAATGCTCAAGGGGCTGCCGCTCGCTTACAACCGAGACCTGCAGGAAGACAAACAACCGCTCTTCGATACGGTGGACACGCTGCTTGCCACTTTGGAGGTGCTGACTGCCCTGCTACCGGCGCTCGAAGTACGTAGCGAACGAATGGAGTCGGCGGCGGCGGAATCATACGCGCTGGCGACAGACGTAGCGGACTACCTTGTACGGAAGGGTATGCCCTTTCGCGAGGCGCATCAAGCCGTCGCGGACCTCGTGCGCTACGCCGAAGGCGAGGGCAAGTCGCTGAGCGGCCTTTCGCTGGAAGAATATCGCCGTTACTCGCCCCTCTTCGAGCATGATGTCCTTGCGCTCGATGTGCGCGCCTCCGTCGCTGCGAGGGATGTGCCGGGCGGGACTGCGCCTTCGCGAGTGACGGAGGCGCTTAAGCTGGCGCGCGAGCGGCTGAGGGATGAAGCTTGATCAACGGAATCAAGGTCGCCCCATCCATCCTATCGGCGGATTTTTCGCGGTTGCGCGAGCAAATTCAGGAGTGCGAACAGGCGGGCGCCGACTACATCCATATCGATGTGATGGATGGGCGGTTCGTGCCCGCCATTAGCGTTGGCCTGCTGGTGGTGGAGGCGATTCGACGCAGCACTGGCCTCGTGCTCGACATCCACCTGATGGTCGTCGAGCCGGAGAAGCAGGCGGGGCCGTTTATGGACGCGGGCGGCGATATCATCAACGTCCACGTCGAGGCCGCGACGCACCTTCACAGAATCATCCAGGACGTGCACCAGCGAGAGAAGAGAGCCGGAGTCTGCCTGAACCCGGGAACGCCTGTAGGTGCTGTCGAGGAGGTCCTGCCGGAGGTCGATCAAGTGATGGTGATGGCTGTGAACCCGGGCGCATCAGGTCAGCGTTTCATCGAGAGCGCCCTGCCGAAGGTTGCCCGCCTGCGTCGGCTGATCGACGAAGGCGGCTTTCGTGCGGAGATCGAGGTGGACGGCGGCGTCTCGCCGGAGACCGCCCCGCGCTGCGCCGCGGCCGGCGCCAACGTCCTCGTCGCCGCGAGCGCCATCTTCAACGAGCGCGGGACGCCCGGGCAGAACATCGAGCGGTTGCGAGAGTCTTTGTCTGGTGTTAGGCGCGGTGCCTGACGAGTGCCTGTGGAGCTAAGGACAGCCAATCTTTGACGCCTGACGGCTGATCTCTACAGCCTGGTCAGGCCGTCGCCTTGAGCGTCGTGCGCAGGCAGCGCGTGCAGATCTTGAGGCGCAGCGGGATGCCGTTTACGACCAACGTCTTGTTCTGGACGTTGGCCTTGAATGTGCGGTTCGTCTTCGGAGCCTTGCGCTCCCAGCGTCCCGAGTGTTTGTGCCGGATGTTGCGGCCGTAAGCTGTCGTTTTGCCGCACAGATCGCACCTTGCCAAGTATGTTTTCCTTTACCCTGCCGTACGCTGTTGTTAGAATTGCGCAGAAGGCATGGTAACATCGGCCGTTCATAGGGACAAGGCTGACTGCCTCCGCTGGCCCGCCTTCAAGCGGGCGCTCCTGTGAGCCGCCCCGCAATCGCTTCCTTCTCAGGCGCTGAACTGCGCGAATTGTTCGCCGCCGCCACCGCATGGCTCGAGCGCAACGTCCTTCAGGTAAACGCCGTCAACGTCTTTCCCGTGCCTGACGGTGACACCGGCACGAATATGTACCTGACCATGCGTTCCACAATGGAAGAAGCGGAGCGCTGTGAAGATCCCGCGGCCGGGGCGGTGCTCGCCGCGATGTCGCATGGGGCTCTGATGGGCGCCCGCGGCAACTCCGGCGTCATCCTCTCGCAGATCATCGGCGGCCTGGCGCGCGGTGTTGATGGCGCCACGGACGTAACGCCGAAGGGACTGGCTGCCGGACTGGAGCAGGCGTCTGCTGCCGCTTACAGGGCGGTGACCAAACCGGCGGAGGGGACGATTCTCACCGTAATACGCGAGGTCTCAGAGGCTGTCACTGCCGCCAACGGCAACGGTGATCTGGATTCGTTGCTCGAGACCGCTGTTAGCGCGGCGAAATCGAGCGTCGAAAAGACGCCTTCATTGCTCCTAGTGCTGCGCGAAGCGGGCGTCGTCGACGCGGGCGGGCTCGGGCTCAGTGTGCTGCTCGAAGGCATGCTGCATCATATTCGGGGGGAAGCTCTTGTGACGGCTGCGGCTGCCGAGACTGTCGTGGAAGATTGGCTCGCTTCCACGGGCACCCGGCACCAGACGGAGGGTTCGCTCTACGGCTACTGCACCGAGCTTCTCATCGGCGGAAGAGAGCTCGACCTCGAAGAGATCCGCGGGCGGGTAATGGGGCTGGGCGATTCAGTCATTGTCGTGGGCGACCCGCAGCTTGTGCGCGTTCACGTCCATACGGACGACCCGGGCGCGGCGCTGTCGCTGGGGACGGGGGCCGGTCAGCTCGTGCAGGTGAAGGTGGACAACATCAGGAAGCAGGCGGAGCGCTTCGTCGAGATGCATGAAGAGATGCGTGGCGACGCCGCCGAAGCCCCGCCGCTGTCCACAGTCGCAGTGGTGGCCGGCGAGGGCATGGCACGCGTCTTCCGGAGCGTCGGCTGCACCCGGGTTGTCTCCGGCGGCCCGACGATGAACCCGAGCACTCGCGAGATCGTCGACGCCGTCGAGGCGTGCCCCGCGGATGATGTCGCCGTGTTGCCGAATGACAAGAACATCATCCTCGCGGCGCAGCAGGCGCGAAAGCTGACCAAGAAGCGCCTACACGTCGTCGGGACGCGCTCGATGCCGCAGGGAATCGCCGCGCTGCTCGCCGTAAGCCCGGGCGAGGACGTCAAAACCGTGGTCGGGGCGATGGAGGATGCCTGCGGCGCCGTCCGCACGATCGAGATCACACGAGCCGTGCGTCGTACCAGCATCGGCGGCGTCCGCGTCAACGAAGGCGACGTTATCGCGATTGTAGACGACCAGCTGCAACTGGCAGCGCCGTCTGCTGAAGAGGCGGTCGTCGGGGCGCTCGAGGGCCTGCCTCAAGCAGACGAGAGCCTGGCGACCCTGTACTACGGCGCGGAGACGACGGCCGCCGCAGCGGAGGAGCTCGCTCGAAACATTCGGGAGCGCTTTTCGTCATATGAAGTGGAGGTAGTGTTTGGTGGACAGCCCAACTACGACTACATCGTTTCGGTGGAATAGCACATGGATGTAGTCAAATCCAGGGATGGCACTCCGATCGCGTATGAGCGGGCAGGAAGCGGGCCGCCGCTCGTGCTGGTGCACGGTTCGACTTCCGACCACGACACTGCTTACCGCTTCGTGATCCCAATGCTCGAACGGTACTTCACGGTCCGGGCGCTCGACCGCCGGGGACGCGGAGAGAGCGGCGACGGCGTGGATTACTGTCTGGAACGCGAGCTGGACGATGTTGTAGCTGTGATCGAGAGCGCGGGCGAGCCGGTGAACCTGTTCGGTCACGGCTTCGGCGCCCTCGTAGCTCTCGAAGTGAGCCAGAGAACGGGGAACGTCCGCAAGCTGGGGCTGTACGAGGGCGGGATCACCGCTTCGAGGAGCACAGTCTATCCGCCGGGCACCGTCGAGCGGATGGAGACGTTCCTCGAGGACGGCAACCGCGACGGCGTGGTGGTGACATTCATGACGGACATCATCACCATGTCCACGGATGACCTCGCGGTATTGCGCTCGCAGCCGCGTTGGCTGGAGCGCCTGAAGAACGCGCACACCATCCCCCGTGAGCTGCACGCCGACCGCGATTACCGCTTCGACCCGGCGCGCTTCGCCCATTTCCAGGTGCCGACGCTGATCGTCGTGGGGGAGCGCAGCCCGGAGACGGACCACGCGGACGCGGAAGCGCTGGCGGCGGCGCTGCCGAACTCTCGCATCGAGGTGTTGCCCGCGCAGGGCCACGCCGCGATGCACACCTCGCCGGAGATGTTCGTGGCGGCGATCGGCGACTTCTTCCTGGACTAGCAGGGGAACAAGGAACAGGGAACTGGGAACTGGGCGAGCTCCCAGTGGGCTGATCCCCGCCCAGACGTTCAATCAAACACATTTCGTGTGTGTTTTCTGATTGCCTGCGGGCGTTTCTTCGTGCGGATTGATTGACCGGGCCCCCAATTTTGTTGGGAATCGCGCGGCCCGCGTTTGGGAAGTCACCGTTTCTCGAAAGAATGTCTGATTGAACGACGCACGAAGCCTTGGGCGGGTCGTCAATCAAAGATTTACGAACGGAACTTGCGCGCATTTTGTCCATTTTTGCGATTGACCTTTCCGAAGGACGGGCGCCTGGCGGACGCGATCCTTTGGGAACATCGTAGCGAAGGGAGACGCGAAGTCTAAGGGGGAAGTGGCACTTGGGCCCTCAGCCCGGTGTCTATTTGCCGAAGCAGCTCATCGGAGGCTACGGCCGCGAGAGTGCGGGCTCTCCGCGCTCTGGGGAGACGCTGACGGCGGCGAGGAAAGTTTCGACGAGTTCCGGGTCCCATTGGGTGCCGGCACCGTCCCGGAGAATGGCTTCAGCGTCGCTGAGGGGAAGACCCTTGCGGTAGGGCCGGTCGCTGGTCATCGCGTCGTAGGCGTCGACGACGGTTACGATGCGCGCGCCGAGCGGGATGCTATCTCCTTTAAGACCGTCGGGGTAGCCGGCGCCGTCGAATCGCTCGTGGTGGTGATAGACGACCGGGTAGGCCACCCGTAGAAACGGTACGCGCTTACAGATTTGGCCGCCGGAGTAGCAGTGCTGTTTGATGATGGCATATTCGTCTGGTGTCAGCTTGTCGGGCTTCTTAAGAATTGCGTCGGGGACAGTAATCTTGCCGATGTCATGGAGAGCTGCCCCGAGACGGATCGCCTCTATCTCTTTCGCCGGTAAGGTCAGAGCCGTGGCCGTTAGCGTCGCGTATTGGGCGAGACGAGAGCAGTGATCCCCCGTGTACGGGTCGCGGCTCTCGATGGCGTCGGAAAGGGCGACGGCGGTCTCGTGGGCGAGCTCCTGTAAGGAGCGGCGTTGGCGGGCGTGGGCGACGGCGATCGCGGACTGGTCGGCGATCCGTGTCAGGGTGGCAAGCTCGTCCGAAGTGAAGTGGTGCTCTTCCGCGCGGCCGACGGCGACGGCGCCGAGGACTTCGCCGTCGAGGATGACGGGGGCGGCCGCGGCGGCAGTGTAGCCGACGCGTCGCGCAAGCTCTCTCAGCTTACCGTAGCGGGCGTCATTGAAGACGTTTGGAGAGGTGGCAACAGCTCCTTGGAGAATCGCCCAGCCAGCGACTCCCTCGCCGAAGGGGACCTGTTCTTGCGCCAGCAGCTCTCGGGTCTCGGCACGGCCGTGGAATACTTCGAGCGATTTACCGTCAACATTCGGCACAACTACGCTGGCAACGGGATAGCCGGTAAAGGCGGCCGTTAGGTGGGCGACCTCCTGGAGGGCGTCCCTCTCGGTCGCGCCACGGAGGATCATCTTGTCAATACGGCTGAGGAGGTTAAGCTCCTTACCGCGGTGGCCGCTGGTGGCGGTCGCCAACCGCCGAGCTTCGTTTTCTCCGATTAGACGTTCCCCGAGGCGCTTTTTCTCTTCTTCTGCTCGCGCTCGGCTGGTGCGCTCTCCGATGATGGCGGCGGCCACGGTGCTGACGGCGAAGAAGGCGATCGGGCGCAAGACCCAGCCGTTCGACTTGAGATTCCAGGGAGCCGGATCGTTGAAGTAGTCTTTCATGCCGAGTGGCTCGTGGACCAAGTCGGGCAGCGGGCTGACGGCGATAGCGGCAAGCGCCGCGACTGCGATGCGAAGCTTGGAAGGCAGAAGCAGGGCCGCGGCGACTACCGGGATGTAGTAGAGGTGCGCTACCTGCGACGGCAGCCCGCCTGTCAGTTCGATTGTCGCGGCAGTAGCCAGAATCGTGCCGATGCTGGCGGCGAAGTATAGAGAGTTGCGCTTCATCATACGCCCCCCACATTGACGAGTGTGCAAGCGGTATTGTTACTCGCTTGCGCACGTCCGAAGGGCGCTCGGTAGAAATGGGATGGCCGCGATGCGGTGCGCTGAGATTCCTCGCCACCCCGGCCGGTGGGCGACGCGCCTGTCGCCCCTACCTGTTCGCCCCGCCCCGCGGGCTCGGAATGACAGTTCCGCCATCCAGTTTCTGCCTCCGGGTGCCATCTTCCGCCCGGCTGGAGCGCGGGGCGCTGCTATACTGGCGGCGGAAGGGAGCGCGCGTTTGGCCGTACGTATCGTCACCGACAGCACGTCCGACATGTCGCCCAAGCTGGCGCGCGAGTTGGGCGTGTCGGTGGTGCCGCTGAGCGTGATCTTCGGCGACGAGTCGTACAAAGAGGGCACCGAGATCGGGCACGACCTCTTCTACGACAAGCTCGTGCGGAGCAAGGTGCTGCCGACGACTTCTGCGCCCTCTCCGGGTGATTTCCTCGCGGCCTACGAGCCGATTCTTGCGGACGGCGCGGACATCGTGTCCATTCACATCTCCGGCAAACTCTCCGCGACTGGTAATAATGCGCGACAAGCGGCCGAGCAGCTCTCGGATCGCGGCGGAAAGATTGAGGTCATCGATTCGCAGTCGGTTTCGCTCGGGATAAGCTTCCTCGTGTGTGCGGCGGCGAAGGCGGCGGTCGGGGGGGCAGAGGTCGAGGAGATCAAGACGCTGGTTGAAGGCATGGTCCCGCGCGTTCGCATCGTCGTCGTGCTCGACACGCTCGAATACGTGCGGCGTGGAGGCCGGATCGGCCGTGCGCGCGCGTTCCTTGGCAACATGCTCCGCATCAAGCCGATCCTCTACCTCCGCGACGGTGAGGTGCACCCGGGCGAGCGCGTGCGCAGGAAATCGCATGCGTATGAGCGCATCTTCGAGATCGTCACTTCGTATCCGCGCGTCGCGGAGGCGGCGGTGGCGTACTCGACGAACCCGCAAGACGCTGAAGACCTGTGCCGCCGGCTGCGTGAGGCGCTGCCCGGAATCACGGTGAGCATGACGAGGCTGGGGCCGGTGATCGGAGTGCATACGGGCCCGGGCGTCCTCGGGGTGGGTGTGCTGGAGGGTGAAGAGTAAGGGCTTGAGCGAGGCGGCGGAGGGGCTGCGCAAGGTGTTGGACCTCGAGCGCCGCCGCAAGTTCGCGGACACATCCGTAATCGGGGGCCTCGACCGCTACCTGCTCCGCTTCGCCGGCGAGACTCAGCTCTCGCCGGGCCACGCCTTCTCGCGGGTCCTTCAAGCGCTGCCGCCGGGCGGGTATCACGCCCTGCACCCTGTTCAGCGACGGCGGCTGGTCGACGAATTGTTGAAGGCGGTCGAGGCCGAGCCTCCCGCCGCGAACGACGGCGACAGCGACCGGAATAGCGAAGCGGGGCGGATCATCGAATTTCCGAGCCCTCACCTCCCGGCCCCCTCTCCCGCAAGCCCACCCAAGGCCCCCGCCCCACCCCGGGAGAGGGGGAGAGAAGAGAGCGAGCTCGTGCGGGCGGCGGCGGCGCCGACGATCATCGGGAGGCTGGACTCGCCGGTTACGGTGCTGAAGGGCGTTAGTAAGGGCACGGCGACGAAACTGAAGCGGCTGAACATCGAGACGGTCGAGGACTTTCTCTTCCATTTCCCGGTCCGCTACGACGAGTATCCACCCGCCACGCCCATCGCCCGCCTGCGCCCGGGGGAGCACCAGACGATCATCGGCCATGTCTGGTCTTCCGGCGCATCTGTGGTCGGCCGCAGGAAGGTGACCGAGGCGATCGTCAACGACGGCACGGGGAGCATCCGGGTGATCTGGTGGTCGGGGCCCTGGGTGGCGAGGAGGCTGTATGAAGGGCTGAAAGTGGCGTTCAGCGGCAAAGTCACCGCTTTCCGCGGCCGGTTGCAGATGGAGAACCCGGAGTTCGGCGATCCCACGGACGAGGCTCTGCGCACGCGTCGCATCGTCCCGGTGTACCCGAGCACGAAGAACCTCGAACAGCGCGACATCCTTCCGCTGAAGGAGCAGGCCGTGCGGGGCTTCGCCGCAAAGCTGCCGGAGACGCTGCCTGAGGCGCTGCGCTCGCGGCTGCGCCTGCCGGCCGCTCCGGAGGCAATGCGCCGCGTCCATCTTCCGGACACACGCGAGCACGCCGAAGCGGGGACACGCCGGTTCGCCTTCGAGGAGCTGCTCGTCGTGGAGCTGGGAGTGATCAAGCGGCGTCGCGAATGGCAGACCTCGGGCGCCGCGCCCCTGCTGGCGATTCCCGACGCGCTACCGGACGGCTTTATCGGCTCGCTTCCGTTCGAGATGACGTCTGCCCAACGCCGCGCGATCGACACGATTCTCGCGGACATCCGGCTGGATGTGCCGATGAGCCGCCTGCTGGAGGGTGATGTCGGAAGCGGCAAGACTGTAGTGGCCGCGACGGCGTTGCTGGCCGCCGTCGCTTCCGGCTACCAGGGCGCGATCATGGCGCCGACCGAGATCCTGGCGGAGCAGCACTTCAAGACGTTCTGCCGGCTGTTTTCGCCGGGAGGCGAGGTCTCGGACGGCGTCTGGTTCCAGGAGACGGGACCCGGTTACTTGACGCTCCGCCCGCCGTTCCTCGATCGACCGGTGAACGTCGCGCTTCTGCGCGGCAGCCTCAAGGCGGCCGAGAAGTCCGCGGCGAGAGAAGCGATCGGTAGCGGAAGCGTCGACATCGCGGTCGGCACGCACGCGCTGATCCAGGGCGACGTCGAGTTCAGCCGGCTGGGGCTCGTGGTCGTCGATGAGCAGCACCGCTTTGGCGTCGAGCAGCGGGCGGCACTGCGGGAGAAGGGCGGGACGCCACATGTGCTGGTGATGACGGCGACACCGATACCGCGCACGCTGGCGCTGACAGTTTATGGCGATCTCGACATAACGGTGCTGGACGAGATGCCGCCGGGGCGGCCGGAGACGAAGACGTATCGCGTGCCGCCCCGCCAGCGGGAAAGCGCCTATAAGTTCGTGCGCGATAAGGTGGCCGAGGGACGCCAGGCGTATGTCATCTGTCCGCTAGTCGAAGAGTCCGAGACGATTCAGACGAAGGCTGCCGTGCAGGAATACGAGCGCCTCGCGCGCGACGTCTTTCCTGACCTGCGCCTTGGGCTGCTGCACGGCCGCATGACGCCGGCGGAGAAGGACGCGACGATGCGCGCCTTCCGCGACGGCGAGCTCGAGATCCTCGTATCCACCGCCGTCGTGGAAGTGGGGATCGACGTGCCGAACGCCACTGTCATTCTGATCGAGGCGGCGGACCGCTTTGGGCTGACGCAGCTCCACCAGTTCCGCGGCCGTGTTCGTCGCAGCGAGCTGGCATCGACCTGCCTTCTGTTGTTTGATGAGCCGTCCGAGGAAGGGGAAGAGCGACTGCGCATCATGGAGAGCACCAGCGACGGGTTCAAGCTGGCGGAGGAAGACCTCCGGCTGCGGGGCCCCGGCGAGTACTTTGGCACGCGCCAGTCCGGCCTCCCTGACCTGCGCGTGGCCAAGCTCACGGACACGAAGTTGATCCAGCTGGCGAAGGACGAGGCGACGGCCATTCTCGACGACGATCCGAATCTCGAACGCCCGGAGCATGCGGCGCTGGGCGCGCGAGTGAGGTCGCTATGGGACAGGCTGTCGGCGGAGGTCTCGTGATTTGGCGTGTGCCACCCCTGTGTCCCTCGAGATGTTGTGTTCCTCCTTCGCATGAGCGCGGCGTCTTTCTTACCAGCCACCCGCCCGGGTGGTGAACTGGGGACACCCCTTCGTGTCCTTGCCCGCATGGCCCCGCCCACTCAGGGCAGGCTCCCAGACCCCCGGCCTAGCGGCGTTTGTTCGGAGTATTAGGGGCTAGCGCGGCGAATCTGCGTGACATCAGTCGGTCTGCTCGATAGAATCAACGCGTACCGTCCCCACAAACGGGGGCGGTATGTGGTTTGGGGCGATGATCAGACACGAGATCGAGAAGCTCATCACTGAGGCGATCCGCGCTGCGCAGGAGGCCGGCGAGATACCGGCTGCCGGCGCGCCCGACCCGCTTCTCGAGCGGCCGCAGCGGCCGGAGCACGGGGACTACGCCTCGAGCTTGCCCCTGCGGCTCGCGCGCACCGCCGGGATGAACCCGCTGGACCTCGCGCGGGTCATCGCCGGGCGCGTTCCTAGCGGCGGGGCTGTCGAGTCGGTTGATACCGCGCCTCCGGGCTTCATCAACATCCGCCTGTCGGCGGAATGGTTGGCGTCGCGGGTGGATGAGATCGTGCGGGTGGGCGAGGCATTCGGCGACGTCCCGCTCGGCGAAGGGAAGCGACTGCAGGTCGAATTCGTCTCCGCGAATCCGGTCGGGCCGATCCACGTCGGCAACGGGCGCGGACTGGCCCTCGGAGACACGCTCGCGAGGGTGCTGAAGGCGGCGGGGTTCGAAATACAGCGCGAATACCTCGTGAACGACGCGGGCACTCAGACGGAGACGTTCGCGGCCACCCTCTACGCGCGCTACCAGCAGATATTCGGGCGCGAGGCGGACATCCCCGAGGGCGGTTACCCGGGCGAGTATATGATCGACATCGCCGAGCAGCTCAAGGAGGAACGGGGCGACTCGCTGCTGAGGCCGCCGGGCGAGCCGTATCCGCCCGAGCTGCACGACCTAGGTGTCGCGAAGATGGTGGACGGCATCAAGCGCGACCTGGCTGCCATCGCCGTCGAGTACGACAACTGGTTCTCGGAGCGCTCGCTGTACAAGGACAGCACGTACGAGAAGGCGATGGGGCTGCTGCGTGAACGCGGCTGCATCGCCCAGCGCGAGGGCGCCGTTTGGTTCACCGCTCCCGGCCTGGGTGATTCCCAGGATCCCCATGCGACAGCGCCGCAGCGCGACAATGTTATCGTGCGCTCTACCGGCCAGCCGACGTATTTCGCGTCCGACATCGCCTACCATTACGACAAGTTCCTGCTGCGCGGCTTCGACCGGGTGGTCGACGTCTGGGGCGCGGACCACCAGGGGCACGTCCCGCGCATGAAGGCGGCCGTCGCGGCACTCGGGGTGGATCCGGACAACCTGACGATCATCATCTACCAGCTCGTGACGCTGAAGCGCGGCGCCGAGACGGTCAGGTTGTCGAAGCGGGCGGGCGAGATTATCACGCTGCGTGAGGTCATCGATGAGGTCGGGGCGGATGCCGTTCGCTTCAACTTCGTTTCCCGCGCGGCGGACTCGCACATGGACTTTGACCTCGAGCTGGCGAAGCGGCAGAGCCAGGAGAACCCGGTGTACTACGTGCAGTACGCGCACGCGCGCATCGCAGGCATCCTGACGCAGGCGTCGGACCGCATCAAGGACTGGTCGGCCGGCGATGTCTCGCTGCTCACGCACGAAGCCGAGCTGGCGCTCATTCGCAAGATGCTGAGGCTACCGGAGCTGGTCGAGGCGATCGCGAACAGCCTGGAGCCGCACCAGCTGCCCTACTACGCGATCGAGCTGGCGACGGCGTTCCACGACTTCTACGAGAAGTGCCGTGTGCTTTCGGACGACGCGGCGCTCTCGATGGCGCGCCTGAAGCTTGTTTCGGCCGCGCGGCTCGTTCTGGCGCGCACGCTGTCGCTGATGGGCATGAGCGCGCCGGAGCGCATGTAACGGACAGTGAGCAGTGAACAGTGAGCAGTGAAATAGTGGACAGGCAACAGAGTTGGGCATCGAGGCATCTGAGGGTTGTGTGACGGGACTTCTGAGGGTTGAAACCCTCAGCTAGGACTGACCTCCCGCGGTCCACTTCGGGGCGCAGCGCCGAGGAGGTCATGCGCGATTGCGCCGAAGAGGCATCGCGCATGCTGCTCGACCGGTTCCCCGGGCGAGCCGGGGGGCAGCGCGGGGAGATGCGGAGGAAGGGGCGCGGCAACTTCGTGACGGAGAGGGACCTCGCCGTTGAGAGCGCTGTTCTCCAGCGCCTGCGGGGTGAGTTTCCGGAGCACGCGCTCCTCTCGGAAGAGGGATCGGGCGCGGCGGGCGACTGGAAGCGGGGTTGGCTGTGGCTCGTCGACCCGCTGGACGGCACGCACAACTACTCGCAGGGCAACCCGGTGTTCTCGTTCACGATTGCGCTCTGCCACGACGGCGCGCCCTTGCTCGGTCTGACTTGCGCCCCGGCGACGGGCGACGAGTTCTTCGCGAGCAAGGGCGCGGGGCTGGTTGTCAACGGCGAGCCCGCCTCGGTTGCGGTAACGCCGTCGTTGGCGGAATCAGTTCTCGGGCTGGACCTCGGCTACGATGACGCGCGCGCGGCGAAGCTGATATCGCTGGTCGCGGAGCTGTGGCCGGGGATGCAGGCGGTGCGCGTGATGGGGAGCGCGGCGCTCGGCTTCGCGTTCGCCGCCTGCGGGCGCTTCGATGTTTACGTGCACCACTTTCTGTACCCGTGGGACTCCGCCGCCGGCATCCTGTTAGTGCAGGAAGGCGGCGGCCTCGTGCTCGACCGCGACGGCGGCCCGATGACGCTCTACAGCGAGGGCGTCACCGCGGGAGCGCCGGGGGCTGTGCAGGACTTCCTGCGCGTCGCGCGCGGGCGGGAGTGGCGATAACTCGTCGACACGGAATCTGCTTTTTTTTCCTTTCATTGTCAAAACTCTTGACAGCGGTTTTGACCAGGACTACTCTCTAGCCGCCGGAGAAAGGGGACAGTTTCTTGGCAAGGCCACTGTGGGCGGTGGCGGGGGTAGCGCTTCTCGGCATAACGGGAGGCGTTGGTATTTTGATTGCCTCTTCCGGGGGCGAAGAAGAGGCTGTTCAACGAGCAGTGACTTCAAGCCCAGGTCCGAGTTCATCGCCAGTCGCCTCAGTTTCACCGGTGCCCTCAGGCTTCCCCTCACCCCGCGAAGGATATATTTGGTTTGCTGCCGATCCCTCATCGCCTGAACCATACGCTGCGCAGATTCCAAAGGAATGGGAGCAACGGAGAGCCGGTGGCCGAATCGATTTTGTTCCACCGGGCACTCTTAGTAACTTCCCCTACTCGGATGTCCCACGTCTCACACTAATGGCCGGTGGTAGCGCCGGCCCATGGGCTCACCCGTTTCAAATCGTCGTTGGCCGGCAGGGAGGGGGTGGATGCCGTGGAGACGTGAACGACGGAGCGGCTGAGCCAAGTTCTAAACGGATGATCGGAACGCTTGAGTGGGAATTCTTCGAATTCGACTGCACGGAAGTACTAATCAATTATCGTCCAAGTGTCACGTACCATGGGCAGGCTTGGGAGGCCCACATCGGCGACAAGGCCATCTCAATGGTTCTTATCCAATCACCAGACCAGCCGTTTCCATCGCAGATCCTTGAGCAGCCGTCGACACCTTCGTCTTGTCGGTGAACCGGTAGGGTGTTCGTGCATCCAGATCCTTGTTCTAATCCGAACCCGGACCAAGGTTGGAACCTGAAATACTCCCCAAATGGCGGCGGCATAGACGTCCAGTACCGTTACGAACGGCTCCGTCCTTAGGAGGTTCGTGTCGGTGTCCGGCTACCTCGCGCGGATGCAGCGGTAGATGCCGAGTGCTCGACCGCGACGGCGGCCCGATGACACTCGACAACGACAGCGTCATCGCTGGCGCGCCCGGGGCGGTGCAGGACTTCGTGCGCGTCGCGCGAGAGAGGGTGTGGCGATAACGCACGGCCAAAGCAACCTGCTTGTAGTTGGATATTTCTCGGCGTAACCTTGTATGCGAGAGACGAAGGGGCATGCTTCCGTGCTCAAGCTTGGGGCTGTCATAGGGATCACGCTTCTCGGTGTAACCGGAGGCGCTGGCATATTGATTGCCTCTTCCGGGGGCGAGGACGAGGTTGTTCAGCAAGTCCGGACGACGCGGTCGGCAGGGACAGTTGCCACGGAGGCGGCAGCGTCATCGACCGCGCCCGTCGTTCCCGAGAATTGGCTGGCATATGCGGACCCGCAAGGGCTGTATTCCTTCAGCTACCCGAGTAGCTGGCACGTCGGCACAGGAGGTCAGCGGTCAGTGATCCTCACGAGTTGGGACACCGCCACCTGGATGTCACCTCAATTCCCATCGAACTCCATCAAAGTCGACGTGATTGTAGCCCCGATCGAACAGGCGGAGGCGAAGCCAGATGGTGCAACTCCGTCTTCACACTTAGCGGGCTCCCAGGGGTGGGAGATCGTCTATATCTATGATCCGTCAGCAACGGGCGGAGTAACCAGAGCCCACGAGATAGCGGCCGACCACGGCTCGTATCGCTACTTTGTCACAGGTCTCTTCGCTCAAGACCATCCCGACGAAGCGACGCTGGTGGCGATAGCCGCTAGTTTCACGTTCGGCCAGTGATGCCTCAGCCCTGCTCGGCCCCATCGCTGCTAAGTGATGCGGCTCGTCATTCTCGCTGCCTGACCGTAGGCCGTTCTAGTCAGCCATTCTTCTCGGTGCGAGGGGCTAGGATGACATAACTAGCCCGCGCGGATGCAGCGGTAGATGCCGACGGGCTCCGGGAGGCCCTTCATGACCGTGGGGCCCATCTCCTCGAACCAGACGCCTTCCATCCGCTCCGCCACACGCTCCGCCGCGGCTTCTGAGATGAGCACCTCGCCGGGGGCGGCGAGGTCCGCGACGCGCGCGGCGACGTTGACGTCGTGGCCGACGAGGTCGCTGCCGCGCTTCGCCGGGCGGCCGTAGTGTACGCCGATGCGCACCCAGAGGGGCAGGTTCTCCTTCGAAGATTGCTCGTCGAAGCGCTCCTGGAGCTCGAGCGCGGCCTCGATCGCGTGGCAGGGGTCGTCGAACCAGAGCATTAGCCCGTCGCCCAACTCCTTGACGATGCGCCCGCGCCCCTCGATCAGGTCGCCCACAAGGCGGTCCTGGACGCCGAGGAGCTCGAGCGCGGCTTCGTCGCCCTGGATGGCCGTGAATTCGGTGAAACCGGCGAGGTCAGTGAAGACGATAGCCCCCTGGACCGTGCTAACGGCGGTCTTCGCCCGGGCGGGGCTCATCGACCCTTTATTTCGAGCGAACCCGATATACTCCTGACCTTCAGGTCGAAGTCTGAGCCCTGCTTGCATTCGCAGTGCATCTTTCCGCTGAGGCTGTTAAATCGCACTCTTGGCAGCTTTGCGCCGAAAACGGTGACCTTCGCCCCGCCCGATACCATCTTCAGCTCGACTTCGTCCGAGCCCGCCGTCCCGATTTCCACGCCGCCACTGATTGTTGAGGCGTGCGTCGGCCCCTCCACCCGCTCGACGCGCACACGTCCGCTCTTGGAGCTGACATCGCAGCGGCCAGCACAACGCTCCACTGAGATGCTGCCGCTGACGCAGCGGGCGTCGAGGTTGCCGAGGACGGTGTCGACATCGATGCCGCCGGAAACAGTAGAGACCTTCACTGAGCCGAAGGTGCCCTTCAGCTTCACGCTGCCGGAGATCGCGCCCACCGATACGTCGGTCCCTAGCGGGCAGCGAACCTCGATGTTTCCAGACTTCGATTTCACTTCGAGAACGGGGCGGTGCTGGCGTTCACCCTCGCCGTGTTCATGGCTGCGCAGATGTCCGAGGATGCCGCGGTGGTGTCGATGGCGGCCCCGCCCGCTCTCCTTCAGCTCGACGGAGCGGTTTGCCGGTTCTATTTCTACATCGCGTCGCTCTTCAGCGATGACGGTTACGCCCCCGGAGGCGCTTAGGACGCGGATTCTGCCGTCTGGGGGAAGGTCGTACTGCACGCCCATTTCGCGTTCAGTTTAACGCATCGGGGGAAGGTCAAGTGTGACGCGGGTCACAGCGCGAACGGCGGGTGCAGTAGAGGGGGCGTGAAGGGCGAAGCATTTGGGAACTGCAGATCGTGGTAGGCGAGCGACAGTGCCTTCGTGTAGGGAACGCTATCGGGCCAAGATGGATGCTTCGCCCCTACGAGAAATGTGCAGCGAGGAGGCCGCCGAACGCCCTGACGGGAGGCCGGGACCGCCGATCTACTCAGGGCGAACGGACATGTGTGCTGGGCCGCGGCGCGAATGCTAGCCGTGCCTTAGCTGGTAGATCGTGTCGCTGAAGGTCAGCAGGAGTAGTTCGCCGTCCGGAAGTTCGTAGAACGACGAGATCTGCTTGCCGGTTTCGAGCAAGACGACCGGCTGTGCCGAGGCGTTGCCGCTATCGAGCGTCCAAATGCGGCCGGAGCAGTAGTCCGCGAAGATGTACTGCCCGTTAAGCTCCGGCATGGCGCCGCCACGGTAGACGTAGCCGCCTGTGACCGCGCACGAACCGCCGTCGTGGGTGCCGTAGACGGCGCGCGGGAACTGAAGGCCTTCGGAGGGTGGGCATGCCTGCTGCTGATTGAAGGGTGCGAAGCCTTCATAGCAGCTCCAGCCGTAATTTCCGCCTTTCACTACTACATCCACTTCTTCGAACGAATTCTGGCCGACATCGCCCAGCCAGAGGGCGCCGGTCGCTCGGTCGAAGCTGTACCGCCACGGGTTGCGGAATCCGTAGGCCCAGATCTCGGGCGCGCCGCCTCCGCCGGCGAACGGGTTGTCCGGCGGGATGGTGTATCGAGCTTGGCCGGTGACGTTCAGGCGCAGCACCTTCCCCAGTAGGGCGTTTGTATTCTGGCCGTTCTTCTGCGGATCGCCCGCGCCGCCGCCGTCGCCGGTCGACAGGTAGAGATTGCCGTCCGGGCCGAAGAGCAGGCGCCCGCCGTTATGGTTGGAGGCGAAGTCGGGCACTTCGAGGAGGCGCGTCTCGCTGCCAGTGTCCATGCCGGTTGTCGAGGCCTGGAAGCGCGAGAGCACCGTCGGCAGGCCGCCGGCTCCGTCCTGGGTGTAGTAGACGTAGATTCGGTGATCATTAGCGAAGTCCGGCGAAAACGTGGCGGAGAGCAGGCCTTCTTCGTTTCCGCCGCCACCGACGCGGTCAGATAGGTCTCCGTACACGGTCGGAGCGAAGGCGCCGGTCAGGGAGACACGAAGGATGCGTGCGGCCTTCTGCGCGACCGCGATTGCTTCTGTGTTGCCGGTGCCGGGTATTACGGCGAAGTCGACGATCCGGTCGAACGCGCCCGACTGCAAGAACGGCGCGAGCGTGTAGGTGGGCGGAACAGCGGGAGGCGCCTCCGTCGGCGCAGGCGGCGGCGGGGGCGGCTCGGTCGGCGCTTCGGTGGGGGCGAACGTCGGCGCGAGGGTGGGCGAGCAGCACGACGGCGTCGGCGTCGAGGAAACAGTTGACGTCGGCCCCGGCGTTCGGCTGACCGTGGGGCAAGGCGAGCAGGTGACCTGGGGATTCTCCTCGCCGCCGCCGAACGCGCCCGCCGCCCAGAGGGTCACCGCGAGGGAGACCAGAAAGCCTCCGCCGCCGGCCGCGCCCAGAACGTATCGCCGTCGTGCGTCCGACAGGCTACGGAACTGGTCGAGAAGTCTTCGAATCACGATCTTACCCGATGATACGAGACGCAGATTAGAGGCGTATTGGAACAATCATCGAATAGCGAGCGCCGAGCTTGCGGGCCGCCGAGTGCCTCGATACCCCGCCTTCGGCGGTACTCGGCACGAACGGATGCGGAAGCGCGGTTCACATGCAAATGCTGAGATTCCTCGCCACGCCACCGACTTCGGGCGGAGGCGGGACTATCTGCTCGCCCCGCCCCGCGAGCTCGGAATGACAGATCGCGAGTGCTGAGACTCCTCGCTACCCCGCGGACTCCCACCAAAGGCGGGACTATCTGCTCGCCCCGCCCCGCGAGCTCGGAATGA
>Ga0209690_1000129_pt1 | contig 34304 bp, 26 predicted proteins | sample GraSoiAngelo_150_FD_186164 | JGI IMG/M metagenome (GOLD analysis project Ga0209690, IMG submission 186164) | Grasslands soil microbial communities from the Angelo Coastal Reserve, California, USA - 14_1009_09_40cm (SPAdes) (version 2) | ecosystem: Environmental > Terrestrial > Soil > Grasslands ... | reverse complement strand
TAGACGTCGCGGAAGTAGACTCGCGTGTCCTCGGGGATCAGCAGGACGTCGGGCCGCATGAGCCGGGTGCAGACGTCCACGAGCGGCGAGACCGCGCGTTTCACCTCGAGGAGATCACGCTTGAGGCGGTAGATGCGCTCGGTCGTCTCCGCGCTGAACCTCTCGTGGAAGATCGCCGCCTCGAGCGCCTCCAGCCTGGCCTCGAGCGCGTCCACGAACGGGAAAAACTGGTCGACCACGAAATCCATGAGGGCGTAGAGCACGAACCCCGGCCCCTTCGCCAGGAGCGCCGGCGTGGCTTCGCACCGCGCCCGCACTTCGGCGAGGGGCGCCGACGCGCCGTGGCGCACCGTCACGACGTACCGGGGTCCCACGAAGATGTGCGTCTCGCCGAGCTCGACGCCGTCGGCGCCCGGGGCGAGCCGCGCCGTGCGCAGGACCACGAAGAGCGAGTCGCCGTAGCGCTCGAGCTTCGGCCGCTGGTGGGCGGCGAGGGCGTCCTCGACCGCGAGGTCGTGGAGTCCGAACTCCTGCTGGATCTCCCGCAAGAGCTCCGTGTCGGGCTCGTGCAGCCCGATCCAGACGAACCGGTCGGGCTCCTTCAGCGCCTCACTGATATCGGGGATGAGAACGTCGCCGACCCGCCGGCCCCCGGCGTATGCGGCACACGCGATGACGCCTCTCATGTGCGCCCCTCCCCGACTCCCAGCCTTCCCCGGCGCCCGAACGCGCGCCAGGCCACCGGCCCGGTGAGGGCCGCGACCACACCCGCCAGCGTGTTGAGCCAGCCCGCGGTCGCGAGGGCGGCGAGCGTGAAGAGCGCCGGGAACACGACGGCGGCCACCGCCCCCCCGAAGCCGCCCGGCATGCGCCACGGCCTGGGCAGGTCTGGCTCGTGGACGCGGAGCCAGAGGAAAGCGGCGAGCTCGACGAGCAAGGAGAGCGAGTAGAGCCAGACGTTGAGGACGATCAGCTCCTTGAAGGAGAAGACGGCGAAGATCGCGTAGAGCGCGGCGGAGGCGACGACCGCCGCCCAGGGCGTGCCGAACCGCCGGTGCACGACGCCGAGCCACGCGGGCATCGCGCGGTCGCGCGCCAGCACGTACGGCAGCCGCGAGTTGGTCAGCAGGAGCGACATGAAGAGCCCGGCCGTGCCCACGACCGCGCCGGCCGCCACGGCATGCCCGAGCCAGTCGCCACCGATCCGACGCGCGATGACGGGCAGGGCGCCCGTGGTCCAGGCGTGCCACTCGATCGCGCCGCTCGCCAGCGCCACGCCGACCGGCGCCACGTAAGACGCCGTCAACACGGGCAACGCCAGCAGTGCCGCCAGGCGAAACGTGCGCTCCGGCGCGCGCGTCTCGCCGAGGACGGTCGCTGGCGTATCCCACCCGGAGTAGTTCCACATGACGACCGCGAGGCCGAGGCCGAGCGCCTCGATTCCCTGCCCCTCGGGCACCAGCGGCGTCCACGGCGACACGCGTGCCGTCCCGAGGCCGACGAGCGCGAGCGCCGCGATCGGCAGGAGCGCTGCGACAGCAAGGACCACGGCGGCGCGGCCTGTGGGGCGGACGCCGACCACGTTCAGCGCCGTCAGCACGACGATGAACCCCACGACGAGGAGCCAGCGCTCGCCGGGGGTCACGGCCGGATACCAGAACCGCGCATACTCCACGAAGAGCGCGGGGTAGACGGCCACGTCCACGAAGCTGTCGATCCAGCTCCACCAGCCGACCTGAAAGGCCCAGAACGGCCCGAACGCGCGCCGGGTCCACGTGACGTAGCCACCCTCGTCGGGCAGCGCGGCGGCGAGCTCGGACATGGCGAGGGCCACGGGCAGGCTCCAGAAGAGCGGCGTGAGCAGCAGCAGCGCGAGCGTCATCCCGGGGCCGAACGCGGGGACCATGTCCTCGATGCCGTACGGCCCGCCACTCACGTTGAAGAAGAAGATGGCGGCCATCGGAACGAGCCCCAGCTCGCGCCTGAGGCCGCCGTTCAGGTCACGTCCCCTGTGCCGCGGCGATGAGCTTCGGGAGCTCCTTCACCCACTCCTCGATCGGGCGGGCAGCATCCACGATGATCTCGAGCTTGCCGCTCGGGAGCCTGCGCACCCGGCCGGGCGAGGCCGGGCCCAGCGGGATGACCAGCATCTCCCGGTGGATGCCGAGCGCATCGGTCACCGCGAAGATCGCGTCGATCTCCTTCAGAGTGACGACCTCAAGCATCGCCGTCGAGCGTGGGCACGGTGAGCCTCCCTGGCGCTGATAGACTATCAAGAGCACGCCCGAACCCGGGTTCCGAAACATCGACGAAGGCGCGCTCCTGGCCGCGCGCGCTCAGACGGCGCCGGCGCCGAGCGCGCGCTCGGCCGCGGCCTCGCCGGACCGGACACAGTCGGCGATCCCTACGCCTCGGTAGGCGCCGCCCGCGAGGTCGAGGCCGGGGAGCGCCCCGGCGCGGCGCTCGATCGTCTCCACACGCGCCAGGTGACCCACGTGGTACTGCGGCATCGCCTTCGGCCACCGGAAGACGCGCGCGAGGGCCGGTGCGGCCGTGATCCCTAGCGCCTCGCGCAGCTCGGCGCGTGCCCGCATCACGAGCGGGGCGTCGTCCACCTCGAGCACGGCCTCGTTCAGCGCGCCGCCGACGAAAGCGCGCAGCAGTACGTCGCCCTCCGGCGCGCGCCCCGCGTACTTGACGCTCGAGAACGTGCACGCGAGGAGGGCGCGCTTCTCGGTGCGCGGCACGACGAAGCCAAAGCCGTCGAGGGGGTGTGGCACGTCGGCGCGCCGGTAACCGAGCGTCACCGTCGCCGAGGAGGCGTAGGGGATCTCGGCGAGGAGCGTCGCGAGCGTGGGATCGACGTACCTGAGCATCCGCGCCGCCGCGTGGGACTCGGTCGCGACGATCACGCGGTCGGCGTCGAGGTCGGCGCCCTCGGCGGTCGCCACGCGCCAGCGGTCGCCACGGCGCTCGACCCCCGCCACGCGCTGCTTGAGGAGGACGGTGCCCGGCTGGAGCCGCGTCGCGAGCGCCGCGACCAGATCCTCCATGCCCTCCTTGAGGGTGACGAAGAGACTCCAGCGCGCGCCGGAGACGCCCGTCTCGCGCGCGCGGCGGCGCGCGCGCCGGAGCCCGAGGATGATCGAGCGCTCCTGCTTCTCGAGCTCGGCGAAGCGCGGCATCGTGGCCGTGAGGCTCAGGTCGTCGGGATCGGCCGTGTAGATGCCGGCGACGAGCGGTTGGGCGACACGCTCGAGGGCCTCCCGGCCGAGCCGCCGTCGCACGAACGCGCCCAGGCTTTCGTCGTCGGCGATCCCGCGGGGCAGGACGAGGTCGAACGCCATGCGGAGCGTGCCCGGCCAGGAGAAGAGCCGGGAGGAGAGAAACGGCGCGAGCCGCGTCGGGGCCAGGAGCTCCCACCCGTCGGGCAGCGGGTGCAGGCGCCCAGCGTGCCAGACGAATACCTTCCGGTAGCGGTCGTCGGTGCGCGCGAGCCTGTCCTCCAGGCCCAGACGACGGCAAAGGGCGAGCGCCCACGGCTTCTCCGACAGGAAGGAGTCCGGGCCGGCCTCGATGAGAAAGCCACCGGCGCGCTCGGTGGCGATCGTGCCGCCGAGCCGCTCGCGCGCCTCGACCAGCGTCAGTTCGAGGGCGATCCGGCGCTCGCGCGCGAGCTCGAGCGCGTGGTGGGCCGCCGCCAGCCCCGTGATCCCCCCGCCGACGACGACCAGCCTCATGGCGCGCCCCGCACCAGGTCTCCGAGCATCGCGATAAAGGTTGGATGGTCGTTCACTGCGGCCGCTCGATGGAGCGCCATGCCGTGTGCGCGCGCGATCGCCTGCGCCTCGACGTCCAGATCGTACAGAAGCTCGACGTGATCCGAGACGAACCCGATGGGCACCACGACCGCGTGGCGCTCGCCGTCCGAGGCGAGCCGCGTCAGGACATCGGCGATATCGGGCTCGAGCCACGGCTCTTGCGCGCCGCCGCTCCGGCTCTGATAGGCGAGCGACCAGCGCGCGTGGCCGAGGCGTTCGGCGACGGCCCGCGCCGCCGTGGTCAGATCGCCGACGTACGGCGACCCGTCGGCCATGACAACCGGAACGCTGTGGGCCGTGAACACGAGCGGCGACCACGCCTGCTCGGTCGGAGGGATCTCGTCGAGCGCCGCGCGCGCGCGGTCGGCGACGGCCTCGACGAAGCCCGGGTGGTCGTACCACGCGCGGGCGAAGGTGACCTCGGGCGCGCCGCGCACCTTCGCCCGCGCGTCGGCGACGTCCCGCTGATACCGCTCCCACGACGCGTCACTCCGGAGCGGCGACAGGATGACGCCGAGCGCGCGCCTGACGCCCTTCGCGGTCATGTCGGCGAGCGTCTCGTGGAGGAACGGGTGCCAGTTGCGCATACCGACGAACACGGGCAGCGGCACGCCGCTCCGCACGAGGTGCCGCTCGAGCCCGCGTGCCTGGGCGAGCGTGAGCGCGCCGAGCGGCGAGCGGCCCCCGGGCATCCGCTCGTAGTGGCGCGCCACCTCCTCGAGGCGCTCGGGCGGGACGCGCCGCCCGCGCGCGACGATCTCGAGGAAGGGTCGGATCTCGTCGGGCGCCGTGGGGCCGCCGAACGCGATCAGGAGGACCGCGTCGATGGCAGCCGCCGGACTCACCGGACCCTACGGTCCGACAGGTCGTGGACGATGTCCACGAGAGCCCGGACGTGCTCGACGGGCGTCCCGGGCAAGACGCCGTGTCCGAGATTGAAGATGTGGCCCGGCCGGTTGGCCGCGCGGTCGAGGATGTCTTTCACGCGCTGACGGATGTACGGAGGCTTGGCGAGGAGCACCGCCGGATCGAGGTTCCCCTGCACCGCGACGTCGTGGCCGAGGCTCGCCCAGGCGGTGTCGAGGTCCACTCGCCAGTCCAATGCAATGACGTCGCCGCCCGCCGCGCGCATCAGCGGCAGCAGCGCCGCGGTCCCGGTCCCGAAGTGGATGACGGGCGCGCCGGGTGTCAGCGCGCGAATCAGCGCGTGCGTGTGCGGCTGGACGAACGTGCGGTAATCATCGGCGGCCAGCACACCCACCCAGGAGTCGAAGATTTGCACGGCGTCGGCGCCGGCCGCGATCTGGCCGTTCAAATAGCGCGCGGTCGCGGTCGCGAGGATCTCCATCAGGTGGTGCCACGCTTCGGGCTCCTCGTACATGAGGCGCTTGACGTGGAGGTAATCACGCGAGGGACCGCCCTCGACGAGGTACGACGCGACCGTGAACGGCGCGCCCGCGAAGCCGATGAGCGGCGCTCGGCCCGCGAGCGCCCGCTTCACGCGTCGGGCTGTCTCGAAGACGAACCGGACGGCGGCGTCCACGTCGATCGGCGCGAGGCGCCTGATCTGTGCCTCGTCGCGCAGGGGGCGCCGGATGAGGGGGCCCTCGCCCCGGGCGAACTCGAGCCCGACGTCGAGCGGCTCGACGATCAGGAGAATATCGGCGAACAGGATCGCGGCATCGACGCCCAGACGGTCGACGGGCTGGAGCGTCACTTCCGCCGCGGCCTCGGGGTTCCGGCAGAGCTCGAGGAACCCGAACCGCTCGCGCATCGCACGGTACTCCGGCAGGTAGCGGCCCGCCTGGCGCATGAGCCAGACGGGGGTGTACGGCACCGGCGCGCGGCGCGCGGCGCGCAGGAGCGGAGCATCTGGAAGTGACACGCAAGAGAGCTTATCATCTGGCCCTATGCCATACATCTCAGGCAAGCAGGCGTTCCTCGAGCTCCTCAAGCAGGAAGGCGTCTCCGTGATGTTCGGCAACCCCGGGACCACCGAGCTCCCGCTGATGGACGGGCTCGCGCGCGAGCCCGCGATCCACTACGTGCTGGCGCTCCAGGAAGCGGTCGCCATCGCGATGGCGGACGGCTACGCCCAGGCGTCGGGCGGGCTCGCCGCGGCGAACGTCCACGTCTCGCCGGGTCTGGGCAACGCGATGGGGATGCTGTACGACGCGATGAAGTCCGGCGCCCCGCTCCTCCTGACCGCGGGGCAGCACGACCAGAGCTTCACGGTCACCGAGCCGATTCTCTGGGCCGACTTGCCGCCGATCGCCCAGCCCTTCGTGAAGTGGTCCACGGAGGCGCGGCGCCTCGAGGACCTCCCGCGGATCGTGCACCGCGCGGCGAAGACCGCGCTCACGCATCCGACGGGGCCCGTCTTCCTCTCGCTCCCGGTCGACGTCCTGAACTCCGAGCGCGACCTCGACCTCACGGCGCCCACGCGCGTGGCCCGGCGGATCGTCGGCGACCGCGGGGCGATCGCCGAGGCGGCTCGGCTCCTCGCGAACGCCGAGCGCCCGCTCCTGGTCGCCGGCGACGCGGTCGCCCACGGCGACGCCCTCGCGGAGCTGGTGGAGCTGGCGGAGCTGCTCGGCGCTCCGGTGATGACCGAGGGCGTCGCGTCGACCTGTAGCTTCCCCTTCACGCATCCGCTCTACTCGGGGTCCATGCCGCGGCTCGGGCCGCCGATCCGCGCCCTCCTGATGCGCCACGACCTGCTCTTCTCGGTGGGCGGCGACCTCTTTACGCTCTCGCTGCCCGACGACGTGGACCCGATGCCGCCGGGGATCACGATCGTCCATCTCGACGTCAACCCATGGGAGCTCGGCAAGAACTACCCCGCCGCCGTGGCGATCCAGGGCGACCCCAAGGCGACGCTCCCCGAGCTCGGCGAGGCGGTCCGGCGCCTCACGAGCAAAGAGGGCCACCCGGACGCGCCCCGGCGCCGGGGCGCGGTGCGCGCCGCCTGGGAGAGCGAGCGCGCAGAGCTCGCGCGGCGCGCCGAGGCGGAGGCTGCGCGGGTACCGATCCAGCCGCTCACGCTCGTCCACGAGCTCGCGAGGCGCGCGCCGGCGAACGCCGTGATCGTGGACGAGTCGATCTCCTCCGCGCAGGGCGTGCGCCACTTCTTCGGCTGCGCCGACGCGAAGAGCTTCTTCGGCATTCGCGGCGGCGGCATCGGCTGGGGGCTTCCGGCCGCGCTCGGTGTGAAGCTCGCGCTCCGGGACCGGCCGGTCCTCGCGCTCGTCGGCGACGGCAGCGCCATGTACACGAACCAGGCCCTCTGGACCGCCGCCCGCGAGTCGCTTGCGGTCGTCTACGTCATCTTCAACAACGCGTCGTACCGGATCCTCAAGCAGCGCACGCGCGCGCTCAAGGGCTTCTCCGCCGAGGACGACCGGTACGTCGGGATGGACCTCGAGCCGCTCATCGACTTCGTCGGCATGGCGCGGGCGCTCGGCGTCCCGGGGGAGCGTGTGGAGAAGACGCCGGAGATCGCCCCCGCGATCGGTCGGGCGTTTGCCAGCGGCGGCCCGTACCTGGTCGACGTCCGCATCGACCCCGCGTTCAAGTGAGGTCTCTCGTCGTGGCTGCTCGACCCGCCCCCTGAGGGGGGGTCTGAACGAGGAGGCGTCCCATGAAGCCGTTCGCGCTCGCCCGATGGCGGTTCACCAACTGCTGCGGTCACAGCTGGGGACACCCGACGACGCCGCACACGCCCGAGGGCACGCCGGACGGCGGGAGCCGTCGCGACTTTCTCAAGACCGCGGCCGCCGGCGTCGCCGGCCTGGCCGCGTTCGGGAGCCTGCCGGCGAAGACAGCCGCACAGGTCCGCGTCTTCCCGCCCCCGCCCCCGGCCGTCAGCCCGATCGAGGGGCTGATCGACTTCCACAACCACTGCGCCCCGGACGTCTTCGGGCGGGCGGTGGACGACGACGAGATGGCGCAGCTCTACATGGCCCGCAAGATGGAGGCCGTCGTCCTCAAGAACCACGTGGCGCTCACCGCCGATCGCGCGTGGCTCGTTCGCAAGCACAACCCCGGCATCAAGGCGTTCGGCGGGATCACGCTGAACGGCGCCGCGGGCGGTCTCAACCCCGAGGCCGTCCAGTGGATGTGGCGGATGCAGGGTGGCTACGGCCGGATCGTCTGGCTGCCGACCTTCGACGCCGACAACCACGTCAAACACTTCAAGGACGCCCCCGAGGGCATCAAGGTCGTCGGCGCCGACGGCAGAGCGTTGCCCGCGCTCCGCGAGATCGCCAAGATCTGCGCCCAGCAGAAGCTCGTCCTCTGCACGGGCCACGCCTCGCCGACCGAGGTGCTCGTGATCGTCGAGGCGGCACGCGACGCCGGCTGCGACCGCGTCGTCGTCACCCACGCGGAGTTCGACGTCGTGAACATGAGCGTCGAGCAGATGAAGAAGGCCGCGGCGATGGGAGCGAAGCTGGAGGTCGACGCGATGGGGCCGCTCATGGGGCCGCAGGCCCACCTTGCCTGGATGCGCCACTGGCGCCAGGTGACCTACAAGGAATCGGCGGGCCACATCACGGCCGTCGGCGCCGAGAACTTCATCCTCGGCACGGACCTCGGCCAGACGGGCAACCCGTCGCAGCCCGACGGCTACGCGATGCTCGTCGCCGGCCTCATCGCCGAGGGCATCACGAAGGATCAGATCAAGACCATGGGGCGCGAGGTTCCGGGCAAGCTCCTGATGGGCTGAGCTTCGGGGGGAGCCGCCGATGGGCGATGACGTTCGGGATTCACATCGGACACATGGGCGGGCCGCTCGAGGAGATGCGCCGCCTCTGGCGCTTCGCCGACACGATGGGCTTCGACTGGTTCTCCGTTTCCGACCACTTCCAGGAGTCTCCGCCCCGCGGCGGCGATCTCGACTGCTACGAGGCGATCGCCACGCTGACGGCGGCCGCCGTGGACACGAAGCGCGTCCGGCTCGGGGCCCTCGTCTACTGCGTCGCCTACAGGAATCCCGGGCTTCACGCGAAGTCGCTCACCACGATCGACCATCTCTCCGGCGGCCGCGTCGACTGCGGCCTCGGCGCCGGCTGGCACGAGATCGAGGCCCGGGCCTTCGGCTACGAGTTCCCGCGCATCGGGGTCCGTGAGGACATGCTGGAGGAATACGCGCAGTGCATGCGCCTGCTCTTCGACCCGGAGGGACGCCGCGTGAACTTCCACGGTACGCACTTCCGGCTCGAGAACGCGCCGAACAATCCGAAGCCGCTCCAGCCCCGCGTGCCCATCTGGATCGGCGGCCGGGGCGAGAAGCGGACGCTCCGAGCGGCCGCGCGCTACGCCGACGGCTGGAACGCGCCCTACATCGGCCCCGAGGAGTGGATCGCGAAGGGCAAGGTGCTGGACCAGTGGTGCGAGAAGGAGGGGCGCGACCCGAAGACCATCTTGAGGACCGTCAACCTCGGCTTCTACCTGGGCGCTGACGCCCAGGGGGCTCTGCGCGGAGAAGAGATCTTTCGGCAGCACTGGGGCGCCCAGGGCGGCGAGCGCTCGGGCTGGCTGCGGGGCACCCCGACGCAGGCCAGGGAGATGGTCGCCGCCTTCCGCGACGCCGGCTGCGCCCGCGTCAACATCGCTTTCCGCGACGGCCCCTACGACTGGGACGCGCTCCACGCGTTCGCCGAGGAAATCGTCGCGCCATTCAGGTAGTCTCTCTCCCGACATGCGCGGTCGCCCCGTCCCGTTGCGCGCCGTCGCCGCGCTCTTCCTCGAGCGGCAGCACCTCGCCCGCCCCCGTGCGGCCGCGCTCACCGCCCGGCGCCTCGGCCGCTTCGTCGAAGACGTGGGCGGGCTCCAGCTGGACTCCATCAACGTCCTCGAGAGAGCGCACTACCTCACGGTGTGGAGCCGCTTCGGCGCGTACGACCGCGCGCGGCTCGACCGGCTCGCCTACCGGCGCCGGCTCCTGTTCGAGTACTGGGCGCATGCCGCGTGTCTCGTGCCGACCTCGATGCTGCCGTGGTGGCGGCGCGCCATGCTCGACTATCGTGTCCGGCACACCGGCTGGTCCGACTGGCTCCGCCGGAACGCGCAGGTGCTGGCCCGGGTGAAGGCGGCCGTCGAGCGCAACGGGCCGATGGGCAACGCTGACTTCGACGGACGCCGTCCACCCGGCGGCGGCGGATGGTGGTCGTGGCGGCCCGTCCAGCACGCGCTGCATTACTTATGGATGACGGGCGCGCTCACCGTCCACTCGCGGTGGCACTTCCAGAAGCGCTTCGACCTCCTCGAGCGCGCGATGCCGGACGCGTTCGGCGTCGAGGCGGTCTCGGCCGAGGAGTTCCAGCGCTGGCACCTGGAGCGCTCGCTCCACGCCATGGGCGCGGCGACCGAGGCGGACCTGAGTCGCTACCTCACCTTCCCTCGCTTCGGGCCGGGGGCGCGCCGGGCCACGCTCCGCTCCATGCACGAGCGGGGCGAGGTCACGGAGATCGAGGTGGACGGCACGCCAGGGCGATGGCTCGCGCTGACCCGTGACCTGCCCGCGCTCGCCCGCGCGGGGCGGGCGCCCGCGCCGTCGCACGGGACGACGCTGCTGTCGCCCTTCGACTCGCTCCTGTGGCATCGCGGCCGGGCGGCGCGCGTGTTCGGGTTCGACTACCGGATCGAGGTCTACACGCCAGGGCCCAAGCGCGTGCACGGTTACTACGTGCTGCCGATCCTCCATCACGGTCATCTCATCGGCCGCCTCGACGCCAAGGCCCATCGCGTCGAGCGCCGGCTGGAGGTTCGCCACGTGCACTTCGAGCCCTGGTTCGCGTCGGCGCAGGTGTCGCCGGCCGGGTGGGGCCGCGTCGACCAGGACGAGGCGCTGGCCGGGCTCGCGGAGGCGCTGGGCTCCCTGGCCGCCTTCGTGGGCGCTGCCGAGGTGGAGATCGGTCGCGTGACGCCGCGGCGGCTACGGGCGCCACTCGTGCGAAGCGGCTTCTGCGCACCTGACCCGGTGGCCTGAATCTACTGCTTGTTGAACACCGCGACGTTGTTCACCGCCTGACCCTCGGCATTCGTGCCTTTCGTCGTGACGGTCATTGTCTTCCCGTCCTGCGAGACGACGCGTCTGAGGGTTTGCGCCACCTTCCCGCCCTTCTTGTCAGTGCGTACTGTCGTACGTGCGTCGATTCGCTTGAGTGAAACCGTGTCGGCGATCCGGGACCCCGTGAGCGGATAGTCCTTCCCGTCGAAATTAGCCGTGTACTGCGTTGTCGTGCGAGTCCCGTCCGCGTTGACGAATTCAGCGGTCACTTTCTCCCCCTGGCCCGACGGTTCGACCCTCACCGTCAGGCTTTGGGGTGCCGGGCCGGGACTGTACTTGGACTTCGCCGCGTTGAGCTTCCATGTGCCAATTCTTGGATCGCTCGCCTGAGCCGACAGGTTCGCGATGTCCGCTCCTAGAACTACGCCGAGGGCCAGGGCTACTCCGAGAGTCGACCTGCGCCAACGTGAGTGCATCGTACTCCTCCTGCCAGTGAGTGCGCTGCGACGCGACTTGGTCGGAAGGCTCCATCACCTCCCTTCGTTCGCTCGTGGAGGGCCTCACTCCCGCAGCCTCCGTCAAGGGGCCTGGGTCAGCGTCGCCCCCCACCATACGCCGGAAAAAGTAGCCTAATGTTCCTCGGCTCGCAATCGACGAGTGCTCACGGCGTCAGACGGCATCGAGGCCGGATTCCTGCTACCATCCAGCTACCCTAGCTCCGAGAGGCGCGCCCATGGACAAGGAAGGTAGCCAGCTCATCCGCGGGCTCGAGGGCGTCGTCGCCGCCGAGACCCAGCTCTGCGACCTCGACGGCAAGAACGGCCGCCTGGCCTACCGCGGCTACGACATCGCCGACCTCGCGCGCCAGGCGAGCTTCGAGGAGGTCGCCCACCTGCTCTGGCGCGGCGACCTGCCGACCGCGGGGGAGCTCGACCGCACGACGGTCGCGCTCATCGGGGCGCGGGACATTCCGCGCGAGCTCGTCGAGGCGTTCCGCCTCATGCCGAAAGACACCGATCCGATGCGCGCGCTCCAGGCGGCGGTGGCGCTCGTCGGCATGCGCGACCCGGACGCGACCGACAACTCACACGAGGCGAACCTCCGGAAAGCCCTGCGGCTCACGAGCCAGATCGCGACGGCGATCTGCGCCCACCACCGAGTCCGGAGCGGCCAGTCGCCGATCCCCGCCGCGCCGGACCTCGGGCACGCCGCGAACTTCCTCTACATGCTCACGGGCCGGCGCCCGTCCACCGTGACGGCCAAGGCCTTCGACGCGAGCCTCACCCTCTACGCCGAGCACGAGCTGAACGCCTCGACCTTCACGACGCGCGTGATCGTCTCGACGCAGTCGGACATGCACTCGGCCGTCGCGGGCGGCGTGGGGGCCCTCAAGGGTCCGCTCCACGGGGGCGCCGGCGAGGCGGTGATGCGCACGCTCATGGAGATCGGCGCGGTAGCGCACGTGGAGAGGTTCGCCGAGGAGGCGATCGCCACCAAGCGGCGTCTGATGGGCTTCGGCCATCGGGTCTACAAGGCGGGCGACCCGCGGGCGGCGATCCTGCGCGGCATGGCCGAGGAGGCGTGTCGCCAGTCGGGCCAGTTCAAGTGGTACGAGATGGCCGTCAAGCTCCACGCCCGCATCAACGCGGCGAAGGGACTGATCCCCAACGTGGACTTCTACTCGGCGCCCCTCTTCTACTCGCTCGGCATCCCCGTGGACCTCTTCACGCCGGTGATCGCGGCGGGACGGATCGCGGGCTGGACGGCGAACATCATCGAGCAGCACGACGACAACCGCCTCATCCGGCCGCGCGGCGAGTACGTCGGCCCGAAGCGGCGCGCGTTCGTGTCGGTGGAGAAGCGTGCCTGAGGCCGGCCACCCACGGTCGGAGCCGGGCTAGCGGACCCCGCTACAATGGCTAGGAGCCTCACCCGGAAGCTCATCGAATCGCACCTCGCCTCGGGCAAGCCCGTCGCCGGCGAGGAGATCGGTCTGGCCGTGGACCAGGCGCTCCTCACCGACACGAACGGCACGATGGCGTGGCTCCAGTTCGAGGCCATGGGCTTCCCGCGCGTCGTGCCGCCGTGCGTCGTCACCTACATCGACCACAACGTCTACCAGGTGGACTCGCGCAACTCCGACGACCACCGCTACCTCCAGACCGCCGCGCGCCGCTACGGAGCGATCTTCTCCAAGCCCGGCAACGGCATCTGCCACCAGGTGCACCTCGAGAGCTTCTCGGTGCCCGGGCAGACGCTGCTCGGCACCGACAGCCACACCCCGCTCTGCGGCGCCGCCGGCATGCTGGCGATCGGTGCGGGCGGCCTCGACGTCGCCGTCGCGCTGGGCGGCGGCCCGTACTCTTTCACGATGCCCGAGGTCGTCAACGTGTGGCTCACGGGCGAGCTCCAGCCGTGGGTGACGGCGAAGGACGTGATCATGGAGCTCCTCCGCCGGCTGAGCGTGCGTGGCGGCGCCGGGAAGATCTTCGAGTACGCGGGGCCCGGGGTGGCCTCGCTCTCGCTCCCGCAGCGGATGACCCTCGCCAACATGGGCGCCGAGCTCGGGCTGACGACGAGCGTCTTCCCGTCGGACGCGGTCACCCGCGACTATTTCCGCCGCCTCCACCGGAAGCACGCGTGGACTCCGCAGGCGGCGGACGATCACGCCGAGTACGACGATCGCTTCGAGCTCGACCTCGCCGTGGTCACGCCCCTCGTCGCGCTGCCCGGCTCGCCCGACCGCGTGGTGCCCGTCGGAGAGGTCGAGGGGACGAAGATCGAGCAGGTGATGGTGGGCTCCTGCACGAACGGCTCGTGGGAGGACATGTGGGCGGTGACCCAGGTGCTCCAGGGTCGACACGTGCACCCCGACGTCTCGTTCGTCCTGTTCCCCGGGAGCCACCGCATCCTCGAGACCATGGCGCGCGAGGGGCTGCTCGCCGACCTCCTCGCCTCTGGCGCCTTGATCTCCGAGCCCACGTGCGGCGCGTGCGCGGGCATCGGCCATGTGCCGGCGGCCGGCACCAAGAGTCTGCGCGCGTTCAACCGCAACTTCCCGGGCCGGAGCGGCGTGAAGGGCGACGAGATCTACCTCTGCTCGTCGGTCACCGCGGCGGCCTCCGCGCTGACGGGTGCGATCACCGATCCGCGGACGGCGGGCGCGCCGGCCTCCCTCTATCTGCCCGAGAGCTTCGCCGCGTCGAGCGCCGGGCTCGTCACGCCGGACGGGACGGGCGACGTCGTTCGAGGACCGAATATCAAATCGGTTCCGCTGGGTGAGCCGGTTGCCGAGGCGCTTGACGCTCCCGTGCTGCTGAAGCTCGGCGACAAGGTCTCGACGGACGACATCTCTCCCGCCGGCGCCGCGGTGCTGGTCTTCCGCTCCAACATCCCGGCGATCGCCGAGTTCTGCTTCAAGTACGTCGACCCGGAGTTCGCGGCTCGAGCGCGCGCAGCCGGCAGCGGGATCGTCGTCGCGGGCGAGCTCTACGGCCAGGGGTCGTCGCGTGAGGCCGCGGCGATCGGCCCGATGTACCTCGGCGTGCGCGCCGTGCTCGCCAAGTCGTTCGCGCGGATTCACCGGGCGAACTTGATCAACTGGGGCGTCGTGCCGCTCACGTTCGAGGATCCGTCCGCGTACGACGCGCTCGAGCGCGACGACCGGCTGCGCCTCGACGGCCTGCGGGCCGCGCTCGCCTCCGGCGATCGCGTCAGCGTCCTCGACACGCGCCTGGGCCGGCGCTTCTCGGCCTCGTGCGTGCTGACGACGCGCGAGCGCGACATCCTCCTCGCGGGTGGGCTCCTCGCCCAGACGTCCCGCACGCGCGCACCCGAGGCGGGCGACCCACGGTCCGCGCCGGCCCCGGGCACGCCGGTGGAATGAGAAGCGACGTGGAGTACGGAGCCGGATCGCACCTCGTCTCAGGCCACCTACGGAGTGCCGCGGCCTCGCGGAGCCCGCTCTAATGACGCAGCGGCGGATCCGCGCCGTCTACATGCGGGGCGGGACGAGCCGCTGCCTCGTCTTCCACGCGTCCGACCTGCCGGGCGCGGGCGCCGAGCGCGACCGTGTCCTCCTCGCGGCGCTCGGGAGTCCCGATCCGTACGGCCGCCAGCTCGACGGGCTGGGCGGTGGCATCTCGTCCCTGTCCAAGGCGTGCATCATCGGCCCGCCGTCCAGCCCCGGCGCTGACGTGGACTACACCTTCGCGCAGGTCGAGGTGACGACCCCCCTCGTGGACTACAAGGGCAACTGCGGCAATTGCTCCTCGGCCGTCGGCCCCTTCGCCATCGACGAGCGTCTCGTGCCGGCGGTCGAGGGCGAGACACGCGTCCGCATCCACAACACCAACACGCGGAAGCTCATCGTCGCCCATGTCCCGGTGAAGGGCGGCGAGGCCGCGGTGGCGGGCGATTTCGAGCTTGCGGGCGTGTCAGGCCACGGCGCCCGGATCGCGCTCGACTTCCTCGACCCGGGCGGCGCGGGCAGCGGGCGCCTCTTGCCGACGGGGAAGCCGCGCGACGTGGTGGACGGCGTCGAGGCCTCGCTCGTCGACGCGACGAACCCGGTCGTCTTCGTCCGCGCCAAAGACCTCGGCCTCGCCGGGACCGAGACGCCGCAGGCGATCGACGCCGACCGTTCGCTGGCGGCCCGGCTCGAGGCGATCCGCGTCGAGGCGGCCCAGCGCATGGGGATGGAGGGCAGCTCCGCCGTGCCCAAGGTCGCGGTCGTCGCGTCGCCGGCGGACTTCACGGCCCTCGACGGCGCGCGCTACCGGCTCGACCAGGTCGACCTCGTCGCGCGGGTGATCTCGATGGGCAACTGCCACCGCGCGTTCGCCCTGACCGCCGCGATGTGCCTCGCAGTCGCCGCGCGCATCGTGGGGACGGTGGTCCACGAGTGTGCCGGCCCGACGAACGGCGACTTCCGGCTCGGCCACCCGTCCGGGGTGCTGCCCATCGACGCCGCGGTGCGCGTCCGCGACGGGGCGCCCTGGGCCGAGCGGGTCACCGTCTACCGGACCGCGCGCCGGCTCATGGAGGGCTTCGTCCGCGTCCCGTGAGCCGGCTGTACCTCTCGACGGCGAAGGCTGAGATCGCGCGACGGCGGGCACTGATCCCGAAGGGCCCGGTCGTCGAAGCGTGGCCCGACCTCGTCGAACCCGGCGCGCTCTGGCTCGGCGACGAGTCGAAGGCGCTCCTCGAACGTGACGGTGCGCCGCTCCCGGTGAGGCTCGCCCTGCCCGCCGACCGCGTGGCGGTCTATTACGGTCCGCAGCTCTCTAACGTCGAGTCGCTCCCGCGCGAGGAGTCGCTGCGGGGGCGGGTCGTCGCCGGGCGCGGGATTGCCGCGGCGTGGATCACGCTCGACCGCTTCGGCCAGGTGAACGCCTACGAGCCCCAGTCGCCCGCCGATCCGGTCTTCAATCTCCGGCGGGTCGGCGGTGGCAAGGGACACCTCTGGCGGCTCTTCCGAACGAAGGCGGAGGCGATCGTCTACATGGTCGAGTCCTTCGGCCGGGAGTCGGAGGGCGCCGAGTGGGCGCGGGCCCTCGGGATCGACAGCTTCGAGGACCTCGTCTCGCGCTACAGTAGCGCCCCCGGCGAACCTCCCCCATGACCACGGCGCTCGACACACGGGCCGCGCGGGAGCGGCGAGACCGGTTTTACCGGCTCGTCCGCGCGACCGCCCGCTTCTGGCTCTGGTTCTTCTTCAAGTCCGTGGACGTGCGCCACCCCGAGCGCGTGCCCGACGCGGGTCCCGTGCTCCTCTGCATCAACCACCCGAACAACTTCATCGACTCGCTGCTGGTCGGCGCCGCCGTCCGGCGGAAGGTCCACTACCTCGCCACCGCCGGGCTCTTCCGTCGCCGGCTCGTCGCGAGCTTCCTCCGGGCCTGCGGGGCGATCCCCGTCTACCGCCGCCAGGACGATCCACGCACCTGTCGTCGGCCACCCACGGTTGGCGCCGGCCTGGCGGACCCCGCTACAACGGAGAAGAACGCCGACACATTCGCGGCGTGTGCCGACGCGCTCGCCGAGGGCCGCGTCATCGCGATCTACCCGGAGGGGACGACGCACGCGGAGGCGCGCGTCCAGCGCATCAAGACGGGCGCCGCGCGCATCACGCTCGCGTACGAGGCCGAGCGTCCGGGCGAGCTCCGCCTGGTTCCCGTCGGGCTCACGTTCGACGCGCGCAAGTCGTTCCGCGGGCGCGTGCTCGTCTCGTTCGGCCCGCCCGTCCCGGTGGCGCCGTACCGCGACGCCTACCGTCAGGATCCGGTGAAGGCCGTGGAGGCGCTCACGACCGCGATCCAGTGGGCGATGGAGGCCGAGGTGGTGCACGTCGCGCGGATCGACGCGACCCAGCTCGTGCGCGCCGTCGAGGGGCTCTACCGCGACGAGCTCGCGCGCGAGCTCGCGGAGACAGGCGGGGTCCCGCGCGGGCGGATCGACCCCATCCGCCTCTCGCGTTCCATCGTGGACGCGGTGAGCCACTTCAGGGCGCGCGATCCGGAGCGCGTGGAGCGGCTCTGGCAGCGGATCGAGGGCTACCGCGCCCTGCTCGCGGAGTACCACGTCAAGGACGAAGCGGTGCGGGCGCGGCTCGAGCCGCAGCGGCGCGCGCGTCGGATCCGGCTGGGCTGGCAAGCCGTCGTCGGCCTTCCCCTCTTCGCGTACGGCGCCTCGGTCAACTTACTTCCGTACTGGATCCCGCGCTGGACGGCGCGCCGGATGGCGCGGAAGGAGACGGACTACGCGACGTGGCGATTTCTCGCGTCGGTCGTCGCGTATCCGACCTTCTGGGGGATCGAGGTCTGGCTGGTCGCCCGGGTCTTTGGCGCGGCGTGGGCCCTGGCCTTCGCGCTGTCGCTTCCGCTCTCGGGCGCCGTCGCCTACCGGTACTGGGTGGGCGCCGGCCGCCTCAAGGGCCGCCTCCGATTCAACGTCTTGGCGCTCACACGCGAGCACGCCGCCCGGCGTCTCACGGCCGAGCGGCAGGCGATCCTCACCGAGCTCGAGCACGCCAAGGCCGAGTATCTGGCCGACACGAAGGGGAGCCCGTTTTGAGCGTTCGCCGGCTCGAGGAGATGTCGTCGCCGGCGCTCGACGCGCTCGACCGCACGCGGACCGTGATCGTCCTGACCGTGAGTCCGCTCGAGGAGCACGGCCCGCACCTGCCCCTCGGCGTGGACGCGATCGCCGCCCGCCACTTCGCAGAGTCCATCGCCGCGCGGTTGGTGGCGGCCCGCCCGGGCTGGTCGGTCGTGCTGGCGCCGACGCTCCACCTCGGCTCCTTCACCTTCGACGCCCCGGGGACGGTGAGCGTGCGCCAGCGAGTCGTGCGCGACGCGCTCGTGGACTACGGCGTGTCGCTCGCCCGCGCCGGCTTCCGCTACATCCTCGTCGCGAACGGGCACGCTGGGCCGGGCCATCTCGCGGCGCTCGACGAGGCGGCCGCTACCGTGTCCCGCCGGTACGGGATCTCGATGGCGTCCTTCACGGGCCACCTCGCGTGGCAGTTCCTGCGTGGCCGCTACCTCGACAAGATCGGAGCGGCACTCGGCCGCCCGCTCTCCGACGCGGAGCGGCAGGCGTTCGCCGAGGACGCGCACGGCGGCTGGTGGGAGACCTCGCTGATGCTGCTCGTGCGCCCCGACCTCGTCGACGGGGCCTACCGGACGCTCCCACCCGCGCGCTACCCGCTCGCGGCGCGCGTGCTTCCGAACTACCCGCTGAGGAATGGCGGCCTGGGCTACGTCGGCCATCCCGCGCTGGCCGATCCGGACTTCGCCAGGGCGACGACCGAGGTCCTGATCGCCGAGACGATGGCGCTGGTCGAGGGCCTGCTCGACGGCCGGATCCGTCCCGGCGACCGACGCTCGCCGTTCTTCGCGCTCCCGCTCTTTCGCACCGACTTCTGGCCCCTCGCGACGACGGCGCTGGCGCTGATCGCAGCGGGGGCGATCGCCTGTCTATGGAGGAAAACCGAGAGATGAACGGAGCCGAGTCGCACCTCGTCTCAGGCCACCCACGGAGTGCGCCGGCCTCACGGCCCCCGCTCCAATGATCGACCTCGACGTAAAGGACGGCGTGGCGTGGCTCCGCCTCAACCGCCCCAGGTCGCTGAACGCGCTCGACCGCTCCCTGACGGGAGCCCTCGAGGACACGCTCCCGCGAGTGGCCGCGATGGACAACGTCACGGTCCTCGTCGTCGCCGGCCGCGGGCGCGCCTTCTGCGCCGGCAACGACATCGCCGAGATGGCGACGCTCACCGGGGACGAGGCGGAGGCGCTGGCGACCCGCCAGGCCGCCCTCCTCGCCCGCTTCGCCGACCTGCCGCAGGTGACGATCGCCGCGATCGACGGCTGGGCGCTCGGCGGCGGCCTCATGCTCGCCGTGGCGCAGGACCTCCGTGTGGCCTCCGACCGCGCACGCTTCGGCCTCCCCGAAGTCACGCTCGGTTTCAACCCCGCCTACGGCATCGCACGGCTGCTCGACGTCGTAGCCGGAGGCTGGGCGTGCGAGCTCCTGCTGACCGGCCGGACGATCCACGCGAGCGAAGCGCTCCGCATGGGCCTCGTCAACCGCGTCGTCGCGCCGCCGACGCTCGAGGCGAGCGTCGCCGCGCTGGCGGCGGACATCGCACGCGCCCCGCGGACGGGTCTCGCCGCGACGAAGGAGATCGTCGCGGCGATCCGAAGGGGCGAGCGGGCGTGCGGCCCCGAGGCGTACGGCGCCGCGCTCCGCACGAGCCCGGAGGCGCGCGCACGAATCCGCGCATTCGTGGAGCGGAAACGGAAGGCGGACGGCTGAGACGGGCGGCGCGGCGCGGGCGCCGTTACGTCTTCGTCCGGTGCATCTCGGCGTCGGCCTCGCGGAGCAGCTCGTCGGGCGTGTCCGGAGGCGACGCGCTGTAGGCGACTCCGACGCTGCAGCGGACGTGGTCCACCGGCAGGCCGCGCTTGCCCGCCAGCTGCGCGATCCGGTCGCGCACACGCGCCGTCACGATGTCGGCCGCGCTGGGTCCCGCGTCGGGGAAGAAGACCGCGAACTCGTCGCTCCCGTGGCGTGCGACGAGGTCGGTGGTGCGCGTCGCCTCGATGAGCGCGTCGGCCACGGCGCGCAGGACGTCGTCGCCGACGCCGTAGCCGAAGCGGTCGTTGATCGCCCTCAACTGGACCACGTCGAGCACGAGCATGAGCGCGCCGGTGCCCCGCCGGCGGGCCACGGCGGCGAGGCGACGGTACTGGTCGTCGAACGCGCGCCGGCTCGCGAGCCCGGTCACCGGGTCGGGCGCGTACCGGGACAGCCGACGGTCGGTCTCGGCGAGCCGCCCGGCCACCGTGCGCAGCAGGGCCAGCGCGAGCCCCACGGAGGTCTGAAGCACGCGCAGAAAGTCGTTCTGGTTGAGCACGAGGCAGTGCGTCCGCTCGGTCGCCACGACCGTCGCGGAGCGCGGCCGATTGCGAATGACGGCGAGCTCACCCAGGATCTCACCCTCGCCGAACTCGCTCAGGATCACCTCGGCGGGGCTGCTGGGGGTGGTCTCGAGCGCCCGCGCGCGACCCGAGAGGATCACGAAGAGACGGTCGGGCGGATCGCTCTCCTGGAGGATCGAGTGACCCGCCGCGAAGACTTCCTCGGACGCCTGCGCCAGCAGCAGCTCGCGCTCCTCGTTCGTGAGTGACCCGAAGAGCGGCACCGACGCGAGCAGGCCCGCGTAGCGCGACCGGCGGTCGGCATCCCCGGCCGGGACCGGCCGTGGGCCGCGGGAAGCGTCGGCGGCCGCCAGCGTGCGCGAGAGCCAGGCGCGGACCCGCGCCCGCAGCATCGGTGGGCTGAAGGGCCGGGCGAGGTAGTCGGTGGACGACGCCTCGCCCCGGCCGACGACGTCGGCCGCCCCGGAGCCGTCGGCGAGCACGACGACGGGGAGGTTCCCCCGCCCGAGGCGCGCGCGCAGCGTGGCGAGCTCGCTCTCGCTCGCGAGCAGCTCACGGTCGATGATCGCGAGGTCCGGCCGGAGCTCGGACCCTCGGCTGAGCGCGGCCGGCACGTCCGCGAGGCGGAGCAGCACGAGGGCATCCTCGCCGAGGACCTCCTCGATCGCGGCGACCTCTTTGTCGTTGCCGCTGACGACCAGCACGCGCCCGCCCGCGACTTGCCGATGCAGGAGCGCGGAGGCGGCGCCCACGTCGCGCGCGGACCCGTGGCCGCGCACCTCGAGCTCGAGCCCCTCGCGCGCGGCGAGCACCTCGGGTCCCGCCCCGTGCGCGGCCGCGCGCGCCCGCGCCTCGGACTCCATGCGCTCCATGGCCGCGTCGTCGTGCTGCGGGTCGTGATGGAAGAGGACCAGGCGGCGCGCGCCCGCCGCCAGCGCGACGTCCACCGCGTACTCGAGGGGGCTGTGCCCCCAGCCGACCTTGTCCCGGTACTCCTCCTCGGTGTACTGCGCGTCGTGGATGACGAGGTCGGCGCCGCGCATGAACGCGATGTGACGCTCGTCACCCGGGTGCTGCGACAGCCGGCCCGGCACGCTCCAGAACGGCTCGTGGTCGGTCATATAGGCCACCGTCGCCCCGCCGCTCGACAGCCGGTACGCGATCGTAGGCGCGGTGTGGTTCAGGTACTGCGTCTCCACCAGCACGTCGCCGACGCGGAGGAAACCCTCGTCGAGCTCGGTGTAATGGATGCGGCTCCGCAGCTCGCGGAGCTTCACGGGAAAGTACGAGTACTCCATCTGCCCCGCCATCGCCTCCTCGAGGCCCCGTTGGAAGCCGAGGGGCGCGTAGATGTTCAGCTCGGCGCCGGGCAGAAAGGCGGGGACGAAGAACGGAAAGCCCTGGATGTGGTCCCAGTGCGTGTGGCCGATGAAGAGGTGGAGTCGCATCGGCTGAGGCATCGTCCGCACGAGGTGCAGGCCGAGCCCGCGCGCGCCGGTGCCGCAGTCGAGGACGATGACGGTCCCGTCGGCGGCGCGCACCTCGGTGCACGCCGTGTTGCCGCCGTAGACGGCCGTCGTGCGTCCGGGCGTGGCGATGGAGCCTCGGGTGCCCCAGAAGCGAACGTGCATGGCAAGTCCTACGACTATCACACCGCCACCGGCTTGGGAAATTCCGGCCCCCCCGGCGGCGCGCCCAACCGGCCTGCGCCGAAGTGTGATACAAAACTGCGGACGACGAAGCGCACACGCGTCAGGAGGACGTCATGAGGACGACTCGGCGGAGCTTTCTCAGGCTCGCGGGCGCCGGGGCCGCCGCAGCGACGGTGCGGCTCGACGCGGCGCCCGCGTTCGCGCAGGCCAGCCACGCGGTGAAGCTCGGCGTGCTCGCGATCCGCGCCGGCATCGCGGCCCCGGTGGGCGCCGCGGGGCTGCGCGGGACCGAGTGGTGGCTCGAGCGCGTCAACCGGGCCGGCGGGATCCTCGGACGCCCCGTGCAGCTCGTCCTCGAAGAGGAGTCGAGCCCGAAGGACACCGTCGAGCGCTACAGGAAGCTCGTCCTCCAGGACAAGGTGGAAGCGGTGCTCGGCGGCATCTCCACCGGCGTCACGCTGGCGCTCGGCCCGGTGGCCGAGGACCTCGGGACGCCCTGGCTCTCGTGGGACGGCACCACGCAGAAGGGTGTCGAGGAGACGATGCCCAACCCGCGCTGGGCCTTCAAGAGCGTGGACAACGAGGTCGAGGCCATCGTCGCCGGCATGCTGACGCCGAGGTACTTCAGGGGGATCAAGACCGTCGCCGGCATCGGGAACGACTACTCCTACGGCCACGACTGCTGGCAGTCCTACCAGACCGTTCTCAAGCGGTACGTGCCCGACGTGAAGTTCGTGCTCGAGCTCTTTCCCAGGCTCGGCGTCACGGACTTCACCTCGCACATCGCCGCCATCCAGCAGTCGAAGGCGGACCTTCTCATGTGCTCGTTCTGGTCGGGTGACGCGACGATCATCATGAAGCAAGCCGCGGCGGTCGGCCTCTTCAAGACGATGAAGGGCGTCTTCACCACGGCGGGCGGCGTCCACGACTCGCTGAAGAAGGACTTCACGCCCGAAGGGTTGCTGCTCGGCTACAACACGATGTACTTCGACGATCCGAAGGGCTCGCCGCTCCTCAAGCAGTTCGTCCGCGAGTACAAGGCGAAGTACGCCGAGTATCCGCCGTACGAGTGCGACCACGCCTACTTTTGTGCCGAGTCGTACAAGGCCGCCGTCGAGAAGGCCGCGGCGGGGGGCACCACGTGGCCCGAGCGGGCGGCCGTCGTCAGGGCGCTCGAGGGCATCGAGGTCGAGTCGCTCTCGGGCCGGCGGAGCTGGCGGCAGGACCACGTCCAGATGTGCAACTTCTACCAGGGGATCACGACGCACAGGAACTCCTACGACTTCGTCACGATCGACCCGGTGGAGGTCGTCTCGACGAAGGTGGCGATGAAGCCGGCGGGCACGAAGCTGTTCGACTGGATCAACTCCTGGAAGATCTAGCGCGGTTCGCGGTGCGGGGGGCAGGTCGGTTCCCGGCCGGGGCAGGCCTCCTCGACCACGCTAGCTCTCAATGCGTGAGGCCGGTCCGGTCGGTCGGCGCCGAGGCCACGCCCAGAAGCTACGGGTCTCGGAGACCTGCCCCGACCAGGACCGACCAGCCGCTCGCATCGCCGATCCCGTCCCGGCATCCATGACAGCTCACGTCGTCAACGTTGTGCTCAGCGGCGTGTTCCACGCCAGCATTCTGTTTCTGGTGTCGGCGGGACTCCAAGTCGTCTTCGGCGTGCAAAAGATCTTCAACCTCGCGTGCGGCTCCTTCTACGCGCTCGGCGCCTACGTCGGGGTCTCGGCGGTCGGCTGGTACCTGGAGGCGGGCGGGCCGCCCGCGCTGTTCATCGCGCCGCTGGCCGTCGCGGGGCTCGCCGTGGGCGCGGTCGGCGTCGTCGTCGAGCGCGGCCTCCTGCGCTTCGTCTACGACCGCGACGAGACCTTCCAGCTCCTCTTGACCTTCGCCATCGTCCTCATGATGGAGGACGCGATCCGGCTGACCTGGGGCACGTCGCCCCGCTCCACCTCCGGCCTCTACCTGACCTACGGCCGCGTGGGCGTGCTCGGGACGACGGTGCCCGTCTACAACCTGATCGTGATCGGCGCCAGTCTCGCCATCGCGCTCCTGATCGGCGGGCTCCTGACCCGCACCGCGTTCGGTCGCATCATCCGCGCCAGCGCCGACAACCGCGAGATGGCGGAGGCGCTCGGCGTGGACATGCGGCGCCTCTACGCGACGGTCTTCGCGCTCGGCACGGCCCTGGGCACCCTGGGCGGCGCGCTCGTCATCCCGGCGACGGTGGCGATGAGCGAGATGGGCATCGAGCTGATCGTGGAGGCCTTCGCCGTCGTGGTGATCGGCGGCCTCGGGTCCATGCGGGGCGCCCTCGTCGGCGCGCTCGTCGTCGGCGTGCTCCGGTCCATCGCGATCTCCGTGTACCCGGAGCTCGAGATGCTCCTGATCTATCTGATCGTGATCGCGGTGCTGGTGCTCCGGCCGCGCGGCCTCTTCGGCGGTCCACGCGCGTGAGCGGCCGGTTCGTCCTCGCCCTGGCGCTCGGCGCGACCGTCCTGGCGCCCCTCGTGGCGCCGACCTACCACGTGCTCTTGATGCTGCCGTTCATGGCGTACGCTGTGGCGCTCCTGGGGCTGAATCTCCTCTTCGGGTACACGGGCCTCGTCTCCTTCGGGCACGCGCTGTTCCTCGGCGTCGGCGCCTACACCGGGGCGTTCCTCACGAGCGTCTTCAACGTCCGCTCGATGGAGACGATCCTCGCCGCCGCGGCGGCGCTCGGCGCGCTGGTGGCGGCCCCGGTCGGCGCGCTCTGCGTACGCTACGTGAAGATCTACTTCGGGATGCTCACGCTCGCGTTCGGCATGGTCTTCTACACGTTCGTGCTGAAGTTCTACCGCCTGACGGGCGGCGACGAGGGCATGCCCTTCCTGCGCCCGGCGCTCGTCGGGCGGAGCCTCGAGGACCTGCCGAAGACCGACTACCTCGTGGGCCCGTACTACTACTACTCGCTGGCCGTGCTCGTCCTGGCCACCCTCGTCATGTGGCGCATCGTCCGCTCGCCCTTCGGCCTCTGCCTCAAGACCATCCGCGACAATCCGACAAAGGCCGAGACGCTCGGCATCGGCGTCGCGCGCTATCGCTGGTGCGCCTTCGTGATCTCCGCCGTCTACGCGGCGGTCGGCGGCGCCCTCCTCGGGCCGCCGACGGGCAACGTGGATCCGACGCTCGCCTACTGGACGCAGTCGGGCAACATCGTCTTCATGACGCTCCTGGGCGGGTTCGCGAGCTTCTTCGGGCCCGTCCTCGGCGCCTTCGTCTTCATCTACCTTCAAGATTGGGTGATGTCGGTCGTCCCGTTCTGGCGGCTGATCTTCGGCGCGATCCTCGCCGCGATCGTCATCGTCGCCCCCGGCGGGCTCGCGGGGTTCTGGGTCAGGCGGCCGCCCGTCGGGGCCTCGTCCCCGTGATCCTCCGCGCCGAGGGGCTCCGGAAGCTCTACGGCCAGTTCTGCGCGCTCGACGGCGTGAGCCTCGCCATCAGCGCCGGTGAGTTCGTCTCGATCATCGGGCCGAACGGGGCGGGCAAGTCCACGCTCGTCAACGTCCTCACCGGCGTTCTCCGCCCCACCGCCGGCACCGTCACCTTCCGGGACCGCGACGTGAGCGGGATCGGACCCGCCCGCCTGGCCCGCCTGGGGATCGCACGGTCCTTCCAGCTCGTCCAGATCTTTCCGGACCTCACGGTGCTCGAGACGCTCCAGGCGGCGGTGGTCTCGCGTCTCGGGCACGGCACCCGCCTCTTCGCGTCCCTCGCCGCCGACCGCGCGGTTCGAGAGGGCGCGCTCGAGGTCGCCGAGCTGTTCGGTCTGGGCCCGAAGCGTCACGTGCGGGCCCGGCACCTGCCCCAGGGGGACAAGAAGCTCCTCGACGTGGCATCGGCGTTCGCGCTGCGGCCTCAGATCATCCTGCTCGACGAGCCGACGTCCGGCGTGAGCACGGCGGACAAGACGGCGATCATGGAGACGCTCGTCTCGGCCTCCAGGCGGATCGGCGTCCAGGCGATTATCCAGGTCGAGCACGACATGGACATCGTCTTCGGCTACTCCGACCGGATCATCGCCCTCCACGAGGGGCGCGTGCTCGCCGACGGCCCGCCGGCCACGATCGAGGCCGACCGGCGCATCGTCGACACGGTCATCGGCCGGCGCGCCCGGGCGCGGTGAGGGCCGGGCCATGCTGACCGTGGACGCGGTCGACGTGTTCATCCAGGCGAGCCACATCTTGCGGTCCGTGTCGCTCGGCGTGGGCCCGCGCGAGGTGGTCTGCCTCGTCGGCCGGAACGGCGCGGGGAAGACGACGACCCTGCGCACGATCATGGGGTACCTGCGCCCGCGCGCGGGCGGGGTCGAGTTCCGCGGCCAGCCCATCCACGGCCGCCGGACGCACGAGATCGCGCGGCTCGGCGTCGGCTGGGCGCCGGAGGACAGCGGGATCTTCGCCGACCTCACCGTGGCCGAGAACATCGAGATCGCCACGTGGACGCGGCCCGGGGGGCGCCCCGCCGCGGAGCGCATCGAGCTCGCCTACCGCGTCTTCCCGATGCTCAGGCGGTACGCGGGGCGCAAGGGCCCGGAGCTGAGCGGCGGCGAGCGGAAGATGCTCTCGATCGCGCGGGCCCTCGCGCTCGACCCCGAGCTGCTCCTGCTCGACGAGCCTTTCGAGGGGCTCGCGCCCGCGATCATCCCGGCCGTGAGCGAGGGTATCGCGGCGATCACCGAGCTGGGCCGATCGATCCTGATCGCCGAGTCCAACATCCATCACGTGCCCGAGGACATCCGCCGTCTGTACGTCATCGAGCGCGGCGCGATCCTCTTCGCGGGCGGGCTCCAGGATGCCTGGCGCGATCCAAGTCTCACACGTATCATCGGGAGCGCGGCGTGACCCCGCGCGCTGGAGGCCAGACACGATGACGCTGCCCCTCATCCCGACCGCCGTCGTCGGCTCCCACGGAAAACCCGGCTGGTGGTTCGCCGGAGTCAAGGCGTACGAACGCGGCGAGTTCGGCCCCGCCGACCTCGAGGAGATGTTCGACGACGCCGTGCACGCGGCGGTCCGCGACATGGAGACCACGGGTATCGACATCATCACCGACGGCGAGGTCCGGCGCCTCGACGGCTACGTGGACTCGTACTACGCGATCATCAAGGGCATCGAGCCCGTCACGGTCCGCCGCAAGGCGGGCCCGTGGGGATATGACCAGCAGACCCGCTACGAGGCGGTCGGCCGGATCGAGACGCCGCCGGGCGGGCTCGGCATCGTCAAGGAGTTCGAGTCCCTCAAGGCGCACACGACCCGGCATACGAAGGCGACCTGCGCCGGGCCGCTGACCTTCGGCTCACGGATCCATCCGGGCAAGGTGTACAAGGGCGTCGTCGACGTCGCCGAGCGCTTCGCCGAGGTCATCAATCAGGAGCTGCGCGCTCTCGTGGCCGCGGGCGCCGAGTTCATCCAGATCGACGAGCCCGCGCGTGGCAGCGTCTCCGGCGAGGAGATGGCGCGCCTGTTCAACCTGGCCACGGACGGCATCGGCGTGAGGCTCGGGTATCACATTTGCTTCGGCAATCGCTTCGGACGCTCACGCTTCCAGCGGACGTACGAGCCGTACTTCCCCGGGATCTTGAAATCTAGGGCCCACCAGTTCGTGCTGGAGTTCGCGAGCCGCGAGATGGCCGAGCTCGACCTCTGGAAGACTCACGGCGATGGGCGCGAGCTCGGCGCGGGTGTGGTCGATGTGAAGGGCTTCGCCCAGGACACAACGGAGGACGTCGCAAAGCGTATCCGCAGGGTCCTCACCGTCTGCCCGGCCGAGAAGCTCACGGTCAACCCCGACTGCGGCTTCGGCTGGTCGCCGCGCTACATGTGCAACCAGAAGCTCGCAGCCTTGGCCGGCGGCGCGGCCCTCGTGCGGAAGGAGCTCCAAGGCCGGCGCTGACGGCTCCCTCGCTCGCCGGGGGCGCCCTGCTCTTCGAGACCCGCTACCACCGCAATTTGCCAAGAACTGAGCCTGGATGCTAATGTCCTTCACAAGAGACCACATGGACTCCGCGGGGGCCGCCGAAGCGCGTGAGCGGGTGACGAAGTGGATCGAGCAGACCCGGCAGCTGTTCAGCGTGCTGCCGGAGCTGCTCGTGACCGACACCCATGTCAACGAACGGGTGAGCGCCGCCGAGAAGGAAGCCGAGCGGCTTCGCAGAGAGCTCGAAGATCTGAAGCGGGAGAACCACCAGCTCCGCGGCGAGCGGGACGAGATCGCCCAGGCAATGACCGTGGTCGCCCAGAGGCTCGGCTTTACGCCGCGGAAGAGTCCCTTCGAACGCACCCATGCGGGGGACCACACGAAGCCGGGCGAGCTCGCCAAGCCCGGTGAGCCCGCGAGGCCGGGCGAGCTCGCAAAGCCCGGCGAGCCGCCGAAGGCGGGCGAGTCACCGAAGGCCGGCGAGTCGCCCAAGGCCACCGACCACCCGAAGGTCTGAGCGCGGCGCCGCGCCCCCCGACGCGTTGCGCTTAGCGCGACGCGTCCTTCTTCAAGGTCAGGCTCAGCTCGTACTTCTTCTCTGCCTTCGGGTCCGGGTTGAAGACGGCGACCCAGAGCGTGGCGCAGTCCCTCCCGAGCGCGGGCACCGAGCTTCCTTCCGGTACCAGGCGGACCACCTCTGACTTGAGATCCGCGCGACCCACGGGCGGAATCGTCAGGAGCCACGCGTCAATGCATTCGGCGCGGCCCTCCTTCAGCTTCACGTCCATCTCGCGCGGCTCCCTGAAGTCCGCGGCGACCGCGAAGAACCGAACGGTGAGCGGCGCAAGCGTCACGGGGAACCGGTGATCGGCGAACCGCTGCCTGTCGTTCGTGAGGCGCTGCGTGGTGTGGTCCGGATCGCCGACCCGTGGACTCGGGTGGGTGAAGATGCTCGTCTCCGTCGCCGACTCTAAAATTCGCGCCTGGGTCCAGAGACCCGGCTCCGGGACCGCAGCGAGCAGGACACTCTTGACGAACTCTGGGTACTGCTCGGCCAGCCGGGCCTCGTCGATCAGGAACTTGTAGAGGTGGGCGCCGACCGACGGCGCCGCCTTGCCGGGCACGAACGTCTTCAGGCTGTTGAGCGCCTTGGTCACGATCCCCGGGCGCTGCCGCTCGACGAAATCGAGCAGCACCGAGTAGCCATAGGCGAGCAGCCCCTCCTCGTACTCGGCGGACTGCTGGATCGGGACGCTGAGGAGATAGGCGTACTTCCCGAGCTCCTGCTTCACGCCCGCCTTGAAGTCGATGGTGCCTTTCCAGCTCGTCCACCGGGCCCATGCCGAGACCCACCACTGGGCACCCTCGTCCAGGGCCGCCGTCTCGACGACCTGCGGCGCACTGTCCTCCTCCGGGGCCGGTGCCGCCGCAGCGACTTCTTGCTTTATCAGCGCGGGCGGTGGGGGCGGCGCAGCCGGAGCCGGTGGACGCGGCGCAGCGGGAGCCGGTGGAGGCGGCGCAGCCGGAGCCGGTGGGGGCGGTGCAGCGGGAGCCGGTCGGGGCGGTGCAGCCGGAGCCGGTGGAGGCGGCGCAGCAGGGGCCGGTGGAGGCGGCGCAGCAGGAGCCGGTGGAGGCGGCGAAGCGGGAGCCGGAGCGACGGGCGGGGCCGGCGGAGCCGGAGACGGCGCAGGCGGTGCGTAAAACGGAGCGGGAGGCGGCGCGGGGGGTGCGGCCGACGGAGCGGGAGACGCTGCTGCCGGCGCGGCCGGCGAAGCCAACAGCGGCGCGGGGGGCTGGACGCGCGGCGCAACCGACGGCGCGGCCGCCACGACGACGGGCCCCACCGGCTCCTCCACCGTCTTCGGGCGCGGCGCGGGTCGCTCCGGCGCGCGCGGGAGATCGGGCGGGCCGGCGACGAGCTTACCGCGTGTGGCCGCCACTGTGAGTGTCCGGCCGAACAATCGCGTGACGCTGTCCTCAAGCACGGTGAACTTCGCGTCGTCGAGATGCTCGCGACCCTCGATCAGCGTGAGCAGCGCGGAGAAGGCGGGCGTGGCCTCCACGATCACCGCCGCGCTCTCCGCCGTGGGCCCCTTCGGATCGAGCACCGCAGCGCGAATCTCTCGCGCCTTCGCCTGGCACTCGAGCAGCGCGGCGAAGTTCGGGTCGTCCACGTGGTTGATGGTCATGATGCGGTCCAGGACCACGAGGACGCGCCGTCGCGCCTCGGCCAATGTCGCGCGCCGGGGCTCGTTCACGGTCGCCTCCGCCAGCGCCCGGACCACGGGCTCGAGCGCCTTGAGGCCATCGATCGCGGCGGGTGCCGGGGCCGTGACACCGAGGGTGCGCGCCGCGTCGAGGACGCTCGAGCGCAGGTCGATGAACTCGCCGCGCGCGGCGGCGAACTCCTCGAGCAGCGAATCGGGGGGCAGTGTGCCTGCCCCCTCGAGCTCGCGCGCCGCCTGGGCGAGCTTCGCCGCCAGTCCTGCGAACCGTCGGCTCAGCGCGGCGAGGTTCTTGACGAGATCGTCCGCCGTCGGCGTCATGGAATGCTGCCGATTTTAGGCGTGCGCCAAGGAGGTGTCAAACCCGCCGGCCCCGGTCGGGGTGGAAGGGCGCTACTCCGTCGTGACGCGGAGCACTTCCTCGAGCGTGGTCACGCCCTCGAGCACCTTCAGCAGGCCGGCCTCGCGGAGCGTCTTCATGCCTTGCTTCGCCGCGACGTCCCTGATCTCGTTGACGAAGGTGCTGGCGAGGATGAGGCCACGGATCTCGGGCGTCGCCGCGAGGACCTCGTAGAGCGCGATCCGCCCCTTCATCCCGGTGAAGTGGCACGCGTCGCAGCCCCGACCCTTGTAGAGCGTACACCGCCCGATGCCGAGGGGCGCGTGGCCGTACGGGATCAAGAGCTGCTCGTCGGCTTCGTAGGGCTCGCGGCACTTCTGGCAGACCTTGCGCGCCAGCCGCTGCGCGACGACGAGGCGGAGCGACGACGAGAGGAGGAAAGGCGGAACGCCCATATCCGTCAGCCGCGAGATGCTCTCCGCGGCGCTGTTCGTGTGGAGCGTGCTCAGCACGAGGTGCCCGGTCAGGGCCGCCCGGACCGCGATCTGAGCCGTCTCCTGGTCGCGCATCTCGCCGACGAGGATGACGTCGGGGTCGTGGCGCAGGAACGAGCGGAGGGCCGCGGCGAAGGTGCGGCCGATCTCGTCGCTGACCTGGACCTGCGTCGCGCCCGGCAGCTCGTACTCCACGGGGTCCTCGACGGTCACGATGTTCCGCTCCTTCGAGTTGAGCGTGTTGAGCGCCGAGTAGAGGGTGGTGGTCTTGCCCGAGCCGGTCGGCCCGGTGATGACGATCAGGCCGTGCGGCGCGCCGACCGCCTTCTGGAAGTCCCCCAGCGCGGCCGGCTCGAACCCGAGCTGGGTCAAGTCAGTCTTCAGCGACTGCTTGTCGAGGAGTCGGAGCACGACGCTCTCGCCGAAGATCGACGGGAGGACCGAGACCCGGAAGTCGATCTCGCGCGACTGCTGGCGGAGCTTGATGCGCCCATCCTGCGGCAGTCGCCGCTCGGCGATGTCGAGATTCGCCATGATCTTGAGGCGCGAGACGAGCGCCGGCTCGACCCGCTTGGGCGGCGCCATCACTTCGTGCAGGATGCCGTCGATCCGGTACCTGATCCCCAGAGTCCCGTCGCCCGGGTCGACGTGGATGTCGGAGGCGCCGCGCTTCATCGCGTCGAGCAGGATCGAGTTCACCAGCCGGACGATGGGCACCTCGTCGGCCGACGACCGCAGCTCGTTGAGGTCGACCTGACCGTTCGCCTCCTGGCCCTTGACGATCTCGACCTCGGAGGCCTCCGCCTCGACCTCCGAGAGCGCGTCCGCGACCGTCAGCCCCCCCCTCTCGTAGTAGCGCTCGATCGCCTGCCGGATGATCGACGGCGGCGCGATGGTCGGCACGACCTTGAGACCCGTCATGAAGGCGACGTCATCGAGCGCCGACAGGTTGGTCGGGTCCCCGACGGCCAGCGTGACCGAGCCGAGCGTCCGGCCGATCGGGACGACGCCGTACTTGCGCGCGATCCGACTCGGGATCACTGCGATGGTCTCGGGGGCGATCCTTTCCGGGAACGCGACCTCTGGGATGCCGTAGTGACGCGAGAGGAAATGGACCAGCCGGTCTTCGGTGATCAGCCTGAGGCGGACCAGGATCTCGCCGAGCTTCTCGCCCGTTCGCTTCTGCTCGCTGAGCGCCTGATCGATCTGCGGCTGTGTGATCAGGCCGTCGGAGACGAGCAGATCGCCGAAGCGCCGGCCGACCGGCGCCTGGCTCGGGCCACGGGGGGCGATCAGCGTGCCGCCGATCTTGCCTTCCTCGGCCTCGCGCCCAGTCTCCAGCAGTTTTGTGATTTCCTGCCGTCGTCCGGTTTTCATCATTCGTGGCTCGACCCACACTCCGCAATCCAGATGCCAGCCCCAGGGGTTTCCCGGATCGTGGAAAAACAGGAATTTAGCAGTGGTTTCGGCTGGCCACTGGCGCCCCGAGGCGGCCAGTTTCGTTGCAGGGTGGCCAGTTTTCTTTCTGCTAGACTCCACGCCGTGGCGCTGGCGCTGGACGGGATCGTCGTCGCGGACCTCACACAGAATGTCGCCGGCCCCTTCTGCACGCAGATCCTCGGCGACATGGGGGCCGAGGTCGTCAAGGTGGAGCGCCCGGCACGGGGCGACGACGCCCGCGCGTGGGCCCCGCCGTATTGGGGTGACGAGAGCGCCACCTTCATGGCGATGAACCGCAACAAGAAGAGCCTCGCCCTGGATCTCAAGGCGGAGGGCGGGCTCGAGGTCCTCCGGCGCCTGATCGCGCGCGCTGACGTCTTCGTGCAGAGCCTCCGCGCCGGCGCGCTCGGCGAGCTCGGGCTCGACTTCGCGGGCGCCGCCCGGATCAACCCGCGACTCGTCTATTGCTCGATCACGGCGTTCGGAGCGCGCGGGCCGCTCGCGGACCTGCCCGGGTACGATGCGCTCATGCAGGCGTACGGGGGGCTCATGTCGGTCAACGGCCACCCCGGCCAGGAGCCCGCGCGGGTGGGCACGTCGATCGTGGACATGGGGACGGGCATGTGGGCGGCGCTCGGGATCGTCGCGGCGCTCCGGCAGCGCGACACAACGGGCCACGCCGTCGAGGTCACGACCGCGCTCTTCGAGACGGCCCTGATGTGGGTCTCGTACCACGCGATGGGCTACTTGGGCTCCGGCGAGGTGCCGCAGCCGCAGGGCTCGGGCACGGCGATGATCGCGCCCTACCAGGCCTTCCCCACGGCGGACGGCTACGCGATGGTCGCCGCCGGATCGGACGCGCTCTTCCACCGGCTCGCCGCGGCGCTCGGCGCGCCGCGGCTCGCGGACGACGCGCGCTTCACGGACAACCCCTCGCGCGTCCGGCACCGCGGGGAGCTCGTCGCGGCGCTGTCGGCGATCACGCGCGAGCTCAAGACCGCCGACCTCCTCGAGCGCCTCCGGGTCGCCGGTGTCCCGAGCGCGCCGATCCTCACGGTGGACGCCGTGCTCGCGGAGCCGCAGACGCGCGCGAGCGGCATGCTGGTTGGGGCGCCGCACCCGCGCATCCCGGACTACCAGAGCGTTGGGCTCCCGATCCTCTGGAACGATCACCGACCAGAGGTGCGTCGCGTGCCGCCGCGCCTCGGCGAGCACTCGGCCGACGTGCTGACCTGGCTCGGCTACACCCTCGACGACGTCCGGGCGCTTCGCGCGCAACGAGTCATCCAGTGACGGCGCTGGCGGACCGGAGCCAGGCCGCCTCTTGCTCAGGCCACCCACGGAGTTTTCCGGCCTCGCGGGGCCCGCTCCAGTGACGGCGCTGGCGGACCGGAGCCACTGGCTCGGCTACACCCTCGACGACGTCCGGGCGCTTCGCGCGCAACGAGTCATCGAATGACGGCGCTGGCGGACCGGAGCCAGGCCGCCCCTTGCTCAGGCCACCCACGGAGTTTTCCGGCCTCGCGGACCCCGCTCCAATGACGGCGCCGTATCGTCACCTGCTCGTCGAGCGCTCGGCCGATGGCTTTGTGGTGACCGTCACGCTCAACCGCCCCGAGCAGATGAATGCGATGAATACGGCGATGGGCGCGGACCTCCTCGCCTGCTTCGACGGGCTCCACCACGACCCCCTCGTCCGCGCGGTCGTCATCACCGGCGCCGGTGACCGCGCGTTCTGCGCGGGCGGCGACCTCAAGGAACGCAACGAGATGACGGACGAGGCGTGGCGGGCCCAGCACGTCATCTTCGAGCAGGCGGCGTCCCGGATCTTGAAGACGCCGGTGCCCGTGATCGCCGCCGTCGAAGGCTTCGCCCTCGCCGGTGGCTGCGAGCTCGCGACCCTCGCGGACTTC
>Ga0209690_1000128_pt1 | contig 34375 bp, 33 predicted proteins | sample GraSoiAngelo_150_FD_186164 | JGI IMG/M metagenome (GOLD analysis project Ga0209690, IMG submission 186164) | Grasslands soil microbial communities from the Angelo Coastal Reserve, California, USA - 14_1009_09_40cm (SPAdes) (version 2) | ecosystem: Environmental > Terrestrial > Soil > Grasslands ... | reverse complement strand
CGGTTGAGATTCTCGCGAGTGTCGCTCTATTCCATTGAGCTTTTGCATCGTCAGTGCGACCGAGCTGAAATCCATCTCTCCCTGACCCTGGTTCACACAGGTCATGAAAAGCTGTTTCACCAGGCTTCCAGCAGGAAGAGCCACCTTCTGTCGCGTTGCCTGGTTCTCGGCCAGTGTTAGATCCTTCAACAACATGTTCACCGTGAAGAGCGGAGAATAATCTCCCTTTGCGATCAAGGGTCCCTTAACCTCCGAGAAATAGTTCTTCTGAACTGTCTTGTTGAAAGCATCAACGAAGACTCCAGGCTCGAAGCCTAGCTTCTGCGAGAGGACGAACGCCTCTGAGAAGGCCAGCCCGATGGTTCCGAGATGGAGGTTGAGTATGAGCTTCATCTTATGACCACTGCCAGGTTTTCCGAGATAGATGAAGGTGGAGCCGAGCTGGTTGAGAAGTTCTCGGTTCTTCTCGAACACGCTCTCGTCGCCTCCGACGAGCAACGCCAAATGCCCTTGGGCGGCCATGTCTGGGTTGCCTATGACTGGGGCATCAAGCCTATCGACCCCTGACTTCTTTGCTTGCTTGCTTGATGGGAAGCGTCTGGGTCGATGGTGCTCATCTCGATCCAGAGAGCTCCCCTCTTCATCCCATGCAACGCCCCATCCTTTCCCATGACGATGATTTCGACCACGTCCTGGTCTGTGAGAGAAGTAACGACAACATCAACAGACTTGCCCAGCTCGTAGGGGGAAGGATGTGCTATTGCTCCCTTTGCAACTAGCTCACGCAGTCTCTCTTTGCTTCTATTGTAGACGTGGACCTCGTGTCCTTTCAAGAGAAGGTTTAGTGCAAACGCGCTTCCCATCTTTCCGAGACCTAAGATTCCCAGCTTTGTCATTTGGACGACACCCTCCAGTCCAAGTAATCCCCCTTTACGGCTTTAGAAGCGTTCCTGGGAAAAAGTCGCTGACGATTAGACCACTTCCCCCAGCTTCGATCCTCAAATCCTGCTTCTTTTGAAACTGTGATTAGGCGTTAATCGATACGCATAGCCTGGAATAGGCTCAGCTGGCTGACCCGTCTAAGTTCTTGCTCGCGGCCAGTCTATGTTGTGGAGTACCTGTCGAGGGAGGATGCTGTCTGGAGGTGTTCGATCCGTTCGGTGATGCTGGGAAGACCTGCAAGGCGACGGCCGCCTCTGCCAGTCTTCAACCTGTCAATATCATCAAGACCCATCATATCGATCTTCTTCAGCACGTTCAAAAACGAGTCTTTTCCAATCAGCGCCGACACTTGCGTGTCCGCTTCTAGTCTAGCCTTCTTCAAATCCCTACTATAGCTCCTGCCGCCCAGGTATGCTAGTGGTAGGACGAGTATTGGGTAGAGGAAGATTATCCATGCCATTTGCAACAGGATGGCAACAGAAATCGGAACGGCTAGGGAAATTATCAAGGGCACCCCTGTGAGCAAAAAAGCCCTACCCCTCAATGTTCGTCTTATCTTCTTCTCAAACAAGAGCGAGGAAGCGACCAAAGGCCGCCACTCCTCAACTGTCAGCTTTCCCATCATACGTGCCGGCATTACCATAGAATGGCGAAGAAAAGTACACCAGTCGGAAGGAACAGTCCGGGCACTACGGCCCGCCGGGATCCACTCCATCCACCGAATATCCCTGATATTGAGCGCGACAATATCGAGCTGTTGGCCGAGACCACTAGCAACTTCTAGGAGCTTAGGATCATCAGGACTAGTCGGAAGAGACCTTCGAAACCGGCTCAAACCCAGACAACTAAACTTTCCATCAGCCGAGAATTAAAGATCGAGGGTCCTTCTTTCGGCTTCCCCTCAAACTTGGTACTTTTTCTTCCTCCTTGCTTGACGCACTCGGCGGGCGACAACCGGGACCATGCTTAGGGCTCCTAGTATGGCCGACCAGTATCCAACAGCCGCGATGACGACGAGGGCTGCGCATGTATTGGTCACACAAGCTATCGTTTCCTGTCCTCGAACGTGGAGATTACCCGCGATTACCCCTGAGCCCCAGAAAATAGCCACACCGAGAACAATGATGATTGCCCGTCCACGGAAGCCTATCTTCGGCATTCGAGACGGTCTTGGAGGACCTACAAACCGCTGGTCCCTCAACTCCTCCATCCGCTTGCTAATGCTTGGACTCCAGAACGCCGAAAACCGATCGGCGAGGCTTGACAGTGTTGCCCTCGGATCGAGACCTTGCATCTTCTCGAGAACAAGTGTTACTTGTTCGGTTCCGAACTGACTGGCCGCGTTTCCGTCCAGTTCGAACTCCCACGTTCTCAACGATCTCCTGACCCAGAGTAGAGATAGCAAGATCGCGGCGCTCGATGCTGGGAAAACGAGAATCGGGCCCCATGGTCTTCCGACAAAAATGTAGAAGAGGATGAGGAGAGTCGCAAACGCGCCAAGGATCATTAGAGCCATCACTCCGAGCAACCTAGACATCCTCCCTGAATTGAAGGCCTTAAGCCTCAACAAGTGCATGTCAATCAGAATCCTCCAGTCATCAAGCGACAACTTTCCCTTCAGATATTCAGGAAACATAAGCTCGGCCAATGGAATACCTAGGGGCCCAAGCCAGAACTCTCGCGAGATCACCGGCATCGTGATCATCCAGCCTACGCCGCCGCGAACGAACCTTCCCCAGACAATCTGCCTGTACCAGAAACGCGAGTCCAGCCGCACAGCTATCTCTCGAGTCAATTGCAAAAGCGCATCATCTTCTGGGCTAGGACCAGTCTTGATTCGGTCATACCATCTCAGAGGACGAAGCTTGACCAAGGGTCCATACCACACTTGCCCGCCGTCGTAATACACTTAGTGGAATGATAGCCGAGAGAATATACCGGCCGGAAGATGACGATATCTATCCCTTGTGGGACAAGACCAGTATAACCTCAATGAAAGTCTCCAACTCCCGGATTCCATAGGCCAGACACTTGGCAGGCCTCTATTCCTATCGTGAGCCTGATAGTCAAATCACGTGCTTGAAAACATCCCGGTGCCCATTTTCTATCTGATATTGTGAGGGTCAGCATCCTCCTATGGTTAAGTTGAACTCGACTATTTCTCAGCTTCTGCTATGCCAAGGAATCGTGGTTTTCGTTTTCAGGTTGGAAGGGTGCGACAACTAGCTCGTTACCCGCAGCGGCAGTTGCCGACTGTGACATTATTTCCTCCTTGAGTAACATGATTGCGAAATAGTTCGCGTCACTTGTATGTCATAGGCTTGGCATTCAGTTTTCTCTCCCATGGAAATCTCGGGGGCACTCGGGGATGGCTCCTCGTCATTATACTCTTCTTAGGAATCTTCTCGACTGTTGAAGCTTATACTGGCGGAGATCTGCCCGTCCGGCTCGGGCTTGCGGCCGCGTCCCCCACTCCACCTCTCGTTAGAGGCTGGGCCGGGATATTCGCAGACAGTCAATCCCTACAGGCCAACCTGGACATCATCAAAGCGAGGGGCTACAACGGTTTTCGTTGCATGATTTACAATTCAGACTTAGGCAGAACCCCCTCCATCGCCTCAATAGTTAACGCTGTTAACGTTGCCAAGGCTAACGGATTATGGATCATTCTCGACCATCACGCTTACACTGACAGTTTCGACACAGACCCTCACTGGGACCAGGTTGTTGCGGCGGTCAAGGACCTGTACCCTCAGATTATTTGGCAGCCGCAGAACGAGCCTGCCTACAGCCTGCCCACTCTAACCACGATGTATCAGAACTGGATAAACAAGGTAAGGGCTGCGGGAGATACTCACTGGATTGTCGTGAGCATCGACTATCAGGGCTACGGAGCGCCAGGAGACTCAAGCTTCCTATCCCAATTCCCCCAGGTCACAGACCCCCTCAACAAGATATTCTATGATTTCCACGACTACTACTTCTACCAGTACCATCCCGCGTGGAGCGTATCCGATGCCCAGGCCTACGCGGACAACGTGCCGGTTGCAGTCAACAGTCTCATCTCAGGCTACGGGCGCCCGGTGCTGATAACTGAGACTGGGGCTGATGCCTCAGGAGGAGGCGGCTGGCCTCCGGACACGGTAGTCGCGGGAAGCGCAGGATACGCACCGGAATCCCTAGCCTACGTCAGCAGAGAGATCTCCGACTTGCACGCGATCAATACTGGCTACATGCTGTGGACCGCGGACGACTGGACAGGCACCCAGGGGGCAGGAGCAACAGGAGCCTTGAACATCTGGGGCCAATACCTTCCACTTCCCACCAGCTCTCTCAACCCTCCGCTAACCGGGTCCTTCAACTACCAGCCTAGTCAAATATTCCCGAACACCACAGTCACCTTCAGCGCAACAGCCAGCAACGGCAACTCCCCCTATACTTACAGCTGGGTCTTCGGAGACGGAACAACAGGGACCGGAAAACAAACAACGCACAAGTTTTCGACAACCGGAACCTACAACGTTACCCTCACGCTAACTGACTCCGCCCAGGCCCAATCCACAACCAGCCAGTCCGTAACGGTGGTTCAACCCCCGCCACCCTCTGGCTGGATAGGTGTCGTGACCCAGAACACATCGCTCTTCGGCGTCGCGCTCGTCGGACTAATCGCGGGTCTGACTTTGACGATGTTGATCGAGAGGAAACGTCGAAAGAACCGGCTCGGCCCGAACAATCTCCTATGACTATCTTGCCTGCTCAAGTCCCGCGTCGGCAGAGGAATAGTTTCGGCTAGCTAACCCGTCTAAGTTCTTGCCCGCGAACATTGAAGAAAAGATAGTCTCGGGTCTGGATTACATCGGGCTGGCTCCTGGATTCGTGAGAGAAGTCTTCGATGTCTATGAGACCTGGGAGGGCAAAGAGTCCGTTCCGATGAAGGTCAAAGAGCTGATGCTGATTTTCCGGATAGAAGTCCGCAAACGCTACAACCCATACGTCCCCCCGGAAAAACCATAGACCAAGATACTCCGGGACGCCAGACTCGACTGAACGAATCAGAACACTGAACTCATTCCGACTTATTTCTGTAAAGTATCATAAGCCGACTCGGTATTTGGGAGAGGTGGATTTGTCGAGGCAGGGAGATCGGACACATCGACATCCTCGACCGCGACTAGAGACATTGTCCGATCTGATCTACGGACTCTCCCTGTCGATTGGCGCGATCAGCCTGGTCATAACCAACAGCCAAGCATCAGAGCGGAAATGATATCGACAGGAACATTCTAGAGTTTCTCTTCGTTTTCTTGATCCTGATTACCAGCTGGATAATCTACACCAGCGACATGTCGGTTCTGCCTCTCGAGACACGTCTCGTAACATTCCTAAACGTAGTACTCTTGATTCTTGTCGCGATCATTCCGTACTTGTTCGACCAAGCAGTGTCCCGGTACAATACTCTCGATATCCAGAGCTACGCGTCAACCCTGTTCACTTTCGACTATGCGGGTTCTCTGTTCATCATGGCTGGATTTGCACATTTGATCGCACAGGAAGAGAAGCAACTCGTTGACAGCGACCAAGTGATAAGGTTCCGAAGGATTCGAAAGAGACTGACAATCCTGACCATTTTAGTGCTTCTCTCTCTCGCAGTTCCGTGGGACTGGCTCTTTCTCGGAGTACACGTTAGGCTCTTGATTTGGTGTGTGCCGATCATCTCATTCTGGGTCAACCGTATGACGACCATACCGATTAGAATCGCTGTCACATCGAAGCCTGCATAGAATCCCTTCTGATTGGTCACGCCTCTAAGCGGTGGATGATCTGCCTCGCACGATGCTGTGAGAGGAGAAAAACCAGTAGAAAGCCCGCTACCGACAGTATCACAAAGAAGGGAACAGTCGTTTTGAACGCGTCTATGTACGAGGTCGGTGATTGTTGACCGTTGAGAAAGCGGTAGTAGAGGTGTCCGAAGAGAGAGATGCCGACTGTGTTCCCGATCTGGAACGAAGTAGAGACTACTCCTGATGCTTCCCCCGCCTCTTGGCTTGGAACACCGGAAAGTATGACTCCCAGTAGTGGTGACAGCGCAAACCCTGCACCGGCTCCGAATACTATGAGTGGAGGCGATAGCTCGTAGAGGGTGAGGCTTGCTCCGTATGAGTTGAGGGTTAGTATTATCCAGCCTAGACCTGCTGTTTGTAGGATGTATGCGAGGCTGAGGACGCGGTTTCCGAAGCTTCGGATGAGTCGTGGCCCGAGGAGTGAAGCTGTGATGAAGCCAATGTTGAGCTGGGCGAATGAGAGCCCGGAGATTATGGGCGAGAATCCGAGACCCGACTGTAGGAACAGGACGAGCGTGAAGAAGAGCCCGCTGGCTGTGACATAGTATAGAAGGGTTAGTGGTATACCGACCGCGAACGACCGGTGCTTGAAGAGATCCATATCGACCAGTGGGTCTTCTCCGTTCTTTGTCCTCTTGCGCTCGTAAATGACGAAGAGGGCTAGCACTGGAAACGATAGTATGAGTAGCATTATCATCCAATTCGGCCAACCGGTCTGTTGACCCTCAGCGAGCGGTAGGACCAGCGAGACAAGAAAGAGCGATATCAGTCCAACACCCGGCAAGTCTAACTTAGGTGCTCGTTCTGTTCTAGAAGGGTGTAGAACTAAGAATCCGGCCAGAACCCCGATAATGCCAACAGGTACGTTGACTAGGAAGATAGGTCTCCAAGAGAGACCGGCTAGGTTGAGTTGTATGAGGAGGCCTCCAACGATGTTTCCGGTAATTGCGCCTATCCCGCTGGTAGCGGCGAACAATCCCAGCGCCAAGGAACGTTCGGACCCTTTGAAAGTGACCTGAATAATCGACAAGACCTGGGGATACATGAGCGCCGCGCCAAGACCCTGAAGCGCGCGAGCTCCGATGAGAACTGCGGCCGAAGGTGCGTAACCCGCTAAAGCAGAGGCAACAGTGAAGACTGTCATACCGGATAGGAAGATCCGTTTCCGGTCTAGAATATCACCAAGACGGCCTCCCGTTATCAAGAAGACAGCATAGACGAGCGAGTAAGCTGATACCACGAGCTCAAGATCAGCGACACCAGCACCGAGACTGGTCTTAATTGAGGGAAGGCCCTGAGTCACAATAAACACGTCCAGAATAGCCATAAATGAGCCAACCAGTACAACCCCTAGAATCAACCAGCGTCTCCGAAGAGCCAGCGCCGTAGCCGTCTCGGCCACCCTCGCCGGTTGTGGCAACTCAAGTTTGGTCGAAAACTTCGAGCTTCCCGGGTCGAATCTGGACCCGCTCTCCCCAGTCTGCCACCTGAGGCTAACCCGACGAGTCTGAACCCATGGCATTTCCAGCAAGGACATAATGCAACCCGATGGCTGATGCCTTTCTTGTCTAGCCATTCCATCGCTAGTCACGCTGCACGTTTCGTTGATCCTACTCTGGCTCGCGAAATAGTTTAGCTTATCACAGGAATTTCATGAGAGCGTCGGTCGTTTCCCTAGGGCGCTCCTCCATGACCCAGAGTCCCGCATCCTTGAGAACGACAATCGACACATCTGACGCTACCCAGTTTGACCTGCTGCCGTAACAAATTCCACTTTGCCTTTTCACCGGCGATCACGAGCAACGAAATGCCGAGCTTCGTCTCCGAAAGCAGCGCGAAATCCCCCGCCGTCTTCCTTGGCCGACACTTCAGTGGTTCATGGGAGCGATTTCCTTCTCGAGGTATCCAGGGTGGTGGTTCGGGGTTTCTTCCAGATCGACATCCCATTCCACAATGTATCGTAGGCCATTCCGTGTCTTCTTTGTCGACATTATCGTGCCAATCTTACGTTCTGCCACAAGTCGTGGGGTCTTGACCCATACCCTGTCGCCCGGTTTGAGTTTCTCCATCGTGTCACCTCCCGAAATCGCGTATAACTTGCGCTTCCGAGAATGTTCTGTTAGGGATCGATTCGGTATATAACATTTTATACACTGGGTCGCAAATTCTAAGCCCCATAGGTTCCTAGCAATGTTTTCTCCATGTCAATCGATACTTCCTGTCATGCTTCTGCATAGGTGGTAAGTCCTTACCTAGCCGTTATTCCCGGGAAAACTGGTTCTGGACAGTTCACACAAGGAATGAAGTTTCGGAATGCTTTGTTACCGACGGGTACCGAGATCTCGGTAATTTCGACCGGCCTAGGTTCTGGGCCGGACGAGCGCGGCTTTGAGGAAAGGGTCTGGTTGGGCCGAGAGTGCCGAGTGGTTGCTTATTCGTAGTGCAACTTCCCTCAAAGGTTGTTGCAGCGTGGACTGCGCAATATTGTCTTTAACCCATTCTGGCACGATCACAGCTCTCAACAACTCTTGCACTGACACGCCTCTCTCCCTTGCTTCCGCCGATATTGTTTGGTATGGTTCTTCCCGAATGGATAACATGAATTTGGCGATGGCTGGTGACCTCCGCCTTTTCCTCTTGCCGATCGTGTAGGTATATAACAATTTATACACTGTCCCACAGCTCGGCCGATGTCCGTTTCGATCGTCTAGAGAATTTTCATAGGCCCGCCCCTTCTATATGCTCTGAAGGGCTGGTCGAGAATCGCATAGCCATGGAAATCAATCAACGTCTCCAGATGCTTGGGATCGGTTAGCTTCGAAACATTGTATCCGCAGAGGATAGTCATGTTCTCCTTCACCCTGCGCCCGATATTCTGTTCTAAGTCCATGAGCCCCTTAGCTAATCCGTTTTGTAAGAACCAAGAGTAGTCTTCCACCGCGATTCTGGTAGGAAGACTGGTATCGTTTGATGCGTGGACCTCGGCCATCCAACCCCTTATCTTCTTGATCGCTTCAGTCTTCTCTAGACCTGAGACATCTTTTTGCACCAAATTGTTCACCGATTCCAATGCTGAAGGTTTCACGGAGAATAGGCCCTTTGGGGCTTTGCCGGTTGCGCCCGGATCGAAGAATTCTGATAAGACCATGTCGAGGAATGTCTCTTCCTCCCAGAGGAAGATGGCGTGCTCGTTTTTCGGCATATGTCGAACGCGTGATTCAAGCATTTCTGCTTCGTGAATCTCGCTCAGCATCTGGTTGATTCTCTCGGCTTTTGAGGTGAGGGGGGAAAAGTTGAGGACGTCTAGAGTTTTGGTCAATATCTTGTCTCTATTGCTACGGGCTTCGTCCAGCTTAGGTGGCCGGCGGCCACTCCTTCCGTCCTTGTCTATTATCAGAGCGTCTCCTTCGATCCTCACCGTAAGATCCTCATCAGTGTGGAATGGAAAGGTGCTGTCTTCGACTAGGTCCTTGGCGAGGTATATGGTGTGTCGTGGGCCGACGCGGTGGATCTTTGCTTCTGCGTGAGTAACCATCTCTTATCAACTATGAAGGAGGCGGTCGAGGACTCATTGCGCTCTCAACCGTCGTTGTATAGGTTGTGGGGTCGTTCTTTTATATTCTGCGAGGCCGAGTTTGCTACGAGAATTATCCTCAAGCGTTTGCTGATTGGCCCAAAAACTCGCTGAGCGAAGACGTGTGAAGAAGAGGCATGTGGGTGCCCGTGAGGGGAAACTGGTTTCTCGGCCCGCGGAGTCAGCGACACGAAAGAACGCGGAGGTCCTTGTCCGTGATCGAACTCGTGACGATTCGTTCTCAATAGTGGGGGTCGGTGCTTCTGCGGGGGGACTCGAAGCCTTCACGCAGCTGCTGCAAGAGCTACCTTCAGGCATTAACATGGCACTGGTACTGGTACAGCACCTTGACCCAACCTACAAGAGCTTGTTGACCGAGCTTCTCTCCAGGACAACCAAGCTGGCGGTGGAAGAGGTTACTGACAGGACCCGGGTGAAGCCTGGACATGTCTACGTGATTCCGCCGAACACGACTATGATGATTTCCAAGCGTGTTCTACACCTCACCCCTCGTGTCGAGGTTGGTAGGCATACTCCCATCGACCAATTTCTGGAGTCCCTCGCTCAGGACCAGAAGGGCAGAGCGATCGGTGTCATACTCTCCGGAACCTCCATGGATGGTATTCGTGGGCTGAGGGCCATCAAGGATGAAGGGGGAATCACAATTGCCCAAGACGAGAAGTCGGCCAAGTACTACGACCTTCCCCGGAGTGCAGTCGCGGCAGGTTGCGTCGACCTAATCCTTCGGCCACAAGACATCGCGCAAGAGCTTGTCAAGCTGAGCCAGCATCCCTACGTGCCTTACCTGGAAACTGAAACGGCGGAGAAGCTCTTACCGCAGAGCGACCTCGACAAGATCTTCGGTCTACTTCGAAAAGCGACCGGGGTTGATTTTGCAGATTACAAACATGCAACCATAAAGCGACGGATTCTGAGACGAATGCTTATCCTCAAGACGAACAAGATGGAGGATTACCTGAACAACCTAAAGACAAACCCGGGCGAATTGAGTTCCTTGTTCCAGGACATTCTAATCAATGTGACCGGATTCTTCCGCGAGCCTCAAACCTTCGACGCGTTGAAGCAGGAAGTATTTCCCAGCATTATGAAGAAAAGGTCCGCTGACGACCCCATCAGGATATGGATTCCAGGCTGCTCGACCGGAGAAGAAGTCTACTCGCTAGCCATCTGCCTCGTGGAGTACCTGGACCATTCCCCGGTTCACCCGTCGATCCAGATCTTTGCAACCGACGTGAATGAGACAGTGTTGGAGAAGGCTCGGCAGGGCGAGTACGCTGCATCCGCTTCGATATCGGCCGAACGTCTACGACGCTTTTTCGTCAGGGTGAATGGTTCCTACCAGGTAAACAAGTCGATTCGCCGGATGTGCGTCTTCGCCAAGCAGGACGTTACAGCGGACCCGCCGTTTTCGAAGCTTGACCTGATCATATGCCGGAACCTGCTGATCTATCTTGGGCCAGCTTTGCAAAGGAAGCTACTCCCAATATTCCACTATTCGCTCAAGTCTGCGGGGTTCCTTGTCTTAGGAGACTTTGAAACTGTGGGTGAGTTCGACAACATCTTCAAGGTGGCTAACAAGCACTTCAAGATCTATTCCAAAAGACCCGTGGTCACCCGTAAGCCCCTTGATTTTTCGACAACGTACATTGCTAAACCAGGACGGGTTGGCAAGCCGGCAGACAATCGACTGGCTGAGAGCCAAGTCCCAGAACCGGAAATTTTCAAGGAGGCGGACCGGATCTTGCTGACAAAGTACACGCCGGCCAGCGTCATCGTGAACAGTGAGCTGGAGATTATCCAGTTTCGGGGACGCACAGGTTCTTTCCTCGAGCCGGCACCTGGGAAGGCCAGTCTCAACGTTTTGAAGATGGCCCGCGAGGGCATGATGACGGACCTCAGAAATGTGCTAGACAGAGCGAAGAAGAGCGGCGAGATAGTTAGGAAGGAAGCGATCGCGATCAGGTCCGATGGGAAATACTTGGATGTGAACCTGGAGGTGGTGCCGCTGAAGACCAATCGAGCTCATCCCTGTTTTCTCGTGGCGTTCGAGGAAGCTTTGCCGAAGCCTGCTCCTTCAGTGACGTTGGGAAGGGCTGGAGGCGAGAAGAGTAGGAAGGAGAGGAGAGCGGAAGATCTCAAGCTTGTCCGGCTCCAGCAGGAGCTCTCTGCGACTAAGGATTATCTCCAATCGATCATCGAGGACAAGGAGGCGGCCAACGAGGAGTTGAAGGCTGCCAATGAGGAGATACAGTCTAGCAATGAGGAGTTGCAGAGTACCAACGAAGAGCTTGAAACGGCCAAGGAGGAGCTTCAGTCAACGAATGAAGAGCTGACTACTGTTAACGAGGAGCTTCAGAACAGGAACCTTGAGCTGACGCAGGTCAACAATGATATCACGAACCTCAACGCTAGTGCGAACGTGCCGGTCCTCATGATGGGAAGTGATCTGCGATTGCGTCGTTGGGGCCCGCTTGCCGATAAACTGTTCAATTTGAAAGCCAGCGATCTCGGCAGACCCATCTTTGACATCAACCTTGGTTTCCAGATACCGGATCTCAAAGAGACAATAAACGATGTAGTCGACAACGTCATCATCAAGGAGATAGAGGCCAAGGGTCCGCAGGGGCGCTGGTTTCTGGTCCGGATAGGACCATACCGGACAGCGGATAACAAGATCGAGGGAGCCGTCTTGGCCTTTGTCGATATCGACCGTTTGAAACAGGGTGAGGCGAAGCTTAGAGCACGTTCTGAACACTTGGAGGACTTGGTTGAGGAGAGATCTAGGATGCTAAGTAACACGACCCGGTTGGCGGCTATTGGAGAGACGGCGGGGATGGTGGGCCATGATCTCCGAAACCCCCTGCAGACTATAATCAACACGATCCATCTGGCGAAGGAGGCTATGAAAGCGAATTCAGCGTCGACACCGGAGAAGGACCCTCGTGTTGGGAGTGCGTTGGAGACGATCCGGGAGCAGGCTGATTTCATGAACAAAATCGTGTCCGACCTGCAAGACTATGCGAAACAGGCGAAGCCGACATTTGTTGAGTATGACATGCAGAGGCTGATCAATGATTCTCTCTCCTCAATCCCGGTACCCAGGTCCGTGGATGTCTCATCTAGCGTTGAGACGGGCTTTCCGAAACTGAGCGTCGACCCAGGCTTACTTCGCCGCGCCTTTACCAACATTATCACCAATGCTCTGCAAGCGATGCCTGATGGTGGGAAGCTGAAGATTAGAGCGTGGACGAGTCAGAACATTGCCGCGGTCAGCTTCGAGGACACTGGGATCGGTATTCCGGAGGATGTCAAGACCAAGATGTTCAGCCCGCTCTTCACGACGAGGGAGAAGGGAGTGGGACTCGGGTTGGCCGTGACCAAGCGTCTGATTGAATCGCACAAGGGCGAGATCAAGGTCTTCTCCAAAGTAGGCGAGGGGACGACTTTGACGGTTGAGTTGCCGCTTGACTTGAAGAGGTGAGAATCTGAGATGGAAAAGAATATTCTGATTGTTGATGATGATCGGGGGATTCTGAAGAGCTTCAAGGATATTCTAGAGCCGGAGGGCTACAGCGTCGATACTGCAGAGACTGCGCTGGAAGCGGTTGAGAAGTGTAGGGCTCGGCCGTACAATCTAGCGATTATTGATATCAAGCTGCGGGATGTTGATGGGACGGATTTGTTGGCTCAGGTTCACGAGATTCTTCCGCGGTCGAGGAAGATCATGATCACGGGTTATCCGTCTCTGGAGAACGCGGTTGACTCTGTGAACTTGCAGGCGGACGCGTATATCATCAAGCCAGTGAACCCGGAGACCTTCCTCAAGGTGGTTGCGGAGAACATGGACAAGCAGCTGGAGGCTGAGCAGATGACCGAGCAGAAGGTGGTTGGCTGGGTAGAGTCTCGATACGAGGAGACGAGACGAAACAGGAGCAAGCGCAAGCCTATGGGGCCAGAGCTACTGCCGAACGCCGAGGAGTAGAGAGCACGCCCCAAGGAACGAGTTGAGAATCCGATATGAGAGATCATAGAATGGAGATAGGCAATTGGAACCACTTCTTCGGAATCAGGCATTCTGGAAACGTTTTCTTGAAATCCAGTCTCTTGAAACCCCGTAACCAGTGAATTCAAGCGACCCCTGGGGCCTATTCCAACCTCGCGGCGCCAGAGAAAAGGCCCGTCAAACGGACATGGACTTACACGTAGATATTCGACTTGCCCAGCTTGTCGATGTCGAATCCTAGTCGTCCAACCATGTACTTGAAAACGTCCCTTCCGACCTCTGTCGCCTTCGCCGGGTCTACTTGGTCCTTCCGGAACCTTGAGAGTAAACTGACAGAAATATCAGTCAAGGCAGCAACGAGCGTGACAACTTCTTCCACGGAGACCTGTTTCCGTTCCTCGAACACGTCCTTCTTGATGAACTCCAGGACCATAGCCGCATACTTCGCCATACCGTCGCCACCCTCCTCCATATCAGAGAGCACAGAACCTGAATCAGACATAGACTGAAGGAGACATTGGCCCGCTAATAAGAACCACTACAGCTGATCATTCTTTCCTATTTTCCGATTTAAAATGGAGGGCTTCAAAACGGAGGCTAAAGTGGCGTTTTGGATTTCTACCGTTGGTTGGAAATGTATTGTTTCGGTAATCCGGTGCTTAGCTTTGTGAGGCTGAGGTTGAACCTGTCCGTGTCTTCGGGCGAAGTGAGTAGAACGCTATTGTTCCGCCAACGCCTAAGGTAGCAGCGACAAGTGCGAGTTCTATCCATGTGTTTGTCGCGGTGCCAGGCTGTGTTGTGACCGTGTAGCTGAAGTAGGTGCCGTTGCTAGGGTTAACCGCCTTGTTGCTGTTGCCGTCGAAGGCCACAATATAGTATTCCACATGACCTCCGTTGTACTGCGGCGGTATGTGCGCCGTGGCTACGTGGCTTGTCGAATTGTAGGACGCCACAAGGGTAGTGTTAGCGGCCTTCCAATTGTCGGTCGTGTAAACCAGAGTCACGTTCAGCACCCCGCTATTTCCGGCCGTGACCGTCGTTGTTACCGTGACTTGGTCGCTGGGTCCCGGAGAAGAAGGAGAGATACTAGGCGTGCTAATGGTCGGCCCAGGTGGCGGCGCAGCGACGATAGCGACAGCTGGGAGTAGCAATAGTAGTGAGAGGACAAATGCCACATTCCTTGTGAAAGACGACATACGTTTTCATAACATGTCTAGGGATACTGGAACATACCTCTCTTGTAACTACTAGGCACTGACGAATGAAATTCTAAGCGGCTGCAAAGTCTCGTTGTGTTTGCATAGTATTGAGCCGGGCAGTGTCCAGCCCGAAACTTCTCACGGTCGACCGAGCACTAGAGTCAGACCGTAGCCGAGAAGAAGCCCTAGTGCCGGGGAGATAACCCAGCTTGCAATGATGAGGAAAACGTTCCTGGAATTCATGACTCGCATTTTGCTTGCTAACCCAGACCCTATGATTCCAGAGGAAACTGTCTCGGTAGTAGACAGTGGAACTCCGAGCTGATTGGCCAGTTCGACAGTCCCTGCGCCAAGTAGCTGGGAATAGAACGCGTTAGGGTACCTGAGGCTATAGATCCCCTCTGTTAGCCTTCGTAGAGCTCCTCGACCGAGAACAAAGACTCCGAGAACGCTCCCAATGCCGACTGCAACGGTTGCGATCTGTGGCTGGTTGGAAGGTACTCCGGCGATAAGTCCTAGCGCGTTGCTACCGGTGACGTATGCTGAGAGGAACGCCATTATTACCAGCCCGATTTTGAGCAGTGAAAGTTTCACCCAGAGGTTTCTGACGCTGTACCGGTCGTCGAGTCTAACGAAGAACAGCCCGAGAGCTGTCGCCACTATTGGCGCGCTCACCCAGAAGATCAGTATGAGAATCAGATAGTCGGTTTGTTGCAGGGTCCCGATGGCGAAGCTTACCCCGAGGATTGTCCCGGTTAGCGACTTTGATAGAGAGAGGGGGATTCTTGTGAGTTCTCCGCCGATGAAGATGAGTAGCGTTGCTAGGAGTATCGAGAAGATTTCAGTGCTGGTTTCGGATGGGAGGAACGCTTGTCTGACTCTGAAAAGCTTGGGACCTTCAATCAACAATCCCAGTAGATAGCCTGCGACGGCGATCAGGATTCCCGACCGTCTGTTGACCATTCTGCTACCGATGATCGTCCCGCAGCATGCTGAGAGATTGTTGCCACTAACAACTGCTCCCAGAAGCCCCGCTATGACAAGGGAGAGGGCGTCTAGGGAAAGGATCAAGCTTTGTTTTCCTAAGCGCCGAGACCCTTCATTATCACGATGACCAGGTCCGACGCGTCCTCGCAACGGTCGAGGATATCATCAGCCTCGATCGTGGTCTCGATGTAGTTGTGGAAGGAAGCATAGTCAAGCACTTCCCAAGACCCATAGATCTCGTCAAGCATACTGTCCTTAACATCGTCTCCCTGTTCTTCCAGCCGTTCAATCTGTCTAGCCAGTTCAAGTGATTGTTTCATGTCTGAGCCTGCAATGTTGAAGAGTTTCCGGAGCATCTGGAGCTGCATAAGTCCGATCTCGATGAGGCGAACTTGGTCTTTGCGGATGATCGCGTCAAACTCCTTAGCCTCCCGCAAGGGTCTCTTCGTCACTCTTCTAATCTGCCGTGACAAGGCATGAGCTCGGTCAAGAACACCGTCCACAGAGTCAGCTAATCTCTCGAACTCTCTCATAAGAATCGCAGAGATTGAGCCTTTCCCAAACATTTCTTCGAGCAACTGAACTATCTTGTCACCCTGTTTCTCCAAGAGACTAATCCTGTTAGTGCACGTTTCAATGTCGGAGAGTCCGTTGGGCGAGCCAGTAAGTATCTTGATCAGCAGGTGAAGCGATTCTTCGCCCAGACTGGCGAGCTCATCGACTCGGGTGAAAGCATCCCTCTCGCCCAGCTGGAAGAAGTCTTTGACTCGACGAATCATTTGGTTCATGGCATTTCAATCTCCGGGGAAAAGAGAAATCGTTGCCTCTAACGAATCTGACAGTTCAGCCCTGAAGACCTAGAAAAGACTGCTGTACCTCTCATCTTGACCGAGCAGCACGCTAGCATCGCTTTAGAGACGAAGGATTAGAATCAGATTCGCAATGGCTAGGTCGATTATTGTCAACGGTATGGATCTCTTTGCGAACCGGGCGAAGGTCAACCGTTGTTTCGGCTTGTTTAGAATGTTCAGCGCGACAAGGTTGGAAGCGGTACCTACGGGCGTTGCCATTCCTCCTATTCCAGTTCCGACAGCAAGCGCCCACGCAAGTGGGGCGATGGGCACGCCCGGCGTGTTGGCCATCGCCGCGATGACAGGTATGAAGACCGTGGCCAAGGGTACATTGTCCACGACTTGTGATATGACCGCGGTGACCCATAGAACGAGAGTTACGGAAAGCGCGAGGTTTCCTCCTGAGACTTGGATCATTTCGCTTCCCAGCATCGAGAGAACTCCCGTCTTTCCCAGGGCAGCGACGAGTATGAAGAGCCCCCCGAAAAAGAAGAATATCTGCCAATCTATGCGAGCGAGAACGTGCTGGACCTCGTTCGACCGGGACGACTCATAGACAAGTATCAGGAATGCGGGGAGAAGAGTTGCGAGAGCCGCTGAGACCCCGAGAATTGTATGAACCACCAGGAAACTGACAGCCAGGACCAGAGATACGAGGCTGACCCTTAGCAGCCCGCGATCCTTCACCGCCTCGGACGGGCTTCGCAAGTCGAGCACGGGTTTCTGCCGATGACGTCTCATCGCGTCCCGATGGAGAAAATTCCGGTTCTTCAAGTAGAGCAAGCCACCGTTCACGGCAATGGCGGCAAGAGCGATTGGCGCAGTGTTCTGGAGAAACTGGTTGAAGGTTAGTCCTAGAGAGGACCCGATAATGATGTTTGTTGGATCGCCTACCATGGTGGCTATGCCGCCTATGTTTGCGGCGAGAACCTCGGCGATAACGAAGGGAACCGGGTCGATGTCCAGTCCCTCAAACACCTCGACAGTGAGTGGAACGATGAAGAGCGCAACAGTCACGATGTCGAGCAGGGAGGCCATTCCGGCGGTCATGAGAGGGAGAAGGACGTACATGCGGATGGGATGGGCGTCCACTGATCTAGCAAGGTGGAGTCCCATCCATTCGAAGAATCCCGCTTCTCGAAGCGATGATGCGATGATGAACATCCCTAGCAAGACGCCCAGAGCCTGCCAGTTGATCGCCGAGGATAGGTCCGATTCGGTGAGAACGCCGGTCCCCGCCATCAGGGTTGCGCCGAGAACGGCAGCGGAGGGCTTGTGGAACTTGTCCGAGAGGATGAGGATGTAGGTGCCGATGAAGACCCCGATGACTATGACGCCTATTGGCGTGGAGAGAACCAAATTCCTCTCTGGCTAAGGCCTATTTCGTAAAAAAGCCTCGCCCAAGATTATGGCAACGAAATGCGCTCGGACCCTGCTACAACATCTTCGATCAAAATATCCTCTCTCTGACTCGAAGATGTTCCGGTTCGAAAAAGAATTCAGAGACAATCCGGGAGATACAGGAGAATCATGGGCGATAAAGTTCCTGGAATTCGGCTAGGTCGTTCAGGGCTTGTTTGTCAAGCGTTTTTTCGGCCTCGTCGTCCGGCGCACGAAGGTGCTTGTCAAAGTTTCCCGACTTCAAGTTCTTGACCAGATGAGCGAACTCGTGAGCCAGAGTTAGAAGAGGCTCGCGCGATGCTTTGAAGACCGTGATTAGAAACTCGTTGTGGCCATCCTTTTCGCGGTACGAGAGTAGCCCCTCATAGTAGCCTGGCCTAGTACCTTTGAGTGGAGGAGGCGGTCTAGAACTATACTCGACAAACAGCTGGTTCCTATCTACACGGTACTTCTTGCACAGGAACAGTACGAAATCGACGAATTGGCCTGGGTATTCCTTTCCTTCCATCAATGATCGCTTCAATTCAGGACCGTTCAAAAGCTGCGCGCCCGATCTGTTGGCTTGGACAGGCATCCTATACTAGTTTCCCGCCCCGCGAACAGCCATCCCAACCAGAACAACTCCTACAAACACCAAAGGTCCCGGGCTTGCAAAAAGAAAAACTCGCCCATTTCAAGCCCTGATCGCAATTCTGGGACCTCCTTAGAGACTCTCCCGAAATTCGTTCGGAATTGTCGCCAACTTTCCATTACCATCCCAGCCAAGATTGCGCCCTGAATTGCCTGACTCGCCCATTATCAGTGCCGGACAGGAAATGGTTTCTAGAAAATAGGGGATCTTAGCGACTCGACCTCGCGAGGCAAGAGTGCTCGGCTCGGGAATCCAGACGTTAGAAATCGGCTATTATCAGCCCCGATCACAATTCCAAGCCCACGATTTCCAGAACACAACTTTCCACGCTTAACCACAGGGGAAAACACGGAGATCGAAAAAGGCCAGACAAGCCCATAATACGCCCGTCTTAAAGAAACAAACCCGGAACAAAGCCCGGACAGAGACATCCAACAGAAAAAAAATCAGGCAGATTGCTAAAAGCTCCCACGACGCGAGAGTGGTTCCTGGGCGAGTATCACACACAGTTTTGAGCATAGTTTTTTATCAACAGCACTACGGCCGAGACCTCATGCCCCATCACCGATACAAGCTACCCGACCTTCCTTACGCGTACAACGCGCTCGTCCCGACAATCTCTGAAGAGATAATGAAGCTCCACCACGACAAACACCACCTTGCCTACGTGAACGGCGCCAACGCTGCCCTGGACAAGCTCCAGAAAGCCCGCGAGACCGGCTTCGCTGGCGTCGATGTCAAAGGGATCGAACGAGACCTCGCTTTCCACGGTTCAGGCCACACCATGCACAGCACCTTCTGGCCCAACATGAAACCGAACGGCGGAGGAAAACCAGGTGGAAAAATAGCCGACCAGATTAACACCGACTTCGGAAAGTTCGAGTCGTTCAAGGAACAGTTCAGCACCGCCGCCAAACAAGTCGAAGGCAGCGGCTGGGCCGCCCTATCCTACGAACCATGGACACAACAATTGATCACCCTCCAAGCCGAGAAACACAACGATCTAACGGTCCAAGGAGTAGTCCCGATCCTCGTCCTTGATGTCTGGGAACACGCCTACTACTTACAATACAAGAACGACCGCGCGGCCTATGTAGACGCTTGGTGGAACGTCGTCAACTGGGACGATGTAGAGAAAAGGCTAGAAAAGGCCAGACGTTAACTCCTCCAAGTCCTCCTCCTCTTCCTTTTTCTTCGCCACAACTACAGGCTTCACTATCCTCTTCTCGACCTTTACCTTCGACGCGGGCAGCGGCTTCCCGTGCCCTGGACAGATAATCTCCGGATCCAGATCCAACACCCGTTTTATGCTCGCCTCGGTCTGAGAGATACTCTCCATCAGCAATGGCGCTACAAGTCGGCCTCGCCGAGCCCGCAAGAGATCGCCTACAATAGCCACGCTAGGCTGGTTGAGAAAGAGTGTAACTGAACCTTTCGTATGTCCTGGCGTCCAGACCACAGACCCGTCCAAACCAACGCTATCCAAAACCGACTCTTCATCAGCCGCCAGATCCACGTGCGCGGTCTGGAACTTGATGATGCGAAACAGCTTCAACGACCAATATTCAAGCGTCGTCAGCTTTCTCACCATTCTTCCATAGAGGCTCCAAGCTCTCGGAGCCGAAATCACCAGCGTCCCGGCTGCATAGGGCTTCTCGAAGGGATGAGAAGCCAGCTTAGCCCCGGTCTGCTTCTTCAAAGCGGCCGCACTTCCAATATGATCCAAGTGCCGGTGTGTCAACAATACAAGCTTCAAGTCCGAGGGTTTCTTTCCCAGCTTGGCGATAGCATTGAGAATCCCCTTCTCGCTACCGGGCAGTCCGCTGTCTACTAACACCAGACCCTTGGAAGCCTCAACGAGGTATGTGTTAGCCGCTCTGGCTGGAACCCTGTAAATTCCCTCTGTAACCTTGCGCACTTACAGCAACATCCCTTCCCCGCAGTTCGAAACCAGTGTCTTCTTTCTAGAACCCGTTAGGCGCAAGTCCTGCCCAGCTTTCACGCATGACCTATCATAAGCTGATTTAAGAATGGTGAACCGATGGAAGGAGATCCACGGTCCACTCTGACACGTTGAAAGATTTCGTGTCGGCTAGCGAGTATTGAGTTTCTCTATTTCCGCAACCTGCTGGAGAATCTCCGCTACGGAACAAGGCATCAGATCAGACCTCCTCATATAGGCTGCCGCGGTAGCATTCGCGAAAACTAGCCGTTCCCTATGTTCCAGTCCCATACCCTGAGCAAAAATGTCCCCCGCGTTCCATGCATCCCCCGCGCCGGTCACCTTCAACGGAGTTGTACTGGCACACAAGGCTCGTTCTCTCTGGCCATCGATGAAAGTTGCCGAGAACCCCGTGGTGTGAAGATCGACCCGGACCCCGAGCATGCTGAAGATGCTCGCGGCTTCAAAGAGAGGGTTCGCATCCTCGCCTTCAATCTCACCTGTCTCCTTTCTGAGATCAGCCGCCAACTGCTGCAACTCGTTCTCGTTAACGCTCAAGACATCTACCAATCCCTGGGTGAGAACCCGCTCGTTAAGCCCAGGAATCTGACTCACCTTCGAGGTCGGGTCTCCAGGGTCGAAGAACGTCACGGCCTTTCCCTCGTTCCTCGCCGTCTGAAACACCTGTTCAGCCAGCTCTGTCCCCTTCAGGTTCTGGTTCCAGTTGAAAACACAGACGAAATCAGCTTCCCGGATCAACTGCATATCATTCTCGTCCAGTTTCTCTGGGCCGAAACTCGACAGGGACCCGGGATCGCTCGCCATAATGTTGACTCGTCTGCCCGAGTGCTCCGCCTCGAATGCGAGAGTCCTCGAAAGCGTTCCCATATCGGTAACATGCGAGAGATCTACGCCCTTCAGAAAATGACCTAGAGCTATCTTCCCGAACTCGTCTGTCTCGATAATCGGGACCACGTTGACCTCTAGTTTTGAGAGCTGGGCAGAAAAGTTGGACGCGTTCCCGCCCCTCCCGACCAAGTGCTTCCAGCCGAGGAGGTTCCCCCCTCCTCTTCCGGCTACGTCAACCATTGCACTAGCCATCTCGTCAAGTTTGCCTGGAAAAGCGAGAACGTAGTCCAGATAGAAGTCGGGCATCGCAACAACCTTGAAGCCAGGCTTCTTGGCCAGTTTTTCCTTCAACGCAGACTCGAGTCGTGACACCTATCCGCCACCGGGACCAGTGATATTTTCCTACTATTAGTTGATAAGGCTGGGCTAGAGGAGAGGAATAGAATCGGCCTAGTCTATGTCGCAGGGACAAGAACGCGCTATAACCCAGCGCAAGATCCAACAACTCGCATTACGAATCTATCGTACTACAAGGTTCGATACCGAGACTATCCGCGAACTCAAGGAGGACAGAACTGCGACCGGGCAGGCGGTCGCAGTCTTACTCCTTGTCGGACTATCATACGGACTCGGATTCAGCATCTTCAGCGGGCTTGAACAAGGCACCTTATCACTTGACTATCTGATCTCAAACACGTTGGCCAACATGATCATCACTGACTTCGCCGCCTTCATCTGGTCGGCAACGGTCTTCCTCGTCGGAACAAAACTGTTTCAAGGCAAAACAGGCTACTGGCAACTCGCCCGACCCTTATTCTTCTCCACAGCCCCAGGCATCCTCTTCATCCTTATCGCAATACCATTCTCACCCATGGTAGTAACAACGGCTATCGTTGCCGCAGCATGGATCGTCTGGGGAGAATTCGTCGCCTTGAAGAGTGCGATGGGTTTCAACACGCAACGGACGCTCCTGACATCGGTTGTGGGGCTGCTAATCCTCGTTTTCATTCAGATGACGATCTAGCAACGCGGCGTTCCGAATTTAGCCCCGTTCCATCAGTTCGGAGAAACCATCAGCATGATCATGCACAGTAGATCTTCCCAAGGGAACACGAAGGCGACAAAGAGCTATTTTCCCATGAGTTGATAAGTGTCGGGACAACAAGATACGAGAAAAAGGAACCCTGAATGATGACCTGGCCCTTTGCTACTAGGCAAGACCTCAACCTCAAGAGGATGATATCCCGAATGTCGAAGGCAGCACGACTCGATAGTGACACCTTCAGAGAACTAAGAGACGATGCAAGCACCACTGTTCAGTCGGTCTCTCTTGTAGCGATAATCGGGCTGTGCTACGGTGCAGGCCTGGGCTTCTTCGGCTTTTTCGTCGCCGGAATATCTGTCCTTGACATCTTCACAATCATCCTGATAGGTTTGCTCTCTGCCGTCATCATTGCCTTCGTCTGGTCAGGCACAACCTTCTTGATCGTCACGAGACTCTTCCGTCGAACAATTGACTACTGGGGGCTTGCGCGTCCTTTTTTCTTCTCATGGGCACCAGGGCTTCTGTTCATCCTAATGTCTAGTCCTATCCCCATAATTTCGGAAATCATCGGGGCCGCGGGAACCGCTTGGATAGGAGTAGCCAGTGTGTTCGCAGTCAAGAACGCCGCAGGATTTAGCACTCAGCAGAGCATGCTGACGTTCATCATCGGCGTATTAGTCTTAATCTTCATCCGGTCCCTCATTCCACTGAGTTGAGGTAACACGAGTCGATCTTTTCGTCCCGACATCCTAGTACGAACATGTGATGCCTAGAGAAACTCCGAACCCAAAAAATTCATCTTAGCGCTTAATTGCCAGACTGCGGAGAAGTGGCAGCTCTTGGAGCTGAAGCCCTATACTTATTGAAAATCTCCATGGCTGGATCTTTAGTCATATCATGGTCCTTGTAGAGATGGTCCTGCAGTTCGTAATAAGTTGCGAATGTCCTTTCGATACCCTTCACCGCGCAAACAAAACAGAGAATTTTATCCTGAACCATTCCCCAGACACGATTCCTGATCGACTGAATTACTTCCTGGCACCTGGATAAAAAGAGACTCTATCAACATCCAAAAATGAGATGTTAACTACGTCGCGCTACCGTGGAAACCGAGCAGGGAAACTTGACCGACAAGTCTGGAGGCTTCATCAAAGACCCGATTCATGGCTACGTCAGGATTAGCCAGACTGAGAGATCAGTGATCGACACTGAACCTCTTCAAAGACTCAGGCGCATACGCCAACTTGCCGGTTCAGAATTCGTCTACCCGGCCGCAAACCATACACGGTTCGAGCACGCCATAGGCGCAATGCACCTAGCGGGCGCTTTGTCAGAGACACTGCCGATAGATCTCTCTCAGCACCAGCAGAGACAGCTGCGCCTGGCCGCGCTGCTTCATGACATTGGGCACGGTCCTTTTTCACACGTGTTCGAGCCGCTGATGGCAAAGTACCTCGGCAAGAATCACGAGGACCTTGTGCCATGGCTTGTGAACCAGACCGAAATAGCTGGAACGCTTGAGGCCGAAGGATTCAACGCGAAGACTTTGGGTCGATTGGCGATTGGAAAACTGAGGGATAAGAAGCGTCCATATCTGGACCAGATAATTAGTGGCGGCGTCGACGTCGACAAGATGGACTACATTGTCAGGGATTCCTTTCACACGGGAGCTGGATATGGTTCGATCGACGTTCATCGCCTCCTATACACGATGGACATCATAGATGGCAATCTTTCAGTTGATGGAACAGCTGTAGCAACACTTGAGAGCTTCCTCCTTGCACGATTCGAGTCTTTTCGGACCATTTATTTCCACAGGGCGTCTAGAGCGGTTCAGATAATGATAGTCAAAGCCCTTGAGGCGGCAAGAAATGAGCTCCACCTATTGGACTTTGATGGACCCGAAGATTACCTCAAACTTGATGATTACAAGGTATGGACAGAGCTGAAGGAGTGTAAGAAGTCCAAGAAAATCATGAATGACCTAGAAGCTAGAAGGCTCCTGAAATGCGCATACGAACGGACCCTATTTTCCAGTGAAGCGCTCGCTTCCAACGTGTTTTCAAGCGCAGACGTTCGAGCAGATATTGAAAGACAGATTGCCCGGAAGGCGAGGATTGCAGAAGAGGACGTGATCATCGACGTGCCTACCTTACCATCAGTCCCTTACCAGCAGACTGCAGATATGCAACCCATGGATGTACCCGTCTTCAAGCGCGTTCCTTCGGGAAAGAAACAGATCATTCCTTTAGCCGAGGTTTCGAGGATAGTCGGAGTTATCCAGACGTTCATGAAACTAGTAAGAGTCTACACGGGAGAGGCCAACCGTTCTAGAGTCGAATTGGCAGCGCACCAGATTCTAGGAGACGCCCAAAGTTCACGAAAGACCAGTCCCTGATGCGGATTCGCTCGCCTAAATCCTGTCACTTCCTCGGAATTCTACAAGTTACATCAGCACTTTATTTCAACCCCTGAATTGACTTTGATATCCCGAGAAACCGTGGTGTCAATCCTGCCCAAGTTCATGCAAACACTTGACGATCTAATTTATCGAGAGCTGGAGAAGATGGCGAAACGGAGAGGAATAACGATCCAAGAATTGATCAGAGCGGTTATAGTACCGGAGTGGATCAACGGACACAATAGCGGGGACTCAAGGGATCCCCCCGCGAACAAACTGAATAATTGGCGCTAGCTTCTACGAAGCCTAGAGCCAACACTCTAGGCGAAACCACACGCGACTGACAACACGTCAAAACGTCTTCTTTCCTATTAAAGAATCGCGGAAAGCCTTGGATTGTTTGTACTGTTACAAAGAGGATAATGCTGGTCCAACTCATTCTCTTCTCAGTGAGTAAGATGTCGAAAAGCAAGCCAACATACTCGACTACTGTACAAAACATTCTCTCAATGATTGTCCGCAGGATGACGATTCGATGAGCGTTGAGAGATTAGATGATACTGTGGCGGCGATTACCTTCGCTGCTACAGTAATCACCATCGCACTAGGTTTCCTCCTCAATCTTTAGAGAAAGCTGAGTCGGTATCTGGCCCAGACCTAGCCTTATCAAAAAGGCTCGCGTAGAGGCGCAGTGCCTCGCCTTCTGGGAGCTTTGTGTTTATCGATACTATGCTCATTTTGTTATAGATTGCCGCAACCCTCTCCGATAGGGCTCTCGCGGCGATCAGGTATTTCCCGCCGAGGAGAACAGATGAGGTCCCTGTTCCTCCCTCGCGCAACCCTGGGGTCGACACGGCCAAGGTGCCAATTTTGATTGTATCTTCGTAGAAGAACGCCAAGACTGCGTTTTCCATCGGAAGGAGGCTCACCTTGTGGACCTCGCCGTTCCTTTCCAGACTTGCTTCGAGCAAATCTCGTTCAACTCACTCCTTGTATTCTCCTGCTATGAGATTGAAGGAAACGGGTGAGTTGCCTCGAGACTAGCCTGCAAATTAGGGGAGACATTTTCTCGGCTAGGTAATGTACCGATCCTTCCCTTCCTCAGGGTTCTCCTCGCCCTCCTTGGACTCTTCAACTTCCGCATGTCTGAAACGTTCCATCTTTTTGCGCATGTCCTCAATCTCGGTATCCAGCTCCGTCAAGTCCACTGGGATACTAACCAGACCGGTCAACATTTGAATGACAGCCCTTGCTGCCTCCAAATCCGGGTAAGCGCCTGTTGTCGCTCCCAAGAGGCCCGCGCACGATAGATTGCGCTGCCGGCCTATTCCAAGAATCACGCCCGCTGCTCCTGTGACTGCGCCGCCCTTTGCAAGTTTTGCTCCCATTTTCCTCAAACGTTCTCCGAGCGCAGCTTCTCCAACAACGGCGTATACAGCTCCGACGTCGTTTCCGGAGCGTGTGCCGTATCCTCCCATCGTGTAGACGGCCTTGCATCCGAATCGTTGGGCAAAGTCGAGAACGATGCTTGCGACTTCATACTGTCCTGTTACGCTTGGCTGGGCGTCTCCTGTGAGGAGGATGACGTTGGGGTCTCGCTCGCCGTAGGCGAAGAATTCGTATCGGGGGAGAGAATATGTCCCGTCTTCTGAGATGTTGATGCCGAGGTTGCCGTCGGGAAACAGTAGGTAACTGGAGTATAGTTCGCCTATTTTCTTGGGTTTGAGTTTTTCGATGAAATAGTCGACCGCAACCTTTCCTACGTAGCCGAGACCAGGAAGGCCTTGAATCAGAACGGGTTCCTTTAGTTCGACTTGTGCAAGCTCATGTATCCTAGTGTCGCCGAGCGTTTGAGAAGCCATGAAGCAACGCTTTCGGGCTCTCGCGGGCTTTGTGGCTTATAGTTATTTCGCAAAGCTCTGCCCAAGACCGAGTCGCGGGCTCGAATCTTTGCGTGTTCGACCGATTCCTCAAGGGTGAAGAATGGGCTAATGTTCGCCCTTCATCGTGGAACCTGATGGGACCAGAGCCTTCAGCTGGGTGTTTGCTCTCAGCAGTTCTCCAGTGACGGCATAATATGCCCGGCTTCCAAGCGGCAGGAATTTCAAAGCCTTCGATAATTGTTTGATGTATATCTTGAGTTCTTGTGGGTCGTGCCGTTGCCGAGGCTGGACACTATGCGTCTCAAACTCTTCTCCAGAAGACTTGATTGTGAGCCGTTCCTTCCTTCTCGGCACGCCTACTTCATCTCGGGTTCCTTCACCATAATCAAACGTAATGAGTATTCTGTATCTGAAACACTGGCTGTACCGGAATGATTTGGAACTCTGACGGGGTATTAGAGAAGGGGATCAAAATTCCTCCACGGACTGATGATGAAATTTGCAGAGGGAGAGTTAAAATAGCGTGAATCGCGCTTGCACGTCACTTCAGACTAGAAGTGACATTCGTGAGCTGTGCACCATTCGTCTCATCACCGCACGATGTTGTGAAGAAGATGCTGGAAGTTGCGAGAGCGAGTAAGGACGACGTTCTCTGTGACCTCGGCTGCGGCGACGGCCGTATATTGACTACTGCAGTCAAGGATTTCGGTATCAAAGCCGCTGTTGGTTATGAGATCAGGGAGGACCTGTTTAAACAGGCGTCTGGAGAAGTTGAGAAACTGAAGCTGGTTGAGAGGGTGCGGATCTTCAACAAGGACCTGTTTCAGGCGGACCTGAAAGATGCAACTCTGATCACCCTATATCTCACTACGTATGCTAACGAACGGTTGAAGCCTAAACTGCGATCAGAGGCTCGGCCTGGTTCGAGGATTGTAAGCCATGACTTCATGATCAATGGCTGGAAGCCTTCGAGGAAGGAGAACTACAACGAGCACACGATCTATGTCTACTCGATTCCTGACGCCTACTCGATCTAGGCTCGTACGCAATCTCGTCGAATCCTGAAGAGAGAATAACTGCCCCTAGCTCGACTGTCCTCGGCATTTCCTCAGCCGTTGTTGTGATACTAATGATACCGGTCCCGATTCGCACGATCCTTCCTATCGAGAGCAATACTCCCTTCTCGTCGAGTAGTCCGGCAAGAGTTCCTCTGTGTGTTGAATCTCGATCGATCCGTTGCTGTCTGGGGGCGTTGAACATTCTGAGCTTGATCGCGTTGAGTCTAAGATTCAGACGCTTAGGGTTCTGGAGAAATCTTCTGTATCCTTCTTCCCTTGCCTTCTTTCTTTCTTCTCTTGTTCTTGTCCGGGCAAAGCTTGAGGCTTCGAGCCGCAGCGTTGGACATTGTTGCAGATCAAGGATATGATCGAGCTCGTGATCGAGGCTTAGGCCAAGGACAAGATCTGGTCGTAGGCTGTTGAGGAGCTGGAGCTTGTGCGCGACAGCTTCATCCTCTCTCACCCAACCATCGGTGTTCAAGATCGTGGTCTCGCTTCCCGTTGAGAGTTCGTCTTTGAGACGGGCGATTGATTTTACGAGCTTGTCTGGGACTGAAGAGGGGCTGGTGTCGCCGATGAAATATGATCTTTCAGGTCTTAGCTCTTGGAGGTTGAGGATGTGCTTGGAAACGGTTGAGGAACTGGTGGTCGTTGGTGGACCGATGTCTGCTTGTCCAACATCACCATCGATGATACTTGTCCGAAGTCTATGGTCTAGGCAGGTGTTGGCGAGATAGGTGCAGAGTGTGGATTTTCCAGCGTCGACATCTCCCAGAATAACAGCGAATCCTAGCGAACGTCTGAGGACGTCCGCAGCGTCCCGCCAGCTCGGGGGAATAGTAGAACCGTTGACTTGCCTACAGACGCCTTGCTCTCCAGTCCTAACTTGAAGCACGGCGTCTGTGTCTGTCTCTATTGGGATTCTTCGATGTTCCACGACCGTTATTGGCTCGCCGATTTTGATTGGGGCGGCAAGTGACGTCGCTGTTCCTTCTTGCAGAATTATGGATGCAGGGCCGTCGATGAGAAGGGTTTTCTCTTTCTGGAGCCGAAGTTTGGGGAAGTATCTTCCTCCTAGGCAGAGTTATTCAATCTAGGCGAGTCTCGCTCCTCAGACTGGTTGATTCTTGGTTATGGAGAGGCTGAGCACGGGGACGAGTGGTCTGGACCGGTTGTTGAAGGGGGGCTTTGCTCTTAGACAAATCAATCTGGTCTACGGGGAGGCGTCGACTGGGAAAACGGTCTTGGCGATGCAATCTGCACTCGGAGCCGCGGCGAGGGGCTTCAAGGTTTTCTTTGTTGACGCGGACCTCTCCTTCTCGGTGCAGAGGCTCGAATCCCTGGATCGAGGGAGCGAGCTCGCTGAGAACATTGTAGTGTTTCAGCCAGAAGACTTTCGAGAACAGACTCGGATAACCGAGAGCTTGGAGGTTCTCTTGTCAAAGACTCCAGCTTTATTGGTGGTTGACTCGGTGACGGGTCTCTACCGTGCCGATCTCGAGAAGCCTGGAACGGTTTTTGTCCACAATCGTGAGCTGAACAGGCAGCTGGCCTATCTGTCCGATCTCGCCTCAAGATTCGAGCTTACTATCTTGTTGACTGGACAGGTTCATAGCCAGCCGAGCCGAGGGAACTGGCTTATCGCGCCTGTCGCGACTAGGACGCTGAGACACTGGTCGTATCTCATCTTGAGACTGCGCCCAACTCCAAGACGTGACGTGAGAGAGTGTCTCGTCGAGAAGATAGATGGTAGAGAGGCTAGGGGTCCGAGGGCACTGTTTAGGATTGGCAAGACTGGATTAGAAGATGTGTAGCGTTTGGTTCATAACTGTGCCTGGTTGACGGAGCGGATCAAGGCTCTAGGCGATCCAGTCTGGGAATATTTCTAGACGCTTTATTGTTCATCGGGCCGTCATACGTGGCGAACGCTGCACCTCTCCTCCTCGGCGGCGGCACTCCACTGGATGGGGGAAAGAACTTTCTCGACGGAGAGAGAATTCTGGGCGCACACAAAACGGTTCGAGGATTATTCGCAGGGATCATAGGTGGTTCCGTGATAGGGCTTGCCGAATCACCAGTTGACAGCCGCCTTCTGCTAGGCGGTATTATGATCGCGTTGGGAACGGTTCTCGGGGATCTGGTGGGCGCTTTTCTAAAGAGGCGTATCCGGATAAAACCGGGCAGTCCGCTACCGATCGTGGACCAGCTGGATTTCGTGTTCGGTGGTCTGCTCCTTGGACAGGTCTTTTTCCAGATGAATCTGCTATCTGTCCTCATTGTGATATTGGTGACTCCGCCGATTCACCTAGGAACGAATTACGGAGCGTACTTGCTCGGAATCAAGAGGACACGCTGGTAAACGTCAAAAATAGACGCGTGCTTGTATCTGCATAAGTCTAAAATCCTCACCTTCTAACGAACTCGCCTCTTAGAAATGTCAGCTCCGCCGACAAAGAAGAAGAGCAGAAAGGGCCTTCTAGTTCTCCTAGTTATCGTAGTTGCCGCTGCTGTTCTGGTAATTCCTCCAGCGTTGGCAGGGGGCTTGATGGTTCCGGTTTCCAAGGTGGTCTTCGGCGAGACCACAGGGTCGCTTTCAGCAACGCAGGCGGCCGCGAATGTCTCATTGGTAACAGCGTACGAGTACTATTTTTCGATCAGGACCGGAGGAATGCTCAGAACAAGCGATACAAGCGTGTCCAGCTCAAACGGCAACACCAGCATCACAATGGATCTGAAACTGACTAATCCATCTGGTCAGACGGTGGATCTGGGAAACACCAACATCAGCGGAGGATTAGGCACGAGGACTCATACGATCTACTTGTCGATCGATCAGGGCGTAAAGGTCTCCGGTTCCTACACTCTGAATATAGAGCTTACAGTTCATGTGACTGTTCTTGGGATCTTGGGGGTTAGTATCTACTCAAAAACCGTAGTGGCCACGTTCACCGTGACTTAGGAAGACAGCTGCTCAGGCACTCTTGCGTCGCGAGTCGCGTTCGCTAAGACCCCCCTCCTGGAGAGGTCACTTGCTGTCTGGCACGTATTATGGGCGAGTCTCGTGATTCAGGGCGCGTTCCGGGCTTGGGTCGGATAATGGATGGTGGGATTTCGTCGGGGGGATCCCGAACGTTTGGAGGGAAGTCTAGGGACCCCCTCTCATTTTCAAGATCAGGGCTGAAAATGGGCGATTTCTTCCTCTATCTTGAGGACCACAGCTTAGTTCGGACGGCGATTAGCTCCATTATCAGGTTGTGCTAGGGCTTGTCCGGGCGGAGCCTGTGATATGGGAGGATATGAAGGTGGCACGTTTGGACTGCTGGGAGGTGCGAAGAGACGCGCCATAGCCATAGCGGTTTTGCTCTCCCTAACCTTCGCCAGAATCCCCGGTTCTACCCGTCGATAGAAGAGTGTTGGCGCGAGAATACATGAGGGCAATAATGATGCGAAGAGGGTGGTTGTGAGCGCGATTGCCTTGTCGAGGTTTCCGCCTAGGGATACTGCGAAGGTGAGGAACGCGCCCAGGCTCCCAACAGACGCTAGCCAGTTTGACATCCACGCTCCCGGAGCCGTGACAGTGACCCTTTTCGGATTATGGCACCGCAACCCAGAGTCCTCAAGAACCCAGAAGAGAACGTGTATCGAGGATGGGACAGCGAGGATGAAGATTGCCACGTACACGAACGCGTTGCTGACAATCGCAATGTTCGCGGGACTAACATCGGTTATCCTTGGAACAACTGTAGCCGATAGGACAAACACGAACAGTAAGACCCGGAAATCCCTCAGGATTCGACGTGAAAAACCAGGAGGTCCCACCAGTTTCTCGAAATAGTACTGGTGACCCGACGACTCACGGAAATAGCGAATTATTCCAATGACGAGGAAAACGAGGCGATCCACTACGAGGCTCCAGATGAGAACCGGGATGCCAACATACACGACTATTATGGTTACGAGCCAGCCTATGCCCTTGTAGGTGCCTGCTGCGAGAAGGGGCATCAGGGATAGAATGCCGAGGACGTATTCCTTCCGATAGGTCAAGGCTCAGCGGAGAATGGCTTCTAATGGCGGAGTATCAGTTTTCTAGAACCAACAGGCCCCGTCCCCGGGAAGTCTCCCGGGACTAGGCTGGCGAGCGTTAGGGCTAGAAAGGGGAGACGCTTGTGAAGTTAAAGTCCCTCGCTAGGATACCGGGCTGTAGGATTCGGAACTGCGCGAACTCGGAGAAGTTTCGTACCGGCTCGGAGAGCGCGTCGACTTTGCTGAACAATTCCAGGAGACTCTGGTTGAACCGCAGGTTCTTGACGGGTCTCTTGATCTGACCGTTCTCAACTAGGAACGTTCCGTCTCTTGTCATGCCGGTCACGGTCTTGGTCCGCGGCTCCGTTTCCCGCACGTACCAGAATCGGGTGATCAGTAGCCCCTTGTCAAGCTCTCCAATTAGCTCCTCCGAGGTCTTCGTGGCTCCTCTGCCGCGAATTACGAGGTTGGTCGGCAGCTCACCAAGAGGGTTTGGCAATGGTAGCTCGTGACCTGTCGGTGCTGCGCCATAACGGTGCTGGGATATTCGGGAGGAGACGACATTTCGAAAGACCCCGTTCTCTACAAGTGACACCTTACTCTTCATGCAACCTTCCCCATCGAAGGGCGGCCCGGCCTGGTTTGGATCATAAACGTCATCGTCGATACTGATGTTGTCGCCTAGGATCTTCTCGCCGAGCCTACCTGAAAGGTAACTTCTCCCTTCCTTGTATTGCCGCATTCCGAGATCGGGACTATAACCCGTGGATGCGGACACAGCGAAGAAGAGCAACATCTCGCTCCACGCATACGGGTCAACGACAACATCGAACTTTCCAGGGGCTATGTCCGCCTGGTTCTTGTTCAACATGGCTCGTTCAAGGGCTGTCTGCGAGACCTCGTCAGGGTTCAGCTCGCCGATGTCCCCGAAAGTTGACAGAGCGTATCCAGTCTGGTTACCATTGTCCGCATCCATTGTTAACGAGAAATATCCGCCTGTTCCTCGGTACGATGCTTCGAGTCCGGACGTGTTGAGCATCATCACGTGCTCGATGCTAGTCCCGAGAACCCCTGACGCAAGAAGATGGTTCTTCTTAGCTAGATCCATAGCAGACCCGATGTAGCCTGCTTTCAACTCTGCCGGAGCCTCGACAGTCTTTTCACTATACCGGTCGACTGAACGGTACTTCTGTGGACCGGGCATCGGCAGATAATCCGGGTCTTCCGGCGAATTGCGGGCCTGGCTGATAGCCTTCTCTACCGTCTTCTCAATCGACGCCTTGTCCAACGTGCCTGTTGTGACTCGTCCCTGTTTCTTCTCGGACGCGATCCTCACCGACAAGTTTCTGCTGGTGCTGTATTGTGACTGGGCGAGCTCGTTATTCCCGAATCGCAGGTACTCGTCAACTCGTGACACAAGTATTATCTCAGCCTCAGCCTTTCCTGCCACAGCTTTCGCAGTGCGGAAGATCTCGTGAGCTCTTTCTCGGAGAGAAACGGGCTGATGTTCCATCTTCTGCGACATGGCTAGGACGCTCCGAAGACCCGGATGTTCCTGAACCTGCTAGGCGACGCGCCATGTCCCGTGACCATTGTCTGGCCGGGCTGGCCCTTTCCGCAATTCGGCGTGCCCCATAACACCCAGCTCTTCTTGTTGCCGATCGCATCGCATGAGTTCCAGAACTCAGGCGTTATCCCTGAATACGTGGGTCCCCTGACCATTTCCCCAATGCTTCCGTTCTTTATCCTGTATCCTTTTTCGGTGTTGAATTGGAAGTTGTACCTCTTCTGGTCGATGCTCCAGCCATAGTTTGTGACCATAAGGTATCCGTCGCGAGTATCTTCAATCATCTCATCATAATCCCAGTCACCGGGTTCGAGACTGACGTTCGTCATCCTGATTATTGGAAGCTTGTAGTATTCGGCTCGCATGCACCCGTTACTCCGGGTCTCACCCACTCTAGGGGCGGTTTCTCGGGACATTAGATATCCCACGAATTTTCCGTTCTTGACGGCGTATTTTCGCTGGGCTTTGACTCCTTCGTCATCGAAGCCAAAGGTACCAAGTCCGTTCCCATGCTCGAGGGTTGCATCCATTACTATGTTCACATGTTCTGATCCATACTGGAGTTTTCCTAGTTGATCAGGAGAGAGAAAGCTTCGGCCTGCAAAGTTCGCCTCGTAACCTAGAACCCGGTCAAGCTCTATGGGATGACCGCACGACTCGTGAACCTGCAACGCCACCTGATCTCCACTGAGAATAATGTCCGATTTTCCTTCCTGGATTGTGGGCGCGTGAGTAAGCGATACGGCATCTTTTGTGAGTTCCAATGCCTGCCCGGGAAGGTCCATCTCGTCGATGAGCTCGTAGCCACCTCCCGTGTTCTGCTGAATCGATCGTCTCTGGACTCCGGTGGGCCCCTTTGCGGCAACGATCGCGGACACACCTGCGTTAGAGATAACTTGGAATATCTTCGACCCTTCTGAGTTCGCGAAGTATTTCTCGATAATTGCAAACGTCATCTGGGCTCGTCTGGCGACAACGTCGTTCCCCTTCATCCTCTTGGTCGTATCTTGGAGAAGCTCATACTTGGTCTCGGTGGAAACGCGGAAGGGGTCTTTCTTGACCGGTGTTTCCCACTTGTCGACATGGACGGGTTCGGGGGCTCGGGTGACTTTTATCCCGAGTTTGGATGCGCCCTTAGCGAGGGATAGCGCCTTCTT
>Ga0209690_1000127_pt1 | contig 34428 bp, 25 predicted proteins | sample GraSoiAngelo_150_FD_186164 | JGI IMG/M metagenome (GOLD analysis project Ga0209690, IMG submission 186164) | Grasslands soil microbial communities from the Angelo Coastal Reserve, California, USA - 14_1009_09_40cm (SPAdes) (version 2) | ecosystem: Environmental > Terrestrial > Soil > Grasslands ... | reverse complement strand
CCTCTGCCCAGCTCTTTGATGCAGGCCGCGACTCGCTCAGGGAAGTACTGCTTGCGGCAACGGGCAAACCCAATGGTTCCCAAGACGAAATCATCGATTTGTTGGCAGGCCCTCATCAAACGAGTCCCGAAGGCAACAAGGTGCACCACGAACTGGCCGATAGAATTCGCTCGGTATTGGACGGCCAGCGCTTAGTTTCTCTCGACACGCTGCTGGCACTGGGCGATGGCTTGAATGAGATGGCCAGAGGAAAAGCCATCGGCGATAATTTGCTCCCACTGGCTGGAGAGCTTCGGGAGTTCGAGATGCCACGTCCGATGTTTAGCCGTGGCGAGAGAAGTCAATGGGCGGCAGGAATTTACAACAACCGTCACACCGAACTACAGATGCGGACCGATTTGACGGAAGTGATCAAGTTGCCAGGTTCTCGCGCGCAATTGGAACAGGCTCGCGGCCAACTCGTTCCCTTCCTGAGGGATGCCCTGGTGGGTTTGAACTATGCCTATTATGAGCCTCCAGGCGCTCAGCTTCTGCACCACAATCCGCTGTTTGTCCGCTCGCATGACTTCTCAGGAGATACAGTCGCAGGCGTGGAGCGAGTCTGGCAAGCTCCCCAGTTATTTGGCGAGGGCTCAGCGGCGGGCGGAGGCGCTCACCTCGTCGGCTCGCTGGCCGACCTGCCGTACGTGCTTTCCGAAATGGAGCAGGATTTTATCGCGCCAGAAAACGTTCAGGCCCTGATATGGAGAGAATTGGTGCCCGGGCTCTTGACCAGTGCAATCCTGCCGCGCTGGTGGAGCGTGAGCCGCAATGAGCTTCATGGCATCGCGCTATACCAGCGAGCAGGAGAGGAGCTTTTGACTGCGTCCGTAGAGAATGAACGACTGCGGAGCCAGGTGATGAATATCCTTTCCGATCGGATGGTTCCGCAAAGGTCGGAACAAGTGGAGCAGGCTCTGCGTGCAGGACGCGTGGCCGAAATACTGCCTCGAGTCACACCGGCAGACACCTTCTACCTGACGGCCGAGTTTCGGCGAAGATTTTCTTGGGAAACTGATTCGTGGGGTCCGTCCGGCCAGGAGTTGGAAAACATCTCTCGCCGCTATCCGACCGAGCTTAGCTGGGAGCGCCTGTCGCAAGATTTCGGCGTGCCTCATCCCATATTGGCCCAGAGTTACGCTCGCGAGCTTCTAAACGTAAAGCCATTTCCTGCCTTCGAGGGCTATTCCAGCCGGTTGCTGGCCGAATCTTGGGACTCCAGTAATTTGTATTGGGGCCGCTTGGCGGATGAAATGGGCTATTCACCGGTGATGCTCAATCGCCTCATTCCCGAATTGACCCGCCGCATGGTCGAGAAGATTTTTGCCACCGACGTCGAAGACTGGCAGGCAATGCTTCGTGCCATGCGAGAGACAGGTGAAGAGTTTCGGCAGGGCAAGATCGCCTTGCTGCCAACCGGTAGCACTACTTCACGGCCTTAGACCACCGTCTTTCGAGCGAAACGGTCTTGGGCTGATTGGCCGAGAGCAGAGATGCGGCAAGCATTTGCAAGAGGAACCTAATGGCAAAAAGATATTTTCTATTTCTATGGTTTTTTCTTGGTCTCTTCGCCGGTCCTGCAACTTGGACGGTGGCTCAAGAAGGCAAGCCGAACATTCGCGTGGTGGTTGACATGGTGCAATTGAATGTAGCCGTAACCGACAGCAAGGGAAACTATGTTACCGGCCTTCGGCCTCAGGATTTCGTCGTGACCGAGGATGGCATTAAGGAAAAGATTGCTACCTTCGGAGAAGGCAACGAGCCCACCCGGAGATTGTTGGACATCGCCGAGGCCCCGGCCGTCAACCAGCTACGTGACCCGGCTCAAGGTTCTGCCGCGCAGGACCCACCCACAACTTTCGGCTCCTTAGTAGCTGGCGCCAACGTTTTCATCCTGTTCGATACCAGCAACTACATGTACCGCGGCTTCGTCTTCGCGCAGGACGCCATTGCCGATTTCGTTCGCTCCTTGGAAAGCGCCGATGACGTAGCCTTCTACTCTTATAGCCGGGACCTCTCCCGAGCTGCGCCTCTGACCTCCGACCGTTCGCAGGTTTTACGCGGGGTCCGTTCGACTGTGGCCGGAGATGATGCTGCGCTCTATAACTGCCTGTTGTTGACGGTGAAGGACGCGGCCAAATTTACGGGAAGAAAAATGATTGTAGTCTTCTCGAACGGCCCCGACAACGCCAGTATGGTTCCTCCCGAAGATGTAGTCGAGTTAGCCCAGTACAGCGGGATCCCCATTTACATGGTCAGTACCGAGCAAGCCAAGTTGGAGCCAGTATCCACGGCGGTGTTTGAACGCATGACCGCGGCCACGGGCGGCAAAGCCTATTTTGCCAAGACCTGGAGAGACCAAAAGCGGGCATTTGCTTCGATCCGAGATGACCTAGGTCATCTCTATTCGCTCAGTTATTACCCGCAGGCGAATCCGAACCGTGGCTGGCGCAGTGTCACCGTGAAACTGCTGGGTGAACATCTCAAGAAGTACCATATCCGAACGCGGAATGGGTATCGTCCCCAACCGATCCGGTTCTCTGCGGGAAGTGCTCCAGGCTCTCTGGCGGAATCTGTTCCGGAGTAACCAATTCCAAATTTCCATTTTGGCTCAGCCTGAAGCCGAACTCGTACGGTTGGCCGACGGGCCGCCGGGCTCGGCGGGCCACCGGGCTCGGCGATCCGCCGGCTACTGTTATTCAGTGTTTCAAGCGGGGCCTAATTCCCCAGTCTAGGCGGGCGGACGCTGGGCGCAGATTCATCCGTGAGCTTTGACATAGCATCAGCGCTCAGTGCTGTACAGTTAGCGCGTACTCGGACATCCAAGCTTAGGGAGTGAAAGATAATTCCACCGCATATTCTTTGCGACGCAGCAGACGGGAAGATGTGAAGGTGAGCGTTCGGGTTTGCTGTTGAACAACTTGATTGACTTCCCGCTTGATGGCAATGGCTGGATCCGATTAACAGCCAATCAGTGAAATCGATCCCAAACGCAAGTCCGTCTTGGCGACGACTTTCCGGCACGACCAGGGCAAAGCCAGCCGTGCGAGCAGTGCTCGAAGAAATCCCAAACTGCCGCTTTCAAGTCCCACGCTAACGCTACACTCCTTCCGTTATTGATAAGCTCAACTCGGACCCCTTCGCGATTCCGTTGACGGAGCGATTGCTGGCTTCACAAATTTGTCGTCGTCAATCGGAACATTCTGTTCCGTCTGTTCGATCTGAATTGTGAAGCGTCCGCTGGTACGAGCCACAGTCCAGCGGAACGGAGTCTTCAGCCCGCCCTCCTCACGATAGTCTGCATAATCAATCTCGGTGGGATTGCGGCCTAGCGGCGTTTCCACAAAATGCAAGGCGCGCACCAGCAGTCCCGACTCCTGATCAAAATAAAGATGCACTGGCGGTAAACTTTCTCGTGTGCCAGTCAGAACATAAGCTTCTCGGCCCTTGATTTGTTCTGGCTGTTCGACACGCAACTCTTTGAAGGTCTGCTTCAGGCTAGCGGGGGAGAACAGTTCCGCATCCATTATTGCGGCAAGCACTTCTGAAGGACTCATCTCACGTACCGGCCGGCCCGGCGTGCTCAGCCAGCCTTCTTGACCATTAACACCTGTAACACTGTCACCACCGGGAAAATGTACCGTGGTGACTCGTTTAGCCGGCGCTTTGGCGAGGATTTCGACAGAAAAGGGTTCCGAGCCGACGGTTAACGTCCCTTTCTGGATGCGAGTTGAAATTCTGGCCGCGGCATCAGCGCCCCCAACGGCTAACAGATACTTTCCAAGAATTTGATCCGCGCTCGGCAGACCGGCAGTGCTTGCTTCCTTGTGGTGCATCTTGTCTTCAGGGACGGATTTGGCTTCTTCCTCGTTGATAACGGGCGTTATAACCGGCTTGTGCAAGCCTCGGTGACATGCGTAGCAGGTCACTTCCCGATGACCATCAAAGTTGTCTTTATTGATAGCGAACATCATTCGCATCATCTTGCGCGCCGTTTGCTTGGTTTCTTTGTCATCCTTTTCAAACGCGTTTTCCAGATGGCAGAAGTCGCACTGCACTCCCAAAGAGGCCGCAATGAATTGCATCGCCGGAATGAGTTGGTCGGCGGGAACTCCTTTCAGCACCTGGATGTTCTTGTAAACCTGCTCGGCGGTCTCGCGAGTCCTAGTTCGGGTCGAAGGTTTCGCGGACTGAGCACACGGCGTAGCCGCACCAATCTCCAGAACTACCCCAGCTACACATGTGCCTAAAAGTATGTTTTTCACGCTCATATTTTGTCCTCGATCGCGGATCTTCAGTCCTCGACAGGAATGCCCCGCAGCTCTGTTTCCTTGGGTAAGTCAACGGCCGGACGGTACCCTCGTGTCGCAAAATAGAGTACACAGAGATGGCAGAAAAACGGAACCAGAAACGCATAGCGGATATTGCTCATATCGGAGATATACCCCATAGCAGCAGGGAAAATGGCTCCTCCGATAATGGACATCACTAATAAGGAAGAGCCGAACTTGGTGTGTGCGCCGAGATGCTTGAGGCTGAGGGCAAATATGGTCGGGAACATGATTGAATGAAAGAAGCCGAGCAAGACTAGCGCCCATATAGGCGCCACTCCGGTTCCAAGCAGCACAATGGTCAGGCAAGTTAATGCCGACAACCCGAATAACGAGAGAAGGCGGGAAGCCGCGATATGCTTCATCATCGCAGACCCGGCAAATCTGCCAATCATGAATCCCAGCAGGTGTAGCTTCAGGTAATTCGCGGCGTGTTTCTCCGGTAACCTCGGCATGCTGTATTGTGCGAAACGGATGACAAAACTTGCCACACCGACTTGCGCGCCGACATAGAAGAACTGGGCTAGAACGCCTTTTAGCAAGTGCTTGTGCGCCCAAAGTCCAAGCAAGCCCGTGCTTGCTGGTGCGGACGTGTAGTCCTCGCCCTCTTCTTCGCGGATTTCAGGCAGGTTCGAAAAGAAGATGAGTGTCGCCACAGCAAGAAAGAGGCCTGTGATTACGAGATATGGCATTCTTACAGTACTGGCCTCCGCCGCCTGGTACGCCTGTAACTGTGTTGGACTCATTGCAGACCATTGCGTTCGAGAATACTCTACTCCCGAGAGGATGAACGCCGCGCCAACAATTGGAGTAACTACCGCGCCGACAGAGTTGAAGGACTGCGCTAGGTTCAAGCGGCGTTCCGAACTTTCGAGTGGCCCCAGAATCGTCACATAAGGATTCGCCGCTACTTCCAGAACGCCCTGGCCACAAGCCATTACGAACAGCGCAAACAAGAAGAATGCATATAGTCTCACTGATGCCGCTGGAATGAACAGGAAAGCCCCGCTCGCGCAGGTCACCAGTCCGACGAGAATTCCTCGCTTGTAGCCGATCTTTTCCATCAGCCAGCCCGCCGGCAAAGCCGCCAGAAAATATCCGCCAAAAAACGCCGTCTGGATCAATGACGAGCGAAAGTCGGAGAGGCGAAACGCCTTCTTCAGGTGGGGAATCAAGATGTCGTTCAGATTGACGCCGAATGCCCACAAAAAAAACAGGCTGGTGACTAGGATCAGCGGCACAACATATCGGCGTTCGGTAATTGGCACGGATGGTTTTGTCATATCCCTCCGGTTAGGTCAAAGCGCGGTCCAGGTGCACGTAACCTCCGTCTACGAACAAGTGCTGCCCAGTGATATGTCCAGCCTTCGCTGAAATCAGAAAGACTACCATTGCCGCAATCTCATCAGGGGTCGTCATCCGCTTGTCGAGAGGAATCTTGGCAATAACACCCTTCAGTTTTTCCTGCGGATCCGGAAAGCTGTCCAGCCATTGTTGGTAGAGCGGGGTCATCACTTCCGCAGGTACGACCGCGTTCACACGGATACTGTACGGAAGCAACTCCGCTGCCCATTCACGGGTCAGGCCTAGAATTGCCCCCTTCGAGGCGACATATCCTGAGGTCCCGCCCTGGCCCGTGAGGGCCGTTTTCGAACTGATGTTGACAATTGAGCCTCGGGTCCGCTTCAAATGTGGGAGCGCGTAATGCGCCATGTTGTAGTAATGCAAGAGATTCCTTTCCAACGAGCAGAGAAACTCTTGGGGACCCCCATTTTCGAGGCCAATCTTGTCATTGACCCCTGCGTTATTTACCAGCGCATCGATGTGACCAAATCTCGCAACGGTCTGCTGCACAACCGCTTCGCAGTTTCCGGGTGAGGAAAGATCCATGGCAATGAAACTGGTCTGCACCCCCGGAGCGCTGAGCTCGCCATGTAATTGCTGGCCCGCCTGCACGTCCCGATCTACTGCGATCGCCGTGGAACCTTCCTGTGCGCAGGCTTTAATGATCGCCGCGCCAATGCCCTTTGCGCCGCCCGTTACCAGTACAACTTTGTCTTTGAGTTGCAGATCCATGAAGGGCGTAACACTGCGTCTCTTCCGTTGCGGCAGCGATCGAGAGTCAACCGCGAAGATTTAAGAACCCTCCGTCAATTGGGTAGTTCGAACCGGTAATGAACGAAGCTTCGTCAGAGCAAAGAAAGAGAGCAAGAGCAGCGATCTCTTCCGGTTGAGCCATCCTGCCGATGGGCTGAGCTTTTTCCAACTTCTCAAACATTTCCTGCTCCTTGCCAGGATAGTTGCGCCGCAAGAAGCCATTCACAAATGGGGTGTGGACTCTGGCCGGCGAAATGCAATTGCAGCGAATATTGTGGGACAGATAATCCTTTGCTACGGAATAGGTCATAGCAACGACCGCGCCCTTGCTCATGGAATAGGCGAAACGGTCCGCGAGGCCGGAAGTTCCTGCAATGGAAGCCATGTTCAGGATGACGCCGCCTCCGTTCGCTTTCATGTGGCTCACCGCGGCGTACATGCAGTTGTACACGCCCTTAACATTTACGCAGAAAATTTTGTCGAAATCGTGTTCTGCGGTGGCCTCGAGATTGCCCACATGGGAAATGCCGGCATTGTTCACTAGAATGTGAACGCGAGTGTCCTGGAGTAGTTCGTTGAACACTTCTTCCACGTTGTCGATCCGGGAAACGTCGCAGGCATAAGCCTTGGCGTTGCCGCCAGCCTTGACAATCTCGCAGACGACAGCTTGGGCTGCATCCTTGTTGATGTCCAGCACACGGACGCACGCTCCGTTGGCCGCAAATTTTTGTGCAACCGCGCGTCCTATACCGCTGGCTCCCCCTGTCACGACGGCGATTTTGCCGTGGAGGCCAGAAGAATTTGAATTACTTTTCAGAAAGGACCTCCGCCAGTCATCGAAAAGTCTCTCACCTGGACTGTGCCTCGCGTGCCTGCTCAAGCTGGTTCAAGGCATTCTGCACGTCGGCGTCGTTCGGTGTTAGCCGCAAGGCTGTTTGCAGTTCTTTCTCTGCCTCGCCGATGTTTCCTGTTCGCGCGTAAAACAGTCCGAGATTCTTGTGCAGGTGAGCCCTTTCAGCGCAATCCCCACAGACTTGAATGGCTTCCGCCATCTGTTCCATCGCCTGCGGCCAATTCTGTGCGTTGGCAGCTTCCAGTGCAAGATTTCCCAACTGGGCAACGCGATCTGTAAGTTGTTTCCTTTTCTGCAGCGCGTCAAAGCGATCCTGATATTCCTGCGCCCGGGGATCGTGCAATCGATTCAACGTTCTCGCGAGACTGTAGAGAACTTGCGAGTCATTCGGGTTCGCCTCGATCGCTCGTTTCCAGTGGTCGATCGCTTCATTGGTCTTTCCCAGTTTCTCCAAATTTTGACCCAAGAGAAATTGTGCATCGGAGTGATCCGGTTCGAGAGCAACAAGCTTCTGCAAAAGCTCTGCTGCCCGTCGGACGTTGTTGGTCTGCCGTTCGGTCAAAGCAAGGAAGTACAGCGCCCCCGCATTGTCCGGCTGAAGACGGCATGCGGTCTCCAACTCCCTGCGAGCGTCTTCATATCTCCCGGTTTCGAAGTAGAAGTGTCCCAAGCTGGAATGTGCGGCTGGGGAATTGGGATTGAGACGTACGGCTTCAGTGAACTCCCGCAACCCAGCGATGCGATCATATTGGTCTATAAGAGCAATGCCCAGGTTTAGGTGTGCATCGGACGAGTTCGGCTGGAGCTCGAGAACTTTTCGAAACGTTCCGATGGCATCCGCGCTCCGCCCGGTCTTCGTCTGCACCATGCCCAGAGCTTTGTAGGCCCCGGCATTGTTTGGATCAGCCTGAACTGCTGATTGGAGCTGTTTTTCGGCTTCGACAAACTCTCCACGTTTCGCTAGCAGCAGACCCAGATTGACGTATGCCTGAGAGTAGCTGGGATCGCTTTGCGTCGCCTGATGGAACATAGTGACGGCATCCGAATCTTTCCCTTGCTGGGTGTAGAGCACCCCCAGATTGCTGAGCGCTTCGGCATATTTCGCGTTAATGGCGAGCGCATCCTTAAATTCTTGCTCAGCGGCAATTTGCTCGCCCGCCTGCATGGCCAATAGGCCCAATTGATTGTGAGCGACTGCCAGATCAGGTTTGAGTTGAAGCGCCCGTTTTAGCTCTTGGCGCTCACCTTGCTGATCGCTTAAGCGATCCAGCGCGAGCGCGAGGTTGTAGTGCAGTTGCGGATCTCCTGGAACTAAATCGAGAGCCTTTCGGTAGGCTTCTGCTGCTCCTCGCGCATCTCCCGCGTTGAGCAACTGATTTCCCTCGCTATTAAACCGGGTGGCTTCGGACGCCGCCTCCCCCTTGTTAACCAGCAACTCGTACTTCGCCCGTTCCCTTCGCGCGAGATTTTTGTCTCCCTTTTTTTCATATAGCTGAGCGAGCTGACGATGCGGATCTGGCTCCTTTGAGTTAATCCTTGCAGCCGCTTCGAATTCGCGAACGGCATCGTCGGCTCGACCGAGCTGCATAAATATAACTCCAAGATCGTGCCGGATTTCGTAATTAGCTGGAGCCATGCGCACCGCTCGCTCGAGTGCCGCCGCTGCGTGGTTCGATTGTTGAAGGCCCTTGTAGGCTAGCCCTTCCAAGTGATAACCCTCGGCACTTCGCGGATCTTGCCGGACACCCTCCTGTGATGTTGTAAGCGCATCCGAGTATTTCTGCTGTGAAAGTAGTGCGCGCGCCAAGGCGAGCCGAACTCCGTGGGCAGTTGCATCGAGACGGAGAGCCGTGTGGTATTCAGCAACGGCCAAGTCAGCTTTGTTTTGTTGGGCATATAGGGTGCCGAGCTTGAAGTGTGCATCGGCAGAATTTGGATACTGCACCACGAGCTTTCGAAGAGACTCGGTTCCTGTCGCAACATCGCCACTCTGCGCGTAGGTGACTCCCAGTGCGGCCCGAAGTAGTTCGTCTTGGTCGCCAGCAGGAGAGAGTGACAACGCCTGCTGGAGAGTCGCGATTGCCGCTGCGTGCCTCTTCTGGACAGCTTGAACCTGGGCGAGACGGATGGCCGCCAGGCTCATGTGCGAGTCGATACTCAGAGCGGTTTTGAACTCGGCTTCAGCATCAACTAGCTTATTCTCCTCCTGAAGAACGGTTCCCAGAGCATAATGAGAAATGGCGGAGTCGGGTTTTTCATGGATCGCAGCGCGGAACTCATTCGTCGCGTGCATCCTATCGCCACTGTTCATGCGAGCAATGCCGAGGTTGTAATGTGCCTCCCAATTCCGGCTATCCAAGCGGATGGCAGCCTCGAACGCAGCGACTGCGCACGATGAAAAATCTTGTTGCGCGTACAAGGCTCCTAGTGTGTTTAAAGCGCCAGCGGTTGGGTGATTGCGAATAATTTCCAGAAGTGCAGCGATCTTCTTAGAACCATGCCCCTGATCCTGGCAAGTTCTTGGCAAAGAAACTAACTGCAAAGATGGCGCAGGTGGCAGGGTTGAAGATGCCTGAGAGCGCGCTAGTCCCCCTAGTGTAAGCACCGAGACGGTGGCGACCAAGTAGTTGCTGCTAGAAAAAAACATTCCGGTCTTCCCTCCCGGAGTACAACGAGTTCGCGCGAACAGCAACACTACATAGTGTATCGCTTCGGAACCGATCGACAACGATTCGCCTGATACGGAAAAAGTTGGGGTCACCAGAGCTTGCCTCATGGTGCGGCACGTCGAACAAAAGACGGGATTACAGCCTTCCAGTAACGAGGAGCAACTGCTCGTGCGGTGCTCGGACTGTTCATCCGGCCGATCCTTTCGGATTCGGAACAACAATACCGGGGCGACTCCGGCGCTATCGCTTACGGCAATTCAGAGCTGAACCATCACCCCGCGTTAGAAATACAACTTAAGCCCGAACTGAAGCTGGCGGGCGGTGTTTGCCGTGCTGGAAACCTTTGCGAAACTTGCGTCACTATTATTTTGATCCGGTATCGCCAAAACCGGGGTGTTCGTCAAGTTGAACGCCTCAAACCGAAATTCAAGCTTTGTGCCCTCAGTAATGGGAAAAATTTTGAACAGCGAGAAGTCCACATTTTTAAATCTATCGGATCGCAGGCTGTTCCGGCCCAGATTGCCAAAGGTACCCGCGGCCGGAGTCTGAAATGCTGTGTCGTTGATCCAGCATGCGGCTGTATGTACTGGACTCCCGTTCGAGCAAGCTCCGGAGTTGGGATTGCCTACGAGGTTAAGTCTTTCATAATTACCAAAACCGAAATCGCAGCAAGCGGTGTTATATGCTATGTGAGCGAGATCACCAGTTGCACCAAGTGAGAACGGCCTCCCTGAACTGAACGAGACTATCCCGTTCACGGTCCAGCCACCCACGATATAGTTTAAGGGTCCGCTCGATGCGTACTTTTTGCCTTTGCCGAAAGGCAGCGGGTAAACCCAAGCCGCCGAGAAGATTTGCGGAGTATCTGTGGCGGCAGGACCTTTGTCCTGCTTCAGATCGTAAGGATGCTGTATGCTGCAGCCTTCTACTCCGTACCAGCCCGTACACCCAAGATCGAGCGTCTTTGACCATGTGTAAGAGATGAGATAAGTCAACCCACCAAATGATCGGCCGTTTAGCGATGCTTGAAAAGCGTCGTAGCTGCTTTCCCCAATGGCGGTGTCGAAATCGCTCGGTGTGATGTAAGGGAACGGAGAGCTTGTGGTGGCACCATTCGGCAATATGGCGGATGCCAAGGCTGATGGGGTCTTTCCTGTATTGCCCGTAATGCCAATGTCAAGATGATGGGCGCGCGATCCGACATAGTTTGCGGTTACTACGCCATTGGATCCCAGTTGCTGCTGAATGCCGAAATTGAACTGGTCGGCATAAGGCCTTTGCATGTGCGGGTCGGCATACCACTGAAAGCCGCCGAACGGGGTGGGTGGAGCAATCGCTGGCCCCGTGCCACTGGGGGCCTCCGCTGATGTGTTCGGCGGGCCGTTTAGTGGGTTTAGAGTACCGCCAAGCTGGCCAGTATCCGGCCACGATCCTTCATAGTTCTGAGCGCTCTGAGTAACGGCCGCCCAGTTGTCATAAAACCTGCCATACGAACCTCTCAGCACGGTGTTGGGGAACAACTGGTACGCGGCTCCCACTCGCGGCTGGAAATCGGTGAGCTCATTTCCAAAGATGGCCCCGTTAGAATGCGGAGTGACGACGACATTAGGCGGCAGATAGTCGGAACCGCCCTGGCCCGGATTCCCTTGGGCCGGACCCGGCACGCAGGGAGGAACCGGCGTCGCGGGTGGCTGGGCGCACAATGGCGGAAGGTGCGCCAAAATGAAGGTTCCATTGTTGAAATTTAGATCACCGACAAACTGATTTCCGGTCTTCGCATCACCATAGATGGGCATCAGCGTCAAATCGTACCGCAGGCCGAAATTCACAGTCAGCTTATTGGTCGCTTTCCAAGAATCCGTGAAATAGGCGGCATCAACCCAGCCGCCGTGCTCGGTTTCATGCACGTTGCGGCGATGGAAATTATTGGGAACGCCGAGCAGAAAAGATGCCAGCGAACTCCCGGCACTCCCCGGATTGGCAGCATCATCAGTATTTGTCGCGCTGAATATATCTGAGGCGTTTAGGTACAGCGCGTTGGCATTGTTGCTGGCGAAGTCCGCGCCCATCTTGAAGGTGTGGTGCCCGTACGTTTTGGTGAAATTCCCGCCAAATTGCCATATGTTCGATGCCTGCGTGTCGTCAACCTGTGCTGCGCCGTGTGCGCTCGGGTCAATGTTCCCGATGAAGCCGTTGATGGTGATCTGCGGAATCAGGGACACGCCGCCGATGAAATTGTTCGCGAAGTTCGGCGAGAAGCCCAGACTAGTTCCACTAACAGAGGTGTTCAAAAAGTCCGAGCCTTGGCTGATCTTCATCAACACGCGCCCGAAGTGAGTCTCTAACACGGCGCTGCTTGAAAACGTGTGCAGATATCCCAATCCAACCGTGTACCCGTTCGTAATCTGATTGTGGAAGAGCCCGGTAAATCCTCCGGAGCCCGAAACAGGCTGCCTGAACTGGCTCCAACGGGCGAAAGCGTTGTCATTACTTGAGAACTGATGATCTAGCCGAGCGGTAAATTCATCTTGGCGGGTGACAGACTTCGTGGTATCGACAGCGTTAAAGGGCGAAAGCACCGTCGGGGTTAGGTTTCCAGCCGGGAAAAGCGCTCTGGCATAGGCGACCATGTTCAGATCCAGCATGTCGGCAGGAATCTTGTTGCAAGGGGTTCCCGATGACTGAATTTTGTTCGTATCTGGCGACGGATTGCCGCTGGAGTCACACAGGAAAGGAGAATTGGAGAACCCTGTCTTGCTGCTCGGATTCGCGACAATGCTGTACGGGTTAAACACCTGACCGGCTAAAGGTACACCACCAACCGTAGTCAGGTTGCCCCCCAATTCAGCCGCTGTGGGGACTTTGAAAAGGTTTGCCGCGGCAGTGTGCAGGCGAAAGCCCTCGTACGCGGCAAAGAAGAAGGTCTTTTGGCTGCCTGAATGGTGGCCGGGTACAAACAGTGGCCCTCCGACAGCGGCACCAAACTGATTCTGTTGGAAGGGAGTGACTTTTTTAAGGAAAGGGTTTCGCGCATCGAAGTCAGTATTTCGCACAAACTCCCACAAACTGCCGTGAAACTGGGCCGTTCCGGACTTGCTGACCACGTTGATGATGCCACCTAGAGCGCCGCCAAATGCCGCGTCGTCATTGTGCGACTGGACCTTGAATTCCTGGATGCCATCAACAATCGGCGGAATGGCATACGTGCTCCCAAATGATCCCTGGTTGTTAATCCCGTCGAGCAGGTAAAGATTGCTGCGATTTGTTTGACCATTTACGGAGGGATAAGAGAACGTGCCGATCGGATTCGACCAGATGCCGCCGCTCGTGGCGGAGTTCTGTGACACGTTGACTGTGCTCACGCCTGGTGTGAGATTGAGCAGTTGGGTAAAGTTCCTGCCATTTAGCGGCAGATCGTTGACTTGCTGCTTGACTACAGCGACACCCAGTTCTGAAGTCGAAGTCTCGAGCGCTACCGCGTTTGCCTGTACGTTGACTACTTCAGTGACCGCTCCGGCCTTGAGCGTGAAATCAAAGGTCGCTGTCTGGTTGACCACCAGTGAAACGCCCGACCTGACCGCCGGACTGAAGCCGCTCTTTGTGACTTTCAAATCGTAGTTCCCCGGTTGCACCTCCGGCATGACATAGGTGCCCACGCTGTTCGTCATTGCCGTACGATCCAGGTTTGTGTCGCGGTTGTGCAGTACTACAGCTGCATCGATCACTACCGCGCCCGCCGAGTCGCGAACCGTTCCATTAAGGGCTGCGGTGGCTTGGCCCAAAACCGGAGTGGCGGAGAGCGCCAACACCAACACGGCCGCAAACAACAGTGCCGGCACCCCGATCCCTCGCTCATATGTATTCGAGGAAATCTGTCGTTTCATCGCAAGATCCTCCTTGCACGAGGTCGCATATTTGGCCTCAGCGGCGTGGTTCCGCACTTTCATGCGGCGCTTTTGTTCTTGAATGGCCCGCAAGAGCCCCCCACAACGCACAAGCTTCTAGCACTACTTTTCAAACGTTGTCAATCAAAAAATTTCATTTTTCTGAATATCGTTCCAATATATGAAACTAAAGTATAGCGTTTTCGGGAACTCCATGTTAATGTTCCGTATGCTGAAACAGGATTTTGCATGGGAACAGCGGTGAACATGCCTTCGAAAGCGTCCGGGAAGGCGCTTGCGGTCGCAAGAGCTCCCGCGAGAAGGACCGCCAAGTCGAGTGCGGGAGCAGCACCGGTCGGCGTAATCTCCAAAGTTTTGCGCATCCTCGAAGCCTTGCAAGGCTCCTCTGCTGGATTAGGTCTGAAGGCTATCTGTGATTTGACTGGAATTCACAAGAGCACCGCACACCGATTTCTGAAACATCTCGAACGCGAGGGCTACCTCCTTCGGACCGAGGCGGGCGCTTACCTGATCGGTCCGAGACTGGCGCAAATGTCGGCGCGCGGCAACCAGAGCGCGACCCTTCAAGCCGTAGCTCGGCCGATACTCTGGGAGTTGTGGAAGTTAACCCAAGAAACGGTGAACCTGGCTGTGCTGGATCAAGGGACGGTGCTGTATGTGGAGGTGATCGAGAGCCCACACGAATTTCGACTCTCATCGCGAGTCGGCACCCGGCGTTCGCTGCACGTAACAGCGTTAGGCAAGGCGCTAGCAGCCTTTTTGGCCCCCGAACAGCGAGAAAACATTCTCGCTACCATCATTTTCCAGCCATCGACGGCTAAGACGATCATGAATCTGCTGCAGTTTCGCCAGGAACTCGAAAAAGTCCGGCGGCAGGGCTACGCGGTAGACGACGAGGAAGCAGTGCAGGGTGCACGTTGCGTAAGCGCCCCAATTCTCAACGCTGATCGCAAACCAATTGCTGCTGTGAGCGTCTCGGGACCGGTGACCCGCGTCACTCCAGGCCAAATCGCAGCCCTGGCTCGAGCCGTTAGATCTGCCGCGGGTGCCATTTCGGTTGCTATGGGTTTTCCACAGAGTGAACCCGGTGTGACAGGTCCCCGCCGCGCGGAGAAGGTTGCATCCGGCCGCTCTTAGGCTACCCATCCAGTCATTATTCGCCCAGGTTCACTTGTTCGCACGCGGATTGGTCACACAGTGGTCTGCTAGACTTCGAATCGCGTTGTCTTGGGGAAAGTTTTGAAGCCCCTTTGCGACCACTTCACAACCCTGCTGATCTCTCTTCAGGGAGAAATACACTCGCGCGCTCAACCGGTATAGTTCGGCATCATAGGGGACTAATCGCAGCCCTTGCTGCAGGATCTCGAGGGCATCAGATTGACGATGGGCTGCGACTAGCAGGGTTGCCAGTTGCTCAAAATCTGCCGGGTTCGTTGTGCCATGGCGGATAGCGGCCTCAAGATATCGAACTGCAAACGATGCTCCCTCGACATTCTTTTTCTGTACAGCCCAATCCGCAAGCGCCTCCAGCACAAGAACATTTTCCGGCTGTGTAGATTCCAACTGCTTCGCCATTGACCAGTACCGCTCCCGATATTCCGGATGCGCCAGCATGACTTGTCCATAAGCCTGCAGGAGTGTCAGCGGCGGCGGCACGTTCTGCTGTACGGGATTTGCGCTGAGATGAACAAGGTCGGGAAGCTGGGCCGTAGTCATGTGAAAGGCCGCGTCTGGGAAAGGTTCCTCGGCCTCCGCGATGATGCGATGGTTGGTCAGAACGGAATGGGAAATCACTTTCACGTCCCGCTTGGGCATGTGGCAGCCCGCGCAGTCGTCCGCGGGCTTTTTGTGCTGCCGTAGCGAGAAGGGCACGGCGCAACTTTTCTCCGTATGACACGCCAGGCATTTTTGGCGAAAGTACGCGGGAGCTTCCTGCTGAGAAGGCTGGACGTGAGGATTGTGGCAACTGATGCAGCTTAGCCGTCCACCACTCTTCAGGTAGCACTTGCTGACGCGCATCGAAAGGTAGTGTTCTAAGAGGTCATCTTTCGGCACAGAATCTCGCCCAAACGGAACCAGAAAGATGCTAAGCGTCTCGTCCAGTTCCTTGCCCGGCCGGAAGTCGCGGTATGTCTTCCCGATCTGGAGGACTCGCGCATCACCGGTCTGGTGGCAGGACATGCAGATGTTGTCCGCGAGCCAAGGCGAGAGTTTCGCCGGATTAGTAATCGAGCCGAGCGGTGATCCCATTTGCGCTGCGGCAACGTGCGATTGACCCGGCCCGTGACAGTTCTCACAGCCGATGGCAAGTTCTGTGAAGGGCGGCTCTTGAAAACGGCCGTTCCCATCCAAAACCGGCCGGGGCTGGCCGCTATGGCAGGCGATGCAACCGGGAAGAATTGGACGGTTGAAACCGTAGTCGCCCAATTCGTAGCCCGGAGAGAGAGCCCAGCTATCGATCTTCGCGTAAATGGAAAGTGGGGCTTCGAAAAGGTAGTCGTCACGCCGAACAATGGCCCCACTGCCATTGGCTCCCGAGCCGATTATCCATTCGAGTTTTTGCGTTTCGCGAAAAACCTCTTTGCCGTCGACAGCGGTCTGGTACTCGCTCTGGTAGAGATTCCCGTCGCGTGCATAGATCTCGAAATGGCGATTAAGCTTGGGGTCGAAGATGCTGGCTGATGCCGGTACCCTCTTTAGAAGCGATGGAGTGATTTCCGACATAGAGCGCCCCATGTCAGTTCGTGAAAAAGATTCGTAAGTGCTTGGGTGACATTTCGCGCACACCCGGGAACCAACATAGCCGGTATTTGCAGCGGGACCCTGATCCGCAGAGGCGGTTGCCCGGAGCACTTTGATTTGGGAAATAAAGCACGGCAGAATCACTAAAGGTGCTAAGCCCGTCGCCGCCACTCCCGCCAAGAGCCGCAACAGATTGCTGCGGAGACATTCACCCGCTCTCATCCTCGAGGAGTTGGCTTCCATGCCGCTAATTCCTGCTTGAGCCATTGAGAACTCTTGTCGGAGTGGCACAGCAAGCACGCGTTCGGACTGTCCCGCTGTCCGAACCGCTCTGCCATCTCAGCGTCGGGAATATCATCGATCTGGTGCGTGCGGGCACGGAAGAGTACAGCGTCCATGATGCGCGGCATGTGGCAGGACACGCACCGGCTGCCTTCAGATTCGGCCCGATGATGGGTGTGCGTCACAAATGTGGCGCTGTTCTTGAATTGTGAGTGGCAGCCGGTGCACATCAGGTCCGGTTGATCACGAAATTTCAGAGAAGTTGGGTCGGAGCTCGCACCTAATCCGTGAGGATCATGGCAGGTTCCGCAGCTCACCTGGCCCTTCTTGAAACACTGCGATCGCTCAAGGGCCTCGACAATGAAGGTCGTTTGACGGAAGCGGCCATCCTTGTAAAAGCCAATTCGGGAGAATTCGCCAAACGGGATACTCGGATTTCTGACGAAGAACTCGCCAGATCGGGAATAGTTCAACTCGCCAGTCGCACCAGGTGTGCGGATTGCCGATTGCATGTGGCATTGAGCGCAGATACGAACGAAGTCCCGGTTACCCACATCATGGAAGTTCACCGGCGGATCAAGTGGCTGTTTCGGAAAAGGTTCATTCGCGGTCATCTCCGCGACGTGTTGCACAGAGGGACCATGGCACATTTCGCAGTCAATTCCAGGCTCCTTGAATTCCACATTTTGCACGTCAAAACCGCCATCCTTCACGTTTCTCAACTGGCTGGTATGACAAACAGCGCAGACGGCTTGATAGCTAGTAGCCCCGTCAAGTTTTTCCCAAGCTCGCAAGTCGGCTCGTTCGCTTCCCGGCGCATCAATGATTTTCCAATAATTGATCCATTTCTTTGTTACCTTGCTGTACTGGATGGGAAAAACGTGGATCTCGCCATTGGGTAGCTTTGTCGCGTACGCCTGCTGAAACTTTGACCCAATGGTGTAGTCTACTGGATATGTGTGCCACTTGCCGTCTGACTGCTGGATGTCGAAATAGTGACGGCCGTCACGGATCACCATGCGAGCAAACGGCATGTGATTCCTGCCGCGGGTCACTACCACCTTGCCATTGACGTATTGCGCGTCATCATCCAAGTAGAATTCATTGCTGTTTTGAAAATCTCCAACGACATTCTGCGGAGCATAGGGACGCAGCATTTTCGACATGCCGGATTGCGACCAATCTCCGTAAATTCTGAAATGGCATCCGCGGCAGGACTCGGAGCCGGCATAGTCAGCCAATGGCTGAACGATGTGGTCTTTGACCGCCCCTGCTTGCGGGGCCTGATCTGTTAAGGAACTCTTTTCCTGATATTCCACCCGCTGCAGAAACCTCTCAAAGCTTTCGCGGCGATCCAGCTTGAGTATCTTGTAGATGGTTTGCAAGTTCTCGCATGCCTTCGGCGCAAGAGTGTCCTTCGCCTCGCAAGTTCTGACAAAACTGGCGGCCGCTGGTAGCAACTCTTCGGCGGAGAGCTGCGCCAAACCCAGCAAATATGTGATCTCGGAATCCGAGGAATTCAGGCGTTGGGCTTCCTCCAGGGAGATCTCACAATTCCTCAGCAGCTCTGTGCGTTTCTCCCCTTTCGGGAGTTCGAGCGCCTCTCCCAGGAGCGCCCGGCCTTTGGCAAAATCGGCAGTTGCTTTCAGCTTACGCTTGAGATCCGGCCAGCTCTCTGGCGCAACGGTGCTGGGTGCAGAGAATCGATCGAGATCTTCGATCGCATCTTGGGCGTGAGAAATCGCCGCCTCGTCCCGGTGCTTCCGTGCTTCGACGTCGGCCGTGGACACGAGCAGCAACGGGTTTTCCGGTAAGAGGGCTAGCGACTTCTCGGCGTAATTCAGCCCCGAGTCGTAGTCTTGCAAGTCAAAACTGGCTCGTGCTGCTACTTCGTAGGCCTGGAAAAGAAATGCGGATTGTGGAAAACGCGCCAGGAACGACTTAGCTATCTCCAACATCTGTTCAGGCTGTTTTTGTGGGAACAATGCCAGAAAGGCCGCGCGTTCGGACGCATCATAGATCTGACCGGCTACCGTGGAAGGGCTGCGGTTCGTTAGCGTGATATTCGTATCGATATCCTGAGACGCGAGCGGCACCAACGGACAAAACAAAATCCCAATCCGTAGCAATCGCTTGAACATTCAGCGCACTCTAGCCCGAAACAGGCACCGCTGGCAACAGAGAAGGTTTGGTTTTCTCGAGGGGTCATCCATGGGAGTACTTCCCTCCGTTTACTGGAAACGAATATCGGGTACTGTTATCGAGGGATGCTGTGGCCTTCTACGAAGATGAGTTCCTCAACCGTTCTGCGGATTTCCGTTGACGAGTCTGTCCTTGACGGTTCATCTTTGTGCTCGCTGCGTGTGGCATTCGTTCGCCACCTAAGACGGGAGCTCCACTCTCAGGAGAACGGATGAGCGGACATCTGATATGGGCGCTCGCTGTAGTTATCGTTGCTGGCATACTGAACGGGAGTTTCGCTGCTCCCATGAAACGGATGCTGGCGTGGCGTTGGGAAAATATCTGGCTTCTCTTCGCCGTGTCGGGCCTGCTGATTTTTCCTTGGATCATCAATTTTGCCACTGTTCCGAATGTGCCGCAGGTATACTCGGGAGCCTCCTCATCCACATTGATCAAGGTGGTTTTGTTTGGGTTGCTGTGGGGCGCCGGCGCAACCTTGTTTGGCCTTGGGATCAGCCGCGTAGGAATGGCGCTCGGCTTCGCGCTGATCCTGGGCATCACCGCCTCTTTCGGTTCCCTGCTGCCGCTGGTCATTCTTCATCCTGAGCAACTCCTGGCGAAGCGCGGCTTGGCACTGATCGGCGGTAGCGCCGTTATGGCCCTTGGCCTCTACTTTCTCGCACTAGCGGGGCGCACTCGCGAGCACGACCTGGGAGCGGACGGCGGCACCCGTTCAGGATTTACCGTCGGACTAGTGATTTGTATTTTATCCGGCGTCTTTTCGTCGATGATGAACTTCAGTTTCGTCTTTGGAGCTGAGCTGAGAGTGCGGGCTCTGCAGGCTGGCGCAAGCGACGCTATGGCAGCCAACCCGATTTGGACACTGACCGTCACGAGTGGATTTGTGGTCAATTTGCTGTACTGCGTGTACTTGTTAAGCAAGAACCACACATGGAGTGTGTTCCGCGAGGGGGATTCGGCGGGTTATTGGCCACTCGGCATGGCAATGGGCATGTTGTGGTTCGGTGGAATTGTGTTTTACGGAATGGGCGCCACGTCATTGGGCTCGCTCGGCGGAATCGTAGGCTGGCCCATCTTTATGACGCTCGACATCATCGCCGGTCTGTTCTGGGGCGCTGTTTCCGGAGAATGGAAAGAAGCCAGTCGCCGCGCTTTGGTGTACTGCTGGACAGGAGTTTCCGTTTTGCTGTTGGCCATCATCGTCATATCCGTCGGAAATGCCGCTTAAAGCCCTTATTTTGCACGGCTTCGCCTTGCGACACGTCTCGACTGGCGCCTTAAGGTCTTGCTGTGGTCGAGGCCACTGAAACCATTGGGGAGAAAAAATAGGGCAGCCGTTGTTGTCGTAATCGACGACGATTGCGCCATTGCCAGTCAATGACGAATTCTTTGTGAGTGTCAGCGCATGAACGTTGAGAACCTTCAAGCCTCCTTGAGCGGCAACGTCTTCGAGATGAACAGACGTCGCTTAATCTTCTCAGGTAGCCGCGATGGCGTGGGCACTTGTGCAATAAGCCAAGCCGTGAGCGCTGAAAAGCCCTGCGAGGAACAGAGAGCCCAGGAGCCTTGCATCTGATTGGCCGAAAATCATTTTAAAGCAGAATCGCATACGACTGCACATTCCTCAGCGCGCATGACGAGATACAACATTGTCAATGCTCGCTGGCTTCCACGCGACTACTCTTTGCCGCGACTTGCCCAGCCCGTCAATACCCAATTCAACCACGTCGCCCGGTTTCAAGTATTGCGGTGGCTTCATGCCGAGTCCGACTCCAGCCGGAGTTCCCGTGCTGATGACATCGCCCGGCAAAAGGGTCATGAATTGGCTGACATAGCTTACCAGAGTCGGTACTTCGAAGATCATTTCAGTCGTCGAACTTTTCTGCCTGAACACACCATTAACCTTCAACCACATTGCAAGCCGGGTAGCATCAGGAATCTCGTCGCGCGTGGCTAGGAAAGGTCCGAGCGGCGCAAACGTGTCCGCACTTTTTCCTTTAACCCACTGCCCACCTCGTTCGAGCTGAAACGTCCTCTCGGAGTAGTCGTTGTGCAGAACGTAGCCAGCTACGTATTCGAGCGCTTCTTTGTTCTCAATATAGTTGCCCTTCTTGCCGATTACGACGCCCAGCTCAACCTCCCAGTCAACTTTCTGCGCATTCTTCGGCATGACGAGGTCGTCATTTGGACCGGTCAGTGACGTAGTAGCTTTGAAGAATATGACCGGCTCTTCCGGAATTTCCATCTTGCTTTCTCTGGCATGGTCGCGAAAGTTCAAGCCGATGCAAACGATCTTGCTGGGGCGGCAGATCGGTGGTCCCAGACGAACAACAGACTCCACCCTCGGAGCAGACAAGGCATCTCTCCTAAGCCACCGATCCAGCGCAGAGAGCCCGTCGTTTGCGAAGAATGCTTCGTCATAATCGCGCACGAAGCAAGAGACATCCAGGCGCCTCCCGTCCTCCATGAGAACGCCGGGTCTTTCTTTGTTTGGCTCGCCAAATCGGATCAGCTTCATGCGACAAGTCCCATTCTCGAGGTTAGCTCGTCGCTAGCCTGCAATTAGCCAGGCTGCAACCTGAAAAAGGTCGCAATCCTAAACCAACAGATTCGACTCCGCAAGTCCGGATGTGAAGATGAGGGGAAACCTGCGGGATAGTTTAAAACAGTAGACGCCAAACGTGGACGGGCGAATTGAGATATGCACACCAACAAAGATTGTTAGGCCCGCGGCTCCGGTACTGCTAGAGTTTGCCAATACACAATATTCTGACGAAACACATCAGTAAGAGAGACTGAAAAAATGCCAGAAATTTTTCCCCATCTCGACTACAAACCACAAATGCCAAAACGCCTGGATCATGGAATCGGCATCGTTGGCGCCGGTGGAATCGTCAATTATGCGCATTTGCCCGCCTATAGGAAAGCCGGGTTCAAGGTTTTGGGCATCACCGACAAGAATCGTGAACGAGCAGACCGTACTGCCAAGCAACACGACATTCCAAAAGTGCATGACACAGTCGAGGAACTCCTACGGGAACCTGCGGTCGAGATCGTGGATGTGGCGGTGTATCCGGCAGAGCAGGTTGCCATTGTGGAACAGGCAACTGCAGTCGGTAAACATCTGCTCTGCCAGAAACCCTTCGCCGACGAATATGCCAAAGCAGTCCGCTGCGTGGAATTCGCGGAGCGTGCCAAGGTAAAGATTGCGGTCAACCAGCAGATGCGTTGGGACGCAGGCATTCGTTGCGCTCGTTTGCTGATCAACAATGGTTGGCTCGGAACACTCACGTACGCCACCATTCAGGTACATTGCAAGACTGATTGGAGTCTCTGGCCGTGGATCTATCAGGGCAATCGTGTGGAGATCATGTTCCACAGCATTCATTACATCGACTCGCTTCGCTACTTACTGGGAGAGCCCGCCTATGTTTTTACGACCGGCAGTCGGGCGCCGGGCGAAACAACCACGGCTGAAACCAAAACGCTGACCGTCTGGGAATACGCATCCGGTATTCAGGTGCTCATCGATGTTTGCCACACAACCTGGCAGGACGATGCCTACGCCATCTTCCGCTTCGAGGGAACGGAAGGGGTTATAAAGGGCACCATTGGCCTGATGTACAACTATCCCACCGGCCGGCCCGACACGCTGGAGTTCATGTCGAAACGCAACCCCGGCTATTGGTTCATCGCCCGCCTGGAAAGCATGTGGATTCCCGATGCGTTCATCGGCCCAATGGCATCCTTGATGCGTGCGATTGAAGACGGTTCAGAACCAGAGACCGGTGGACGAGACAACCTGCGCACGTTGCAGATCGTCTTCGCAGAATACCGTTCGATGGCCGAGAAGCGTGCGGTCCGTCCGGAAGAGATTACTGTGTAATTGGACTGCTGGAGTCTGGATTTTTGATGGAGGCAGCCTCTTTCCGCAGCCGCGGGTTATGTTTTCGGCCGAATGCCTTTCAGTTCTGTCGAGCATCCGGGTGCTTGTGGAGTGACATACACGCCGTTTTCTACCAGAGCAGGATTCAGGAAATGAGGCCGCAAGTGGGGAATGCACTCTAGGAACACCGCTCCATGTCCCATCGCAATGTGATTGAACAAAACCAGATGCTGATGAATTTGCCCCATATCGCCGACATGTGGAACTACTTTCAATCCGAATTTTCGCGCCAACAGGCTCACTACGAGAAACTCTGAAATTCCGGCAACCCGCGTGCAATCTGCCTGCACGATCTGCACTGCTTTAGCCTGCATGAAGTTCTTGAACGCGACCCGGTTGGGCACATGCTCGCCCAGAGCAATGGGGATAGGCTGAATTGCTTCTGCGAGCGTACGGTGCGCGCGAATATCGTCTGCGTGCGTAGGTTCTTCAATGAAAAAAGGTGACATGGCACGAAGCATCTCGCAGGTCTTGAGCGCTGTGGGAAGGGTCCACTGCTGGTTGGCATCAAGCATGACTAGCGCATCTGCGCCTGCCAATTCACGCAGCATGAAAGCGCGCCGCACATCACGTTGCCCGTCTCGGGAGCCCACTTTGAGTTTGAACGCTCGGAAGCCACGCTCGAGGGCCTGCCGCGCCAGCTCTTTCACCCGGGCGTCCTCGTACTGAAACCAGCCTACGGATGTGTCGTACCCGGGATAGCCGGTATCTAAGATGCCTTGCCGCTTACGGCGTGAGCCCATGTGCTCTCGCAGAATCGTTTCAGCCTCATTGCGCGTGAGCACGTCTTCCAGGTAACTCAAATCCAGCAGATCGATGATTTCTTGCGGACTAAGGTCGAGAAGCAATCGCCACAGGGGCACGTGGCGACTCTTCGCCCATAAATCGAAACAAGCATTTGTCAGCGACGCAAGCGCCAGGTGGACCACTCCTTTGTGCGGCCCGAGCCAGCGAAGCTGCGGATGCTGCGCAAGCCGTTGTGCGACCACGCCAAACTCCGCCATGAGTTCGTCGATTTCCCGGCCGACCAGTTCCTTGCCGAGTAATTCGATAGCCTGGCAGACCAGTTCGTTTCCCGTTCCGAGAGTAAGTACGATGCCGGTTCCAAACAGCTTCTTGTCGCAGGCAAGCAGCGTGGTAGCAAAGGCATACTCGGCGCCGGAGTGCACCGCATCGCTGCCGGCGCCTTGCTCCAGCGGGAAGCGTACATCTCGGGTTTCAAGGGCACTGATTCGAAATTGTGACATTCAGAAGCTCTCAGCAGTTGAACCTTGTAGCCGAGTCTCAAGGTCACCGAATATAGTAGAGCGGCTTGGGGGGCGCAATGGGCAGTACTGCGAGCCTTGCTCCGATCGCCCAGCCAATCAGAGTGCGTAAACAGGGCGCGAAAGGACTGCAGAAATGAAGCGTTACGGTTCTGTGATCAAAGTAAGGCCGGAATTTATCGAGGCCTACAAGAAATATCACGCAGAGGTGTGGCCGGAAGTGCTGGCCATGATCCGGCGCTGTAACATCCGCAATTACTCCATCTTCCTGAAAGACAACACGCTCTTCGGGTATTTCGAGTATCACGGAACCGATTATGCCGCAGACATGGCAAGAATGGCCGCTGATCCCAAGACACAAGAGTGGTGGGCCGTTATGACGCCCATGCAGAAGCCCCTGGACACGCGCGCGGAAGGCGAGTGGTGGGCCAGCATGGAAGAGGTGTTTCACTGCGATTAAAGAACCGGGCCATGCAGATCGTCGACAGTCACCAGCATCTCTGGGACCTGGATCTCTTTTGCTACTCCTGGCTCTCATCCCTTCCGGCGCTGAACCGCTCCTTTCGCATGACCGATTATGTCGGGGCATCCGAAGGATTGAACGTCGTCAAGTCAGTACACCTGGAGGCGGACGTCGATGAGCTATATATGCTGGACGAGACGCGTCATCTGCTGGCACTCGCCGATCAGGAGGACAATCCATTGGAAGGCGTGGTTGCTTGCGGGAGGCCGGAGAGCAAAGGCTTCAAAGCTTATCTCGACAAGATGGTCGGCCATCCCAAACTGAAGGGAATCCGTCGTGTGCTGCATACCCAACCCGACGAACTGGGCCGGGAGAAAACGTTCATTGAAAATATCTCCACACTCTCAAGCTATGGGCTTTCTTTCGACATATGTGTGCTGGCTAAACAGCTTCCAATCGCTATCAATCTGGTTTCTCGTTGCCCGGCGGTGAGTTTTATTCTCGATCACTGCGGCGTGCCGCAGGTGAAAGAAAAAATCCTCGATCCATGGCGTGCACACATCGAGGAGATTGCTAAATTTCCCAACGTCGTTTGCAAGGTCTCCGGCCTCGTCGCCTATGCCGATCCCCAGAAGTGGACATTAGAGGATCTCCGGCCCTATGTGGACCACGTGATCGCCTGTTTCGGCTGGGATCGCGTGTTGTTCGGAAGTGACTGGCCGGTATGCACGCTTTCTGCGAGCTTCAAACAGTGGGCGGAAGGCTTGCAGTCAATCACAGCGAGCGCAGGTGAAATGAATCAGAGGAAACTATTCCACGACAATGCTATTCGCGCATACCGATTGAGCTAGATGCCAAACTCCTCTTGAATCGCCTCCGTATGCTGCCCCACGCTTGGGGCTAGCCGTTTGCTTGTAAGCAGATTTCCGTCGAGGCGAATAGGCGACCGCGTGGTCAGGATTTCAATCCCGCGATCATCGGTTAACGTCTGCAACATGGCAAGCTGCTGAAAGGCTTCACTGGCGCGGAGTGTCGGCCAATCCAGAACTTCAGCGCACCAGATGTCGGATGTGTTCAAAATCTGTAGCCAGTGCTCGGTCGTGTGTTCTTTCAAGCGCTTCGCAATGACCCCTTTGATATCGTCTCGGCGGCGAAAGCCTTCCGCTGAATCGGAAATCCTTTCCAGTTCGGTCAAATCCAGCAACGTACCCAACGTGGGCAAGTGCGTCATCGCGAGCGCCAGATATCCGTTTGCCGTGTCGTATACCCCATAGGGCGCGGCCAGATAGGCGTGTGCATTGCGGAATGCGCTTCGCCGCGGAGGACGGCCTCCATCGTTCAGGTACGTCGTGAGCACCTCAAACTGGAAATCCAACAACGCCTCCATCAGGCTCGTCTCCACTAGTCCGCCGCGCCCAGTTAGCCCTCGCCGCACCAGGCAAGCGAGAATTCCTTCGCATAGATTGTGTCCCGCCAGCATATCGGCGATAGCCAGCGCCATCGGCGTAGGTGGATCGCCGTCGTTCCCACTGAGCCACATGATTCCGGAGCGCGCCTGCGCGAGGAGATCCTGCCCCGGAAGGTCCTGCCAGGCTTCAGCGTTCCCGTAGCCGCTAACCACGCCATATACCAACCGGCTGCTCATCTTCGACACGCTCTCGTAACCCAGACCGAGTCGGTCCATAACGCCAGGGCGAAAGTTCTGCACCATCACATCAGCGCGTGTGATCAGGTGCCGAAGTTTTTGCAGATCTGAGGGGCTTTTCAGATCTGCTGCGTAGCTCTCTTTGCTGCGATTAATAGCATGAAACAGCGTGTTCTCGCCGTGAACATCGGTATCGCTCAAATAAAGCGAGCGGCCAAGGTCTCCTGTTCCCGGACGCTCAATCTTAATGACACGCGCCCCCAGATCCGCCAACCGGAGCGTAGCCAGAGAGCCGGAGAGAAACTGGCTGAAATCCAGCACGAGAATCCCTGTCAGTGGCCTTTGCAGGTTTTCATGTTTGCGAAGAGGTAAAGTCATGGCGGGAAAGAAGCTCGCTATGATTCTATTTGTGAAATTCCATATTCATTAGGAAAAAACTATATTAGGCTATCATAATTCTGCCATGACGGCCCTCCGTCCGCCCACAACACGGCAAGCGCGCACCAGAAGAACCCGCTATGCAGCGCCAGCCCTTGAAAAAGGCTTGGACATCCTGGAGCTGCTTGCTTCCATATCTGAGGCTTTGAGCCATAGGGAGATCGCAGGCCGCCTCGGACGTACGGTCAATGAAGTGTTCCGCATGCTCGTGTGTCTCGAAGAGCGGGGTTACATCTCGCGCACGGGCTCCGACGAGCGTTACCAGCTCACGCTGAAGTTGTTTGAAATTGTCCATCGGCATCATCCGCTGGAGTGCCTGATCACGCTGGCGCGCCCCCTGATGCAGCAGGTCGCAAGCAATATCGGGCAGTCGTGTCATCTTGCCATGCTTAACAGCTCAGAGGTGGTGGTCGTTACCCAAGTGGACGCGCCACGCAACATGGGCTTCTCCGTTCGATTAGGAGCCAATATCGATCTCCTGAATACGGCTTCGGGGCATGTCATCCTTGCTTTTCAGAGCGATCAGGTCCGCGCCCACACGCTCCATGTATGGCGACGCCGCTCCCGGAAACCAGTTCCCGCTGGGCTCGCCCGCCATCTCGCCGAGATTCGCTGGCGTGGTTACGAAGAGCTGGCGAGTTATCAGGTGCATGGCGTTGTAAATATCAGTTATCCGATCTTTAACCAACACCGAGAAGCCATCGCAGCGATGGCCGTTCCCTTCCTGGCGCATATCGGAGACAGCGTTGGCCCCCCGCAGGTAAAGGAAGCACTGTGTGCGGCGAGCCGAGCACTATCCGCCGCCATTGGCGGAAACAGATTAAAACTCACTTCCGGCGCAGTGGAGTGATGACGCGAATTGAATATTTCGAAGACTACGTCATAGGCGCACACCGAGTCAGTTCTGCTCGCACCATTACGGAAACAGACGTAGTCATCCACGCAGGACATACGGGAGATTACTTTCCTCATCACGTGGATGCGGAATTTGCGCGCCAAACTCCATTTGGCCAGCGCATTGCCCACGGTACGATGACCTTTGCCATAGGCATTGGCCTGACAGCAAGCGTAATTAATCCCGTTGCGTTTACCTATGGTTATGACAAGCTCCGCTTTCCTAAGCCCGTCTTCATCGGAGACACGTTGCATACTCGTGTCACGGTAAGAGAAAAACAGGACGATCCTAAGCGCAAGGAATTCGGGCGCGTCATCGAGGCCTGCGAAGTGCTAAACCAGCATGACGAAGTAGTGATGTATTGCGAACACATACTGCTAGCCGAGAAGCGCTCATCCAGTTCGAAAGACTCGTAATTTTGGAGGCAGGCGCTGGAGACAAAAACGCGCATAACGCTGAAGGGTCTCACCTGGGATCATCCCCGCGGATACGCTCCCCTGATCGGAGGAGCTCCCGAATACGAATGGCAGCATCCTGAAATTAGCATTCAGTGGGACCGGCGGAGCTTGCGCGAATTTGGCGAGGCTCCGATAGAGCGATACGTCGAGCGTTATGACCTGCTCGTCGTGGATCATCCATTCGCCGGGTTTGCCGCCGCGCATGGAGTTCTCGTCGATCTGGCTCCTCGTCTCAGCGAAACGGAGAAGCTATGCTTTGCCGATGATTCTGTTGGTCCATCGTGGCGATCGTATTGGTATGGAGGAGGTCTCTGGGCTTTGCCCATCGATGCTGCGACACAAGTTGCCTCTTACCGGGTCGACTTGTTATTGAAGTTCTTCCCCCTGGTTCCTCAGACTCTTGACGAGGTTTTAGACCTTGGGAAAAAGGCTCGCTCCGCTGGAAAATTCATCATTGTGCCTGCGTGCCCCACCGACGCGATCAGCCTCTTCTTCACGCTGACTGCAAATCTCGGCCATCCAATTGCGGAAGAATCTGAAGAGTTTGTCAGCGACGCTGTTGCCCGTGAGGTGTTCGATCGCCTGCACGCGCTTATCTCGCTTGCTTATCCCAAATCGGTGGACTGGAATCCGATTCAGGTTTATGACTTCATGGTTTCCAGCTCTGACGCGTTCTACTGCCCTTACGGTTTCGGGTATTCCAACTATTCCCGCATCGGAAATTCACCTCGCTTGAGGTTCACGAACGCACCTGGAGCGGACCAGCGCGGATGTGCCGGAACCATGCTTGGTGGCACTGGAGTAGCGGTTAGCAAACAGAGCAATCATCAGCCGGAAGCAATTGATTACGCCAAATGGCTCGCCAGTCCGGAGCACCAGCGAGGAACATACTTCCGGAAAGGCGGACAGCCCGCAAGTTTGGCGGCTTGGACCGATCGTTCGGTGGATGCCGCGGCCGACGGCTTCTTTTCCGGCACGCTTCAAACTCTGCAGACTGCCTATATGCGTCCGCGTTTCGACGGATTTGTCCGCTTTTTCGAGGCGGCCGGAGTCGAAATCAATCGCTGTTTGCGCAGAGACTTGCAAGATGCGCAGTTGGTGCAATGGCTCAACGCGGGCTACGCTGCCCAGCGTATCTCCGCACGGCGGATTGCCTGAAGCGGGAGGAGAATTCATGATAAACCCTAATCCCGACACTGCGAGACACAAAGAAATTCCCATCTGGAACGCTGAAGACTGGTTGTACGAAGACTTCGAGCTCGGCAAGCGTGCGCGTTCGATTCGACGTACCATCTCCGAAGGCGAAAGCATGTTATTCAATGCAATCGTGCTCGACATGCATCCTTATGTCGCAGACGACGTGTTCGCAAAAGAAGAAGGAATGTTCGGCAAGCGGCTGGTAGCTGGCGCCATGGTGTTCAGCTTGGGTCTTGGCTTGATGGCACACAACAATATCCATACCTTCAGCTACGGATATGACAAACTGCGATTCATTAAGCCGGTTCTTGTGGGCGATACGATTTACACAATCCGCACGCATCTTGAAAAATGGCCCAAGTATCCGGAATTAGGCATGGTGAGAGTCTCATACGAAGTGTTCAAAGTCCCCGGGGAACTAGTGCTTTATTGCGAGCACTTGCAGACCGTCAAGTATCGAGATCCCTCGAAATTCAAGGATCAATTGCGGCGGAGCTAAAACGGAAAACCTGACAGCAAACGGGATCGTGAGCTCGGCGCCATAATGATTTAGAATTTCACAACAGCGAAGCCGAATGCATATGCAAAAAGTCCTCCAGCTCGATCCCAGAGACAATGTCCTGATCGCTCTGACTGATTTGGAGCGAGGCGAAGCGATTGAGCACTCGGGTAAGCAATACACGCTCGTTTCCCGCGTTCCCGCCAAGCACAAGTTCGCCACCGAAGATTTGGCTCCTGGCGCATACGTGACCATGTATGGCGTGCTCGTTGGCAAGATATTTCGCGCCGTTCGGCGTGGAGAACTGCTGACGACCGCCAACGTCCACCACGAGGCAGCCGAGTACCACGAAAAATCGGAGGAGTATCGCTGGAACGCCCCTGACGCCTCACACTGGAGGCAGCAGAAATTTATGGGCTATCTCCGGTCCGACGGCCAGTTTGGAACGCGGAATTTCTGGCTCGTAGTGCCGCTCGTTTTTTGTGAGAACCGGAATATCCTCAATCTAAAGCAGGCCTTTGAGGAAGAATTAGGCTTTGCCCGGCCGCAGCTTTACCGCCAACAGGTAGCGGAGTTGGCCAAGCTCTACCGGGAGGGGAAGTCTCCGCATATCAAACACGTTCCGGTCGCGAAAAATGGAGAGCATGCGAACTCACATCGAATCTTCCCGAACGTGGACGGGATCAAGTTCCTGTTGCATGAAGGTGGCTGCGGCGGCACGAGAGAGGACTCCAACAACCTTTGTGGTCTGATTGCCGGATACATTCACCATCCGAACGTCGCCGGAGCGACCGTCCTCAGCTTAGGCTGCCAGCATGCGCAAATTGAGATTCTGCGCAAACAACTCGACCGGCGCAATCCGAAATTTGATAAGCCGTTGATCATTCTGGAGCAGCAGAGGAGCGGGTCGGAAATCGCGATGCTCTCGGACGCGATCCAACAAACTTTTGAGGGATTAATAGAGGCCGACAAGGCTAGACGATTGCCAGCGGATCTTTCTCATTTGTGCGTCGGTCTAAAATGCGGCGGATCGGACGGTTTCTCCGGCCTTTCCGCAAACCCCGCCATTGGACACACATCGGATTTGCTGGTCGCGCTCGGTGCGAGAACAATTCTCTCTGAATTCCCCGAGTTGTGCGGTGTGGAACAGGTGCTCATCAATCGAGCGGTCTCGCGAGAAGTTGCACATGGCTTCATTCAGCTCATGCGGGACTACGAAAAACGTGCGCGTGCCGTGCGCGCGAGTTTCGCATTGAATCCAAGCCCAGGAAACATGCGCGACGGTCTGCTCACCGATGCCATGAAATCGGCGGGAGCGGCAAAGAAGGGGGGTACATCACCGGTCACCAGCGCGCTTGATTACCCAGAATATTCAACGCAACCGGGGCTGAATCTTCAGTGCACACCAGGAAACGACGTTGAGTGCGTGACCGCGCAGGTGGGCGCTGGAGCAAGCGTCGTCTTATTCACGACCGGACTGGGAACACCGACCGGGAATCCCATTGCTCCCGTTGTCAAGCTCTCCACCAATACAGCTCTTGCCCAGCGCATGGCGGACATTATTGACATTGACACGGGCCCGATTATCTCTGGTCAAGCCAGCATTGAACAGACGGGTGAGAAAATTCTGGACTTCCTTGTCCGAGTCGCGAGCGGAGAAGCCAGAACCAAAGCTGAATTGAACTCGCAGGAAGATTTCATTCCCTGGAAACGAGGTGTGTCCCTCTAGCAAAATAGAGCACAAGATACAAGATGACGAGATCTCCTTCGACGGCCAAGTTGTCTCCGAGGTCAATTCTTTTCGCACCAGCTGAACGACTGCAGCTCGAAGTTGTCCCGACCGTATGGTCGGTGTTCTACTTGACGGTTGCCTTCTTGCTGGCTTTGTCTTCTGCGTGCTGCACTCCAAGCCATCTGGAAAACCTCCGTAAAACTGGATTTGCAGGATCGGAGGTGTTTGGAGGGTGAAGTACTGATGTCGCGCATTCTCCGGCAACTCTCTTTCGAGCGTTGAAGAATCCGTTGATAACCGCCCAATGCACCTTCAAGCTACTGCTATCACCTGTGCGGAACGGAAGCGACATGCGAAACTTCATCACCCGGTCTGTCGTGATTGCCGCCAGAAGCTGAATCTCGTTCTTCTCGCACCAGTCGATGAGCTTCTGTCCCATGAGCTTCGGCTTTGTGTTGGTGAGTCCGTTCGTCTCACGGAATTCCAGCCACTCGTTGATGGCGGCTTTGGAGCCGAATCACTCTAGGAATTTCGCTGCGACTCTGGCATTCCTGACTCCTGCTTCAATGGCGTGGAGGTGCCCGAGAATGACATCTTGACTGCATCGGACAAACACCGTTTGCGACGGACGTGCGGGGCCGATGGGTTCCTTCGGACAGATCGAGAAGCCTAGGAGAACGAAGGAAGGTCGCTGAACAACGCGAAGTGTTGAGAGCGGCTGGCTCTCCCAAACCGCTGCGAATTATGCGCCCGCCAGTGGAGCGAAGTCAACGCGAAGAGCTACCGACGTGGCTGCGGAAACGTCTCGTCAATCTCTCTCATGATCCGCTCGGCAAAAGTAATCGCGTCCTGAATGGCACAGTTCGACGCAGGGGATGATCTCGTGCACTCCAAGTGACAGAGCGTGCGGGCTGCTAGGATCGCTGCCATGATCCCAAATCACCCGTTTGCGGCCCTCGCCCACGCGGGACAGCATACACCCTTTCGCCTTTGCTTCGCCATTTTTGAAAGTGCTACTTTGAATCCAGGAGGTCGGGCTTTGAACATTGAAGAATTATCGAATCTAAGCGTAGCTGAACTTCGTGCCCGAGCAATCACGTCGCTAAATTATTGATCGATACCTCGGAATGTTGATCGACATAAACTCGGAATCAGTGATCGACATCGTCGGAATAGCCAGCAAGCGATATACGCGCAGACCATTAAGGAAAGGCAGAAGAAACAATGACGTTCCGTTGGTGTATTGCGCTCGGACGCGCCCAAGGCGTCCTGCTTGGCCCACGATGAATTGCGGGCCTTTTCGCTCTCGACGTTCCCCGTGCGCGGGCTTCGAGTGCTGCGCTCGAATTGACTTTGTTGGAAAAGTTCCGCTGCCCAGCCGGGCATTTGCCGTAAGGAATGTGCATCACGCTTTTAAAATTCAATGAAGAAACAAAGCGGCTACTCGTCTATAAGAGGTAACTCCATTGTCTCAGCCGCTGTCCAACAGTCGTGGCGCACTCATTGCGTGAGTTTCGCCTCATTTGCTCGCTTATTAGCTTCCCCTTCTTGAGGCCGAGGCCACGCGGCTTCACCGTCAATCGGGAAAACAACTGCCGGGAACTCCTCTACCGAGAATCTCTCCTCGATTCGCTGATATCGTTGGCTTCTACCAATTCCAGACTTGAGTTGGTGGGAATCAGCTGTTCAAGTCGATCATCGGTCCACCTTTCTCCCACAAAAGTGCGTGCCGAAAGGGCGGCATCGTTCTGTCAAGGAGCTGCGAAGCGCCCACGACTGACCCTTTGATTCGAAGCTCGCTATATCGGCAACCCCACTTTGCGCACCAGTTCATCAAAGCGTGGGTCAGAATGCAGGGGATCGAGTAAGAAGTCAGTCTTCAAACCGAGCATAAAGGCACCGCGCTCCTGATAGGCGGTGTTGAGCCACTTGAAGGCCTGATCTTTGTCTTCCAGGTCGGCATAATCGCGATCACTGGAAGCAATGCTGGGGACTTTTCTCAAACCCATACGTGCGGAAGCTCGCTGGTAGTGGGATCGAGTTGCAGCATCAGTGTCACGTTCAAGCCCACGGCGTCAGGGATTCGCACGGCGGCACTGAGCATCAGCGACAATGCCGCTGGCAGCCCACAGAAGGTGACGCTAAGTGGAATCGGGACGACAGCGAAGCTCTCGCCTACCAGCTTGAGCTTCGGCGTAGTAGCGATTGGCACGATTGGCACGCTCAAACCGCCGAAAACGGTGACTCTGACCAACGTGGGCACGACCGCCTTGAGCATCACCGGCATTGCGATTACCGGAACCAACGTGGGGGACTTTTTTCAAAGTCACGACTGTGGAAGTTCGTTGGCGGCGGGCGCGAGCTGCACGATCAGTGTCACTTTTAGGCCTACGGCCATCGGAACACGTAGGGCAGCAGTGAGCATCACCGACAGTGCCGCTGGCAGCCCGCAGAAGGTAGCATTATCTGGAACCGGGGGTGCCAGCGGAGCTGGGTTTTGTCTTGTGAACAGCGGCAACGCACTGACCGGCTATTGCATTGGTCAGCTTGGCGGAATCTGTCACGAAGCGTACGATCCCCTCCATTGTCCGACGGGGCAGCAGGGCGATACGCCTGGCGTATTTCAGTGCCAAAACAGTAATGTTAAGGTCGACGCCTCTAGGTCTTGCACCCCGTAGCCCCTAGCTACTTTCCGTCGCAAAAGTGAAGCCGCGAGAGCCGATGGATGCTGACGGGAGACCCAGAGGTCGTGGTCAGAATGCTCGGTTTT
>Ga0209690_1000125_pt1 | contig 34464 bp, 42 predicted proteins | sample GraSoiAngelo_150_FD_186164 | JGI IMG/M metagenome (GOLD analysis project Ga0209690, IMG submission 186164) | Grasslands soil microbial communities from the Angelo Coastal Reserve, California, USA - 14_1009_09_40cm (SPAdes) (version 2) | ecosystem: Environmental > Terrestrial > Soil > Grasslands ... | reverse complement strand
TGGCGCGGCAGCTCGGCGGCGTCGATGTCGAGCTCGCGCTAGGTTCAGGCCATGCCCTGAACGTGCTGGACCTCAAACCTTCGGACCGCCGCGATGAAGCGTGGCTGGGCCCCGCGGCCGCCGACGCGGTCGATCTGTGTGCGTGCGTCTGCGGGGCTCTCGATGAGTCCGAGCGCGCCCTGGTCGAGGCTGCGGCGCGGCAGGCCTACGACCAGGTGGAAGAGCCGGTGCTCCGTGACGTTTCTGGGCGCTTGCCTCGCGGGTCGAGGGTGGCGCTGATTCTGCAGCGCTGGGTCTCCGGCAGTCTGGGCCGGATGTTCAGCGCGCCGACCAACGTCGACCTGGAGGCGCCGATCGTCGTCTTCGGCATGCGCGAGCTGCGCGAGGAGATGGTGGCGCCGGTCCATTTCCTGCTCGCGGAGGCGCTCTGGACCCGCATCAAGCGCAAGGACCGCCGCCGCATGCTGGTGATCGACGAGCTCGGCCTGCTGTTCGAAGACGCGACCATCCGCCGCTTCGTGGTCAGCCTCGCGCGCCGGATCCGCAAGTACGACGGCTCCCTGGTGTTCGCGACCCAGAATCCCGGCGACCTGCTGAGCTCAGATCAGGGTGCGGTCGTGGCCACGAACCCTGCGCTGGTCTTCTTCGGCGCCCAGCGACCTGGCGAAGCCGCCAAGCTGCAGGTCGCGTTTCATCTCAGCCCGCAGCAGCGTGGCCTCCTCGAGACGGGGCATCGCGGCGATTTCCTTCTTGCCGCCGGAACCGACCGGCTTGCGGTTCGCGTCACGGCGCCGCCTTGGCAAGAGGAGCTCATGCGAATGGCGCGCTCGACGGCGCGTCCGCCGCCTCGACGCGTAGGCTTACTGCGGAAATGGCGAGGGTCCTCCACTACCGTCTGTACGGGCTGCCCGAGCAGCGTCTCGAACGCGTTCACGAGCAGTTCGACGCGCTCGCGGGCGTGCGGGCCTGGCGCTGCGGCCGGCCATGGGTCGCCAGCTCGCAATCGCGAGGGCTGTTTGAGATGGAGTACTTCCGCCACCTCCGGAACGAAGAAGGCCAACGCATCAGCGCCGCCGGCTTCGTCAAGATGGCGGGCGACGAAACCGACGCCCTGATCCTCACGATCTTCATGCGCGACTTGAGCGCCGAGTACAAGATCGGCACGTCGATCCAGGACGAAGATCATCCGCTGGCCAAGCTGCGGCGGCTGGATTTCCGGTTCGGACGCCTGCTCAGCGGTCAATCGCTCGAGGACGTGCTCGCCAAACGCCCAGTGATCAAAAAGGTCGAAGGCGAGCGCATATTCTTCTACCCGCCGACCTTCCGCCTCCACTCGATGAGCCCCCCTAGCCCGGAGTGGGCCTACGCGTTGTGCGGGATCCGTGCTTACGCTCCGACGCTTCTCGAGGCGGAGCAAGAAGCGCTCAAGATCTTGCGAGGCTTTGGTCACCTTGGCGCCTGAGAGCGCTGTCGTCAGCGACGCCTTCATCAACTCTGCCGATGGCACCAGGCTCGCGTACCGAGCGTGGCCGGTGGCCGGAGCGCGGATCACCTTTGCGGTCGTGCATGGACTCGGGGAGCACAGCGGGCGGTACGAATGGTTCGCACGCGGAATGTCGCAATTTCAAATGGCGACGTACGCGGTCGACCTGCGCGGCCATGGCAAAAGCGACGGACAGCGCGGACATGTCGACTCATGGTCGCAGTGGGTCGAGGACGCGGCGGTGTTCGTGGCGCACGTTGAATCCGAGGCAGAGGGCGAGGTGGTGCCGCTCGGCCATTCCTTCGGCGGCTGCGCGATCCTGACCACGGTTCTTTCGGGCAAGCTCAAACATGCCCGGCGCTTTGTGGTTTCGAGCCCGGCCCTGAAGCTGAAGGTGCGGGTTCCGGCCTGGAAGGCGAACCTTGGAATTGTGGCGTCGAAGATCGCGCCCCGCCTGGCGATGGACAATGGAGTCGATCCGCGGATGGTCTCGCGGATACCTGAGGTGGTCGAGGCATACCGCACCGACCTGCTGGTGCACTCGAAGATTTCCAGCCGCCTCTATGACGAGTGGATGCATGCCTCAGCCGAGAACCTCGAGCGAGCAAGCGAGATCAAGGTTCCGTTCTTGATCCTCGCCGGTAGCGCCGATCCTCTGATCGACCCCGCCGGCAGCGAAGAGCTCCACCGAAGGTCGCCGGCCGTGAGTGAGCTGCACATCCTTGACGGCAGGTACCACGAGCCGTTCAACGACATAGACAGCGAAGAGGTCTTCACGCTGCTTGCGGACTGGCTCCGGAGATGATGTTTGCAGTCGCGGTGCTTGCCTCCCAGTTCCAGGTCGATCCCGGCTCCTGGTTGGCCTGGATCGTTATCGGTCTGATCGCCGGAGCGGTCGCTGCGCGCGTGGTGGCAGGCCGCGGCTTCGGTTGCATCGCCGACATCGTGGTCGGCATCGCGGGCGCGATCATCGGCGGCTTTCTGCTGGGCTCGCTTTTCGGTGCAACCGGGACTGTCCACTTCTGGGGTAGCCTGATCGTCGCCTTCATCGGCGCCGTGGTCCTCTTGGCCGCTCTGAAACTGGTCTCGGGAGGCCGCCTCTAAGCTGGCGGTGGATCAGCCCGTCGCTGCCCGGACTTCCTCCAGCGCCTGCTGCTGGACCGCGGCTCGCGGCCGGCGCTTGATCAGCAGCGTGGTCATGGCGGTCAACACCAGAAGCAGGATCGGCAGGATGAACGTCGCCTTCATCGCGTCGATGTAGGCGCTGACGAAGACCTCGTGCGCTATCACCGCCAGCTGGTGGGCGACCGAGGGCGGGAGATTGCTCGGAAGTCGGGTTCCTGACTCACCCGCGCCGATCTCAAAGCCTTTTGAGGACACATTGCTGAAGGCGGCGACGAACTGGTTGCGGAAAGCCGCGGGCAACGAGCTCGCGTGGCTGACCGCCTGATCGTGCAGCGTCGTCGCCAGCTGGTTCTGGAGCATCGCGCCGACGACCGCGCTGCCGATCGCGGCGCCGAGCTGGCGGATTGTGTTCAAGACCGCCGAAGCCGAGCCCGCGACCCGCGGTGAGATGTTGCGCATCGCCACCGTGGTCATGGGCGCAAACGTCATGCCGATGCCCAGGCCGGCGACGACAGCCGGCAACAAGAAGTTGATCCAGGTGGAGTCCGGACCCGCAACCAGGGCGATGGTGCCCATCCCGATCGTGAACAGGATGATCCCGGCTATGAGAATGTACTTGCCGCCGATGCGGTCCGCAAACCGGCCGGCGAAGGGCGCGGTCAACATCGACGTCAGCGACATGGGCGCCAAGGTCAAGCCCGCGGCCAGGGCCGAGAAGCCGCGCGCGGACTGCAAGTAGATAGTGAAGGGCAGGAACATACTCAGCATTCCGAAGCTAATTGCTGCCGCGATCCAGTTCGCGACCGCGAAGTTGCGGTCGGCAAACAGCGACAGCGGAACGAGCGGTTCGGTCTGAAAGCGCTCCCAGATGATGAAGACCACCATCAGCACGGCGCCCGCGCCGAGCACCTCCGGGATCGTAATGGGGTATGACTCGATCTGTCCCCAGCTGTAGCGCTGTCCCTCGATCAGCCCGAACACGATGGCAAAAAGGCCAGAGGTGGCGATGATGATGCCAATCACATCCCAGCCATGGTGGCGCCCTGGACGGAGGTCGGGAATGATCAGGAAGGTGGCGATGAGCGCGGCGATGCCGATCGGCACGTTGATGTAGAAGATCCAGCGCCAGTCGATGTAGGTGATGATGGCGCCGCCGACGGTGGGTCCCGCGAGAGTCGCGAGGCCGGCCACGCCACCCCAGATGCCAAAAGCCGCGCCGCGCCGTTCGGGAGGAAAGATTGAGGTCAGGATCGCCAGCGTCTGGGGAGTGAGCAAGGCGCCGCCGACTCCCTGCAGGATGCGAGCTCCGATCAACTGAGTTGGGTTTTGCGAGATTCCACACAACGCTGACGCGATGGTGAAGATCAACAGCCCGAGCGCGAAGAGGTTGCGCTGGCCGTAAAGATCGCCCAGGCGTCCGGCGGTGATGAGGAGCACCGCATAGACAAGGATGTAGGCGTTGAGCACCCACAGGATCTGATCCAGCGTGGTGTTGAGGCCGGTGCTCATCGCCGGGATCGCGACGTTCACGATCGTCGTGTCGAGCATGATCATGAAAAAGCCGGTGGTCAAAACCAGCAAAACGAGCCACGGATTAGTGCGTGCTTGCGCCATGTCTCCTCCTCAACTTTGCGTAGTCGGGATCGATTCCGACCTTCCACTCCAGCTTGCCTTCGGCGATTTCCTTCTCGAGATTGCCGACCCACCGGCGTTCGGCGTCGAGCATCGCGATCTTGTGCTCGAGCTCGATGAGAGCGAGACGGCTGACGCCTCCCGCGCGGAGCTCGGCCATGATCTTGTTCAGCTTTTCCGTCGTGGCCTTCAACGCCGCGACCCGACTGCTCAGGTGTCCCATCGCTTCGCGGCGGCTGATGTGATGCATAAACATCAATCCGGCGGCGAAATGTGGATACTCGCGCCGCGGGTGGGCCAGGATGTCACCTAGCACGCGCACCAATGCCTCGCGGCCGGAGTCGGTGAGCCGGTAGATCGTGCGCTCGGGGCGGCGTCCCTCCTTCTCGCGCTCGGCGGGCACTATCCATCCGTTCCGCTCGAGCATCTCGACGGTGTGGTAGAGCGAGCCGAAGTTGAGACGGATGAACTCGTCCTGATGCCGATCGCGCATCGTCGAGGCGAGCTCGTAGGGATGCATCGGCCGCTCATCGAGCAACTCGAGGATGGAGAGGGCGAGGGTTGAAACCTCGATGATGGCTTCGGACATATCCCTTATGGAATATACGCTACCTGATATACCGCGCCGGTTATTCCTGGCCGAGCAACTTAACGACCAGGGTTGGAGGCGACGCCGATTCGAACTAGCGTTCTGGGCAGGTGTGCCGGTCGGGGGAGGGAGCCGGATGGAGGTGGGGAGGGCCCGAGAATGCGTGCCCGATTTCGAAACCCCGAATTCCAAGCATGGGTAACTACCGTTGATGCATGCCCAGGCAGCGGTGGATCCGCGCGCGATGAGCGACGCCCCTCGTTCGGAGGCCCTTCCAGCCGGTCAGCTCGTCCGCCAGGCTACAGGTGGTGACATCGATGACTTCGAAGAGCTGATCCGCCGCCTCCAGCGCCGGGTCTATGGCTTCGCCTTCCAGCACCTACGGGACCGCCACGAGGCCCACGACCTCACGCAGGAGATCTTTGTGAGGCTCTACCGCAACCTCGGCCGCTACGACCTGGACCGGCCGTTCGAGCCGTGGTTTTGGAAGCTCGCGGCCAACACGACCATCAACTACCGGCGCAAACGCGTCCCGCTCCCGGCCGAGCCGACCGAGGACGCGGTCGACCTCTCAGCCTCGCTTCATGCCCACGACCCCACCCTCGTCGAGGCGCTCGCGCAGCTCGACCCAGCTACCGCTTGCCGATCCTCCTGCACTACTACGCCGACCTTTCACTCGAGCAGGTCAGCCGGACGCTCAACCTCTCCGTCCCCGCCGTCAAGTCGCGCCTCCACCGAGCGCGGGCCCAGCTCCGCAACTCCCTCGCCGAAGCCGAGGAGTTCGAGGCGTCGCGATGACCGACACTCCCTCCCTCGCGTGCGCGCGCGTGCGCGTCCTCACTGGAACCGTATGTCGACGGCGACCTCACACGCGACGACGCCCTGCTCGCGTTGGCGGTCCGCCAGCATCTCGCCGGTTGCGCTGACTGCCGTCGACAGCACGACCAGGCCATGTCGCTGCCCTTCAGGCTCAAGGCGCTCAGCTCGCCGCCGCCGCCGGTGCTGCCGGAAGGCGCGCTCGCCGCCTTCATCCTGTGGTACCTCTCCGGGCTGGACGGGCTCAGCTCGATCGCCTCCGGTGTCTTCGACGATCTGCAGAGCCTCGCCGGTTGGGCTCCGGGTCGGGTTCGCTGCCGCGGGTTCCCCCGGTTGACGTTGTCCTTCTGCTCGCTCTGCTCGCGCTCACCGCGATCGCCGCCTACCATCTCTCGATCCTCATCCGCATGGCCCCCGGCGCCTTGCCCAACCGGCGCATCGCGCGTGAGTGAGGCTCCCCGGCCGCACCACCTCCGGCGCTGGGCGTGGCCGCTGCTCATCGGCGTCCTGGCCGCCGCCGGCATCCTGCTCGCGCTCGCCGACATCTCCGCCGGTGGCAGGTGGCCTAACCCGCTGGCCGAGGCGCTGGTCGGACCGGCAGCGGTCCAAAGGCACAGCCAATCCGGTCAAAACGTGACCTTGCGGTTCGACCGCAGCCGTATCTCGGAAAACTTCATCTTCGCGCCGCCCTTCAACGGCCTCGGCCCGCTTAGTCCCTACCAGGCGCTGCGCGCGTTTCTCACGAACGGCGCCGGTCTGGTCATCCTCGCCCTCGCCGCTCTGGTCGCCTTTCCATCGCGCGCACGCAACGCCGTCGAGCGCCTCGAAGGCAGCCACGGCGCAGAGATCGCACTCGGCGCGGGTCTGGTGATGGTCTTGTTGACCCTGGCGGCGATCACGCTGCTTCGTTTCACGCTGCTGTTTCTCGCCGTGGTGCCGCTGGTCCTGCTCGTCGCCCTGGTCGCGGCTTTGTTCGGCATCGCCTGCATCTCGCTGGCGATCGGACGGTTCTTGCATCGCCCGTCTACGCCTGCCTAGGGTCCATCCGCTCGTGGCTGCCCTCGCCGGTGCACTCGTGGTTTTCGACCTGGCGGTGATTCCTTACGCCGGCGTATTTGCGCTCGCCGCGGTGGCGATGGCGGGTCTCGGGCTTGCGGTGGTGACGCGCTTTGGGTCCGCGGGTGGCTGGGCGTTCGGCGATCTCAACTGGTGAATCACTGACCGGAGAGGAGTGAGTGCGTTGATTGGTTTCTTGCGCCCTGCTCGTGTGGTGGGCGATGCCCTTGAAGCCGAACGCGGCGCGCCTCATCCTCATCGGCTCGTCGTCGAACGTGTAGTGCGAATCGGCAACCTGGTGGTTGCAGATCTCGTTGATCGAATCGAGGTCGTCTTCGGTCGCCGGGCGGACCTGGATGCGGGCATGGATCACGCCGATCAGTTTTTTTCCAGACAATTGGCGCGATGGATCGGATTGAGCTGCGGGGCATGTCCTTCCACGGCCGCCACGGCGTCCGCGAGGCCGAGCGCGAAAATCCGCAGGAGTTCAAGGTCGACATCGAGGTCGAGGCCGACCTCCGCGAACCGGGACGCACCGATAGGTTGGCCGACACCGTCGATTACACCAAGGTTCGGGCGGCCGCCCAAGATGTAATCGAAGGTCCGCCGATGCAGCTGCTGGAGTCGCTGGCGGGCGCGATCGCCCAGCGAATCCTTCTCTTGCCGCGCGTGAATGCGGTTTCGGTGCGGGTCGCCAAGCGCCCGCCGAGCATGCAACCTATCGACGGCGCAGCCGTGCACATTAAGAGGACGCGCGTATGACCATCGCCTACTTCGACTGCTTCTCGGGCATCTCGGGCGATATGACGCTGGGGGCACTGATCGAATGCGGCGCGGAGCGCACGGTGCTCGATGCCGCCGTCGAGGCGCTGGGACTCGGTGATGAGGTCAGCATCGACGTGCGGCGTGAGATGCGCGGCCACACGGGTGGCACTCGCGTTCTGGTCGCTGTCTCCGACCGCGTCGAGCGAACCGTTCCGGCGCTGCGAGAGGTCGTCCAGGAATCCGGCGCGCCCGACAGCGTCAAGGCCTCGACGCTGGACGCGATCAACCGACTCGCGCGAGCTGAATCAGAGATCCACGGCGTCGCCGAGGAGCAGGTGCACCTGCACGAGCTGGGCGGCGCCGACACCCTGATCGACATCGTGGGCGCTTTCTGGCTGCTTCAGGCGCTCGAGGTGGATCGCGTCTTCGCGTCGGACCTGCCCGCGCCGCACGGGCTCAAGGGCGGCATGCCACTGCCGGCGCCTGCCAGCCTGCGCGTGCTCGAGGGTACGGGCGCGGTCTTTCAACCGACATCTGAGAGCCGAGAGCTCGTGACGCCCACCGGAGCGGCGATCCTCGCTGTGTCCGCGACCTTCGGGCGCCCAGCCATGTCGCTGCGCCGGATTGGTTACGGGATCGGCGGTCACACGGCGCCGGGCAACGCGCTCGCTGTCTGGATCGGGGACGAGGTGGCATCCGAGACCGGCGTCACCGTGGTCGAGACCAACCTTGACGACATGGCTCCCAACCTGATCGCCGCGCTCACCGAGGACCTGATGGCGGCCGGTGCGCTCGATGTCACCGTTGTGCCCGCGCTGATGAAGAAGGGTCGGCCTGGCCACTTGCTGACCGTGATGTCACCACCCGAGCTGGTGGCGACGCTCAGCGACCATCTCCTGCGTCACAGCACCACGCTCGGCGTGCGGCTGACTCGGACGGACCGTGTCATCGCTGGCCGTCGCGTGATCGAGGTCGAGACCTCTTTCGGTCCGGTGCGTGTCAAGGTGAAGGAGCTCGGCGGACGGGCGATCGATGTAGCGCCCGAGTACGAGGACTGCCGGCGCGTATCGCGCGAACGCGGGATGGACGTTCGCGAGGTGATGCGCCTCGTCGCCGCGGCCGCACGTGTGGAGCTTGGACTCGAGTGACGGCGCAGATCCTCGACGGCAAAGCCGTCGCCCGGCAGATCTACGACGAGGTCGCCAATTCCGTCAGCGAGCGCATAGCGCGCGGAGGTAGCCGGCCGAAGCTCGCGACTGTCCTCGTCGGCGACCATCCGGCGTCCGCGAAGTACGTTGAGCTCAAGCAACGCAACGCGCGCCACGTGGGCATCGAGTCGGAAGATCACCGGCTCCCGTCTACGACGACGACGGAGGAGTTGCTGGCTCTGACCCGGCGCTTGAATCAGGACGACTCGGTCAGCGCGATCCTCATCCAGCAGCCGACACCGAAGCAGATCGACATGCACCGCGTCGTCTTCACGCTTGATCCGGTGAAAGACGTGGACGGGTTTCATCCCGTCAACGCCGGCCTGGTGGCTTTGGGATTGCCCGGCGGCGTCGAACCGTGCACGCCGGCCGGAATCGTTCAGCTGCTGGAGCGTTCAGGCATCGGGATCGAGGGCGTCAACGCGGTGGTGGTCGGTCGCAGCAACCTCGTCGGCAAGCCGACGGCTTTGCTGCTCCTGAAGCGGAACGCCACGGTGACCCTGTGCCACACGAGGACCAGGGACCTGGCGAGTCATACACGCTCGGCGGACATCCTGGTGGCGGCGGCCGGGCGTGCGGGCCTGATCGAAAAGGAGATAGTCAAGCCGGGCGCGGCGGTCGTCGACGTGAGCACCAACTGGGTCGGGGGCCGCCAGATCGGCGACCTGGGGCCTGGCGTGGACGCCGTCGCCGGTTGGCTGACGCCAAACCCCGGTGGGGTGGGGCCGATGACGCGAGCGATGCTCATCAAGAACACCTACCAGGCCGAGGTCCGCCGCCGGGGTTAAGCGGCGCGGCGCAAGACGAAGCCCAGCCAGATGTACCAGGCCGGGTTGATGATGAAGCCTTCCAGGGCCGCTGGCGCGAGAACGAGCGGGTTGGACGGGCTGAAGATGATCAGGCGCGCCAGGTAGATGAGGACCAGCAGGACGCCGGAAACGTAGCCTAGATATGCCAGGTTGCGCGGAAAGCTCGCGTCGCGATGGATGAGGAACGCGAACGCGAGCATTGCGCCGCCGGCCAGGCCGAAGGTGCCAAGTCCGCGCGGATCGATGGGACTGGGCAGGGTCGTCGATTGACCAGGCGGATGGATTGAATTGGCCAGGTCGTAGCCTCCGTGCAGCGCCGCCGCGAGGGCCCCGGCGAGTCCGAAGATGAGCGCCCACAGCGCGTAACCCCCGCCGGCGGGCTCGAGGCGGAGATACAGGCCGATCAGCGCGCTCGCGCCGAGAATCCCTCCCGCCAAAAGGAAGAAGCCACTCAACCCTCCGCCCAGCCCGGCGGATGCGCGAGCGATCAGCACGAACGACACCGAATAAAGGAAGCCGCAGACGCCCGCGAGCCACGCACTCGGATAGGCGGTGTGCCGATATGCGAGGGTTTTCACGCCATGCATGCTAATCGCGCTCTGGTCACCCGCCAAGGACCTGCTATCGGAGCCGTGCGATTGCCCAACGTCGTCTGAGCGCACAGCCTTGACCTACGAGGAAGCACTGGACTTCATCTCGAAACAGGGTCGATTTGCGATCAAGCTGGGCACCGAAAGGACACGCGCGATCCTCGATCGCCTCGGTTCACCAGACCGCAGCTTGCGTGGCGCGCTGATCGCGGGAACGAACGGCAAGGGATCGACCGGAGCGTGCCTCACTTCGATCCTTCGCGTGGCGGGCCACCGGGTCGGCTTCATGCCCAAGCCGCACCTGATCTCGTACACCGAGCGCATCGCGATCAACGGCCACGCGATCAGCGAGGACGAGTTCGTCAGAACACTCGAGGCGCTGATGCCGACGCTGGACGACGTGGCGTCGGAGATGGGTCCGGCGACCGAGTTCGAGATCCTGACCGCGATGGCGATCGCGTATCTGGCGCCGCGCATCGACCTGCTGGTTTGCGAGGTGGGGCTCGGCGGCAGGCTTGACGCGACCAACGCGCTCGACCTCGGCGTCGCGGTGATCACGAACGTCGACCTCGACCATCAAAAGTATCTGGGCAACACGATTGAAGAGATCGCCCGCGAGAAGGCGGCCATCATCAAGGCGGGCGATCTTGTCGTGACGGGCTGCGAGGGGGTTGCGCTCGCGACCGTCGAGGCGCAAGCCGCCGGCCGCGCGCGCGCGTTGTGGCGGCTCGGCCGGGAAGTGAAGCTCGAGTCGACCACGCTCGGATGGGACGGACATTTATTGAGCGTCGCCGGACCAGGCTTTGAGCATCGCGACCTGCGCCTCCCTCTGGTCGGCGACTATCAACCTGCGAACGCATCGCTCGCGGTCGCGGCCGCCCACTCGCTCGACGTGGCCGACGACACCGCGATTCGCGAAGGCCTCGCCTCGACGCGCTGGCCAGGACGCCTGCAGGTGATCGCTCAGCATCCGCGTGTCATCCTCGATGGGGGCCACAACCCAGCGGCGATGGTCAAGGTGGGTGCCGCTCTCCGCCAGTTGATTGGCGCTGCAAGGCTCGTGGCGGTGTTTGCAATGTTGAGCGAGAGGGATCCGGTGCTGCTGCTTGGCGCGCTGCGCACCCTGCGGCCGGCCGCGGTCGTCTTCACCGAGCCGGCCAGCGCGCGGGGCCACGTCATCCCTCCCGAGGAGCTGACGGAGCTCTACGGCCCGGAGGCGGAAGTCGCGCGCCCGGCAAGCGCCGCGCTGGCGCGGGCGCAGCAACTTGCCGGAGATTCGGGAAACGTCCTCGTATGCGGCTCCCTCTACCTCGTGGGCGAGGTCCTCGCCTTCAGGGACTAGATCTCACGAAGCGGATGCACAGGTAAACGCTGCCCGCGATCATGGGCAGCAGCAGCGCGAGGCCGAGGCCGACCCACAGCGGTCCGCCGCTGACGGCAAGTCCCGCCAGCAGGACAATCGCCAGCCCCACCCCGCCGGCGCCGAGCGCGAGGTCGCGGATCGACCGCTGCCGTCCTTCGGGCCCGGGATTCGGCGCCATGGACGGCTTGTCGGTCGCCCTTTGATGCCCCGCGGTGTAGGCATAGAACAAGAGGCTGACGCCGGCGAGACCCCCGAGCAGCGTGATGACCTCGGCGACCAGGCCTTCCCGGGTGTCCATCACGCGAGTCGCGGCGCCAAACGCCAGAACGACGAGAGCCGTGCCGGCGACGAGTGCGAGCCAGCGCACTCAGTTTGCAGTCGAAAGCAGGTTGGCGCGCAGCCGGCGCATCCCGCGAAGCCAGCGGTCGTAGTCCTCCGCTTTCCTTCTGAAGTACTCGGCCACCTCCGGATGGGGAAGGATGAGGAAGCGCTCGGCCGCGATGCCTTTGACCACCGCGTCGGCGACCACCTCAGGCTCGAGCGCTCCCGCCGTGAGGAAATTGATCCTGAGACGCTCGCGCTCGGCTTCGAGCATGTCGGTCTTCACGCCTTGCGGGCAAAGGCACGAGACGCGAATTCCTTCGTCGCCATGCACGATGGCAAGCCACTCGAAGAAGGAGAGTGCAGCCGCTTTCGTCACGCCATAAGGCGCGGCGAAAAAATGGTTGAGCAGACCGGCTGCGGACACAGTGCCGACGATGTAGCCGTCCTTCCGCGCAAGCATCGCGGGCAGCACGTGTCTGGCCACGTAGACGTGAGCCATCAAATTGACTTCCCAGATCCGCTGCCAGTCGTCATTCGATGCTTCGGGTCCACCGCCCACTGCGATGCCGGCGTTCGAGCAGAAGATATCGATGCGCCCGTGCTCTGACTCGACGCGCGCGACGAGTCGCTTGACGTCCGTTTCATTCGCGACATCGCAGCGCATCGCTGTTGCATTGATTTCGTCGGCGACTGCGCGCGCGCCCTCACCGTCGAGGTCTACTACGACCACGGCCTTCGGTCTTTCCGAGGCCAACCGTATGGCGAGAGCTCGACCGATGCCTCGCGCAGCGCCGGTCACCACGATGACCCGGCCGGTCAGCTCCATCGCAAGCTCATGAACTTGTCCACCTGAACATTTCCAAGCCCCTCCAGGCAAAGTCCGCGTCGGCGGCCGGACGTTGATTGTGCCGCGAAAAAAATTCTTGTGGAAAACACCGGCGGGTCCCTTTCGGAGATTCCCGATACCGCATAGAATCACTCCCCATGGTCGGAGGGGGCCTTGACTACAGCGCGCCCTTTCAGCGCGCAATCGAGCTGATTGGGAAACGCTGGACCGGAGCGGTCGTCAAAGCCCTCGTCCCCGCACCGGCTCGCTTCAACCAGCTGCTCGCCGGGATACCTGGGATCAGCGATCGAGTCCTGACCGAGCGCCTGCGCGAGCTCGAGACCGAAGGCATCGTGGAAAGGCTCGTCGACCCCGGGCCGCCCGTCAGGGTGAGCTATCGACTGACCGCGCGCGGGCGCGCGTTGGAGCCGGTTCTCGCGGCGGTGTCCGAGTGGGCGGAGGCCTGGCTCACCACGCCAGCCGCCGCCGTGGGCTGAGGCCGCAAGCCGAATTTCGCGCACCCCAAGTCGGGCCCTCCCTTCCTCCGTCGTGCCGTCCCTCCCCCGCCGACACACCTCGATCCAGCTTAGGATTCACAAAAACAATCACAACCCAGGCTGTTAAGAGGTCCAAAAAAGGCATGGCGAACACGACTGATAGGCTTTACCGAATGCCGATTGGCGATTTCCTCCGCCGCCGGCCCGAGGCGCAAACGTGTCAGGCGTGTGGCTCGCCTCTACCTCACGGCGCCGTCTTCTGCGCCTCTTGCGGAGTCAGAGCTGATGATCCGCAGGCCGAACCTCTCCACATCGTCGATCGCACGACGGGACTCTTCAACGATCGCTTCGTGCGCCCGGTGCTCGAGGACGAGCTCGCCCGTGCTCACCGCTATCAGCGCAACCTCGGTGTGCTCCTCATCGAGGCCAATGGAACTCTGCCCGCAGACGAAGCTCTGAAGACGATGGCGGCCGCCCTGGCCGGAACGGTGCGCGACGTCGACACTCCCGGGGTGCTCGGCCGCACACCCCCGCAGCTGCTCGCGATCCTGCCGGACACCGACGTCGCCGGCACCGCCCACGCCGCCAATCGCGTATTGGCGGCGGTCAACGATGCCTTGAAGCCCCAGGGCGCGCAGGCGGCGGTGGGCCTCGTTTGCGTCCGGCCCGGCCAGCGTGTGCGTGCCGGGGCGGTGATCGAAAGCGCCAGTCGCTCGCTGCGCTCAGGCCGGCCCGAGATGATGGGCAAGCCCGCCTGAGCTTCGAGCTCTACCTCGCGCGCCACGGCGAGACCGAATGGAGTCTCTCCGGGCGGCACACCGGGACCACCGATCTGCCTCTCACCTCTCGCGGCGAAGAAAAAGCGAGGCTGCTCGGCAAGCGACTCCACGGGACGAATTTCGACGCGGTCTACTCGAGCCCGATGCAGCGCGCTCTTCGAACAGCTGAGTTCGCCGGGTTCGAGCACCCCCAAATCACCGTCCTGCTCAAGGAGGTCGATTACGGCCGCTACGAAGGGCTGACCTCAAGCCAGATCCATGAGTCAGAGCCCGGTTGGGAGCTCTACAAGGATGGATCGCCGGGCGGGGAGACTCCGGCCCAGGTCTATGCCAGGGCCCAGGCCTTCGTCGGTCTCGCCAGGCAGCGCTCTGAGGGCCGCGTGATCGCGTTTGGGCACGGCCACATCCTGCGCGCCGTGGCGGTCGCCTGGATCGGCGCCGGCATCACAGTCGCGGCCGGGCTGCAGCTCGACGTCGCGTCGCTCAACATTCTGCGCGACGGCGACGACCGCCGCGTCATCGCCCTTTGGAACGCGTCGTGATCGGCTTACGTCCGGCGCCGCAACGTCCAGGTCCGGCTCCGCACGCCAGGCAGGCCCGCGAACACGAGGAACGCGGACGTCGCCACGTCGGCGCGATACGTGCCTTTCGCCGGGGGTGATCAGCAGCATCTCGCCGGCGCCGACCTCGCCGGAGCTGACGCCGTCGTCGACATGGAGGCGGCCCGCGGTGACGATCAGCGCCACCGGAATCGCGTCGCGGTGCTCAGGCACGTTCTGGCCCGCGGCCAGGCGCAGGCCGACAACGCGCGTCGACCCGGAGTCCGCGATCTGCCCGAAGCCGAAGGCGCGTGGCTGGTCGCTTGCGTTGGGAGCCGACACGTGAAAATCATCCGCGCCACCGGCATCGACGGGGCGATGCAAGCGCGAGGCACGGTCGTCGTGATCGACGTGCTCCGCTCGTTCACGGTGAGCGCTTACGCGCTCGCCGGCGGAGCGCGCGAGTGCCGCCTGGTCAGGACCGTCGCCGAGGCTCGCGCCCTCGCCGCGCGCACGGCTGGCGCGGTGATCTGCGCGGAGGAAGACGCCCTGCCCGTCGAGGGCATCCCGATCAGCAACTCGCCGACGACGATCCGCGAGATTGATCTGGAGGGCCGGATCCTGATCCAGCGGTCGACCGCCGGAACCCAGGTCGCCGCGGCCGCCAAGGGCGATGACATCTTCGCCGCGAGTCTGGTCGTGGCACGCGCGACCGTTCAAGCCTGCCTGTTAAGAAACCCGGCGAGGGTGACCCTGATCGCCTCGGCCGACCATCCCGAGGACCACGCCTGCGCCCATTACCTGGAGGCGCTGCTCCGCGGCGAGCAGCCGAACCTCGAGCAGCTGCTCCTACCGCTGCGGGAGAGCGAGCGCTACCGCCGAGCCATGAGCGGGGCGTGGCCTGGTTTCCCAAGCACCGACCTCGGCCTGTCACTCGACGCCAACAGATTCGACTTCGCCATGCCCGTAACCCCGCAGCCCGGCTACATGCGGCTGACAGCAAGCTCCTGAGCTCTCAGCGGACAGCGAACACAAGCAATGTCGCGAGCTGGCAGAGCTCAGACGTGGCGCCGTAGACGTCGCCTGTCGCTCCGCCGACCCTCCGTCGCGCCAGCATGGCCACCGCAACGGCGCTCAGGGCGACGAATGGCAGCGCGACCGCCGCGCGCCTCCAATCGATGGCGCACACGAGCAGGGCGCTGGCTGAGCCGAACACGAGGTCAGCGAGGCGATGTCGCGCATCCCACACCGCGACCCCAAGTCCGCTCGCTCTCACGTAAGGCACCAACGCGATCACCCAGAGCGTGGCGAGCCGCGAAACGCCGCCCGCGATCACCAGCGCCGCGAGGCCGCGCGCCGGCGACATGGACGAGATCGCCGCAACCTCCAGCAGGAGGACGATCACGATCGCGGTCACCCCGAAAGAGCCCAGCCGCGGATCGCGCATCACCTCCAGACGCCGGGCGGAGTCGCCGCCCCCGAGCAGGCCGTCGGCGCAATCGGCGAGCCCGTCGAGGTGGATGGCCCCGGTCAGGATGGAGTGGACGGCGATCGCGCAGGCCGCGGCCAGCAGCGGAGCGGTCAGCGAGCTGAGCAGCGCAAAGGTGCCGCCGGCCACCAGGCCGATCAGAGCCCCGATCGCGGGGAAGTACGCCCGGCCCAGACGTTCGCCCGGGCCGCCGTCCACGTTTGCGACCGGCAGCACCGTAAGAAACGACACCGCGGCGCGCAGCGAGCGGATCGTCACCTGGACAGCGTTGTCGTGTCGAGGCGGCTGAGCTCCAGCGCGCGCCCGGCGACCATCAGGACAGACCGTTCGGCGCGATCGGCGAACAGAGCGTTGACGGCGCCCAGGAGATCTCGGAACGTGCGCGCCAGCTCATTCGCAGGGACGATGCCCAGGCCGACCTCGTTGGTGACGACGACGCCGCGATGCAAAGCAAGCTCCAGTGCCGCCTCGCCTGCCATGGCTCGAATCTCGACCGGTCCGCGCCCGGCGCCGAGCAGATTGGAGACCCACAGCGTCAGACAGTCGACGATGACGAAATCGCTCACCGGACCGGCCCGGATCGCGGCTTGCAGATCCACCGGCTCCTCCACCGTCGACCAATGCGGCGGTCGCGTGTCCCGGTGCCGGCGGATGCGGTCCTCCATCTCCGGGTCCTCAGGGGTGGCGGTGGCGAGGCGGTCGGCGAGGCCCGACTTGCCGCTCCGGGCTCCGCCGAGGATCAGCACGAACCCCATCAGAAGTCGATGCCCCGAATCGCGCGGATGCCGCGGTCGAACGCGTGTTTTTGCTTGCGCATCTCCGTCACGGTGTCGGCCACGGCGATGAGCTGCGGCGGAGCGTCGCGCCCGGTGGCGATCACGTTCACTGACGCGGGGCGGCCGGCGACCACCGCGCTGACCTCCTCCGCCGGAATCCAACCCCAATTCATCGGATAGGTGACCTCATCGAGCACGACCAGCCCGTAATCGCCGGACCGGATCTTTTGCTGCGCCACGCGCCACGCCTCGCGGGCGATCGCCTCGGTGCGCTCCATGTCGGTCGAGTCCCACGTGAAGCCGTCTCCGATCGTCCACCATTCCACGCCCAACCGCATCGCCGAGTCTCGCTCGCCTACCTTCCAACGGTCGGACTTGACGAACTGGATGACGCACACCTTCCAGCCGCGGGCCACAGCCCGCAGCGCCGTGCCAAAGGCCGCGGTCGACTTCCCCTTGCCGTCGCCGGTGTTGACGATCACGACCGAGGCGGCCTTGCGGGAGGCCCGCAGCGGGGCCTGGAGCGGCACCTCCGTAGGCCTCACCTCCGCACCGGCACGACGGCAGTGCCCGACCCGTTCATCTCGATCACCTTGACCTGGGCGCGATAGTGCTCCGCGATCGCCGGCTCGGTGAGAACCTCCGAGGCGGGGCCGATCGCCACCAAACGGCCTCCGACGAGCAGCGCGAGGCGGTCCGCATACTGGCCTGCGAGCGTCAGCTCGTGCATGGCTGCGATCACGGTCAGCTCCTGCTCTCGCCTCAGCTGGTCGATCAGCTCGAGGACCGATTGCTGGCGGCCGACGTCGAGTGACGTGGTCGGTTCGTCGATCAACAGGACCGGTGCCTGCTGGGCGAGTGCCCGAGCAATGGCGGCGCGCTGTCTCTCGCCTCCGCTCAAGCGGTCGAGGGCGCGGGAGGCCAGCTCGTCAAGGCCCAACCTTCGCAAGACGTCCCTGACGATTCGCCTGTCGCGTGAGCTCTCCTTGCCCAGATACCCCAGGTGCGGCGACCTGCCGAGAAGGGCGTATTGCGACACCGTCATGCCGGCGGGCATCTGCGGCTCCTGAACCAGCATGGCGACGCCGCGGGCAAGGTCTCGCGAGCTCAGCCGGGCAACCGCGCGGCCTCCGATGTGAATGTCGCCATCGAAGGGCACAAGGCGCGTGATCGCGCGGAGGACAGTGGTCTTTCCAGCCCCGTTGGGCCCGATCAGCGACAACCATTCGCCTGACGCGACGGCAAGGTCGAGGTCCCGGACCACCGGCCGTCCTTCGTAGGCGACCGTTACTGCCGAAAGGCTGACGTCGCTCACAGGGGTGCTCCACGGGTCGATCGCATCACGACGATGAAGAAAGGCGCCCCCAAGAAGGCGGTGATCACGCCAATCGGTAGCTCGGCCGGGGCGACGACCGTGCGGGCCGCGGTGTCGGCCAGGACCAGGAAGGCCGCCCCGAACAGCACCGAGAGAGGGACCACCACCCGATAGCTTCGGCCGACCAGCAGACGAATCGCGTGCGGCACGATGATGCCGACGAACGCGATCGTGCCGCCGACGGCCACCACGGCCGCCGTGCCCAGCGTCGCGGCCACGACCACGATCAGTCTCACCCGGCGAACCGAGATGCCAAGGCTTGTGATCTCGTCCTCTCCAAGGGTGAGCGCGTCGAGCAGCCTTCGGTGGACGAAGATCACGGCCACGCTGAGGACGACGTAGGGGAGCACCAGAAGCACGTCGTCCCAGCCCGCGGTGACGAGCCGGCCCAGGATCCAGGAGTAGACCTGGCGGATAGAAGAGGTTTGAGTCTGCTGGACGTACGACTGGATCGAGTTGAAGAAGGCGGCGATCGCCACCCCGGCCAGGATCAGGCCGGTCGTCGAGCGAAGGCCGGTGACGGTGCGGCCGAGGGCGTAGGCGCCCGCGACCGCCGCGCCGGCGCCGACGAAGGCGGCGAGCGGAATCACGTTGACACCGAAAACTGACGTGCCCGGAGCCAGCGCGATCGCTAGGGTGGCACCGAGGTTGGCTCCGGCCGCAGCCCCGAGCAGGTAGGGATCCGCCAGTGGGTTGCGGAACACGCCCTGATAGGCGGCGCCGGCCACGGCCAGCGTGCCGCCCACCAGGACGCCGAGCACCACCCGCGGGAATCGCAGCGACCACAGGATGTTGGCCTGTCCCGGATCGACCGAGATGCCGGCGCCCAATCCGGGAATCGGTGCGAGCAGGGCCTGGGTCACCGTCCCGAAACCGATGTGCACCGGGCCGGCCAGGACGCCCACGCCGCAGCTGGCGAGGAGCGCCAGAGCACCGCCGGCCGCCCAGGCCCAGGGCAGCCGGGGCAGCCCGCCCAGCAGCACCGGCGTGCGTGCCACGCGTGTTGAGAAGAGCTTGACGCCGAGCATCAGGCCGCTTTCTCCACCTGCTGGACGTGCTGCGCGACGGCGCGCATGAAATCGATGATTCGCGGGCCCCACCGCGAGGCGATGTCGTCGTCGGCGCCGATCACCTGGCCGGTCTTCACCGCCGTGATCACCGACCATCCGGGTCGCGCCGCCACACTGCTCAGGTCCTGCTGGCAGCACTTGGTGTCCGCGAGCACGATCAGGTCGGGATTGGAGGCCACTATGTACTCCGCCGAGAGCTGCGGGTAGTCGGACGTCGCAGACGTCGCGGAATCGGCGATGTTGGTCAATCCGAAGAGCTTGTAGACCTGGCCGATGAAAGTGTTTGACGTCGCCGAGTAGTAGGTGTTGTCCAGCTCGTGATACACGCGCACCTGACGCGACGTCTTGGAGAGCGAGGCGACGAAAGAGCCGACCTCGGAACGCATCTTCCCGACCAGCGAGTCCGCTTCGGCCGGACGGCCGGTCGCAGCGCCGAGCTGCCTGATCTGGAGATAAGAATCGTTCAGGTTCTTGGCCGCCGGCTCGACGAGCATCGGCACGTTCAAGGCCTGGACACCGTGAACGAGGCCGCCAGTGTCCTCCGCTGCCACCACCAGGTCAGGCGAGTAGGCGGCGATCGCCTCGATGTTCGGTTGGAAGCCCGAGAGCTTGGTCTTGGGCGCGCTCGCAGGATAGTTCGATTGGTCATCGACCGCGATCACCTGGGACCCAGCGCCGATCGCGAACAGCATCTCGGTCGCGGTCGGAGACAGCGACACGACCCGGTGGGGCTGTTTGGCGATGGTCACCGTGGCGCCGCCGGGCGCTGTGATCGAGACCGGGAAATGCACCGTCGGGACGTTTGGCGTCGAGGATTGCCTGCCTCCACACGCCGCAAGCGTCAAGCAGGCAGCGACCGCGGTTACGCCGATCTGGGCGGCCAGTTTCGCGCTGGCCCTGCGCCGATGCTCTTGCATCCAGCAGACCTCCCGCGGCAACCACCCCACCTACCAGGGAGACCTCGCCGCAAGAGGCATCCCCACTGATCCGCGCAGGTGGGATCGACCGCCCAAGGGATGGATCTCCTGGCTTGTGGATCACGGCGCCGACCGCCTTCCCAAGGCTCTCGCCTCAGTGGCCGCTGGCCGGACGCTCCCCACTCACAGTTGCGCGACAGCGCCGGATTCAAACCGACTTCCCGCATCCAGTGGGCTATTCAGTTGTGCGAACCATTATGGTCTCGGCCGGCGTCTCCGGCGTCCTCGCGCTCGGCCACGCCGGCCTCCTCAAAGGTCGCCATCTCGTTGAGGAGACGCACCGAGGCGCGCACGACCGGCAGCGCAAGCACCGCCCCTGTTCCCTCGCCGAGGCGCAGGTCGAGGTTGAGCAGTGGGCGCAATCCGAGGTGCTCGAGGACCGCGGCGTGGCCCCGCTCATGCGATTGATGCGACGCGATCATGTACTCGTTCACACCTCGCGTGATGGTCGCGGCCGCCAGCGCCGCAGCGCCCGAGATGTAGCCGTCGATGATCACAGGTTTCCGTCCACACGCTGCCTCGAGCATCACGCCGACAAGGCCCGCGATCTCGAAGCCACCCACGGCGGCCAGCGTTTCAAGAGGCCCTTGCGCGATCCTGGCGGCGTTGACGTGCAGCGCCAGCCGCACCGCGGCGAGCTTGCGCTCGAGCGCCGCGTCGTCGATGCCGGTGCCCCGGCCGACCACGCGGACGGGGTCAAGTCCGGTCAAGGCGCAGATCAGCGCGGCCGACGCGGTGGTGTTCCCGATGCCCATGTCGCCGGTCAGCGCGAGGTCAAGGCCGAGCTCGAGCGATTCGCGAACGAGCACGCGGCCCGCCTCGATCGCCCGCGCGGCCTCGGCGGTGGTCATCGCGGGTCCGCGGGTGATGCTGGCCGTCCCGCGCCTGACCTTGAGCGCGCGCAACTCCGGCAGCGATGGCAGATCGGCGTCGACCCCGAGGTCGGCGACGATCACACGGGCATGCGCCTGCCGCGCGAGCACGTTGATCGCCGCGCCGCCGCGCACGAAGTTGAGCACCATCTGTCCGGTGACCTCGCGTGGGTAGGCGCTGACTCCTTCCGCCGCGACGCCATGGTCGGCGGCGAGGACGAAGACGACAGCGTCGTTCAACGCGGGGTCGAGACGGCCGGTCATTCCGGCCAGGCGGATCGAAAGCTCCTCCAGGACCCCCAGACTGCCTGCGGGTTTGGTGAGCCGAGCTTGACGGTCCGTCGCCCGCCTCATCGCGCCGGGGTCAAGCGGTGGGATGGAAACGTCGATCTTGGGAGCCGGAGCCATGTGGGCACCGAATCCTAGCGGGGTACGGTTGGCGGCATGACCTTCCCCGAATTTCGCCGGCTCTGCCTGTCGCTGCGGGATGCGAAGGAGGTCGAGACGTGGGGAGAGGCGACGTTTCGCGTCCGCGGCAGGATCTTCGCGATCGGCTCGCCGGACGGCAAGTCGGTCTCGCTCAAGGCGTCGCTCGACGACCAGGCGGGGCTGGTGGAGATGGAGCCGAAGACGTTCTCGGTGGCCGCCTACACCGGCCGATACGGATGGGTGCGAGTGCGGTTGGCGGGCCTAGGCGCGGAGCTCGGCGAGAAGCTGGTCAGAAACGCCTGGGAGCGCACTGCCCCCAGGCGTAGGGTAAGTCAGAAAGCGCGGCGTCTGTAGCCGCCGCGGCCCGCGAACAGCCGCAGGATGATCAGCAGGATCGCGGCCCCGACGAACGCCATGATCATCGCGCTGATGATCGGGTGACCGGCGATCGCGATGCTGAAGTGCAAAAGCCCGGCGAGCACGATCCCGCCAAACAGCGCTCCCAGGATGCCCACGATGACGTCCCAGAACAGGCCCAATCCGTGGCCCAGTGCGAGATGGCTGGCCAGAAAGCCGGCCACAAGTCCGACCAGGACCCACACCAGGATGGAGTCCATGTCGAGGGTGATCGGCGAACCGTTGACTGAGATGACCATTACAACCAGGCCCCCTTTACAAAACTACAAACTCGGGCAATCCATAAACGCGCTGCTGTTCAGGGTTCCCCGCGAAAATTACTGCGAAGCCTCGAACTGTGTGGGGCTTTCTCAGCCCACCTTGGTCGCAAGTTCCTCGAACGCGGCGCCGAGCACGCGGTTGAAGGCCGGATAGGGGTGGATCACGTCGGCCAAGGTCCGGATGGGGGTGGCGATCTTGACGGCGACCACCAGCTCGCCGAGGATCTCTCCGGCGCGCGGCGTGACCAGCGTGGCCCCGATGAGCACGCCCCGCTCGCGGTCGGCCACCAGCTTCAGCGTCCCGCCGTGGAAGTCGTGGATGTAGCCACGCGCGGTCTCGGCTGGGTCGACCTTCACCACCGTGACGTCGATGCCGTGGTCTCGGGCCGTCTGCTCGGACAGGCCGACCGACGCGACCTCGGGGTCGGTGTAGGTCACCCGCGGCACCGCGATGTGGTCCGCGCGCGCGTCCTTACCGCGGATGCGCCTGGCCACGATCTGGCCGTGGTAGTAGGCAAGGTGAGTGAAGCCGGCGATGCCGGTGATGTCGCCGGCGCCGTAGATCCCGTCTCGCGCCTCCAGCGTCTGAGGATCGACCTTGAGCCAGCCCCGCTCGGTCTGGGTCAGGCCCGCCGGCTTCCAGGCTTCGAAATTGGGTCGCCGGCCGGTAGCCACGAGCAGGCGGTCGCCGGCGACGACGGCGCCCGATTTGAGGTGGAGGACCACGTCGGAGGCCTGCTTCTCGACCGCCACGCAGGGGTCGCCGACAAGGATCTTCACGCCGTCGTCTTGGAGGTGGGGAAGCATCAGCGCGCCCACCTCCGGCTCCTCCAGCGCGAGGAAACGCGGGCCGGCTTCGACGATGGTGACCTTCGAACCCAATCTGGCGAATCCTTGAGCCAGCTCCACGCCGACCGCGCCCCCGCCGAGCACGACGAGGCGGCCGGGTAATTCGCGCGGGATCGCCGCCTGCCGGTTGGTCCAGTACTGGACCTTGTCCAATCCTTCGATCGGCGGGATCGCCGCCGTGCCGCCGTTGGCGATCACGACCGCGCGGCGCGCCACGAGCTGCTCGCCGCCGACCTCCACTGTTCGGAGGTCGACCAGGGTGCCGGCGCCGCGCACCAGCTTCGCACCGGTCGCCTCCAAAGCTGCGGCCGCGTTCCGGTCGTCTAGGTCGCGCGCCATCCACAGCACTCGTTTGGAGACCTTGGGGAAGTCGACGTCCCACCCGACGCGCGAGGCAGCCAGGGTTCGCGCGCGCCCCGCCTCCTCGATGGTTTCCGCGGACCGCAAGAAGGTCTTGGAGGGCACGCAACCCCAGTAAGCGCACTCGCCGCCGACCAGCTCACGCTCCACGACGGCAAGCGAAAACCCGCTGTCTTTGAGGCCGCCCGCGATCGCCTCACCGGCGACCCCGCCACCCAGACACACGACGTCAAACTCCTGCGGCAACGCTGTCTGCTCCTTCCGCGCCTGAGCGCCGCAGCGATTCGAGCCACGCGAGCCGGCCACGGCCAAGGAACTCGATGACGTATTCGCTCGCAGGGTGGGTAAGGATCGTCTCGGGCTTGTCGTACTGGGCGATTTGCGCCTGCATCTTGAGCAGGCAGATGCGATCGCCGATCATCACGGCCTCTTCGATGTCGTGAGTGACGAACACCACCGTCTTGCGCATCGAGCGCTGGATGCCGATGAACTCCTGCTGCAGCCGTTCTCGAGTGATCCGATCGACCGCCCCGAAAGGTTCGTCCATCAAGAGGATCGGCGGATCCGCAGCCAGGGCTCTCGCAAATCCGACCCGCTGGCGCTGTCCGCCGGACAGCTGGTGCGGGTAGCGATCGCGATACTCGGCTGGGTCGAGACCGACCAGCTCGAGCAGCTCCTCAACCCGCCGTGCGATTCGCTGACGGTCCCACTTCCACAAGCGCGGCACCGTGGCGACGTTGTCGCCGACTGTCATGTGCGGAAACAGACCCGTCTGCTGGATCACGTAGCCCATCTTCAATCGCAGCGCTGCGGGGTCGACTCCGCGCGTGTCCACATCGTCGACCAGGATCCGGCCGCTGTCCGGATCGATGAGGCGGTTGATCATCCGCAGCGTCGTCGTTTTGCCGCAGCCTGAAGGACCGATCAAGACGCTGGTCTTGCCGTCGGGAATCTCGAGCGTCAGGTCGCGCACCGCATTGGAACCGGCAGCGAACTGCTTGCTCACGTTTTCCAGGCGGATCACGGCTCAGCCAATGTATTCGAGACAAGCGTCGCCAGTAGTCCGGGTTCATCCCGGCCGTCACCCAGGCGTTTCATTCCAGGCGCCTCCCATCGTGGCCAGGAGATCCCCAGGAGGGGGTTCGCGAGGCAGGACCGCAGTCCTCGCCTCCGCTTTATTACCGTATCGGAATGGCTCGGAGGGTATTCCTCGACGGGGTTGACCCCTGGGTCAACTGGAGCTGGCTTTCGTCTCACGTACCAACCGTGCTCGCGGACCTCGAGCAGCATGTCGTGCTGACCGTGATCGCTGTCATCGGCGGGCTGGTGATTGCGCTGCCGCTTGGCGTCGCCGCCTACAGATGGACGGGGCTGCGGCTCCCCACGCTTGGAACCTTCGGCGTCTTCTACACCATTCCCTCGCTTGCGCTCTTCGCGCTTCTGGTTCCCTACACGGGCATCAGCGGGGTGACCGCTGAGATCGCCTTGATCGGCTACAACGTCCTGATCCTCCTGCGCAACGTCATCGTCGGCCTCGACGAGGTGCCCAACGACGTGCTGGATGCGGCGGATGGCATGGGTTACCGGCCGCTTGCGAGGTTGCTCCGCGTCGAGCTCCCGCTGGCTCTGCCGGCCATCATCGCTGGTGTTCGCGTCGCCACCGTCTCCACGATCGGCATCGTCACCATCGCCTGGGTGATCGGGCTCGGCGGCCTGGGTGAGCTCATCCTCCAGGGATACATCGAGAGCTTCCACACGCCGCTTGTGGTGGGTTCGGCGCTATGCGTCGCACTTGCGTTGACGGCCGACCTGGCGCTCGCGGTCGTAAAACGGCTGGCCGTGCCGTGGGCGAGGCCCGCTTAAGCCGTGGATTTTCTTCACAGGGTGTTCATATGGCTGGCCGACCCGGCGCACTGGCACGGCTCGGATGGCATCCCCACCCGCCTTGGCGAGCATCTGCATCTTTCGCTCGAGGCGGTCGCGATCGGTGCGTTGATCGCGCTGCCGATAGGCATCACCCTGGGCCACTACGGCCGATTCGGCAACCTGGCCATCAGTGTTTCAAACCTCGGCCGCGCGCTGCCCTCGTATGGCATCCTCGTGACCGCCTTCCAGATCCTTGGGCTTGGCGACGCGCCGATCATCCTCGCGCTCACCGCGCTTGCGATCCCGCCGATGGTCACCAACAGCTACGTGGGGTTGCGTGAGGTCAATCCGGACCTCAAGGACGCGGCCCGCGGCATGGGCTACCGCGAGCTGGCGCTGGTGCTGCGGATCGAGTTACCGCTGGCGGTACCGCTGATCATGGCCGGAATCCGGACGTCCGCCGTCCAGGTCGTCGCGACGGCGACCCTGGCCGCCGCAATCGCTGGAGGTGGATTAGGGCGGTACATCATCGACGGGTTTGCGCAGCAGGACTATGTGAAGTTGTTCGCGGGCGCGGTCCTGGTCGGGGTGCTGGCGCTGGTCACCGAAGGTTCACTGTCGCTCGTGGAACGGCTCCTGGTGCCCCGAGGTATCCGGTTGCAAAAGGCACGGCCCGCCAGCCGCGCCACGGCATTCAAAACCGCCTAGATGGAAGAATCTGGCTACGTCCGGGGTTGGATCCGGAGTCCTGTCCCGGCCCAAGGAGGATCTTCGATGAACCGCAAACTCGGCTCACGGTGGTTGCTTGCTGGCGTGGTGGCGCTCGCCATCGCGGCCACCGCGTGTGGCAGCAGCGGCACCAACCCGTCCACCAGCAAGGGCAGCATCACCGTCGCCGGATTCAACTTCCCCGAGAGCAGCATCCTGGCCGAGATCTACGCCCAGGCGCTCGAGCACGACGGCTACACGGTCACCCGCAAGCTGCGCCTCGGCACACGCGAGGTCATCGGGCCGGCGATCAAGAGCGGGCAGATCGACCTGTACCCCGGCTACGCCGCCACCGACCTCGAGTTCTACAACAGCGGCGCCGGCGAGGCCAGCGGCGACGTGAACGCAACCGTGCAGAAGCTGAACACCCGCCTGCAGCCGCTCGGGCTCGAGGCGCTGAACCCTTCCGCCGCGGTGGACCAGAACGCCTTCGCGGTGACCAAGGCGACCCAACAGAAATACAACCTGACCAAGCTTTCCGACCTCGCGCCGATCGGCAACCAGCTTGTTCTGGGAGCCGGTCCCGAGTGCCCGACGCGGCCGTTCTGCAAGCCGGGTCTGGAGAAGACGTATGGAATCCACTTCAAGGACTTCAAAGCCCTCGACACCGACGGACCGGCGACCCGTGCGGCGTTTGCCAACGGGACGATCCAGGTGGGCCTTGTATTCAGCAGCGACTCCGATCTGAACAAGCTCAACCTAGTCGTGCTCCAGGACGACAAGCACCTCGAGAACGCTGACAACGTGGTTCCGATCATTCGCCAGAAGGTGGCGAGTGATGAGGTAAAGAATGTCCTGAACAAGATCAGCGCCACCCTGACCACGGAGCAGCTCGTGTCCCTCAACGGCCAGGTCGAGCTGAACCACCAGGACGCGGACGCCGTCGCCAAGGCCTATCTGCAGCAGCACAACTACTTCAGCTAGCGATAACCTCGGCGTGGTATGGAGCGAAAAGCGGCGTTGGCCGGCTTCGAAGCTGCCCGTCTGCAGTGGGAGGAGGCTTTTGCACGCGTTCCAGATGAGGCACTTCACTACCTGAAGCCAGGCGACGATTACGCGCTCGGCGGCCTGCAGGTCCACGTCAACTGGGTGCTCGCGCATTACTTGCGAGTGTTTCGGGGGATGGTCGCGATCGGATTCGGCGAACTTCGCGCCCAAGATCCTCCGCTTGCCCAAGACGCCAGGAGCGGCATCGACGCAGCGGGGCGCCGGCGGACGCGTGCCGAGATGGCTCGGTTGCATGCCGAGGTGAAGACCGCACTCGAGGGACTCCACGAGGCGGATTGGACACGCAAGGCGCCGGTGGTCTACGCACCCGGCCAGGAGCCCTACCCGACCAGCGCCGAAGACATCGTCGGCTGGTTGACCGACCACTATCGCGAGCACGTTGAGCAGTGCGCCGAGCTGATCGACGAGTGGAGGGCGGCTAAGGCAGCCGGTTGATCCACTGCGGCGCCGAGTACTTCGACGCGACGAGCCGCCGCGCCGCGCTGACCTCTGGCGAGGTGAGGGGCTTTTCCCGCGCGTCGAACGCACCCATGAAGTAGGCGAGCAACCGCGCGGCGACCTCGTCGCACGAAAGCTCGGTGAACCAGGACAGCGGCGAGACTGATTTCTCGGCGCTGCGGACACCGCGCTCGGCGACGCTGGCCCTTCCGACGCGAATCAGTCGCGGAATCAGCTCGACATCCATGGTGTGCGCAATCGTTGTGTGATGCAGCACATTTCCACGGCGCCGCGCCTGCGCGGCGCCGGCGATCTTGCCGCGCGGAGAGATGATGTCATTGATCTCGCGATATGCGGCGGGTACGTCCATCCGGTTGAACGCAGCCACCGCCCACGCGTCGAGAAGCGCGTACGACTTCCGAAAGCTCACGCCGGAGACCAACGACTCCGGCAGATACATGGAGTACGTGATGGTGCGATTCGGCTCGCACAGCATGGTCCCGCCGCCGCTCATCCGGCGGGTGATCACAAAGCCGTACTTGTGAGCGGCCACCAGATCGACCTCATTGGCGACCGACTGATGCGAACCGATGACAAGCGCGCATTCGATCCATCGCCAAAGACGCATCGTCGGTGGGCGCGCGCCTGCGATCACCTCTTCGAGCAACATCTCGTCGAGGGCCATGTGCATATGCGCGGAAAATGATGAGGGCGGGATCACGTCCCACCGTGTCTCATGAAGCCTGTCAGTCACCACGGCTCTGCCAGTATTCCGGATAGATGAGTCGGAGACGCACGCTCTGGACGCTGTACGCGATCAACTTCCTCAACGCCGCGGGGATGTGGTTCTTCCTTCCGCTGCTGCCGATCTTTCTCGGACGCAAGGGAGGGTCGGCGGCGCTGGTTGGAATCGTTTTCGCCGCGGGCCTCGTCGCCAATGCGCTGGTGCGCTATCCCGCGGGTTGGGCGGCGGACCGGATCGGCACGCGGGCCGTCCTGGTCGCCGCGATGCTTGGCAGCGCGGCGCTGTTCCTCGCCTACTTGCTGCCTCTGCCGCTCGGCGCATTCATCCTCGTCCGTTTCTTCCACGGCGCCGCTCAGGGCGCCTACTGGCCGGCGGCCAATGGGCTTTTGGCGGAAGTCACGGCACGGGAGGAGCGCGGTCGCGCGTTCGGCTATATGCAGGCGACCAACATGGCGGGCATGCTGCTCGGCCCTGCGATCGGGGGCTTCATCGCGCTTTTGAACATCGGCGCGGTCTTTGTCATAGCGGCAGCGCTCTCGGCCGTCACGGTGATCGCGCTCGCCACCCTCCCGAACGTCCGCGCCCAGGCGACAGTTGAAGTTCCAGCGCGGGCCATGCACATCGTGCGGCGCCTGCTCCCGCTCATCCTCCTCGGCGCGGGAACGTCTTACATGATCGGCGCGTTCGACACGATCTGGTCGCTGTACCTCACGACTCGCGGCGCAAGCACGTTCGCCGTCGGCTTGTCCTTCGTTGCCTTCGCCTTGCCCGCGACGCTGTTCAGCGGCCTGGCGGGATCGCTTGGCGATCGCTTCGGCCCGCGCCGCTTCATCGTCGCCGGGCTGACGTGCACTGCATTCTTCGCCGCTCTGTACCCGTTCATCGCCTCGGTGCCGTGGCTGATCGGGCTGGGTCTGGTCGAAGGGGCCTTCACCATCTTGGGCGTGCCGAGCACGATGGCCGAGGTCAGCCGGCTCGCCGATCCCGGTCGGTACGCGCGGACGCAGGCCGTCTTCCAGACGGTGCAGACTGCCGTCCAGATCGGCGGCGCGCTGGTGGCGGGTGCGCTGTTCACGCTCGGGCCTTCGTACGCGTTCCTTTCGATCACAGCAGTGTGCTTGCTGGGCGCCGCCACGGCGTTTGTGCCCAGGCTGGCCTCCATCAGAGCCGTCCATGAGACCTCCTAGGCCGATCCAGATCGTGCCGCTGCGCACCGAGGCCGTCGCGCCGGTGGCGGCGGCCCGCCTCACGTACCGAGGCGGTCCGCTGCTCGCCTCCCCCCAAGTCTTCCTGTTCTTCTGGGGCGACGCTTGGCGAGCCGAACCTCAGGCCATGCTCATGCAGCAGCTGAACGACTTTTTCGTGTTCGTGCTCGCAAGCCCATTGATGGATCAGCTCGCCGAGTACGACGTGCAGGACTTCAGCATCGGGCGCGGATCCCGGACCGGAGCCATCGCCGTCACGACGGCCCCGCCCGAGATCGTGACCGACACCGACATCCAGCAGTTCGTCCGCGATCAGATCGCATCCAACCCGGCCGTTTCCCAACCGACGCCAAGCTCGCTGTACTTCGTGTTCTTGCCGCCGGGCGTGACCTCGGAGCTCGACACCGCATCGTCCTGCGTCAACTTTTGCGGCTATCACAGCAACGTCAACGGCGTGTACTACGCGGTCATGCCGTACCCGGACTGCGGAGGATGCGCAGGGGGTCTGACCGTGCTCGACGCGATGACGACGACCACCTCACACGAGCTGTGCGAAGCGCTCACCGACCCGATCGCGGGTCAGGGTTGGTACGACGACAGCAACGGGGAGATCGGCGACATCTGCGCCTGGCAGACCAGACAGCTCGGCGGCTATGCGATCCAGCTTGAGTGGTCCAACCGGCAGAGAGCGTGTCTCTGAAGAGGAATCCGATCCCGATCAAGCACGTGGTGATCGTGGTCAAGGAGAACCACGGCTACGACAACTACTTCGGCCGGTTTCCCGGCGGCGAAGGCGTGGCTCTGCCCGCGAGCCCCAACCCACCGCCCAGGGATCCCGACCACCGGCACAAGGCATGGCTCACGCGGGACAAGACCGCGCCTCGGGTCGCCTTTCCGCAAAAAGACATCCCGCACTATTGGGGCTACGCGAAGCAGTTCACGCTCTGCGACAACTACTTCACGGACGTGGCGGGACCCTCGACCCCGAACCACCTGATGCTGATCATGGCCGACTCGCCGCTCGTCGACAACCCAGGAACCAACTACCGCAAGCACCCCGGTCCGCCTGTCTACGACCAGCCCTCGCTTCCCTCGCATCTCGACGCGGCAGGCCTTTCGTGGGGCAACTACAACGGCTATGCATTCGAGTTCATCAAATACACCGCCGGCAGGAGGCGCAAGTGGCAGCAGTTCGCCACGGACGCGGCCGCCGGCCGCTTGCCCGCTGTGTCATGGCTTTACTCGGACGAGGCATTGAGCGAGCATCCGGCGGACACGCCGGCGCAGCGCGCCGAGCACGAGGGCGACGTGAGCATGGGCAGCCAGTGGACCGTCAGCCAGGTCAAGGCGGTGATCGCGGCGGGCTTGTGGCCAGAGGTGGCGATCTTCATCACCTGGGACGACTGGGGCGGTTGGTGGGATCACGTGACTCCAGCCCAGGTCGAGAAGTGGAGCGACGGGACGCAGTTCCGCTACGGCGGGCGCGTCGGATGCATCGTCCTGAGCCCGTATGCGCGCAGCGGCTACATCTCCAAGGCGCTGCACTCGCACGTGAGCCTGCTCAAGTTTTGCGAGAACATCTTCGGGCTTGCTTCGGTCAACAACAGGACGAGGGCGGCGGATGGAATGGAGGACTGCTTCGACTTCAGGCAGAAGCCGCTGCCACCACCTCAGTAGACGACGTCGTCGAGTGACCTCCAACCGTAGGAGACTTCCTCCAGCAGCGCGGAGCCGATGGTGATCGGCTGAGCTCTGACGTAAACACCGCCCAGGCGCTCGTAGAAGTTGCGAGCGCCGGTGTTGTCGCGAAGCACCCACACGATCATGTCCGACAGATCGAGCTCGCGCAGGCCCGCGGTCACCGCCTGGACCAGACTGCGCCCGTGGCCGCGGCCCTGCGCATCCTGCAGAACGTAGATCGCATACAGCTCGCCGCCGTATCCGTCCTCACCGGCGCGCTCCCGTCCACCTGACGCGAACCCGACCACCTCGCGGCCGTCCGCGGCGACGTAGACGCGACTCGACTCGTCAGCCAGGACACGCTGCCAGCGCTCCTCATAACCTGCCTCGGCCAGGGAGGCGAGGAAATCGTCGGGCAGCATGCCGCCATAGGTCGACCGCCAGGTGGCGACGTGGACCTTCGCGATCGCCGCAGCGTCGTCGATCTCAGCACGTCTGACCTTGAGCAAGGGTCCTCGCGAAATCACGCCGATCCCCCGGATTCCGCTGCGGTGGGGCTGATCATCGATTCAAATCTATCCCGAAGCCGATGCACATGTCGGCGCGGCGGTCCGCAGCTCGGGGTGCGGCGTGTATTGCGAGTGCGCCAAACGCGCCCGGGCCCAGTTAAGCTCAGGGCATCGGGCATGCAAGCGGCCGAGCTCGAACTTGATTTTGATTCGGCGATGCCGCGCGCTCGGCCTGGTCGCGCCCTCGCCCTGATCACGATCTCGGTAATCGCGATCGTCGCCACCGGCGCCGCGTACATTCACCCCAACTTCAGCTTTTTTCCCGCGGGCGCGGGTTCCGCCGCCGGCGCGCTGCGCGGCGATTACCGGGTGGCTGCGATCGACTTCGTAAACCCGACGACCGGCTGGATCGTGGTCGATTTCACCTCGGGCGACTTTGGCGTCATCCGCACGACCGACGGTGGAACGACCTGGACACGACAGCTCGCCGCGCCGGGCGGCGGCCACGCCAAGTTCATCAAGTTCTTCGATCAGTCAGTCGGTGTCTTCGCCCTCCTCGGCACGCAGCCGATCCTGCATCGAACTTCGGATGGAGGGCAGACGTGGGTCTCCCGACCCGCCTTGAATCCCAACACGTCGGCGTTGTCGTGGTCGTTTGTCGACTCCGACCACGGCTGGATGCTCGTCGCCGAAACTCGGCAGTCAGAATCTCCGCCCGTGCGGCTCTTCAGGACCGAAAACGGCGGACTGAGCTGGGTCGACCTCGGGCCGCCGGTGCACGCGCCGGACCAGGCATTTGAGGTTCAGTTCTCGGACCACACGACCGGTTGGCTCACCACCTCGAGCTCCGGACCGTACGGGTACGCGACGCAGGACTTCGGCGCGAGCTGGGCCCGCGTCCCGCTTCCGGCACCGGACGGAGGCTGGCCCCGTGCCGGCCAGTTTTTCGTCGCCATGCGTCCGACGGTTGGACAGGGCGTGGTTGCGTCGGTCGTCTACTTCCCGCCGATCAAAGGCAGGACCGGCGTCGGAGGTACCATCCGCGCCTACCCGCCGCTGACCGTGCGCGCGTTTGACGGCGGCCGTCCGCGCACCTACACCTACACGACGCTCCTGGATCAGGTCGTCACCGGGCCATTCGCCAAAGAGCCGCCGCCAAATCAGACGCGGCTGGGCACCACCGACGGCGGCAGGAGCTGGTCGACGGTCGCGCCACCGTCGGGCAACGGAGCGATCGGCTACTTCGACGCCGCCCACTGGTGGTGGATCGGTGACGGCATGTGGGCGAGCAGCTCCGACGGCGGCGCCACCTGGTCGGAACCCCTGGACATAGGCGTCATCACACCACTGCCGGGATCACTCCAGATGCTGGACCGCGAGCACGCCTGGTTTGCCGGAATGGCCGGACCGCGGTCGATGCTGGAGACCACAGATGACGCCGGGGTTCACTGGACGCTCATGACGCTGCCGCTTCTGGAGGACCGGCCCACGCCAGACCAGCTCTAAGCCTTGACGTAGGCGATCACAGCACGCGCCTCGGCGACGACCTGGCCTCCGTCCTGCTCGACGGTGGCCTCGCAAAAAGCCAGGCGCTTGGTCCGGTGCCGAACCGTGCCGCGCGCCACCAGCCGGCCGGGCTTGGCGGGCCGGAGGAAGTCGACCTTGAGGTCGGCGGTCACCGTGGTTTCGCCTTCCTCGGCGGCGGTGAAAGCGACTGAAGCGAGGCATTCGTCCGCAAGAGTCGCGATGGCGCCGCCGTGCACGATCGTACCCCGAGAGGTTGGGAACCCATGGGACCCGGCGGTCATGTTGCCTTCGAGCACGAGCCTTCCGAAATCGACGTCCACGATTCGAGTCCCGATGTTGGCGACCATGCCCGTCGCCGACCACACTTTGTAGAGCTCGGGCAGCGTCTTGACGCCGTAAGGCGTGTCGGCGGTCACCCGAGCGGCCGGTGCAGCTCGAGGATGGGGGCCACCAGCCGGTAACCCATCTGGTTGTTGATGCGCAGGATCGAGGGGTTGTCGGCATCGTTGGTCGTGCGTACACGTGTGTATCCGGCCTGGATCGCCTGAGCCATCGATTCGTACTTGAGGGCACGGGCGATGCCACGTCCGCGGACGCTGCGCGAGGTGCCGGTATACGCGGTCCATGGGATTCCGCGAACGACAGGGCAATCGAGAACGGACGTGCCGACGATCTCGTCGCCCGCGCGTGCGACCCAGAACCGGTCTTCCCGAATGCCTGGGTTCTCGAGCCAGAACCGCCTCCACTCAGGAAACGTGAGGACCCTCCAGGGCACGGTGGTCGGAATGTCCTTTTCGGACTCGATGAACATCGCGTAGAGCTTCTGATACTTGTCCGGATCGTCGTCTTTGCTCAGCGGAAGCAGACGCACGCCCTCGCGCTGCATCTCTTCACGGCAGTCCGTCAACGTCCGCAAGATCTCATCACGGCGCTGCACGAGGTCGAGCTCGGAGGTACGCATACGCCGGTTCTCGCGGAATCCGATCTTGGCCAGCGCTTCGATGTCGTTTTGAAAGTCCTCGCGGACCCGCGCCACCGCGGTCGTGGCGCCTTCGAGCCGGAGCCAGTTTTCACCAATCGCGACGAGCTCGGCGTATCCCTCGCTGCTCCACAAATCGGATCGCAGGATTGGTCGCAGGAGTCCGAAACGCTGATCGGCCGGCTCCCACAGCTCGTGCTGCGATCCGACGTAGGCCACCGCGGCGCCATCGTGCTCGGCCACCTGGCGCATCGACTTCTCGAGCGCGTCGGTCATCTGCCACCAGTAGCGAAGCAGCACCGGGTCGCTGGGTTCCTGAGGGTCGCGCAGCGTCTGCAGGTCGGCCACCATCTCGGCGTCTTCGAAGGTCGCCGGGCGAAGCCGCAGATGAAAGGCCGTTTCTGGCATCCGTTGACTAGAAGGTTAATCTCTGCGCGTTGGTTGCTCGGTCAGTGCGCGGGATG
>Ga0209690_1000119_pt1 | contig 35437 bp, 26 predicted proteins | sample GraSoiAngelo_150_FD_186164 | JGI IMG/M metagenome (GOLD analysis project Ga0209690, IMG submission 186164) | Grasslands soil microbial communities from the Angelo Coastal Reserve, California, USA - 14_1009_09_40cm (SPAdes) (version 2) | ecosystem: Environmental > Terrestrial > Soil > Grasslands ... | reverse complement strand
AGACGAATATTGAGCAATTGATCGGACGTGGCGCGTTCGTAAAGGGCACGCTCGGAATCGTCGCGTGACTCGGCGATGCGCGCGTGAATCAGCCGCATATCGTAAATAAACAGCAGCCAAACAATGCCTGCGTAAGCGGCGCTTAGTTGAAACCACGCGAGAGGACTATCGAGCCGGCTGAAAAGAATCGCTTCGCCCAGCGCGCAAGCGATGTAGAAAAAGTTGTGGCCAAACTCCAGTGGCCACTTGATCAATGTGAACGTGTGAATAATTGAGCGGGACCAAAATATAAAAATCACGCACAAACCCGCGGCTACATAAGGAAACGTGCCCCACTGCCGCGTCGAGATCAGCGCGCGGGCATTATCCGTTAAGAAAAACAGTGCAACCCCTTGGATAATGCTGACGAGGGTGAGCTCAACGTTGATGACCACCGAATCGAGTTCCCGGCGATCTTCGCTTGGCGGATTCACGACGCGACTCGTAACCGCTCAATGATTAAGCTGTCAAGGTGCCAAGGCGCTGTCGCGAAGGCCGCGAACGTGGAAGCTTCGCGGCCTTCTGCTTTCTTTCAATTGAAGCCGCCTGCTTTTCTGCTTGGCGAATCGTCGCCTGAGTCGTACTTAGAGTGATCCTGATATGGCGACGAAGACCGAAGAAAAAACAGCCACTGACAAATTAGCTGCGGCACGAAATAAGAACCTCGATCTGGCGATTCAACAGATAGCCAAGGATTACGGCGAGGGCGCGATCATGCGCCTTGGCGACGAGAAAATTGTCGATATCGATGTCATTCCCACTGGGAACATTTTAATTGATCGCGCGCTTGGTGTCGGCGGATTCCCAAGGGGCAGAGTGGTGGAAGTTTTCGGCCCGGAGTCCTCCGGGAAAACCACACTTGCGTTGACGGTCGTTGCTCAGGCGCAAAAACGTGGTGGACTGGCGGCGTTTATCGATGTCGAGCATGCTCTCGATCCTGCTTATGCCAAAAGACTCGGTGTTAATCTTGACGATCTGCTCGTCTCTCAGCCAAGCTCTGGCGAGGAAGCGCTGCGAATTTGCGAGACGCTCGTGCGCTCCAACGCTCTGGATGTAATTGTCGTTGATTCCGTGGCGGCGCTGGTCACCAGAGCGGAACTCGAAGGCGAGATCGGAGACGCAACAGTTGGCGCGCAAGCGCGACTCATGAGCGCGGCACTGCGCAAACTCACATCGCTCATCTCAAAGGCGCGAACCTGCTGCATTTTCACAAATCAAATCCGGGAAAAAATTGGCGTGATGTTTGGAAACCCGGAGACCACGCCCGGCGGAAGAGCGCTGAAATTTTACGCCAGCATGCGCGTCGATATTCGGCGCATCGGCGCGATCAAGCAGACGGATGGCGTCGTCACGGGGAATCGCACCCGCATTAAGATCGTGAAGAACAAGGTCGCGCCGCCATTTACTGAGGCCGAGTTCGACATCATGTACAACGAGGGAATCTCCTCGACCGGCGCCCTTCTCGATGTTGCTTTGGAAAAACAAATTATCGAAAAGCGGGGCTCGTGGTTGAACTACAAAGGCACACAACTCGCCCAGGGTCGCGACGCCGCGAAAGAAGTTTTGAAGAACGATAAGGCGCTTTATGACCAAATTGAGGCGGCGGTCAAAGCGAAGCTCGACGAGGAAAAAACCTAGACGCCCATCCGGCCAAGCCATAATTCTCGCGCAGTTCAGGCCGGATAACTTGACTGCTCAAAGCAAGTCAGGTTGCGCGAACGCATTTGCTCGGAATTAGCCAGCCAACGCAGCACGGAATGAACCCAACTTCAGACGTAAAGGGTTTTGATTTCAGCTCTGTCTAATTCGTGTTTATTCGTGTTCATTGGTGGTTAGAAAATGATGACCTCGGCTGAGATCCGGCAATCATTTCTCGATTTCTTTCGCGAGAAACAGCACACCATTGTGCCTTCATCGTCGCTGCTGCCTGACGCGCCGAATTTGCTTTTCACCAATGCCGGCATGAACCAGTTCGTGCCGATTTTTCTCGGACAACGAAAGCCGCCGTGGAGTCCCGCGCGTGCGGCGGACACCCAAAAGTGCATTCGCGCTGGCGGCAAACATAACGATCTCGAAGATGTCGGACTCGACACTTATCACCACACCTTTTTCGAGATGCTCGGCAATTGGAGTTTCGGTGATTATTTCAAGAAGGAAGCGATCGAGTGGGCTTGGGAATTACTGGTCGAGCGCTGGAAATTTCCGGCACAACGGCTTTACGCGACGGTTTATAAGCCCGGCGCTGGCGAACCGAGCGAGTTCGACCAGGAAGCCTACGATCACTGGGCGCATTTGTTTCGCGAAGCCGATCTCGATTCGGCTATTCATGTTCTTAGCAGTGGCAAGGCCGACAATTTCTGGATGATGGGCGATACCGGCCCGTGCGGACCGTGCTCGGAAGTGCATGTCGATCTCACCCCCGATGGTGATACGCGAGGTGCACTAGTCAATAAGGAAGACCCGCGGTGCATCGAGATCTGGAATTTGGTTTTCATCCAGTTCAATGCGAACCCGGACGGTTCATTCACACCTTTGCCACAGCGGCATGTCGATACTGGTATGGGTTTCGAGCGCGTGACCGCAATCATGCAAGGCACAAAGGATTTCAGCGATTTCTCCGGAACTATTTCAAATTACGAAACCGACATTTTTCGCCCCATCTTTGATGAGCTCGAGAAACTGAGCGGTAAGAATTATGCCTCGACTCTCCGAATTGTAGGGCGTCTCGGTGAGACGCCGACGGCGGCTGACACAGCCGCCCTACAGAGCCAGACAGAAGAAGAAAAGATCGACGTCGCCTTTCGCGTAATCGCCGATCACATTCGCGCGCTCTCGTTTGCGATCGCCGACGGAATCATTCCCTCGAACGAAGGCCGTGGTTACGTTTTACGCCGTATTTTGCGCCGTGCCGTTCGTTATGGCCGCACGCTTGGTTTTCAGGAACCATTCTTCTTCAAACTGGTCGACGTTGTCGCAAAAACGATGGGCGACGTCTTCCCCGAAATCCGCGCGCAACAGTCAAAGATCAAAGAAATAATTCGCCGCGAAGAAGAGGCATTTAACAAGACGCTGGATGAGGGGCTCACGATGTTTGATCGGGCGATGCGGTTCGACATCGAAATGACCAAAGCAGGAGTTCCGCGTGAGATATCCGGCCAAATCGCATTCAAACTTTACGACACGTACGGCTTTCCACTGGATCTGACGGAATTGATGGCGCGGGAGCGCGGCCTGACTGTCGATGTTGTCGGTTTTGAGAAACTCATGGACCAACAGCGCGAGCGCGCGCGCAAGGCCCAAAAAAAGGAGGAAATCAGTATCGAAGAAGGAGAGCTGAAAGCCGCGCCGACGAAATTTCTCGGGTACGACTTTCTCGAGGCGGAAGCAGTCGTTGAAACCGTTCTCCCGGGCAAAAAACCGGACGAACTAAATATCATTGTCGATCGCACGCCTTTGTACGCCGAGATGGGCGGTCAGGTCGGGGATCGGGGATTGCTGCACGTTCCGGGGCATGATTGGACCGAAGTTGGTCAGTTGCGCGTGATCGACACGCAAAAGCGCGGCGATGTTTTTGTTCATCGTGCGGTGCTAACGGAAGGTCGTGCGCCGGAACCGGGCGAAGCCGTACGCATTTCAGTAGATGCCGATCGACGCTGCGCGATTCAGGGACATCATACGGTGACACATTTGTTGCACTGGGCACTGCACGAAGTTGTCTCGCGTGATGCTTCGCAAAAAGGCAGCTACGTCGGGCCGGACAAACTAACATTCGATTTTTCCAGCGCGCCGTTGACGAAGCAGCAGGTGCGCGATGTGGAAAAGCTGGTGAACGAAAAAATCAGCGAGAATGCGCCGGTTTCGTGGACTGAAATTCCGTTTCCAGAAGCGGAACCCCGAAAAGATATAATTCAGTTTTTCGGCGAGAAATACGGCGACACCGTACGTGTGTTGCAGATCGGTGGCGCACCGCACGCGCTTGATGGTTACTCGATGGAACTTTGCGGCGGAACGCACGTCAGATCGACGGGCGAGATCGGTCCATTCCGGATCGTGAGAGAAGAGGCGATTGCGGCGGGAACGCGGCGCATCGAAGCGGTCGCTGGTGACGCAGCACGCACGTGGGCGAAAGAGGAAGCTGCACGGCAACAACAGAAGTTTGAAGCTCTGGCCCGCAAAAAACCTGACATTCCCGCATTGCCTGCTTTTGAAACCAAAGCCGACACCGCTGAAATGCTGAAACAGATCGACGCGCGCTCGGCGCATCTGGAGAAAGTAGATGCTGATGTGCGCGAATATGAAAAGAAGACGACCAAAGCTGCGGAGGCGGAACTGAGAACCCGGGCCGCTCAGATCGCGAATCAGCTGGTGGCGTCGCACGCAGGAAAAAATTTCTGCGTCGCCGAAGTGGCGAATGCCGATGCGAAGTTGCTCCAGGCTGTCGCGGACGCACTTAAGCCGAAATTCAATGGCCCAATTTTTCTCGCGGGCGCAAGAAACGGAAGCGTTGCGTTAATCGTTGCGGTTCCGGAAGGCCTCACCGCGAAATTTCAGGCGAACAAGTTGATCCAGCAGATCGCGCCGATCGTAGGTGGAAAAGGCGGTGGGCGTGCGGAGAGCGCGCAGGGCGCCGGCAATGATGTGAGCAAGGTCGCGGAGGCGCTTGCAAGAGCGCGAGAACTTTTAAGCTAAGTTGCGGTCACGGCGCGCTCGCGCTCGGAGTTCGCGCGTGTTTCACGAGCAGCTTCGCATTCTTTCCATCCAACGACATTCGATAAATCGATGGCTCGTTCTCGTTTTCCTTCTGGAGGATGCAAAGGAATTCGTCGTCGCTCAGCCAAAACGGCTCCCAAACGAAATCATTCTTGCCAGTCACACGAACTGCTTTTTCGGTGGCGAGATCGAATTTGTAGATCGCCGGTTGTGGGCCGTCCCAGTTTTTACGCTCATGCTCGGCACCGCAATCGACGTCCATCAGTAGCGCCTTGCCGTCCGGCGAAACACTGAGTCGATCACCGCCGTTCATGCTCGCATCAGTCAGAATCTTTGAGAGCTCCCATTTCTTCAGAACATTTCCGTCCAAATCGATCTGGTAAAGATTGTCCAGATCGTGACAGAAAATTGATTTGCCGTCGCGAGCCCATTCCGGCGCGCCGAACGCTTCACTTTTCAGTCCGGCATTTTTCACAAAACGAAAACCGGCCCCGTCGGCATTCACCAAGCCGAGATGCCATTCCTTTTCCGCCATGATAGAGAATGCGAGTTTTGATCCGTCCGGCGACCAAACGGGCCCGAAGCAGTTGTCGCTCGGAATCTCCTTGAAGATTGTTACTTTGCCGGTGCCAAGATCAGCGATTGCGATGTGACGTTCTGGGCCAGGGCGCGTTTTTGAATCTTCATCGGTGTTAAACGCGACGCGGGTGCCGTCCGGCGAAATTTCAGGCAACGCACCGGCGGCAATTTTCTTCGGGTGCGTGGCATCGATGTCGGCAACGAAGATGTTGTCGCGGTGTTCATACGCAATTTTGCGCTGCGCCGCATGGCCGAGCGCGGAAAGCGCAATGCAAAGAAAGATGGCGAGCGTGAGCGGTTTCATTTGTGCAGCTTACGGCGCGCTCACAGACGGGAAACGCCCATTCTTGATTAGGCTTTCAAGTTTTTTCCGTCTGCGGACATTTTATAAATTGAGTCGTCCTTTTCGCCAGGCGCGCGGCTGAGAAAGAGAACATTCTCGTTATCGATCCAAACGCTGTCCCAGCCGAAAAGTTTTTTTGGCGTTAGCCTAATCGCCTTTTGCGATTGGAGTTCGAACGCCCAGAGCGCCGGCAACGGAGCGTCCCAGTCTTTGCGGCCGGATTCTTCGCCCATGTCGATGCTCAAAAGCAGTCGCTTGCCGTCCGGAGAAACGTCAATCCGACCGTCGCCGCTCATATCGCCTCTTGGAATGATCTTCTCGATTTTCCATTGCGCGAGAACCGCGCCGTCGAGTCCGATTTGATAAACATTCGTCATATCCTCGCAGAAAACCGATTGGCCGTCGCGTGCCCAGACCGGCGAGTAGCAGGTCACTTCATTTTGAACGCCAGGCTTCACCACATGAAAATTCGTGCCGTCTGAATTAATCGCGGCGAGATCCCAGACTTCGTGTGGGCGCGTAGTGAAAAGGATCTGTTTACCGTCAGCCGTCCAGCTTGGGTAATACGAATTGTCACTCGGGATATCTTTGAAGACGTTCACCTTACCGGTTGCGACCTCTATCACCGCAATGTGCCGCACGTAAGTCGCTTCGCTCGTCTTTTCGACAGTGTTAAACGCGACGCGAGTTCCATCAGGTGAGATCGCTGGAAAAATTCCGTCGGCGATCTTTTTCTCGTTCGTTCCGTCAAGATTGGCGACGTAAACAGCGTTATTGCGTTCGAACGCAATCTGCCGATCAGCAGGAAATGCAGTGGCAGAAAGGCCGGCTAATGCGAAAGCGAAGAAAATCATTTTTCTCATGGTAATGCGACTGTAAGGAAAAAGGTCGCGGCGAGCGCCAGTACCAGGACCATGAACCAGCCCTGCCGATAAACGCGACGGATGGACAAGAAAATTTGCACGACAAACGCGATCCAGAGGAGCGCGATTGTCCAGCCCGCGATCGGCCCTGGAACCACGCGGTTGAGCCCGATTGTCGCGAGCACGATCAGCATGATCCCGGTGTATGCGAATGTGTGGATATGAAGCGCGTAGATGAGGTGGTCGATGTAAAAGATGTGCCGGCGGACATACAGAACTTTCAAGACAAACGCGAACAGCGGGATGCAGCAAAGCATCATGTAAGGCAGATTGTTGAAGAGCGTCGCGATAAACAGCCCCATCTTTGTTCCGTGCTCACCCATCTTCTCCTTGGCTCGCGCTTCGATCCAGCGCTCAAAAGGAGTTGTGGACTTGGCTTGGTCAAAAACCACAAACGGTCGGTCGCCTATTTTCCCATATTCCTGCCTCTGCTTATCATTTTCCGACGCAGGTGGAGGCCAACGGGTGGTCGGTGGAGATGGCGAGATCAGCCCCGGTGATGCTTGAGCCTGAGGTTCGCGTAATAACGCCTCCAATTCCTCCCGTGCTGCGGGCGGCAAATCTCCTTTCTTCAAATCGGCTTCGAGTTCCGCGCGATCTTTTGGACTGAGGTTGCCCGGTTCAAAACGAAGCCCTCTTGCCCCGTAATTCACGGCAAAGAAAAAGAGGATGCTTGCGAGAAGATAGAGTCGGAGCGGATGCACATAACGCACGCGATGACCTGCAAGAAACTCATTCGTCAGTTTCCATGGACGAACCACGAGGAGACCGATCGTCGCGAAAAACTTCGAGTCCCAATTTAGGAATTCGTTGAGTAAATCGGCAATGACGTGCCGGAAAGAGCGCCGATAATCGATTGCCGGTTGCCCGCATTGGGCGCACCAACGTCCCTGCAGTTGTGTTCCACAATTCTCACAATGCGTAAGGGGCGTGCGCTGAGTTTTTCGTCGGCCGAAAAATCGTCTTCGGCGCGATGGCGCTTGTTCGATTGCGGAGATCGCCGTATCGCCCAGGACAAATTTTTCCAGTTCATCGGGCATACGAGAGCCAGGTTACAAAAAGATTTTCTCTACGTCGACTGCGCATAAACTTCGGCCCACTCGACTCGCTTCTAAAAATCAACCTTCAAAGCTTTGGGTTGACCGGTCGAACTGCTTGATGAGACGATCTCGACCGGTGGGCTCGCAACTTTTCAAAACCAAGAGTCCCGAGCATCTGATGGCCGAAGCCGCCGCGCCCGAGCGGCAAATGAAGCGCACGCTCAACGCGTTCGATCTCACGTGTATCGGCATCGGCGCCATCATCGGTACGGGAATTTTCGCGCTGATCGGGACCGCAATTGCCGGTCAGACTTTTCCGACACGACTCGAGACGCCCATTCTCAATTTTATCCAAGCATGGCTTTCAGGGGCGGACGTAATCCTAGGCCGCGCCGGTGCCGGTCCGGCAGTAGCGATTTCGCTATTTGTGGCCGCGTTGGCCTGTGGATTCGCCGCGCTCTGTTATGCCGAGCTTGCCTCGATGATTCCAGTATCGGGCTCGGCCTACACATATTCCTACGCTACGCTCGGTGAGATCATCGCGTGGATCATCGGTTGGGATTTGATTCTGGAATATGCGGTCGGGAATATGGCGGTCGCGGTCGGTTGGTCGGGGTATTTCGTTAAGCTCTGCGGCAGTCTTTTCGGACTCAAATTTCCAATATGGGCCGTGAACGATTACCGTACGGCCAGCGATCTGATCGCAAAAGGTGGCGAAACGCTGAAAGATTTTTCTTCGACAACCCTGCCTACCATTGCCGGTCATCCGATCGCCCTGAACTTTCCGGCGCTCGCGATTGTCGCAGCGGTAACAGTGCTTTTGGTCTACGGAATTCGCGAGAGCGCAAAAACGAACACAATGATCGTCATTATCAAAGTCGCCGTGGTTGTCTTCTTCATTTCGTTCGGCGCTTTCATGGTGCATCCGACGAACTGGCACCCGTATGTGCCGAATGGTTTTGCTGGTGTGATGAGCGGAGCAGCCATCATCTTTTTTGCCTTCATCGGTTTCGACGCCGTTTCGACGACGGCTGAGGAAACAAAAAATCCACGGCGCGATATGCCGATTGGGATTATTGCCAGTTTGATCATTTGTACGTTGCTTTACGTGCTCATGGGCACGGTTCTGGCCGGCATTAAAAAATATACGGTTTACCTGGGCGATCCGGCCGCCGCCGCCACTGCTTTCGCGAGCAAACCATGGGCGGAAGCGTTGATCAGCGCTGGAGCGCTTGCTGGAATGACTTCGGTGTTACTCGTTTTCCAACTCGGGCAGCCGCGCATTTTTATGGCGATGGCGCGTGACGGCTTGCTCCCGCAGTACTTTGCTCGAATTCATCCACGCTTCCGCACGCCATACGTGACAACAATTTGGACCGGAGTGGTCGTTGGCGGAGTGGCGATGCTGGTCGACATCGGCTCACTTTCAGATTTGACGAACATTGGAACATTGTTCGCATTCATTCTCGTCTGCGTCGGCGTGGCCGTTTTGCGGCAGACCGACGCAGGGCGTTCGCGGCCGTTTCGTGTCCCGCTCGCGCCGCTGTTTCCGATCGTCGGCGTGCTCCTGTGTTTTGTGCTCATGCTCAGCCTGCCGGTGCTCACCTGGATCCGTTTCTTTGTCTGGCTCGGAATTGGTCTGCTGATTTATTTTCTCTACAGCGTTCGACACAGCAAACTGCGCCGCGGCATCGACACCGGTATAACGGAAGATATTCCACCGCCGCTAATCAAGACGTAGATCGCGGATCGTTGTAACCAGGGCGCTCTGTCGCCGTGAATCGATTGGACGGAGACGCCTCGACAGAGCGAGGCGGCTACAGCGATCAACGTTCCGTAGCCACGGCTCCGTGGTCCGTTCCTTCGCAACGCTCCACAGGAGCGTGGCTACAGTTCTGCAATTTTTCGGTGCGAAGGGCAACTCACGCCGCTTGCTTCGCGTGAGAGACTCTATCATCGACTTCGAGCCAATCGAATGTTGTCGTTTTAGACGGATCGAGTCCGAGTTTGTTGCATTCTTCGACAAAGAAATCCCATTTCTCCAGATTGTCGTAGAGACTGCTGGCCTCCATCTTTTCGCTCCAGCGCATGATTTGCGCCGGCGTTTTCTTCTCGCCGCTTTGATTGAGCCATTCGACCATCTCCTGGTCGCTTGCGCCCTGCTCGATTTGAGCTTTGAAATCGTCGCCCTCCACAACTTTGAAACCGAAGAGCATGTTATCGAGCGGACAATCGAAATGATATTCGCCGATGTTCCCCGCCACGAGCGCGCGGCATTTGTCGATGGTGCGCCCAAGAATGGCGTAGCCGCCGACTCGAATGCGCGGACTGCGCGGCGCTTCTTTCCTTAAATCTTTTCCCGTCACTTTCTTTTTCATACCTCAGGTGTTTCGAATCAGCCCGGTGATCCGGCCGCAATATGCGGACAAAACATGACAACTCGCGTAATGCGTCGCACAATTAGACATGGTCAAAGTTGACGTTACTTACACTGGCGATTTGCATTGCGATGCGACACACGGGCCGTCGCACTCGAAAATTTCCACCGATGCGCCGACTGATAACAAAGGCAAAGGCGCAGCGTTTTCACCCACCGACCTCGTTGCCACGGCTCTCGCCACATGCATGACAACAACCCTGGGAATCAAGGCGGAGGAACTCGGAGTCGATTTGCGCGGGATGACCGTCTCGGTGCAGAAGGAAATGTCGAAGGCCGCGCCGCGCCGGATCATCGCGCTGCCATCAGAGGTTCACATTCCTCTCCCGCCCGATTCGCCGCACCGCGAAGTGCTGGAGCAAACCGCGCTCAATTGTCCGGTGCATAAAAGTCTGCCACCGGAAATCCGTCGCCCTACGAAATTTTTCTGGGAAGGGTGATGCTGTAGCCGCTTGGCTGTGCGAAGCGCGGAAGGTGGAACGCGTTGTCCTCAACGCGTTGGCAAATCAATGCGACTTTACCGGCAAATTTCCTGAGTTTGGGCATCGTCGCCCAGCATCAGTTTGGCCTTCGGCGACTATTTGCCATTGCCTTCGGAGAAGCCGATCCACCGTCGCGGCAAACGCGAGACGCGGCGCGCTACCGCGGATACAGCCACTGCATGTAATCGCGCACGCCTTCTTCCAAAGGGAATTGCGGCTCGTAACCCAGCGCGTTGCGCGCATTCGTCAGATCGGCCTGCGTGAAGTTTTGGTAATGCGCGTGTGGATTATCGATGTAATCCGGCTGAAAATTTGTGCCCAAGCATTTATTGAGAACATCGACCAGTTCGTTGAACGAGCGCGCCTGGCCCGAGCCGAGGTTATAAATCCCGCTCGTTTGCGTATCGAGCGCGCGGATGCTCCCCCCGACCGCGTCGTTCACGTAAACAAAGTCGCGCTTCTGCTCGCCATGCTTGAAAATGCGCGGCCGCTGGCCGGCCTTCATCTGTTGCGCCAGATGATACACCATGCTCGCAGGCACGCCTTTGTGCGCTTCGCGCGGCCCGTAAACGTTGAAGTAACGCAAGCCGATGATGATCCAATCAGGTGAGTCGCTAGCAGCGCGCCTTGCGAGGTTATCCATGATCACTTTGGAAAAGGCGTAAACATTTGCGGGCGCCGCGCCGTTTGATTCCACACTGGCCTCTGTTGCGGGACCGTAAGTTGCGGCGGAGGAAGCGTAGATGATCCGGGTCTTAGTCGGGCGTGCAAAATTCAATAGACGACGAAAGCTTTCGACGTTGTCGTGAACCTGAACGAATTGATTGTGCAACGTCGTGTCGGTGATCGATGCGAGATGAAAAATGGCGTCGAATTTTTCGTCACCGAACTGGTTGTGCCAGTTGAGCGTCGCCAGATTTTGCGCCACGAAATCGCCGCGGTAACCCGCGAGATTCTTGAAATTACCAGAACGAAAATCATCTATTACGGTGAGACGCGCGTCCGGGAATTTTTCCTGCAGCGCAAGCGTGAGATTGGACCCGATGAAACCGGCGCCGCCAGTAACGACGAAGTTGGGACTGGATGAAACCATATCAGATAAAGCTCACAGCAAGGGTTGGCAGCTGATTAAATAATCTTGACGCTCGAAGCGCAAGCCGCTAGTCCTCGATCCAGTTCTTTGCGAGCTTGGAAAAGTGGATCGGCGCAAGAAATCCCGTGAGAATCGGGAGCAGTTGCGCTGCTGTAACTGGATACGACTTCCCATTGGGCCAATCCCTGAAAACTTTCGGGGGTGAAGGCGGGAAGAAGGCGAAGGCTGTTGAGAGACGAAGACTCTCAGCTGCTTCGAAAGCCAGGAGCCAGAATATTTGTCCGGTCCACCTCATTCGTGTGTAGGGGCGGCTGTGTCAGCCGCCCGGCGTTTGACACAAACGCCGCTATAAAAGCCACGCCCGAAAAAACTTCTTCGCAAAAAGAAGAATGAGAGCTGGGCGATGCGCCCAGCTACTTCCGTCGATCGGTCAGTTGCTGCGAATTGTTTTGATTGGAAAGCGAGGCGCAGTTCGACAGCGGGCCGAGATCTTTTGAAGTAGCTGGGCATACAAGTCCGACTCTCTGAGTTGGAGGAAACTTGTTATGCAAAATCGTCCAGTTTGGTTCGTTCCGGGGAGCGCACGCGTCCCGCGTGTTGGTTTCGGCGTCGCGCCGAAACGATCTTTTCTTAAAGCGAGAATCTCGGGAGGTGGCGTCGCGCAAAAAAAGTCCGCGATGGCGAGACACCATCGCCAGCACGCGAGACGCGTGCGCGATTCAATCCGATACGCTGCCCTGCTCCTCTTCGCGCCGAGCATTTGCTTCGGGCAGCAAACCTCGCCGACTCCTTCACCCGGCGAAGCAGAAACTGAGCAAGTGGTGGTCTCGGCAACGCGTTTTGATATTCCGCTGGACCAATCGCCCGCGAGTGTGAGCGTGATCACGTCGGAAGATATCGAGGCGAGACAGATTCAACGCGTGAGCGACGCGCTCCGCGAACCGCCCGGATTATCGGTTGTGCAAACCGGGACGGCTGGCCAATTGACTTCCGTCTTCATCCGTGGATTGCGCAGCGAGCACACACAGGTTTTGCTCGATGGAATTCCGATCAATCAAGGTTTGCAGGGCGCATTTAATTTCGCCGATCTAACGACAGACGACATCGACCGAATCGAGGTGGTGCGCGGACCGCAGAGCACTTTGTACGGGCCGCGCGCGCTGGCCGGCGTGATCCAAATTTTTACGAAACAAGGCACGGGGACACCGGGTGTTATGATCGCGGCCGAGGGCGGCTCGTACGATACGTTTCGTGAATGGAGCCAGAGCGAGGGCAAAATCGACGGCTTCGATTATTCAGTGGGTGCGAGTCGCCTCGACACTGACAACGCGCGCCCGAACAATAACTACCGCAACACGGCTGCGATTACAGACGTTGGCTGGTCGCCGAACGATCAGCTACGGATCGGCAGTTTGTTTACCTACTCAGTTAGTGACACGGGAAATCCAAACACGATTTTCGATCCGCGTCCCATTGATCACTTTCTCACGGAACGCTGGCTGATTGGTCCTCACATCGATTGGAAAGCAAGCGATTGGTGGGAGCATAAGTTCATTTTCAGTTACGATCACGAGCGGCAAATAAACGATCCCAACGAGGATGGATTTGTCGGCCCGACGCGAGCTCTATTCGAGCGTTCGCAAATTGATTACCAAAACGATTTGCGACCCACCTCTTGGCTGACACTGACATCAGGATTTTTCTATAGTCGCCTCAACGCGGGACAAGAACGCCCGTTCGTGCTTCAAATTTTTGGACCGCAACCAACCTTTGTGAGCGATCACACCGAGGAGGTTGCGGGATTTTTGCAGGCGACGCTCACGCCAGTCAAAAACTTGATCTTCGTCGCTGGCGGGCGCTTCGATCACTTCAATCAGTTCGGTGGAGTCTGGACTTATCGCTTTGCCAGCAGCTATAAAGTCGACAAGACAAACACGACGCTGCATTCGAGCGTGGCGACAGGATTCAGTCCACCAAGCAGTCAGGACAAAATTTTTGGCAACAACTTCGGACTCAAACCAGAACGAGACCTGGGCTGGGACATCGGCGTTGAGCAGCGGCTCTGGGAAAATCGTGTCACGGTCGGCCTGACTTATTTTCACAACGACCTCTCGAACGTAATCGGATTTAACGGGCTTTTCCAGACACTCAACCTCGGCGCGGCCGAAACGCAGGGGCTAGAAGCCGAATTACGCGCGCAACCGGTCGCTAATGTTGTGTTTACCGCAAGCTATACGTATTTGGACGCGGAGAAGACTTCCTCGAAAGACATTTCGCAACTCCAAGGCGCGCGTCTGCCGCGCCGTCCGCGCAACGAAGTTTATGTTTCCGCTTCATATCTTTGGTGGAAACGCTTTCGTGTAACGATCGAAGCAAAGTTCGTGAATGCGCGCGAGGAACTTAATTTCCGCGGCCCAAATTTCGACATCGAAGATTACTCGTTCGTAAACATCGCAACCGAGTACGAAATCACCCCGCACGTGTCGATCTTCGGTCGGCTCGACAATTTAACGAACGAACAGTACTCGGAAGTTTTCGGCTTTCCCGCGCTTGGACGCGCGGCGTACGGCGGCGTGAAAGTTCGCTTTTAGTCACGCTTGTCATTCCGAGCGAAGTCGAGGAATCTCTCAAAATCGAAGTAAGATATGTCTCGACTCCGCCTCGACATGACAAAACAATGAGTCCGCTGCTTTATCTCGTGATCGGGTTGATCGGCGGCGGATTGATCGTTGGGGTGATCGTTCTCGTGGCACGGCGTGGAACCGGCGGTGGTGTGGACGCGGAACTCGTGAAGCGATTGGAAATGATCGATCGCGGATTGCGCGACGAATTCTCCCGCAACCGTGAGGAAGCAGGTGCAGCGGCGAAGAATCAGCGCGAAGAATTGACCAAGTCACTCGAAAACGTGCGGTCGATTGTCGATCTTCGCCTTAACCAATTGCAAGAGGACAATGCGAAGCAAATCGACAAGATGCGCGCAACAGTCGATGAAAAATTGCAAGGCACCCTGGAGAAGCGCCTTGGGGAATCGTTTAAGCTGGTGAGCGATCGACTTGAGCAGGTGCACCAAGGGCTGGGCGCGATGCAGCAACTGGCGAGTGACGTCGGCGGGTTGCAACGCGTGCTTACAAACGTGAAAACCCGCGGCGGCTGGAGTGAATGGCAGCTTGGCGTTCTTTTGGAAGAAATGCTGACGCCGGACCAGTTCTCCAAAAACATGAAGACGCGCGATGACAGCGATGAGCGTGTCGAGTTTGCGATCAAATTGCCCGGTGACGAAAACGGCGCGCCCGTGTGGTTGCCGATTGACGCGAAATTTCCAATGGAACACTACGAGCGGCTGGCCGCGGCACAGGAAAAAGGCGACCCCACTGCAGTCGACGCCGCGACGAAGACTTTGGAGACGCAGTTGAAGCGGTGCGCGAAAGATATTTGCGAGAAATACATCAACCCGCCAAAGACAACCGATTTTGCGCTGATGTTTCTGCCAAGCGAAGGACTTTACGCGGAAGCGATTCGTCGCGTCGGCTTGGTGCAGAACGTGCAGCGCGATTGCCGCGTCACCTTTGTTGGGCCGACCACGCTCGCCGCGTTGCTGAATAGCTTGCAGATGGGTTTTCGCACGCTCGCGATCCAGAAACGATCAAGCGAAGTTTGGAACTTACTGGCAACGGTGAAGACCGAATTCGGGAAATTTGGTGAAGCATTATCGGCGGTGAAGGAAAAGATCGATCAGGCCTCGCGGAAGATGGAAGATGTCGATGTTCGCTCGCGCGCGATCACAAAAAAGCTGCGCGATGTGGAGGAATTGCCATCAAATCCGCAGCCGTTGCTGAGAGACCTGTTGCCGAACGAAGACGACGAAGATCTTCGTGAGTGAGCCTCGTCAAAGCGGCCATGAAGACTGCGTTGGTCACTGGAGCAAATAAGGGAATCGGTCACGAAGTGGCGCGTCAGCTCGCAGTGAAAGGATTTTACGTGTTCGTAGGTGCGCGGAACCGCGATGCAGGCCGTAAAGCAGCAAATGAGATCGCGAAGGAGGGCGGAAAGGCGAGCTTTCTGGAGATCGACGTTTCTGACAGCGCTAGTGCGACTGCTGCCGCGCGTGAGTTCTCGAAAAGCGCAGATCATCTGGATGTGCTCGTGAACAACGCCGGAATCATTGTTGATGGGGATGATGCGATTCTCGAAATTAGCGACGAGCAATTACGAAACACGCTCGAGACGAATACGCTCGGCGCGGTGCGCCTGACGCGCGCGTTCGCGCCGTTGCTCGCCAAAAGCAAAGCGCCGCGCGTGATCAATGTCTCCAGCGGCGGCGGACAGTTGACTGGCGGCGCGGACGGCTGGGCGCCGGCTTACTGCATTTCGAAGACGGCGCTCAACGGCGTCACGTCCCAGCTTGCAACCGCTCTTCCGAAATTTGCGGTGAATTCAGTTTGCCCGGGCTGGGTGCGCACGGACATGGGCGGGCGCAATGCGACGCGCTCGGTGGAAGAAGGCGCCGATACGATTGTGTGGCTCGCCAGCGAGGCGCCGCAAAAGCTGACGGGGAAATTCTTGCATGATCGCAAAGAGATTCCGTGGTGATTGCGTTTCTGTAGCCGCTTCGCTGTGCGAAGCCGCGAGCCGAGCGAGCAAACAAGATAATGCTACGTCGCCCATAGGGCGACGGTTACAGCGGCGGGGCGCGAATGATCACGATCGAGAGCAGGAGCAAGAGTAAGAAGGGGAAGAATTTTTACAGCACTTCGTCCCATTTGGTCTGGTCTTTGAGCATGATCTCGCGAAGGAGACGAATGGGTGGCATGCCGTGATTGAGCAGCTCGTTGTGGAACTTTTGTATTGAGAAGTCGTCGCCTTCTTGCGTCTTGTAATCGTCGCGCAATTTCAGGATCTGCAATTTGCCAAGCGTGTAGTTAAGGTAACCGGGATCGAAAGTACCGCGCATCGCTTCCTGGCGCGCAGGTTTTTCCTCGTAATAACAATTGTCTTGGCAAAATTTGGTGGCCTCGTCGAGCGACATGTTTTGCGTGTGCATTTTGATCGACACGCATAATCGGCATAAACGAAGCAGCGCTTCATCGGCTTGTGCCATGCGATATTTGGCCGCGCGTTTCACGTCCTCTTCGCTGGGAGGCGAACTGGTGGGGCTGCCGAAACCTTCGTCGAGAATCATTTTCTCGCAGTAATGCGCCCAGCCTTCGATGAACGCGTAGCTGCCGAAGATTTTCTCGACCTTGCTGGCCGGCGAAGCGTTCAAGTGCAGGAATTGCACGTAATGGCCGGGATACGCTTCATGAATCGAAACGACGTCGGAGGTGTAATAATTGAAGGCGGTGAGCCATTCCTGTTTTTGTTTCTCCGGCCAATCGTGCTCCGTGGGCGTGACGTAATAATATGCCTCGGTCGCGCGCTTCTCGAATGGACCCGGCGTATCCATCGACGCAAAGGACGTGGCACGCAGATATTGCGGCGTCTCTTTGACCTTTGCGCGAACGTCCGAGGGGATGTTGACCAAGTGATGGCTCAAAACGTATTTGCGGATTTTGTCCAGGTCTTTGGCAACATCCGGGATGAGCTTGTCCGGCGTCGGATGTTCGCTCTGGATTTGCTTGAAGACTTCAATCGGCGACTTGTTCGGATCGATCTTTTTCGCAGCCTCGGCGAACGCGTCCTGTTCGGCTTTTAATTGCGCCAAACCGATCTCAAGAATTTTTTGTGGGGGAAGATCGACCAGTTCGGTTTGAGTCAGGAAGCGTCCGAATTTTTCTTCGCCCAGCGCGAAATCGAGTGAGGCTTTCGGAAGTTTCTCCCGCTCCAACCACGCTGCGTAATCGTTCAGGGCATTGGCCGCCTTTCGATTGGCTTCCTGAAACGCAGCTCGGAGCTGTTCGTCCTTAACGCTGCCTACGGCGGCTACGAGATCTTTTTTCAGAAAATCGGCAGAGCCTCTGGCGATCTGAATCGCAAGCTCTACGAATGGTTTGGGAAGCTTTTCATTAAGGTTTGTCCTCGCCGCGATGAGGATGTTTGGAGTTTGAGATTCAATTGCGACCAGGCTGCGCACACGATCCTCAAGCGGCGCAAAATTTCTTTTGATATAAACGTTCACATCGGCTGCGCGCGCATAGACCATGGGATTTCGCTCGAATATCGACATCTCCTGCATTTCAAAGAGGTCCCTCTTTACCGCTGCCTGAAGAATTCGTAGATCGATGGATTGCCGGGCACTCAGTTTGGTTGGATCGAACTTGGCCAGGCGATCATCGAAGCGTCGCAGCCGGGAAAGTTCCGCGTCGAGCGCGAGGCGGCTGTAGTCCGTGATTTTGCCGTCGTATTCGTGGAGGCCGAGAGCAGTTCCCTGAAGCGGATGAGCCGCGAGATAGGTTTTGATGTATTCCTCGGCTACCGATTCGTACTCCGCATCCTCTGCCTGGTCAGCAAAGACTGCGGCTGGGATATACAGCGCCAGCAGGATGAAGCCAAAGGAGACGCGTTTTGCGGCAAGCTGCCGCAAACTGCAGACTAGCAGCCGGCGGTCCCCGGATGGATGGAGAAAACGGTTACTCATTTTGCGACTCTCAACTAAGACAGCACTTCGCGTTGGCCGTTGCCAAAAATTCTTCATGAGCGATGATTGGGCTTATTCTTGAATTTTGGGTTGAAGGTTGAAATATGAGGCGCCTGGTGATCATCCCTCTGCTGGCTTGTCTCGTGCTCGCCGCTTTACCGGGCGTATTTGCGCAAGAAGCGCAGCCAGGAAAGAGCGAAGAGGATAACGGCTACGCGCAGATCTCCATTTTCGCAAAGGCACTCGAATTGATTCGGCAGGATTACGTGGATGACAACAAGACGAGCTATCACAATCTCATCACCGCGGCAATGAAGGGCATGCTTTCTTCGCTGGACCCGCATAGCCAGTTTATGGACCCCAGTGACTTTCGAGACATGCAGGATGATACGCGCAGCCGCTTCAATGGTCTCGGGATCGAGGTTTCTATGAAAAACGGCCTGCCTACGGTCATCACAGCGATGGAGGACACGCCTGCCGCCAAGGCAGGCATTCTGTCAGGCGACCAGATCTTGCGAATCAACGGCATTTCCACAGAAAGAATGGACCTCCAGGATGCGATCAATATTTTGCGTGGGCCTGCGGGAGCAAAAGTGACTCTTACGCTGCTGCGACCTGCAACGAAGGAGATCAAGGAATACGCGTTGCAACGGGCAGAGATCAAAATCCAAAGTGTGAAGGGCGCAAGGTTGCTCGACGGAGAGCTGACGGGGCCATTCAAGATCGGTTATATCCGGCTGATTCAGTTCAACGAACCCACAGCCGAGGAACTATTAAAGGCGCTCGACGACTTGCAAAAGCAAGGCATGCAAGCGCTCATTCTCGATCTTCGGAATAATCCGGGCGGTCTGTTGAATAGCGCGGTGGACGTATGCGCTCAATTTTTGCCGCCTAACACAAAAGTCGTCTCGACGCAGGGACGGGTCGCCTCTCAGCAGCATGATTACTCGACGTCTGGCGCGAAAAAAGAGCGTCCGAACTTTCCTATGGTGTTGCTGATCAACGAAGGTAGCGCAAGCGGCGCTGAGATTGTCGCCGGAGCGCTCAAGGATCTGCACCGAGCCGTGCTTGTCGGCGAAACCACTTTTGGGAAAGGTTCGGTACAGAACGTGATGCAGTTGCCGGACGGCTCTGCGGTGCGCTTGACGACTGCAAAATACTATACGCCAAGCAAACAGGTTATTCAGGGCAATGGCGTGACTCCGAATATCCGGGTTGCCATGACTGCCGAACAGGAGCGCTCTCTCTTTGCATTGCGCAATGCGGGAAATATCAAGCCCGAGGACGAGAAAAACATTATTAAGACGAAAGATGCCCAGATGTTGCGGGCAATCGACGCGCTGAAGGGCGTCATGATTTATGCGCAACAGAGCGCGCCGAAAGCAGAAGCCGTAAAAAAATAGGCGCGCCACCTTCGTTTGTTTGTCATTCCGAGCGCCTTTGATTTCGTTTCGGTGGTTGACACAATCGCTGCTACACCGATGAAAACGATCCTGGCTCTCGAAACGTCGTGCGATGAGACCGCCGTGGCGATCTTGCGCGGGAGCTACGATCACTCCGGTCCGGACTTGCTCGCGAGCGAAGTGGCATCGCAAATCGCCGCGCACGAGAAATACGGTGGGATCGTGCCGGAGATCGCATCGCGCAATCATCTGATCTACACGCCGCGGTTGCTCGATCGCGCTGCGAGCGCGGCTAAGATCGATTTGGCAGACGTCGATGCGTTTGCGGCGACGAGCGGACCTGGACTGGCGAGTTCACTCATGATAGGCGCGTCGATCGCCAAGGGATTGGCGATCGGCTTCGGTAAACCTTATCTCGCGATCAACCATCTTGAAGGCCATTTGCTGTCCCCCTTTTTCGGTGGCGCAGATCGCGACGATGAAATCAGGGCGAACGTTTCGCTTATTGTGAGCGGCGGACACACCATGCTGGTTCGAGTGCATGCGCTTTGTGATTACCAGGTGGTCGGCCGCACTGTGGATGATGCCGCTGGCGAGGCGTTCGATAAAGTCGCCAAGATGCTTGGGCTCGGTTATCCGGGCGGTCCGGAAATTGAAAAGCTCGCCCGCGAGGGTGATCCAAACCGTTTTGATCTGCCGCGCAGCATGCTCGGCTCGGAGAATTTCAGTTTCAGCGGGTTAAAAACCGCGGTGCGATATTTGCTGCCGAAAATTGGAGTCATCCCGAACGCAAGTCAGGAATCTCGGACTCGGAGCCTGGATCCCCGCGGGTCAAGGCGTGATCAATCACCCGATGAGAAGTCCTTCGCACCTGCTCAGGATGACAAACTGTTAAGTGATCTCTGCGCCTCCTTCCAAGAAGCCATTATTGACGTCCTAGTGACAAAGACGATTACAGCAGCGCAGAAGTACGACGTCGATTTCGTGACAGTCAGCGGCGGGGTCAGTTGCAACCAGGAATTGCGTCGGCAGTTGCAGGAGGCTTGCATTCGCAACGGATTTCAATTCAAAAACGCTAAGCCGTCGTTGTGCACCGATAATGCGGCCATGATCGCATTTGCTGCGATATTGCGATTGCGGGCGGGATTTGAATCACAAGTGACCGAAGAGATCGACCCGAATCTCGCGCTGGTGTAGAAAATTGTACGGCGTTTGATTCGCTCGCGCCAGCTAGCTCACCCTCTCGGGCTTCCCGTCGATGTCGCTCGGCGCCCACCGGCTCCATTCTATGAAACGCCTGCTTTGGTGGCGTCTGGCACAGACGTCGTACGATCTCAGTACTCGCGCTCGAGCAGATAATTCGCCAGCGCATGTAACGGTTCGGCATCGCTGCTGCTGAACACCGACAGGGCATTATGCGCTTGTCTGGTGAGCCGTTTGGCTTCGGCGCGGGATCTCTCCAAGCCGATCACTGCGGGGTAAGTCGCCTTTTTTGCCGCCACATCTTTGCCGGCGCTCTTGCCCAATATCTCTGAGGTCTGCGTTACATCGAGAATGTCGTCGATGATTTGGAAAGCGAGACCCAGTCGTTGCCCGAAGCGTGCGATCGCAGAAAGTTTTCTGGCGTCTGCGTTGGCGCTCATCGCACCGAGCCGCACCGAGCTTTTCAAGATGGCTGCGGTTTTGTTCTCATGAATAAATTGCAACTGGCCGCGTTTTACGTTCTTGCCTTCAGCTTCGAGATCGGCCACTTGACCAGCGATCAGTTTTTGGCTTCCCGCCGCAACTGCAATCTCGCGCAACAAAGTCGACATGTGATAGCGCGGCGCCGGTTTCGCTCTGGACACAATTTCGAACGCGATGGTTAGCAGAGCATCTCCAGCCAGTACGGCAGTACCGTCGCCGAACACTTTGTGGCAGGTGAGGCGACCGCGCCGGAAATCGTCGTTATCCATGCTGGGAAGGTCATCATGCACAAGCGAGTAGGTGTGGATGCATTCCAATGCACAGGCGAGAGGAAGCGCGTCATCGATGTTGCCACGACAAGCTTCAGCCGCGGCGAGGCAAAGAATCGGTCGCAATCGTTTTCCACCCGCAAAAAGACTGTAACGCATGGCTCTATGCAGCGTTGCAGGTTTGGTATTCGCCTTCGGCAGATAACGGTCCAGCGCGCGGTCGATCAGCTTTTGGCGGGTCCGGAGATATGCTTTCAGTTCCATTGCGGTACTGGATCTCGATTGTAGCGGCGCTGCGTGAACCTCGCAGTATTTTTTGATCTAAAAGTTCTCAACCCTTCTTCAAGGTGCGCATTGATCGGCCGAATAGCCTGCCGTGTAACACAGTTCAGATATTCTCCGCCGCTTCACTCGTGGCGACGGGTTTTACCCGCATGGCCAAGAATGCGCCAACGAGTAGAACAGCCGCGCTCCAAAGTTGAGCGTAAGTGAGCCGTTCGTGGAAGATCCAAGCGGAGAGCGCCATTGCAGTGGCGGGACAAAGAAGCTGGAGGGCCTGCGCGAGCGCGACTCCGATCTCGTGGATTGCTACGTAATACAAAACATGGGCGAGCGTGATACAGGTCACAGCGGAAATGATAAGAACCAAGTTTGCCTGTGCGCCGGCGTGGATCGGCGCGTCGATCCTGCCGAACGTCATTGTGAGAGGAAAAAGTAACGCCGAGGTGATGAAGCTGATCAATCCAAAGCTGCGGATTGACCCGAGCTCAGCCGACGGGCGTTTAATCAGAACACCGTAAAGCGCCCAGCAAAACGTTGCGGTAAAAGCGATGAACAATCCAGGCAACGCGATATGTCGTTCGTTCGATTGCGCGTTGGCCTGAAACCAGATCACGCCGAATGCTCCGACCAGCCCCAGCAACGTGCCAAGTTGAAATTTCCATTGTCGAATGACGAAGCGTTCCTCTGGGAAAAATGCCAGCGCCAACAACGCAGTGAAAATGACGGAAGCCCGAGTGAAAATCGCATACACACCAGGCCCCATATAGAAAAGAGCCATCACTTGAGTGACTTGATGGATGACATTCGGCAGGCATGGCAGAAAGCAAAGCCTAATCGCACGCATGTCGATCCTCGGCCCGCCACCGCGCATCCGATAAAGCACCAGAGGCGCGATCGCGATGCAGGCCACTGAATATCGATAGAAATTTTGCGCCCATGGATCGTAAAAGCGATTCAAATAGTACATGAAAAGCGACGGCAGCGACCAGATGACGACTGTAGCGAAGACTGCGGCGTAACCTTTCGAGAGATCGGCACCTCGGCGCACATCCGCAGATTCTCTGCGGGAATTTAGTTGTTTCATCAGTTTGCTGTTTCGGCGTATTTAATTTGCTCGCCTACGAACGATAAATCGCTCAAAAAGTAGGCCGGAAGGAGAAATGAATATGTTGAACAAGCAAACACTCACCATTGCGACAGCGTTATTTCTATGGGTTGCGGCTGTTCATATCGCGCTCGCGAAGAAGCCAGCGCCGGGCGGCGCGAACCACATACAGCGCGGGATCGAACTCGCCCAACAAAAGCATTTCGATGCCGCGGTTGCCGAATTTACCAAGGCGATTGAAGCAAACCCAAAAGATCCTCGTGGCTATGCAAACCGCGGGACCGCGTATCGCCAGGCGGCACGGACTGCTGTGGCGGCAGGCGATCAGGAAGGGGCCTCAACCAGATATCAGTCTGCGTTGGCGGATTTTTCAAAATCCATTGACCTCGCGCCGAAAGATGCGTCCGCTTATCTGGAACGGGGAGAGACCGAGATCGAACTCAAACAATACGACGCGGCCCTGGCTGACCTGAACAAAGCGCTCGAACTGAAGCCAGACGACATCAACGCGAACAAGTTCAGGGGCTTCGCCGAGCTCGGACTCAGCCAGTGGGATAAGGCGGTCGCTGATTTTACGGCCGTCATCCAAAAAAAACCGGACGATCTGCAGAGTTATGATCGGCGCGCGTTAGCATATCGAGGTTTGAAAAACTACGACGCAGCCATCGCCGATTACACATTTCTGCTCAGCAAAAATCCAAACGATGTGGAGGCGTTGACGAAGCGAGGCTACACCTACAGTCTGGCGCTGCAGTACGAAAACGCCATTCCCGATTACGAGGCCGCGCTAAAGATAAACCCGCAAGACAATGATACCTTCCAGCGCTTGCAATATGCACAGTCGATGCTAGCGAAAAAGAATGCATCTCCTCCACCGGCTGCTTCGCCCACCCCCAGTCCGACACCGGAAAAGCCCGGTCTGATTACTCCTCTTAACATCGGAATCGCGGTGGCGGTGTTGCTCATCATCGCGGTCATCGTTCGCTTACTCACACGAGGAAAACCCGAAGAGACAAGCAGCATTATCCGGTAGTCGAAGCGCGGCTGTAGCGTCCGCTGTCCTCAGCGGACTGGTTTCGCGTGGCCCTTTCATCTAATGGGCCGAGCACAGCGCACTCCACACGCCGTTGCTTTCCAAAATTTCTTTGACACGACGATGGGTGCGGTTAGCTTGCGGGCGCTTTTTGCTGGAACGAGGCGGTCCCATGGTCGTTCAAATTGCAAATTTGACGCGGCTTTGGGACTTTTGAATCTCTGGCAGAGGGCGAAACCGGTTTGCCGCTCGGCTCGCCGCGGAGGCCCTGGGCTGGCGAAAAGCAGGCCCATGTAGCTCAGTTGGTAGAGCACGTCCTTGGTAAGGACGAGGTCACCGGTTCAATCCCGGTCATGGGCTCAGGAAGAACTCGCGACCGGCAGTGGAGAAAATTAGAAGAAAAGACGAAGTTTAGTTAAACAGGAGAATTGAAATGGCTAAGGAAGCTTTTAAACGCGACAAGCCGCACGTGAACGTCGGCACGATCGGGCACGTAGACCACGGCAAAACCACCCTGACGGCGGCCATCACGATGGTGTTGAACAAAAAGGGGATGGCCGAAGTGCGGGCATATGAATCAATTGATAACGCGCCGGAGGAAAAAGAGCGCGGAATCACCATCAACACGGCGCACGTGGAGTATTCGAGCGACAAACGCCACTACGCCCACGTCGATTGCCCTGGGCACGCGGACTACGTCAAGAACATGATTACTGGCGCGGCACAAATGGACGGCGCCATCCTGGTTGTCTCTGCTGCGGACGGACCTATGCCGCAGACGCGTGAACACATTCTATTGGCCCGACAAGTAGGGGTGCCCTCCATTGTCGTTTTCCTCAACAAAGTCGACATGGTTGATGACCCCGAGCTTCTCGACCTCGTGGAGATGGAAGTGCGCGATCTATTGACCCAGTATGAATTTCCTGGCGACAAGATCCCGATTGTCAAAGGCAGCGCGCTGAAGGCGCTCAATGGCGATGCAGACGCGGAAAAGCAGGTGCTCGCGCTCGTGGAGGCGATCGACGATTACATCCCCGTGCCCGAGCGACCGATTGATCAGCCATTTCTCATGCCGATCGAAGACGTGTTCAACATTGAAGGCCGCGGCACCGTGGCCACGGGTCGTGTCGAGCGCGGCGTTCTCAAGAAAATGGGGGAAGTCGAACTGGTCGGTATTCGCCCGACGGCCAAGACCGTTGCGACCGATATCGAGATGTTCCGCAAACTTCTCGATGAAGCACGCGCAGGCGATAACGTCGGCGTGTTGTTGCGGGGCTTGAAGAAGGAGGAGGTAGAGCGTGGCCAGGTCATCGCGAAGCCGGGCTCCATTACGCCGCACAAGAAGTTTAAGGCGGAAGTTTATGTACTGAGCAAAGAGGAAGGTGGACGTCACACTCCGTTCTTCACCAATTACCGTCCACAGTTTTATTTCCGCACGACGGACGTTACCGGCACGGTTAAACTGCCTGAAGGCGTGGAAATGGTCATGCCGGGAGATAACATCTCAATCGAAGTGGAGTTGATCACGCCCATCGCGATGGAAAAGACGATCCGGTTCGCCATTCGCGAAGGCGGCAAGACCGTAGGTGCGGGTCGCGTGAGCGAGATTCTGGATTAAATTGTTGTCATGTCGAGCGAAGTCGAGACATCTCTGATTTGGTGACTCTGAGACGCGTTTCGCTCAGAATGACAATTAAAAATACGCCAGTAGCTCAATTGGTAGAGTGGCGGTCTCCAAAACCGTTGGTTGGGGGTTCGAGTCCCTCCTGGCGTGCGGCCATCGCCGCGGTACAACGTTGAATCGTTAAAGCGTTAAATCAAAAAAACGAAACCGCATCGTATTTGTGCGGTTCAACGCTGCAACGAATCACGATTACATTTTAAATGATCACCAAAGTAAAGAATTTCCTCAGCGAAGTGAAGGTCGAGCTGCAGAAATGTTCGTGGCCGTGGGACCCGAAAGAGAAAGGATTTCGCCGTTACAAGGAGCTCATGGACTCTACGCTCGTGGTCGTTATCGCGATGCTATTGCTGGGCGGGTACGTCGCGCTCTTCGATTTCGTTCTGGTGAACGTCGTGCACTTTTTCACTCGAATACACTGATTTATGGCACAGACACTCGCAGGCAAAGATCAATGGTACGTTGTGCACGTGCTTTCCGGGCAGGAAAACAAGGTGCGCGAGAACATCTTGAAACGCGTCAAGACAGAGGAAATGGGCGATTTGATTTACGAAGTGCTGGTCCCGACCGAGCGCGTCTCGGAAATCAAGAAGGGAAAAAAGAGCGAGACGACGCGGAAATTTTTCCCCGGCTATCTGATCGTCAACATGCATTTACTCGACGAAAATAATCAGCTGGTCGGGCGCACCTGGTATTTCATCCGCGACACACCCGGCGTGATCGGGTTTGCCGGAACGAAGGACAAACCGATTCCAATGCGGCAATCGGAGGTGGACAGCATGCTGGCGCAAATGAAAGAGCGCGAAGAAAAGGTGAAACCGAAAGTCAGCTTTGAAGTGGGCGAGTCGGTGAAAGTCGCTGATGGTCCGTTCCAAAATCAGACAGGAATCGTTGAAGAAATCGATCCTGAGCGCGGGAAACTGCGCGTGTCGGTCACCATTTTCGGTCGCGCCACCCCGGTGGAACTGGAATACTGGCAGGTGGAGCGCGGCTAATCTTTCGATTTAACGATTCAACGATTTTAACGATTTAACGAATTACAATGGCTGTTAAAGAAAAAGTTGCCGAAATAAAACTCCAAATTCCAGCTGGCCAGGCAAACCCTGCGCCACCAGTTGGAACGGCCCTAGGCCCACGAGGCGTTAACATCATGGCGTTCTGCAAAGAATTTAACGCCGCTACCCAGAAACAAGCCGGCGACATTCTCCCGGTCGTAATCACCGTTTACAAAGACAAATCCTTCACGTTCATCACGAAGAGTCCGCCCGCCGCTGTTCTCTTGAAAAAAGCAGCCAACATTGCTGCCGGTTCAAAAGAGCCGAACAAAACCAAAGTCGGCAAGGTCACGCGCAAACAAGTCATGGACATCGTGAACACCAAGCGCACAGACCTGAACGCGCGCGATGACGAAGCCGCCTTCCGCATCATCGCCGGCACCGCCCGCCAAATGGGCCTCGAGATTGTCGACTGAGGTAGACATCAACCGCGAATAACGCGGATTTCACGGATTGGGGAGCGCAGGCTGCCAGCCTGTTGGTTTCGGCTGCTAGCCGAAACGAGCGCAACGGCAGGGCAATCGATGCCGCAGTTCCTCATCGCGAGGAATTTCGAGAACGGAAGCGTCGACGTTTTTCTTATCTATTTCTAAGATTCGCATATGTTGCCGCGCCGTCCGTCTTTCTATAGGCTGTACAAACAAGGCCGATTTCGCGGGCATGCTCTCACCGGAGCGGATCGGTACGAGGCCATTGAACAGAAAGAGCGTTTCGCGGTGGCAATATTAGCTTTCGTTTTGCAATACGACGAAGAATTCCAGAAGACCTTCGTTCAAAGAATTTGTAACGAAGATGCCAAAGGCGCCAAGAGCATTGAGTCTCGACTGCGCAAGAAATTCCCCAACAGCAAATCGCTAAGGATTGATTCCGGTACGGTGCCGGAAATCACTCAAGAAGACGATTCCCTGACTGATCAGGATTGGTTCGACTCTGTCTTTGAGTCGATCTTTCCGAGGCCGCAGCAAACATAATCGCGTAGAGCTTATGTGTTGTCGATTCGGTTCTGAACCGCTTATGGCAGGTCCTTAGCTAGTCCTAAATATTCCCAGCGCTGCAACGCGATCGGGACGTTGCCGTTTTTCCAGACGAAATCGTGGAAGGCGCGGAGATTGAATTTGTTGCCCTGTTGCATGCGCGCGTCGGCGAGAAATTTTATAATCTGCAGCTTTCCGATCTGGTACGTAATGGCCTGACCAGGACCAGTGGAAAACGCGATTGCTTCCTGGCGCGCGGTTTGTTCGTCCATCGGGACTTTTTCCTGTAGATATTTGGCAGCTTGTTCCAGCGTGAATTCGCCGAGCGCGAGTTTTACGTCCACCTCCACGCGCAGAGCGCGCAGGCGCATGAAATTGTAAATGATCTCGCGCGTAGGCGGGCTGTCATCGAACAAGCCGGCCTGTAACATCATTTCCTCAGCGTAGAAGCCGATTCCTTCATTCGCGCCGGAGTCGTAGTAATGCCGCCGGATCGGGTCCTCGTGTTTCCAGGAGAGACAAAGCTGAAAATAATGGCCAGGAATTCCTTCGTGAACTGTGATCGACCGCGGATCCATCGCTGTCGCGCGCCAGAAGTAGCCGAGCTTTTCTGACGGCTCAGGCACGTAACGGATGCAGTTCTCTTTCAACCGTGACGCCGACGTGAAGTCATCGTTCTCAGTAAAGCCCAGAGCGCGCAAATATTCGGGAGTCGGTCGAAGCGTGTAGTGCTGGATCCAATCCGGCACAGTTAGAATGCCGCGCTCCTGGAGAAATTTACGAATCGATAATTCCTTGCCGGCTGCATCGCGAATCCAGTTGTCGATATTGTCTGCGATCTTGAGCGGCGGCAAATCTTTGTTGCGGTTCTTCTCGAAAGACTCAAACGCAACCGCGCGGTTCCATTCCTGACGTCCCATTGCGAGCAGTTCCTCAGGCATGAACGGCATCAGCGCTACGTTCCGCAAAAACCAAACGTAGGCATCACGGCCGAGCGCTGTTTGCTGCGGAAGATTGGGCAGCTTCTCTTTAAGCTGCTGCTGGAATTTTTCCAGCGCATCCGCAGCGTGCTCGCAAGCGCTCTTAAGTTTATCGGCATTTAGAGTTTTCGATGCTACAAGCGAGCTTGCCATTCTACGGAGACGTTCGCGAATACCATCGAGATTGTTGATGGCGACCGTGGCGAACGGCGCGGGCGGGTTCTCGAGGTTCTCGGCCCCCTGTTGCAAGATCGACGGAATGTTTTCGATACGCGTGAGAATCTCGCGGCTGCGCGCCTCGTCGAACGGCGCGGGAACCGTGAGCGCTTCGGCAAGCGCGGTGAGTGTCTGCTCGGTGTAAAAATTTGGGTCGCGTTTCCAGCGCGGGTTGACATCGAGTTCCCAGCGCACCCGCGACAATGCGGACCCGATCAATTTGTAATCGACTTGCTTTGCAATTGGCCAGCTGCTCGGATCTATCTTTTTCCAGCGCGACTCGAATTGTTCAAGGTCGTTGCCTCGCCGGTCGATGCTGGCTCGCGACCAATCGCGGCTTCCGCCCGGGCGCTGCATTCGGTTCACGTCATCGCCGGTGAATGGCGCATATTCCGCGCGCCACGACCAAAAATCGCCAGCCAATTTATCCAAAGAATCTGCCTGCGTTTGGCTGCTTGCAAACAGAGCAAGCGAACTCATCAAAAGCGCTGTGTAGAAATACTTCACCGCGGTTTAATTCGAGCTTCGCCGCAGCGTGATTGTCGATGGCGTGAGGCCGTGCCGATACATCGACATGCCGTAACAGAGCGCCGCGGATTTCTCGCGCGCATAACGAATGTGGTTCAGCTTGTCGTCCCAGCGCTCGATGTAGGAGCAGTTCGCGGTTTTAGTCGTTCCGGGAATTGGCACGTAACGGTTCTCGGTAAATGTGAGAAACGCGGCTTCGCCCGGCAACGGGATGGGCGTGGCCCAGTTCGGCGAAAGCCTGACAAATCGAGGGCCGCTCAAATCCAGTGCGAAAACCGTGTCGCCATCTGTGCTGTTCAAGTGCAGACCGAAAAATGCGAGCCGCAGCGGATCGTCAAAGACAAAATGCTGATTCTTGTCCTGGCTGTCGTGAAGAATCTCAAACGCGCCGTAAAATCCAGGAATCTTGTCGAACTCCGTTTCAGTCCCGGTTTTCAAATCGCGCAGCAGATAATGCTTCCCATGACCCGGCCCGTCGATCTGATCATCTTCGTCATTGGGATCTTCGCGTAGGACCAATTCGACAGAACCATCGGCCGATTTGTAGGTGGGCGCTGGCGTTGGCCTCGGTGAGGCAGATTCCGTCGGGGAAGTTGTCGCGGCTGCCGAAGCTCCTTCTTCCGGCTCGACGTTTGTGAAATATGGCGAGCTTTTCGCACCAGCATACCAGTCCGGCGCCACCTCCAATTTCTTCAAATGCGTCCCGTGCGGCTCGATGCTCCAGAATTCGCGCACATCTTTCGGCTTTTCGCGCGTGAAGACAATCACACTGCCGTCCGGCGCGAAAATTGGACCGGAGTCCTGTCCTGAGTTGTCGTTTGTTAATTGGCGCAAAAGTTTTTCGTCTTCCCGATACAAGTATAAATGCGAGTGACTGGCACCCTCCGCTTGCAGATATCGGATGGCGATGACGATCTCTGAATCGGCTTGGGCAATCGTCGCAATCAGCGAAGACAATCCCGCGATAACCAGGGTTTGAGTCAGCGAGCGCATCAGCGTAGGGGAAGTTGAATCGTGCTGGCGTGCTGCGCGTCATGATATATCTTAACGTGACAGGTGCGCGGGTCTTTTGCAGTTTCTTCGGCAACGACTCCGCCGGAGCAATAATTCTTTTGCCAAGAAATTGAATTCACGGCGGTTACAACCAGGCGCAGTCGGCTGCCTTTCATTAATCGCCGCGCGACGAACAATCCGGGATTGAAATCGCAGCGCACGATCTCACCTGGTGTTACTAACTTTGCTTGACGCAAGGATTCGCGGTACCGAAGCCTGCGAACATCGCTCCACAGCGCGATGCTCGTGCCGTCCGGCTGAATCTCGTAAAGATCGCACTCCAGATCGACATCGGGAGTATCGATCGAGATCCACAATGTCACATCAGGACAACCAATCACTGGCGTTTCGTTCGGCAATGCATCGGTGTGATAAACCAAGCCATCGTTGACGATGCTTAGGGCAAAGCTCTGATCGATCGCGGCGGTTTTCTCTTTTGGTTCCACTCCTTCGACGAATTCGCCCCGATGTGTGTCGAGTGGATCGTACGTAAATCTGTCGGCGCCGTCGGTCGGTCGGCTTGCACTCAGTGCACCAGAGCGAAATACGCCGTTGGCATCGCCATCCTTTGAGGTGAGATAAAATGTTTTCGGATTCGCGATCAATGCGGCGAAATCGCCGGCGTATTTCCATTCGCCGTTCGCACCGGAGTTGCCGGACGCGAGCAAATAATATGCGACCTGGTTTTTGAGGAATGCGGGTTTCGATCCTGCTTTCATCGTCCAGTCGTACCACTGGCGATGCAGATCGTTAAGATCGATGATCGCACCCGGGCCAAACTTTACGCCGCCAACTTCATCCGTCGGCGTACGCGTGCCGGCATGATCCCACGGGCCGATAACGAGAAAATGTTTCGCCCGCGCTTCCGCGGAAGCATTCGCCATGTGATCGCGGTAATAGGTAAGCGCGCCCAGCTCATCGCCGTCGTACTGGCCCGTGATTGTCAGGATCGGCAGTGTGATCTTTTGAAACTGATCGCGCGACGGAAGCATCTCATCGTAGTACGCGTCGGCCATGGGATGTTTTAGGATGCGCTGGAAATTTTTCGAGGGGTTGCCGATAAATGTATCGAGGTCTTTGAAAGCGACATGCCTTTTGTAAGCGTCGAGAAATTTTGTGCGGCAGAATTTTTGATCGCCGAAAAGCTGGTCCTGTGCTGCCCGGCCACTGGTGAGCGTGAACCACTGCACGTCGTAACTCATCCCGATGTTGTTGTATGATGGATAATCGAGGCCCGGATGCGCGGCGGCAGCAGGAACGATCGTCGCCAGATGCGGCGGGAATTCCTTCGCCGTCGCCCATTGATCGAATCCCGCGTAAGACCCGCCCCACATCGCGACTTTCCCATCGCAAAACGGCTGTTTCGCAAGCCACTCGACTACGTCGTGTCCGTCCCGCGGTTCATTTGTAAACGGCTCGAATTCGCCGCCGGAATTTCCGCGCCCGCGCACATCCACGAGCGCGAATACGTATCCATGCGACGCGAAATACGCGCCGCGCTCGTGGTACGTGTCGGATATGTACGGCGTGAGCGTGAAGATCACGGGCGTTTTCGGGAGAGAGCCATCCGGCGTTTTCGGCAAATACAACGTCCCGTTCAGTTCGACGCCATCGCGCATCGGAATCTTAACACCCCAACGGAGATTATAGTCGGCGGGCGGTTGCGATGGCGACGGCGCGGGAGTAGGCGCCGGCGTCTGCGCATGCAGTGTTGCGGAGATTGCAGTGACAAAGGCGACGTAAAAATAAAGGGAAGCGCTGTGAGCAGCGAGAAATGGTTTTGTCGTGTTCTTCATGCGAATATGATTTCTCTCGTTAAGATGCGGCGGCGGTCGTTTTGGATTCGCCAAAAATTTCTGTGATGCAGACAAGGCGAGCATTGAAGCGAAACTGCGCGGGTAAAACAAGGAAGGACCGCTTCATCGCAATCCTGCGCCTTTAACGGCTGAGACGCCGTTATTCCTTCATCCGCAGTTTGCAGCAAGCGGAGTTTGCGGGACGATAGTCCATGGCTCACCGGACTGCGGCCGAGAAGAGGTTCCGAAATAAGCGCGAGAGCAGGATCGATTCAGCACAAGCCCCAAAGTTGCACTGGCAGATGAACAGTGAACGAGCGATTTCGTTCAGCCGAGTGGAGTTTGCCTGCGCCGGTGCAGTATTTCTGATCGCGCTGCTTCTTTATAGCTGGACTCTTGCTCCCACAGTCACGCTGACCGACAGCGGCGAATTAATTGTGGTCGCTCACGGGCTCGGCGTCGCCCATCCTCCGGGTTTCCCTCTGTGGGTAATCCTCGCCCACCTGGCATCGCTCGTGCCGCTGGGAAACGTTGCGGTGCGTATCAATTTCTCGTCCGCTCTTTTCGCGGCGCTCGCTTCCGCGATACTCACTCTGGTTGTGGCGGAATTAATGATCACGACTCCGTATCTCCCCACGTGGAAGAAGAGAAGCGCGCAGCAGAAGAAAAAAGCTGAGGATTCACGCATTGGCCAGCTTTTGATCTGCGCGCCCGCGCTCGGTGCGGGCTTGCTCATGGCATTCTCCCGCACGCTGTGGTCGTATGCGACAATCGCTGAGGTTTATACTCTCAACACTCTGCTTATCCTCGTCGTTCTGTTTCTGATGCTTCGGTGGCGGCGGTGCATCGTCGCAGACCGACGGGATGCGGGGCAGGCGATCACGACGCACGACGGTTGGCTTTATGCCGCCGCGCTCACATTTGGCCTAGCGCTGGGCGTTCATCACGTCACGGTCGGGCTGGTGCTTCCGGCTGTTGCCGTAATTGTTTACAGGACGGAAGGCCTTAGATTTTTTGCGAGCCGCCGGCTGGTATATGCCGCATTGATTTCAGTTGGCGCCCTGGTCGCGGTTTATGCCTATTTACCGTTTGCGGCATCGCGCTCGCCTGTCATTAACTGGGGGAATCCGCGTTCGGTGCAAGAAATCTGGTGGCACATCACCGGCCGGCAGTATCGGGTGTTTCTCTCCTTTACGCCAAAGATGATGGGAGCGCAGTTTTTTGAATTCTGCAAAATGGCCTCGCGCGAATTCGGGCCTGCGTGGCTACCCTTGCCGCTCGTCTTCGCTTTCGCAGGCATTGGCAGCGCTTTCAAACGGGACCGCACAACCTTCTGGTTTCTCCTGTTTATTGTCATTGCCAATCTGGCTTACGACCTCAGCTACCAAATTGCAGAGGACAAGGATGCGTACTATCTGCCCGTGTTTATTTCGATCGCGATTGCCGCTGGCTTTGGCATCCGCTGGTTGATCCAACTCGCTGTCTCCAAGTCGATGTCGGTTACGAGATCGTATCTGGTCGCTGCAACTGCTATTCTGCTCACATCTGCGACGGCGTTCGCGGCGAACTGGCCGGTCAACAATCGCAGGGATTACTTTATCGCGTACGATTACGTAGAAAATCTGTTCAGCACAATCGAGCCCAATGGTCTTTTACTAACACAAGACTGGCAGGTCGCCTCTCCCATGTTCTATGCACAGGAGATAGAACAACGCCGACGCGACGTAAAAGTGGTCGATGTTAATCTGCTGCGGCGTTCGTGGTATTTCGATTATCTCAGGCATGCCTTTCCTGGCATGATCGAGCGGTCGCGCGAGAAAATTGATGCCTTCGTTGAGATTCTCAAAGAATGGGAGCGCGATCCCGGCGCTTTCGCCAGGGACCAGCTGCTCACTCAAAGGATTACCGCGGCATTTTTTGAGATGCTCCGGTCGATTGTGACCAACGAGAACAGGGTTGCGCCGGTGTACATTACGCGAGACTTGCTCTTCGCCGAGAGAACCAACGCCGAGCTCGGTAGGTGGATCAATCAAAACTATCAACTTGTTCCGCAAGGCCTCGTTTTTAACCTCGCAAGCGACCAGACCTTTCACGATTCGCCAGATCCGCACCTGCAGACCCGCGGTCTGGCTGATGGGACGGTGCGGTTTGAGAAGGATGACGTGATCAACCTCAAGGTCTTACCAGTCTATACCAGCATGTTGATCAATCGGGGAAGTTATCTCGCCTTATTCAATCAGCACGAGCGCGGCATTGTTGCCTTTAGAGAGGCGCTCGCACTCGATCCCAGCCTCGCTGCGGCGCGAGAAGGATTGGCGGAAAGCGCGGCGAAATTGCGCAAGCCTTAGCAGTGTATTGGGAATTAGTCTGCAACGTTTGCACATTCCTCTCTTGCCAGCGTAGCACATCGCTTCTAAACGATCGGGATGAAAATCCCGTCTCGTATTTTTCTAATATCCCTGTGTTTCGGCGTGTCGGCGCACGGGGCCGATCAACCAATCGCGATCAAAGCCCCGCGGATGTTCGACGGCAAATCGAACGCCCTGGTGCAAAACGCCGTCGTTATCGTACAGGGCGACAAAATCGTCGAGGCGGGAAGCAATTTGCCGATCCCCAGTGGCGCGCAGGTCATCGACCTAGGCGACGCGACGCTTTCGCCTGGTTTCATGGATGCGCACACGCATCTGACTCTTGATTACTCCGGCGATTACAATCTGCGCCGGCTGAAAGAGGTCGACCTCAACGTTTCGGAGCAGGCGATCATTGCCACGACGCACGCACGCGCTACTGTCGAAGCGGGCTTCACTACCGTGCGCGATCTTGGAAGCCGCTTCGTCGGCAGCCGCGAGTTCGTCGATGTCGCGCTACGCAATTCGATCAACAAAGGCGTGATCGTCGGCCCGCGTATGCTCGTCGCGACGAAAGGTATCGGCGCCACTGGCGGACATTTCGATCCCACCAGCGGGTTTCGCGATTTTCTTTTTGGACGCGACCCGGACTACACAGACGGCATTGCAGATGGCCCTGATGAAATTCGAAAGGCGGTGCGGTTTGAGGTGAAGAATGGCGCGGATGTGATCAAGGCCGCAGTTTCTGGCGGCGTACTTTCACTCGCCGACGAAGTGGACACTCCACAATTGACGCCGGCTGAAATGG
>Ga0209690_1000118_pt1 | contig 35591 bp, 38 predicted proteins | sample GraSoiAngelo_150_FD_186164 | JGI IMG/M metagenome (GOLD analysis project Ga0209690, IMG submission 186164) | Grasslands soil microbial communities from the Angelo Coastal Reserve, California, USA - 14_1009_09_40cm (SPAdes) (version 2) | ecosystem: Environmental > Terrestrial > Soil > Grasslands ... | reverse complement strand
CCGCCACCCAGATTTGGGCGACGCGTTGCGACTGATCGTCTTCGAAAACGCGGCAGCCGATTGTCCGAAAATCCGCGAACTCGGCCGGCACGTCGTAATGTTCCAGCCCATGTTTCATGAAAAACAAATCACTCAAGGTCCCGGCATCAGCACTCACCGGATCGAGGAGAACCGATCGTGTCGAGCCGGCAATCGTCAATAATTTCCGTGCGGTTGCCGATCCCGGAAAATCATTCAGTCGTCCAACGAACTGGAAGACCAGCACCCCGGCGATTACCACAAGAGCGATCCCGATCGCGAGGACGGCTGGGTTGCGCACAGTTTTTTTCCACGTCCATTTGGAAGGCGAGACCAAGTCTTTGGCGGAGAACCATTCGGCAATATCTGGCGGAATGGGAATGGTGCGAGCTAGGCCGGCAACCGCTTGATCGAAGCTCTGTTGATTTGCAAATTCATCGGAGTTGCGTGCACGGAAAACCGCCGAGCGCATGGATCGGTCGCGCATCTGTTCCTCGGTGATCGGCGCGCAGTTAGCAAGAGCCCGTAGCCTGCGGGATAAGTGCGGCGTTTTCATACGTTCAGCTTTTTAGGAAGCATGGCATCCAGCCAGGCTTGAAATTGTCGCCGCCCCAGAGTCAGTAGCCGGGAAAGCTCGTTTAGCTTGAGTTCCGCCAAATCAAGAATTTCCAGGTAATCGAACTCATCGAGATAAAAAAGTGCCAGCGCAGTCCGCTGAGGGTCCGGCGCGCTGGAGACCCAAATCGCCAGCTGGGCGGGCTCAAGCTGTTCAATTTGCGATGGAGCTTCCGGAACTATGTCATGCTCGTCGATTTCGAGAGGCTCGGCTTGTAGCTCAGTTTCGCTTGTTTCCAAACAACGCCAGCGCGCATTGCGGAAAAGCCAGAATGGCTCCTTTGGCAATTCCCCACGGGCGGCACGCAAGGCCGCCTCGCGCAAAGTTGTCTGAAAAATTTCCTGTGCTTTGCGCGCGTCGCCCAACATCAAGAAACAAAAGCGATAAAGTTGCTGTAAATTTTGTTGCGGAGCGGACACGCTGACTTTTCAAAACCCGAACGTTACGCGCTTGGGCACCGGCGACAAGGGAGGATTCTCGCTGCCGCGAACAAGGCAGCTGCAGCGATGTCCGTATTAAGCGAAGCTTTTCAAACGCTGCGCTACCTCCTCAGCGTTCTGCCGGCTATTGAAAGCAGAAATGCGAAAGTACCCTTCTCCCTGCGCGCCAAAACCGCTGCCGGGCGTGATGACCACGTTTAAGTCGCGCAGTATGCGATCGAATATTTGCCAGCTCGTCAAGCTATCCGGCGTTTTCACCCAGATGTAAGGGGCATCTACTCCGCCGAAAACCATCATGCCGGTTTTTGCCACAGCTTCGCTGAGAATTCTTGCATTCCCCCTGTAATGATCAACGAGAGCGCGAACCTGCTCCCGGCCTTGTGATGTGTAAAGAGCCGCCGCGCCACGTTGCACGGGATAACTCACGCTGTTCGCCTTTGTACTCCAGCGCCGATGCCAAAGTTGGTGGAGAGGCATTCGTCGCCCGCTCTCTGTTCGCGCGAGTAACGAAATTGGCATGACAGTAAATCCGCAGCGTACCCCGGTGAAACCGCCGTTCTTGGAAAAACTGCGTAATTCCACTGCGCACTCGCGCGCGCCAGGAATCTCGAAAATCGAATGCGGAATATTCGGCTGCGAAATATACGCTTCATAAGCAGCGTCAAAAACCAGCAACGCCTCGTGTTCCTGCGCGTACTCGACCCACCGTGAAAGTTGTTCGCGAGATGCAACCGCTCCGGTAGGGTTATTGGGAAAACAAAGATAAACAAGATCGACATGTTCTTTTGGCGGTTCGGGAACAAATCCGTTCTTGATGGTGCACGGCAAATAAAGAATGCCTTCGTAGCTGCCATCTCCTTTCGCCCGGCCGCTGTGGCCCGCCATCACGTTCGTGTCGACATAGACCGGATAGACCGGATCGGGGACCGCGACTTTGTTTTGGTCCCCAAGAATATCGAGAATATATCCGCAATCACATTTCGATCCGTCAGAGACAAAGATCTCATCATCCGCGATCTCGATGTTGCGGTCCCGATAATCGTTTTGCGCAATTGTCGATCTTAGAAATTCGTAACCTTGCTCGGGACCGTACCCGCGAAAGGTTTCGCGTTTTCCCAGCTCATCGACCGCATGCTTCATCGCTTTGACAGCGGCGCGCGGCAGCGGCTCGGTTACGTCACCAATTCCGCAACGGATCAATCTTTTCGCCGCGTCCGGATTCGCCTCGCAAAATTCGCGGACGCGACGCGCGATTTCCGGAAAAAGATACCCAGCGTGAAGCTTGAGATAATTTTCGTTTAGATACGCCATTTTCCTCTGTAGCGGCGGTCTGTGGCCGGCGAACCAGGTACAAGTTTAGCGGCGGTCACAGACCGCCGCTACAGTAAGAAGCTATGATCGAGCGCTAGCTATAATTTTTGGCGACCGCATCCCAGTTCACCACGTTCCACCAGGCTTTGATGTAATCAGGCCGGCGGTTCTGGTACTTGAGATAATAAGCGTGCTCCCAGACATCGACGCCGAGGATAGGCGTATTGCCGTCCATCAGCGGGCTATCTTGATTTGGCGTCGAAATAATTTCGAGCTTTCCGTTCTTATTCTTGATCAGCCATGCCCAGCCACTGCCAAAACGGCCCGCGCCGGCCGCGGCAAATTTTTCTTTGAAATCATTAAAACTGCCGAAGCCGGATTGAATGTCATCGGCAAGCTTGGCTTTTGGCTCGCCGCCTGCGTTCGGACCGATGATCTTCCAGAAGAAGGAATGGTTGGCGTGTCCACCGCCGTTATTTCGCACCACAATGCGAATATCTTCCGGAACAGCGCTTAAATTACTGATCAAATCTTCGACCGATTTGTTTTCCAGATCGGCTTTGCCTTTGATCGCGTTATTGACGTTGGTGATGTAGGCCTGATGATGCTTAGTGTGATGAATCTCCATCGTTCGTGCATCAATATGCGGCTCCAGAGCATCGTAAGCGTAGGGTAATTTTGGTAATTCGTAAGCCATAGATAGTACTCTTAGATCGGATTAAACCGAAGAACAGGACTTATTTTTCCGTGCATGGCGCGCCCGGCGGTCGCGCCCTACCGGTCGCAGCGATAAAAACTCGGGCGATGTCCGAGACCACTGCGATAATTCACATATGTCGCAAGCGCGAGCAGCGGAAAATTCTGGCGATACATGTCGTATTTCAAATAGAACGTGCGCGGAAATCCGGTCCCGATAATTTGATCTTCATCCCATGAGCCATCGGGTTTTTGCGAGCCAACCAGGAAACGTAGACCTCGCTGAATACTCCGTCGGTCGAGATCGCCGCACGCGCAGATACCCATGATTGCCCACGCTGTTTGCGATGCGGTGCTCTCGCCAATGCCTTTGGTTGACGGATTTTCGTAAGTGCCGCAGGTCTCACCCCAGCCGCCGTCGTTGTTTTGACAGCTCTCCAGCCAGTCGCGGCCGCGCAATATCCAGTCCTGCGTCATATCCTGGCCGATCGCGCGCAGGCCCCGCAGCACTTGCCAGGTGCCATAAATGTAATTGACGCCCCAGCGCCCATACCACGACCCGTCGTGGTCTTGCGCATCGATCAAGTATCGGATTGCGTCGCGGACACTCCTGGCGCCGGAATCAAAACCAATGTACCCCAGCAGCTCGAGCGTGCGCGCAGTCAGGTCGCTGCAGGTTGGATCGAGAATTGCATTGTGATCGGCGAACGGCATGTCTTCGAGCCACGGTGTCGTCACGTTTTTGTCAAACGCAGCCCAGCCGCCATCTTTACATTGGAAGCTCATTTGCCAGTCGAGTGCACGGTGAAAGACTTCATTGAGTGATCGTCGATCTTTCGGCTGTACAAGCCGCAACGCCATCAGCACCATAGCCGTGTCGTCAGTGTCGGGATAATAAATATTATTGTACTCGAATGCCCACCCGCTCGCCTTGGGGTGCGAATTATTTACTGCCCAATCACCGCGGATTTGCACCTCCTTATTAACGAGCCATTCGGCGGCTTTTTGCAGCGCGGGGTGTTCTGCGGAAACACCAGATTCTGCCAGCGAGATAATATTGATTGCAGTGTCCCAGACAGGCGAGAGACAGGGTTGTATACGAAAATCCTCGGGATCGTCTATGAACAGCCCGGCGAAATCCTTTTCGGCCTTGGTGTAAATCGGATTCGTTTTCGAATAGCCCAGCGCACGCAACGCGATCAAACAATTCAGCATCGCCGGAAACACCGCCGCGAGGCCATCGCTGCCCTCACCAATGCGCTCGAGCATCCAGCGCTCGGCTTCTTCGAGCGCGCGCCGCCGCAGCGGGCGAATCCGAAGCGGCTGCAGAAACTTCAAAACATCATCGAGTCGCAGAAAGAAATTGCGCCACGTCCAGAAGGATTCACTGCGGGGCAGACGCAAATCGCTTTGCTCGGTACCGAGCGGGTAGAGTTCATGCAATTGCTTTTCGCCAGGTAAAATGCGAGTCGGCTTGAAATGGCTGATGATCGCCAGCGGCATGAGCATCGCGCGACTCCACGACGACATTTTGTAAATGTGAAACGGTGCCCAACTTGGCAGGAGCACCATTTCCACAGGGATGGCCGGCAAATATTTCCAAGGAAACTGGCCCAGTAGCGCAAGATAAAGCTTGCTGAACGTGTTCATCTGCGGAATCCCGCCCCGGCGCATGATATTGGCGCGCGCCTCCTGCATAAACGGCGCGTCCACCGAACAGCCCGAAAGCTTAAGCGCAAAATATGCTTTCGCCGAAGCATTAATCTCGCTCGGACCGCCGTGATAAATATTCCACCCGCCATCCGACAGTTGGCGTTTTAGAATGTGACGGACGCAACGCCGCTGCAATTGCGCACCCACGTCCCCGCACCAATGCATGAAAAGGATGTAATCAGAGCAAAGTGTGCTATCGACAATCAGCTCGCCGCACCAATGGCCATCCGCCTTTTGTTGGCGTAATAGATTCTCTTGAGCGCGCGTGATTGCCTGCGAAATCTCCTCGTCTGCCGCCGAATAAGATTCCAATATCTCTGGTGGCGCGCTCGGCAACGCGATCAGGTCTTTCGACGATTTCAACATCCTTACGAGGCTTGCGCCGCCACTTCAGCCCGCTTGCCCGTGGCGTGTCCATTTCCAGAACTCACCCCGTTAAAGGCGAGAACTTCGCTGCCACGACCGGTGGGCTTCGGTTTCGGGCCGAAATTGAATTTGACGGTTTTCCAGGTATCGCCGCGCTGTGCTTGGAGACCCAATGTCGCAGTCGGCTCATAGCCGCAGTGCACCATGCAATTTTCGCAACGACTGTCGCGTGCGACTCCGTTCACCACCCCGTATCGATCCCACTCGGTTTTTTCGAGCAATTCTGCATAGCTGGAGTAATGCGCGTCGGTCATGAGGTAGCATGGCCCCTTCCATCCGCGAATATTTCGCGTCGGGATCGCCCAGGCTGAACAGGTGAGGTCGCGCTTGCCCGCCAGAAATTCAAAATAGACCGGTGTTCCAAAAAACGTGTACCGATTCATCCATTCCTCGATTTTTCGGAACTTCTGGATCGTCATCGCTCGGGTCAGGAAGAAGTTTTCCGGGCGCAAATTGAGCCGCTTGATCATGTCCTTCTTCGCGGCGTCGTAATCGTATCCAGGAGTAATCGTGTGGCCATCCACGCCGAGATCGGAAAGATAATCGAACATCTGCTCGATCTGCTCCATATCGGTTTCCTTGTAGATCGTCGTATTCGTCGCGACTTGGTAGCCGAGCAGCTTTGCCATTTTGATGGCCAGGATGCATTCCTTGAAAACGCCTTCGCGCTCCACAATGAGATCATGCGTGCGCTCGAGGCCATCGAGGTGCACGTTCCAGTACATCCAACCTGTCGGTCCGATCGTTGGCTTGGCCGGATCCTTTGGACCTTTTCGAATTTCGACTGCGTCCTTCTGGCTGATTAAACCCGCCCCAAGCAACGCCACGATCTTTTCTTCGACAAACTCCCGTTGAATCGAGAATCGTGATGCAAGCCACTCGCGCATTTTCTTACGCATGAACATGGCATTTGTGCAGATGTAAACGATCCGCTTCTGCTCGAGCAACCCTTTCACCAACGCTTCGATATGCGGGTAAATAAGCGGCTCGCCACCGCAGATGGAGATCATGGGGGCATCGCACTCTTGCGCCGCGGCAAGGCAATCCTCCAGGCTCATCATGTCTTTGAGCGATGTGGAGTACTCACGAATCCGCCCGCAACCGGTGCACGTCAGGTTGCAAGTGTGCAACGGCTCGAGCTGAAGCACCGTGGCGAACTTCTTCGTGCCACGCAATTTATGGCCGATCATATAAGCCGCGATTTTCGACGTGAGCGGAAGAGGAAATCTCATAGGAGCGAGGATAGTAACGAGGTGTGCCAGCGTGTCAACGACCCGAGTTACATTGTCAGTTTGCTACTCTGAATCGGCTCTGGCCTCCTGTTTGGACTTAGCCTGCGGCATAGTTACAACATTGTTACCGAAAGGCAAAAATAAATGCGCGACTGCGAGCAATTTTTGTGGTTTAATTGGTCAGATTACAAGTTCCAGCGTATGAAACAATTATTTGTAGCCGTATTTGCCGCCAGCCTCATCGGCTGCGCGGAACAGGCCCCGCCGCCAGCGGTGACGACGGGTTACACCTATTCCCGTTATTCCACTTCGGCGGAAGTGTGGGGCTATCGAAACCCCATGTATCGGAGTTGGACCACGGCCCAATTACAGCAGCGCCGTCTCGAACTTTACGGGATGACTCCTCTAACCCAGAGTGCCCATGGCGTACCCGCTTATATCTATCACGGGCAAGCCCAGCCTGCGCAAGATGAGATCAAGGCGATCGAAGTTGAGCTAAATTGGCGTTATCAGAATGGCGATAAGAGCGCGAATCTGATTGAATTCTGGCCCGAATCACGTCGGCATCCTACCGGCACGGGCGGTCCATAAAGCGAAATCGACTTCGAACGAATCGAACCCAGTAATGTTGGAACCGAAGCTGAATTAGCTTCGTTTATGTAGTTCACGGCGCGTGCCAGCCGCGACGAATCAGACTGATGGCAATCGCGGCGAGAAGGAGTGCGATTATTTTCGACACGCCGCGCAAACCCTGTCTCCCCATCCACCGCGTAAACAGGTCGGCGTTACAAAACGCGATCGCAACCAGTGCAAGGTTTACCAGAAGCGAGATTAGCGTAAAGACGAGGCCGACCGTATCGACCAAAATCAGCAGCGCGGTGAGAAGTGCAGGCCCGGCGATCAGCGGCATCCCGAGCGGAACGACGCCGAACTCGTCGCTGCCGGCGCGATCTTGCGCGCCAAGACCGAGCAATTCACGTCCCGCCAGACCCAGTAGAATCAGACCACCAGCAACTTGAAAATCGGCAACCGTAATCCCAAGCGCGGCAAAAATAATTTTCCCAAGAAAAATAAAGCCGATAGCCACGCAAAAGGCGGTAAAGATTCCGAGAAATGCCTGTTGTTTTCGATGTTCGCCCGAGGCGTTCGTCCCGAGTCCCATGAACACTGCCACGAGTCCAATCGGATCGATGGCGACAAAGATCGGAATAAAAGCGAGGAAAAATCTTTCGATCATGGCAGCGGCTGGCGTGTTTTCGCTTTACCGACGAAACCTTCTACACAATGTTCGCTGTCTCCATCAATCAAAGCTTTCCAAATGAAAAACTTGTGCTTGTCGATCTTGCTCTCCACCATGGTTGTCGATCTCTCCGCCGCCGAACTAAAATCCGTCGATGATTTTCGGGTTGCGGCTGCGAAGGCGAACGCCGTGCTGACGATCCCCGACTGGGAGCAAACGCCGCAAGCGGTCGAGTCCGCCATGAATGATGCAATCGCGAAAGCGAACAAGGCGCTCGACCAAATTGGAGCGCAGGATTTGGGCAAGGTGACGTTTAAAAGTACCGTGGTTGCGCTCGACGATCTCACTTATCAAGCCGGACTTGCGGCGAACAAAGCAACGATCATCAAAGAGACGAACACGGATGCCGCGATGCGCAGCGCGGCGGAGAACGCAGTAAAGGCTTTTCAGGAATGGGCGGTCGGGATTGATTATCGCGAAGACGTTTACAAGGCGATCAAGGCTTTCGCGGACACGCATCCGAAGCTCTCCGGCGAAGACGAAAAGCTGCTCAGCGAAACGTTCCGCGATTATCGGCGCGCGGGTTTGGATTTGCCTGCAGATCAGCGCAAGGAAGTCGAACAGCTTCGCAAGGAGCTATCCAAATTAGGAACGGATTTCGACACGAATATTGTTAAGGCAAGCGCTCCGGTTATGTTCACAAAGGCCGATTTGGATGGCCTGCCTGACAGCTTCTTCGCCTCGCCTGGCATCAAGACCGGAGACGACGCCTACACCGTAATGGCAAATGTTACCTGGCAATTCAATACCGTAGAGGAAAACGCGAAGAGCGAAGCCACGCGCAAGCAACTTTACGTGATTCGAGAAACGCTTGCTAAAGACGTAAACGTGTCGGTTCTCAATCAAATGCTTGCGCTTCGCAACAAGATCGCTCTGCGACTGGGTTATAAGTCGTGGGACGATTTCCAAACGGAGGTCAAAATGGCTAAGACCGGGGCCAATGCCGAAAAATATATCAACGATTTGGTCACCGGAATTCAGCCGAAATTCGACAGCGAAGTGGCGGAATTACAAAAATTGAAGGCCGCCGATACGAATGATCCCAACGCAAAGATCGAGGTATGGGACTGGCGCTACTACAGTAACCAGCGGAATAAGCAAAAATACGCCGTCGATAAGGAAGCGCTGCGCGCGTATTTCCCGTTCCAAAAGGTGCTCGACGGCATGTTCAATATTTACCAAAGCATTTTCGGCCTGAAGTTTGAAAAAATCACCGCGCCTGACATGTGGACCGATGACCTCCAGCTTTATCTCGTGACCGACGCCGCCACGGGCGAGCCGCTCGGCATGTTTTATCTCGATATGTTTCCGCGCGAAGGCAAGTTCAACCACTTTGCCCAGTTCGATATCATTAGCGGCAAGCTGTTACCGGATGGAAAATACCAACGGCCAACTGTCGCCTTGCTCTGCAATTTCCCGCCCGCCACCGCAGACAAGCCATCGCTGCTGACGCATACCGATGTGGAAACATTGTTTCACGAGTTTGGTCACGCTCTCCATTCGATTGTCACTCGTGCGAAGTACGGCCGCTTTGCCGGGACTCATGTTCCCGGTGACTTTGTTGAAGCGCCTTCTCAGATGCTGCAAAACTGGGTCTGGGACAAAAGGGTACTCGACACGTTTGCAGCCGATTATCGCGATCCATCAAAAAAGATTCCGGCTGACATCATCAAAAAAATGAACGACGCCAAGCTGGCCAATGCCGGTGTTTTTTATCGGCGCCAGTTCGCATTCGCATCACTAGATCTGGCGCTTCATGATCAGCACCCAGAAAATGACAGCTACGACTGCGTAGCAATTTCGAATCCGATTCTGGAAAAGGTCTTCCTGCCAATCGATCCGAGCACGACATTCGTTTCCTACTTTGGCCATTTAAACGGCTACGATGCCGGTTACTACGGATACGCCTGGGCGGATGCGATCGCTGCCGATATGGCAACCGTGTTTGAAAAAGCCAAGAATGGTTACCTCGACAAACAAGCCGGTTTGCGATTGCGTCGCGAAATTTACGAACCAGGCGATTCGCGCGACGTGACCGTCTCGATCGAAAAATTCCTCGGCCGAAAACAATCGATCCAACCGTTCCTGAAAAAGATCGGCATCGGACCAGAGGAGAAAAAGAAAGCGCCCGCCGGGCCCTCGCAGGAGAGCCGCTAAAAGTTCGCCACAGACGACACAGATTCAGAATCCATCTGCCTATCTGTGAAAATCTGTGTCAATCCGTGGCTAGGCTTTCTTCTGTTTTGTCGCGCTCAAAGCTAACATTATGACTTGCATGACATCTTCTCACCCGCCGGCGTGCCAACAATTACGAGTTCTCGCCAATGAGCACTTTACCGTGGAAGCGTGCAGCACTTGCTCTATCCCGGGCTATTTGATTGTGATGCCAAGAGATGCTGTCGAGTCGCTGTCGCAGATGAATCCCTCAGCTCTCGCATCGCTCGGGCCGACGTTCGCAGTGACCACGGCTGCAATCCAAGCGGTCGTTCGACTACAGCGGGTTTATTGCACTATGTTCTCCGAGCAGACACGCGTCGTTCACTTTCACCTTTTTCCGCGAACGGAATGGCTCTAACGGCCAAATATTTTGCTGCTCATTCGCATGATACCGAGGTTTCGGCCCGCGACTGATGGATTGGGCGCGGCGAACGTTTCAGACGCCAATTACCGGCATGGACAGGGATGAGATATTGGAAAAGATTCGAGCCAAGTCTCAGCCTACTCCAATTGAGGCATAGCATGGTGTGAAAATCACGGTCACCGAATTGCCCTTTAATAGCCTTCTTGGCATTCGCCCCGCCGGCGACTCTGCGCATCTACTGGAACTGCCATCAGGCAGTCCGTATCTCAATCATCTCGGCACAGTTCATGCGGGCACTCAACTCGCGCTCGCTGAGGCATCCACCGGTGAGTTTTTGCTCAGACATTTCGGTTCCTCTGATAGCGTTATCCCGACCGTGCACCGCGTGGAAGCGAAATTCCGTAAGCCCGCAAATGGCAGCATCATGTCCACCGCGAGTGCCGCGCCTGTATCTCTCGCTCGGTTCGACGTAGAGCTTTCGTCGAAAGGCCGTTCGATCATTCCAATTACAGTAGAGATCTACGACGAATCCGGTGCACACACGCATTCTGCAACGTTTGACTGGTTTATCCAGCTTGAGAAAAAAATCTGACCAAGCTTAGGCCCACTGCCACTTCTCAATTTATGCGAGCAGAGCCGAATGCCTACTCTCGTCGGTGGTTTGAGTTCTTCCACATCGGTATTGGCGAGGCTCGCACGACGCAAGAGACAGCGTTCGTCTGCCGTTGCGCTCCCTTGCCGCATTTCTGTAAACTTGTAGATGTGTGTTGCGGCACGGGACGACACGGTCGGGCTCTTTCTGGCCGCGGCTACTCGGTGATCGGCATCGACCGCGATCGTAATGCCCATCGCGAAAGCTCGCGCGCAAGCTGGCGGCCCAAGCTACGTGAACAGGGACATTCGCGACTACCGACCGGAATCCAGCGCGTTCGATGTCGCGATCATCATGTCTCAGAGCTTCGGCTATTTCGATCCGACAACAAATCGGGACGTGCTTGGACGGCTTGCAGCTGGATTGCGTGAAGGCGGTCGTATCATTCTCGATTTGTGGAGCCCGGAGTTTTTTGCCGCTCATCAGGACGAGCGCGAGTTCAAGGTACCTAGCGGAGTAGTTCGAGAGGCCAAACGTGTAGAGGGCGACCGGCTCTTCGTGCACCTCGATTACCCGGATGGTGGTCAGGAACAGTTCGAATGGCAGTTATTCTCGCCGGCCCAAATAATTTCAATGGCAGAGTCAGTCGGCTTAACGCGGTTACTCGCGTGCACAGATTTTGATAAGACGACTTTTCCGTCTCCCATTAATCCCCGCGTCCAATTCCTTTTCGAGCGTTCCGGCGCATCACGGGCAACATCGGCCATTTGTGACTATCGAGTATCTCGCTGATCGTCGTGAGTTCATCACACGCGTACTGGCTTCGTGAGGGCCGATATATGAAAAACGCGTTTCGCCTTTTCGTTGGAATCCTTCTCACCGGTGCGATGTCGTGCCTGCCGGCCGATGAATTGGCATTACGTCTGCAGCCGGCGTTAGAGACGATCACGCCACGGGTTGCTCGCGCACATCAAGATTCTCGCGTCGGATCAATTCGAAGGCCGCGCGCCGGGAACAAAAGGCGAGGAGCTGTCCATCAAGTACATCACTGATCAGTTCAAACAGACTGGGTTGAAGCCGGGAAACCCAGACGGGACTTACATCCAGGAAGTCCCTCTGGCTGGGATCAAGAGCGAGCCGCGAATGTCATTCACGATTGGCGACAAAACCACTGAGCTGAAATATCCCAATGATTTCATTGCGTCATCGGCACGTCTCCAACCAGAGATCAAGATCACTGATTCAGACGTGGTCTTTGTTGGATACGGCATCGTCGCGCCCGAGTACGGGTGGGACGATTACAAAGATGTCGATTTGCGCGGCAAGGCGTTGCTGATGCTGATCGGCGATCCGCCAATTCCCGATCCGAACGATCCGTTAAAGCTCGACGACAAAATGTTTAAGGGAAAAGCGATGACTTATTACGGGCGCTGGATTTACAAATACGAAATTGCCGCACAAAAAGGCGCTGCGGCCGCCGTGATCATTCACGAGACTGGACCGGCCGGCTATCCCTATTCAGTCGTGAAAACGAGCTGGGCCAAAAGAATTACGAGATAGATGCGCCAAACAAAAACATGGGCGCGGTGGAGGCGCGCTCCTGGGTCACACTCGATGCTGCGAAGAAATTGCTGGTCGATTGTGGCCAGGATTTTGAAGCGCTGAGGAAATCGGCGATCACAAAAGAATTCCGGCCGGTGGTGCTAAATGCTAATGCGTACGTCGAGATCAAACAGCAGATTCGCTCATTTAAATCGCACAATGTGATCGGCAAACTCGACGGTAGCGATCCGAAATTGCAGGATGAATACAGAGGGTGGGAAACCTATCACGCTCGGCGGTGTCCAGTCCCCGACAGTAGTTCACACTTTCATCTACAGCGACGATCCAGATGTCCATGGAGTTCTCCAGTTCCAAGTGGATTATCGCAATCGCGTCGAGTACTCACAGACCCTCATTCGGATGTTCGAACCGCCGCCGCAGTAGTCGGTGGACGCGACATTACCCGTGATGAAGCGCATTGAACTGCGGCTTGACACACAGGCTGGTCTCTCGGGACTCGAAAATTCGTCGTGCAATATTGTGTTGACGCCGCCAGCGGCTCCGGCCCAATCCGCTTGATGTTGAGCTAGCAAAGAACTCAGTTGCAATGCGGCGGATTAGATGGTTGAATCGCGGCTCGCGAAACTGAAAATCTCAATGGGCTCGCTCAAGAAAAGACGCAAAGCGAAAATTGCAAAGCACAAGCGCCGCAAGCGCATGAGGCAAAGTCGCCATAAGAAGCGTCTCCGCTACAAAGCATAACCTGTTGCCACCCCTGATTCGTTTGGGCTCGCGTGCGCTGGTTTGCGGAGGATGGCGCCAAAAGCTAGAATCGGAAGTATGAGGGAGCAGGTAAGACACGGTGTTTCGGCGCCGTGGGGTTTCGTTTTCGCACTCGTTATTTTCGCGTCCACAAATACCGGAATCGCCAAAACTCCGCGCACTTTGGCTCCACCGATCAGACCTGCACCTGCCGGAATAAAACAAATCGGACGTCAAGATGATTCATTCAATCTCAAACCGCCCCCCGACCTGGCTTTGCGTCCGGAGAACGAACGCAAAGCCGGGGCGCTGGCGCATTTTATCGAAGGAATGGCGTTCGAGGAAAACGGCGAGATGGATCAAGCCCTGGAGGCGTATCGCAAAGTGCTCAACGTCGATCCCGGCCAATCCGAACTCGCGTCACGCGTGGCGGCTTTGCTGATACAGCAGGAGGATTTCCCGCAGGCAATTGACATTTTAAAGGATGCGATCAAGGCGAATCCGAACGATGCCGAGCCCTACCGCCAGCTGGCCTTCATCTATGCGAAGTATCTCAAGAAAATGGATCAGGCTGTCGATTATGCCAATCGCGCCATCGCGCTCAATCCGCGCGATATAGAGGCTTACCAGCGTCTTGTCGAAATCGAGTTTGCGGCGGGAGAAGAAAAAAAGGCGCTCGACGCTTTGGATCGCGCCGCAAAAGTTCGGAGCGATGACGCGAATTTCTGGACGCGACTCGGGAAACTTTACGCAGCCATTCTTTTCAAACCTGACTCATTGCCGAAATCGGATGAATTGAAACGGGTCAACGAAATTTTCAAAAAAGCAGCGGAACACGCCAACGACGATCCCGCGGCCCTCAAAGACATAGCGGATTACTACGCGTCGTCACAACAACTCAAGGAGGCGATCCCGCTTTATCTTCGCGTGCTGGAACTACAACCAGATGACGCCAACGCGCGGGAAAAACTGGCGACTGGTTTCATTTTGACGAATCAGCGTGGAAAAGCGGTCGAGATGCTCGAGCAAATTATCAAACAGCATCCGGAAAAATATCAGCCGTATGATTTGCTTGCGCAGGTGCTGGACGATGAAGCACGATCGCTTCAGCGCGCAAACCGTCTTGACGAAGCTAAAGCCAAGTTTGCAAAAGTAGCCGCAAACTACGAGCAAAGCCTGCTGATTAATCCCAATCATGCTGGCACATATTTGCGCTTGGCAGAGCTGCTCCTCGGTCCTCTCAAAGATCCGGAGCGCGCAGTGAAAATGCTGGCAGAAGTCCGTCGCCGGTTTCCCGGCGCGCCAGAGATCGTTTACTATCTAGCGATTGCTCAGCGCGAGGCGAAGCAAACCCAGCAAGCGGTAGCGACCTTTGAGGAAGCCCTCCACGAAGCGCAAGCAGATCAGGACAATGAAATCGTAAACGCTAAATTCTATTTTAACTATGGCGCAACGGCCGAACAGGCAGGTTTGTATGAAAAAGCAGCGGACTTGCTTCGCAAATCAATTGCACTCGATCCAGCAAACGCGGCGGAAGCTTACAACTACCTTGGTTACATGTGGGCGGATCACAACATGCAACTGGACGAAGCCGGGGAGATGATCAAACGCGCGCTAGAGATTGAACCCAACAACGGCTCTTACCTCGACAGCCTCGGCTGGGCCGAGTTCCGGAAGGGGAAATTCGATCAAGCCCTGGCCGACCTGCTTCGCGCTGCGAAAAGCATGGGCCGTGAAGACCCGGTTGTGTTCGAACACATTGGCGACACTTATTTGAAATTGGATCGCGTGCCAGAGGCATTGGAAGCATGGCAAAAAGCGCTGGCGCTCGATCCGAAAAACAAGGAGCTCGCAGAGAAGATCGAGAGTACCAAGGCGACGATCACCAAAGGGTCGCCAGCAAAGACGAATCCCACCCAGTGATTAAAATGTCGAGCGAGCGCAGCTCTTCTACAAAACTAGAGGGGCGTCTGCCTGTGCACGTGAGGGATTATCCAACATCCTGGCAGCGCAAAACGATGTGGGCGGGCCTGACCGCCTTCTTTGTTGTCCTCCTTATCATAATCGTCGGCGCCGTGATCTGGACCGGTGCCAATATCATCAGCTTTCTCCAGCCAATCTTGATTCCTGTCGCCATCGCGATGATTCTTACTTATCTCCTCGATCCGCTGGTGACGAAAATGTCTAGAGGAACGCTCAGTCGCACCAAAGCGGTCGCTCTTCTCTTCGCGATTGCCTTTTTTGCATTGGGCGGATTGGTTGCCTGGCTCGTCCCAACCATCTCAATCCAAAGCGCAAATTTCGCCAAGGAAGTTCCTGCGTACACAGAAAAAGCGCGCGACCGCATCGTCGATCTTATCTATCGATTCGACCAAACGTTCGGGTTATTTGGCGGAGTACACGGAAAGTCAGCATCGACGAGTTTCACAAACTGGCTGATCGGCCCTGCCTCTCCTTCTCCTCATCCGCAACCAACCCGGACTGTGCCTGCTTCGCCACCCGCGCCGCAGGCGTTCGCGTCACCGAGTGAAACAATAGCGCCTAGTCCATCCAAGCTTTCGACTGCCGAACGCCAACGCATCCAAGCTTACGTAGAAAAACAAATTCCAAATATCCAGCGGGCGCTTCCGACGTTGACGGAAAAGTTCTGGGGAATTTTGAAGAAAAGCATCGGTGGATTTCTCGGGGTAACAGGGTTTTTGCTCAGCCTTATTCTGGTTCCGATCTATTTATTTTTCTTGCTAACCGAAAAGCCGCGCATCGAAGAGAGATGGAAAGATTACCTGCCGCTGCGCGCGTCGCCCCTTAAGGACGAAGTCGCGGAAACATTGTCAGAGATCAATAAGTACATCACCGCTTATTTTCGGGGACAGCTGCTTGTTTGTTTGGTGGATGGCGTCCTCATCGGTACCGCTCTAACGCTTATCGGGCTCAATTTTGCGCCACTGATTGGTCTGCTCGTCGTCATCCTTACGATGGTCCCGTACATCGGGATAATCGTTTGCTGGGTGCCAGCCGTTCTTATTGCTGCTTTTCAATGGGGTGATTGGCTGCACCCGATTGGTGTAACGCTCATTTTCATCGTGATACAAAATCTCGAAGGCATCTTCTATGCCCCGCGTATTGTGGGAAATTATGTCGGCTTGCATCCAATGACAGTGATCGTGTCAATCTTTGTCTGGGGCCTCATCATCGGCGGAGTGCTCGGCCCCCTCCTAGCGGTGCCGTTGACCGCAACAATCAAGGTTTTGCTGGGGCGATACGTTTGGGGACGTCGTTTGAGGGAGGAGGTCGACGAATCGATCGAGCAACTTCCTGTGATTGAAGAATCCGAGGCAGCGACGCAACCTTAGGAGTCTGCGGTTAGGCGATTTGGCCCTTGTGAGGTCATAATTTTTGCCGCGCCACGAGATAGCACACAAGAATGGCGGAAAAAATCAAGGAGGTCGGGCACAGAAGAGCTGGCCAGATATTTCCCGCTCTTGGGTCTTTCTTTCAGCGACAAATCTGGCCGGCCCGTCTCGCCCTTTTAGTTGCTGCATTCGTAGTGGCTATTCTCCTGGGCGTTGCTTTCCTTAGTCACGGCTCAAAACTGTATAGGGACTGGCGCCAAAACCGTCTGCTGCGTCTGGCAGCCTCGATGCTACGGGAGGAAAAATTTAACGAAGCAGCGCAGACTGCACGAGAGGTCGTGAAGCTGGACCTTGACTCTCTACCGGCGTATTACATTCTGGCGGAAGCAGCGGAAAAGCAAAACCTTGAGGAAGCGGTCTCGTGGCGCGCACAAATCACTCGATTGCTTCCAAAGGATCCAGACAGTCAACTTAATCTAGCCTCAGCGGCCTTGCGCTTTGGAAAACTTGATCTCGCGCGAAAAGCGCTCGACCAGGTTACCCCCAGCGATCGCGACAGAGCCGCTTTTCACGTGGTTGCGGGTTGGCTAGCCCGCGCGGAAGGAAATTTCGCCGAGCAGGAAGAGCAATTCGCCGCCGCCGTTAAAAAAGAGCCTGGGAACGATCTGTACCAGTTCAATCTCGCGGCACTGCAAATCCAGTCCAACGATCCGCAAAAGAGCACAAGAGCACGCGACACGCTCGATCGACTCAGCAAACTCGCTCCCTTCCGCAGTGGTGCGTTGCGCGCGTTGCTTAATGACGCTGTGGCACGCAATGACCCGACCGCGGCGGATAACTTCGCGCAACAGCTCCAAATGTCGCAGGAGGTCACATTCGGCGATTACCTTCTCTGCCTGAGCTTTTATCGAAAGCTCGATGAGAAGAAGTTTCGTCTTTTGCTGGAAAGAGTGAAGCCATTTGCTGTGCGCAATCCGTCGGACCTGGCATCGCTTATGAACTGGATGAACGAAAACGGACTCGCCCCTGACGTTGTAAAGTGGATCGATAAGCTGTCACCAGACAAACTTAGTTCTCCGCCCGTTTCCATCGCAGTTGCAGATGCATATGCAAACGTAAGAAATTGGTCGCGCCTGAAACGCTGGGCCCACTCCGGAGCATGGGGGGAATCTGAATACCTGCGCCTTGCATATCAGGCAATCGCGGTTCAACAATCACACCAAAACGCGGCCGACACGGAATTCGAGGCGCTTTGGCGCTCCGCTGAACAAGCGACGAACGAACAATCGAAGCGCGACCTTGATTTGGCACGCCTCGCTTCGAAATGGAACCTCCAGAAAGAATCCGAACAACTTTGGCTGCGCGTGGCGAAGAATCCGCCGATGCGGCGCGAGGCGTTTGACGCGCTTCGCCGCCTTTATCGCGCAAACAACAATCTCGAAAAACTCTATGACATTCTCCAGCGCCTGCACGAAAGCTCCCCCAACGAGGCACCAATCACAGCAGATCTCGCACGACTTGGCCTAAACATCGACCAAAATACAAAACAGTCGTACGATCTTGCCAAAGAGGCCTACGGCCGCGCGCCGAGTGAACTCAATTGCGCCGTGACTTACGCGTTTTCCCTCTCTCGTCTTGGCCGCAGCGCCGAGGGCCTTGAGATTATACAAAAATTGCCAATCGACCGATTACACGATCCGCATGCTGCTGTTTACGTAGCGCTGTTACTGCTCGAGGCAAACCAAATCGACGCAGCAAAGGAGTACATTGGTACAACTGACGATGCGAAGATTTACTTGGAAGAAAAAAAACTCCTCGACGAAGCCAGAACCAAACTCGCCACTGCTTCCGCAACTTCATCGCCGCCAGTTTCACCTGCGTCTGCCGAGCCGACTCCGACCCCAACCTCGACTCCAAGTTCGACATCAACTCCGCCTTTGTTGTAGCCGTTCCCCTGTGCGAAGAACGGCGCTGAGGTGTTTTGGAACACGCGCCACGCGTCTCATAGAGAGGCGGCTGCAGTTGTTCCGCTTCCTGCCGCGCCGAACCCGCGCGATCAAATAGTTACCTGCGCAACGACTTCGTCGCGATACCGCGCCAAGCCCCCACATCGGCGCGGTTACGCGTGGGCAAAGCGCAGCGGACAGCTTTAATTGAGTCGAAAATTACTTCCGAAAACGGCAACGAGATTGACAGCACCAAGCGACGCCGTTCCAGAATGGGCATCTTCTTGTAGAGCAAGCTTAGGTGGGGTTCGAGCCGGTAATCGGATGAATTTTGCACATCACTACGAATGATTTTATTTAGTCGCCGCAATTCTTTGTTCAGCGCAAGTTGCACGAAAAGGGTTTTGGTAAATTCCCCCGAGTGACGCACATCAAGGAGTTTCAGCTCGACCGGCTCGCAAACAAACGCGGCTTGCGAGGTTGCTTTTTCGGCGGCTTCCGCATGATTTGATCCGACATGGATTGTAACGTGCGGCTCGAAAACAGGCGCGTCATACTGCCGCGCAAGATCACAAATCATGTTTTCAAAGAAGGTGTGCGCCGGCTCAGCCGGAGTGAGCCAATAAGCAATGGCAGTATGCGTCCTCGGAAGCTCATGGTTCATTGAATTCGATCCCGAAGAGAAGAATAGCGAGCCGCTTCAATACAATCCATCTTCGGCTTTGCTTGCTCGCTCCAACATTTTAACTTTTCGACGAATCACCGACTGAGATTTTGATTGAAAGAGCGAATCGTTCGCTACCTTCCTCTCGTGCCCACAAATGTTCTCGGGACTGAACTTAGATGCTGTTGTCGCGATCCGATGACCGGATTCTATCGCGACGGATTTTGTCGCACCGGGCCAGAAGATGTTGGGCTGCACACGGTTTGCGTAAAAGTCACGGAGGAATTTCTCGATTTTTCCGTGCTCGACGGGAACGACCTAGTCACGCCCCGCCCGGAATGGGGATTTCCCGGACTGAAGCCCGGCGACAAATGGTGCGTCTGCGTCACACGTTGGAAAGCGGCGCTCGACCACAATCGCGCAGCCCCAGTCGAGCTTGAAGCGACTCATTCCTCCGCGCTCGAGTTCGTCACGCTGGAAGAACTAAAAGCCCACGCGCTGAAGAGCTGATTTTGTAACGGCAGTCGCTGACTGTCGCACTTGTTTTCTAACGACACGCCCATCGGGCATTGCTCATTCTCATCGAAGGCAAGCGACGGTCAGAGACCGCCGCTACACCTATTCCTTCTGGAAAAAGGATTGAATCGCGCTCAGGTTATCGCCGAATTGAAGCTGCCGTTTAGTCTTTTTCTGGCGCTACGGTACTTGAAACCGAAGCGGACATTTCTCTCCATCATCACATTGATTTCTGTGCTCGGTGTGATGCTCGGCGTGACGGTGCTGATTCTGGTGATTTCGGTCATGACCGGATTTGACCGCGAGCTGCGCCAGAAGGTGATCGATTTCGACGCGCACATTCTCGTCAGCACAGAAGACATCTTGCACGACTGGCGAACGCTCAAAGCGAAAATCGACAATACGCAGGGCGTCGTCGCGACGGCTCCCTACATCCAGGGGCCGGTGATCGTGGAATTTCAAAACCGGCGGCTCGCGCCGCTGATGCGCGGCGTTGATCCCGCGCAGGAAGACAGGGTCATTCCCCTGACAAAGTTCATCAAATACGGCAAGCTCGATCTGGAAGGCGACTCGACCGTACTTGGCGTTGAGCTCGCGCGTAAATTGGAGATTCACGTCGGTGACAAACTGACGGTCTATTCACCGGGCAATCTCGGCCAGATTCTCGATTCCATCAAAAAACTCGAGAACGCCAAAGGGGAGGAAAAAAAAGTAGTCGACGAATTGCGCGATGTAATCCTGCCGAAAGAACTGACGGTTGCCGGCATCTTTGAAACCGGTCACTATCTGCACGACTCTGAATTTCTTCTCGTGCCGATTTACGTCGGCCAAGAGTTATACGGCCTGGGGAACGGGTTGCACGGCATTACAGTAAGGACAGACAATCCGTACAGTGCCGAGCGGGTAAAACAAGCGATCCAACAATTTCTCGAGCCGCCCGAATACGCGCAGACCTGGATCGACATGAATCATCAGTTTTTCGAAGCGGTGCGGCTCGAGCGCACGGTGATGTTTTTCCTCTTGTTCTTTATCGTGGTCGTCGCGGCATTCGGAATCATGAGCACGCTGATCACAGTGACAGTGCAAAAGCGGCGCGAGATCGGAATCATGAAAGCGCTCGGCGCAAACATTGCGCAAATCATCTGGGTCTTTCTTGGCCAGGGAACAATCGTCGGCCTTTTCGGAACTCTTACGGGGCTTGCGCTCGGGATGACGTTGATCCGCTACCGCAACCAATTCAGCCATTGGCTCGCATCGACACTGCACATTGAGATTTTTCCGCGCGAGGTCTATCAGTTTTCGTCGATCCCAGCGGAAGTTATCCCGAGAGATGTTGCCATTATCTGCATCAGCGCATTTTTTATCTGCTCACTTGCCGCTTTGATTCCCGCTTACTTTGCGGCACGCCTCGATCCGGTTAAAGCGCTGCGCTACGAGTGACGTTGTGGAGGCGCTTGCGCCAAGCGCTGTCTCTAGTTCGGCGTTTGACACAAACGCCCTACAAGTTTGTCAGCAAGGCATCGAGCGCGCGAAATGCATAATCATATCCCTCCGGACATTCGCTTTGGCGCGGGCCGGCCACGTTAAGGACATCGATCTCGTGCTCGCGGACAAAATCGACAATCAACTTCGCGGCGTCTTCGGTGGAAATCTTGGACTCGTCGATCAGTTGATGCGGCCGTTGCTGCTCAACGCAAAAGCGAACCGTTTGTTCAGTGCCACCGCTCAATTTGGCGGAGTAAATAATGACAGTTCCATCGGAGTCTTTTACGTTTTGTAACGTGCGCTCAGTGAATCCGCCATGTTCCAATTCCCTGAGCGGATATAGATCGGGAATCCTGCCAACTTCATCGAGGCGCCCAGCCGGACACCACCCGCCACAGTCGATTCCATTTTTCAGTGCAACGTCGAGAGCTGCGCGATCAACACCTGTTTGTCCGCCCGAAATTATTTTCACGTGCCTCTCGGCATGCTCAATCGCCGGTCGGAACAATGTCCGCGCGCTCGACTATCAAGATCACGGTTCGTTCAGGCGCACGTGTGCGATGGCGCACGCCTTTGGGCACGACGAAGTCCTCATCGATGTCTTTGTGTTCATGCCAGTGATATTCGCCTTCAAGCACCGCCACCTAACGACAGAATCGTTTACCTTGCAAAGCGTCTGGTTGTACCATTTGTCCGCGCAAGCATCGGCCAGTTTCTGAACATCGATCAGTTCAAGCGGTCCGCGCAGAATGTTAAGGTGAGTCTTGTACGGAAAATCTTGCGGCGATTTATTGGAATCCATGATTTGAGCTAAAGCAGAGGGCGTGCGGATGGCAAGACAACCTATTCTTCGCCGTCGAAATAATCAGTTTCCTTACCGTTTACGACGACGCGATCCGCAGCTGATGACTTGTTCACTTTCCACTTCCCGCTGTCCGGGTAGTAAGCCGATTCGCCGATCGGGTTATCTGCGATCACGTAATAGATGAAGTCTTCCTGGCCAGAGTTGCTCAGTTGATGTGGTTCGTCAGGTCCGAAAATGAATGCGTCGCCAGGCACAACCTCAATCGTGCCATCTTTGTGGCGAACGCTTCCTTTGCCGGAAATGACCAAGTAAAGCTCCCATTGCGCGGAGTGCGCGTGGTAAGGAAAACAGCATTTTCCGGGAGGGACACGATTCCATTCCAGATCGAATGGGTGACGTTTGGACAAATCGAGAGAGTTCGGATCGCGTCCGAGCGCTTCGGAGATTCCCTTGAACGAGACAGCATATTTTCCACGTGGCGATTGCCATGACTCTTCTTCGATGTCCTTGATGTTTACTTTGCGCATTTCGGATTCGCTGTAGCGGCGGGCGTGTCGCCCGTCGTCTCCGGGGCGCAGCCGACACGGCTACCTCTATAGAAACAAAAGTTACTCTTCGCCATCGAAATAATCAGTTTCATTCCCCTTCACGATCACTTCTTCAAATCTCTCGTTGACGACTGCCCATTTACCGCTGTCGGGATAGTAACAGGAATCACCGGTTGCCCCGCCGCTGCGCGGATTATCAGCGATCACGTAATAAACAAAATCTTCATCGCCTGCGTTGATGAGCTGGTGTGCTTCCCCTGGTTGAAAGAAAAACGCATCGCCTGCAGTTACGATTGTCGATCCATCTTTGTCACGAACGCTTCCACGACCGGAGACAACGAGGTAAAGCTCCGACTCAGCCGCGTGTGCATGATACGGACAAAGCGATTTACCTCTCGGAATCCGCACCAGCGCAAGATCGAATGGATGCCGCTTTGCCAGATCCAGCGACTCCGGTTCACGCCCGAGTGCAATCGAGATATTCTTCGATGCCCGGCCAAACTTTCCCTTTGGCGACTTTCGCTCCTGCTCCGGGATCTCTTTGAGATTCACTTTGCGCATTATCTCATCAGGGGACATAGGGATCACGTGTTCTGGTTTCTGATGCACTGCAGTCAATACTTAGCCAGTGCTTTGGTTTTGGCGACATCCCTCAAGTCTTTCACAACATCAAATACGTAGAGCGACAAGCTCTCATCTTTGAGCTGAAGCGCGATGTTAATCGCGGCCAGCAACTCTGAACCACGTTCGCTTTGATTCTTATGCTCTAACTTGAGAACAGTTCCTTAGGATATTGAGTCTGCACTTTCTTCAACCACTCCAAGTGGGACGCGCCCTTTAAGTTCAAAGAGACTCGGCGATTCGGAGTGATCCGCAACAGTGCCTTGCTGCGAGCGGACGTAATGCTTGAAATCCGCGAACTCTTCGCTCGACAAAGTTAGGACTGCGCGCTGAGCGATCAGATAGCGGCTGAATCCTTTGTGCTTGCCCTCCTTATATTTTGCCATTCTGCGTTTGGAACGAAATACGCGATTGTTTGGACACTCGGTGGATAGCCAAGCGTGAGCATCACGCACAATTGAAAATCGCGTGAGCACACATCGGTATAACCGTGCAGCGGTGCGAAGTCGATGGAGCTACGCCCGCGTGAGTCGCGGAACGACTCACAATGTTGTGCTCCAACCAGCGAGAAAGCGGCGAGCACGAGAAGCGCTACGCAACAAATACACTTCATAACAGGCTGGCCATCTTTACAGCTTCCGTTTCCTCGGCAATCTTTGTTTGAGTTTCTCGACTGGTTCAAATGAGTCGTCGAGTTTCTCAATACGGGCGATTACTTTATCGGAGCGGAATTTCAAGGCCTCGGCTTTCTTGTTTTTCAGGCAGTGCTCAACTTCTTCCCAAGTGACCGGCGTTGAAACGGTCGGCTCTTGCCTAGCGCGAAGCGAATAGACGCAGATGGTGGTCTTGTGTTCGTCGTTCTGGCTCCAATCGACGAAGACTTTTCCTTTACGCACCGCTTTGGACATGTTCGCCGTGACAAGATCGGCGTGCTCGCCTTCCAGATGGTGAGCGAGTGCGCGCGACAAATCCTTGGTCTGATCGTACGTTACCGACGTGTTCAGTGGCACATAAACCTGCAGACCTTTTGAGCCGCTCGTTTTCGCGAAGCTCTTTAATTTCATACGCGCAAGCAAATCCCGTAGCCAAAGGCCGACCTGGCAGCATTGGACAATGTCGGCCGGCGCACCTGGATCGAGATCGAACACCATCATGGTCGGGCGTTCGATGTTGTTTTTCCGTGAGAGCGACGTGTGCAGCTCGAGATCGGCGAGGTTCGCCGCCCAAATTAGTGTGGGCAAATCCTGTACGAGACAATAATTCATCATGCGATTGTTGCTTTCGCTCCAAACCTTGGCCGTTTGCACCCATTTCGGCCGGTGCGACGGGCAATTCTTTTCGTAGAAAAACTCGCCTTCAACGCCATCGGGATAGCGCTTCATGGTGAGCGGCCGATCTTTCAGATGCGGCAAGAGCACCGGCGCGACCCGGATGTAGTAATCGATCACGTGCCCTTTGGTGAATCCGACTTTCGGATAAAGCACCTTGTCCAGATTCGACACCTGAATCTTGCGGTCCTCAACGATTAGTTCGGCCTTATTCGGCATGGTCGGAGTTCTTTGGCCACAGATTCACACAGATTTTCACAGATAAAATCCGATCTTTTCCCATCTGTGTTCCATCGGTGCTTTCGGTGACCGAGTAATCACTGGCAAGAGTGAGAAATTTCTCGGCTTCGCTCGGAATGACAAATCAGGCGAAGAAGCGCTCGGGGGATAGCATGGGCTGCGGTTTGCAAATGCGGGCGACACAATGCTCCCAGCTCTCATGACCGCTCAGGATTTCGATTTCGACACGCAGAAAACAAATCGGCACCTTCACGTCCGCTTCGGGCAAATGCGGCATGCGCACTGCGTCTTTCTCCGTGGTAATGATCACTGCCAGATCGCGGCGAATGCAACGAGTGATGAACGTTGTTAGCTCCGCTTCGGTATAGTAGTGATGGTCAATGTAGCGCTTTGCAAGATCGACGTGCGCGCCAAGTTTCTTTAATGCGCCTTCGAAGCTTTCGGGCGCGGCGATGCCGGAAATTGAGCCGATGAACGTGTCGCGCAAGCGATCGAGCGGCAACCGTTCGCCAGTGAAAACATTCTGAAGATATAGCGGCTTATGCGCGCACTCGATGATCTCGGCGGTGCGATTGTAACGCCGGATACGTTGGATGAGCGTCTCATTAGACTCCCCCGTGTTTTTAGTGATAAAGATATAGCTCGCGCGCCGCAGGTTTCGCGGAGCCTCCCGCAGTGTGCCGCGGGGCAGCAGGAATTCATTGCCAAAGGGTGCTTGTCGATCCACCAGCACGATATCCAGCCGGTGTTTGAGATGCAGATATTGCAAGCCATCGTCAAGCAGGAGTGTGTCAACTTTCCATTTGTCGATGGCAAAGAGACCGCTCTTTACGCGATCTTTATCCACGAGCACGACCACGTCTTTCAGATTGTGCGCCAACATGTAAGGTTCGTCACCAGCAGTACGTGAATCGAGCAGCAGGGTCTTGCCGTCGGACACGATCCTTGGTGGATCGACAATGTTTCCGCGTAGCCGATCCAGCCAACTTCGTTTTCGCGGAACGCTTTTGTAGCCACGGCTCAAAATAGCAACCTGTCGTCCACCGGCTTGTAAGGCACGCGCAAATTTCTCGACGATTGGCGTCTTGCCCGTGCCCCCAACGGTGAGGTTGCCCACACTTATGACGAGACAACCAAGCGCCCGCTCGCGGAAAATTCTTTTTCTGTAAAAGTAGAGACGAAGCTGAACAAGACGTTCGTAAACAAACGACAACGCATAGAGGATTGCACGCAACGCGGTGGCGCGAATCCCGCGGCGGCGCTCCAGCACAACGTCGATACCAAACTGCTCTAAATTTTCAAGGCGACGGCCCATGGGGATGTTCTGACGTTTTACGTTTGATCTGGGCGCCGTTGTTATCGGCAGTCGTAATAATCGTGCGAAAAGACGTCGATCCTGCGGAGCGCTTCATGGCAGCGGCCACTTTGTTTCGATCTTGCAACGTGATCGCGCAGATCGTCGACCCGCTGCCGCTGAGGAAGGCGCCGAGCGCGCCGGCTTTTTCCGCGGTGGCGATCACGCGCAGGAGGAACGGAATCAGATTTTTCCGGTACGGCTGATGCAGATGATCCGCGAAAGCGCCGCGCAAATTACGATAATTGCCCGACGCGAACGCGGCTGTAATCGCACATGCATTTGCACAATTTTCCACGGCAGCGGCACGCGCAATTCGTGGCGGCAAAATCCGTCTCGCCCTAGATGTTTTAATTTCGAAATCTGGAATCAAAAGAACGAAAGATAACAGCCCTGAAACGTCGAAGCGCTGGACAGTCTGGCCCCGCACAACAGTGAACCCGCCAAAAACTGCCGGCGCGGCGTTGTCAGGATGTCCTTCCAACCGGGCGCATAGTTGAAAGATCGACAGGGGCTCAACGCAATTGCCAGTTAAAGCATTCAAAGCGTGCAAGACGCCTAGTCGCAGCGTGACGCTGCTCCCTAAACCGCGTGAAGGAGGGACATTGCCTGTGATTGATACGGAAAATGAAAAAGGCGCGCGCCGAGTATGATGAAAGAACAAATCTGCTGCCTCGCCGACAACAGTATGCGGCCGGGATTTTATGCTTCTAGTCACGGTGACGTCGTTATAGATGCGCAGCGCGACACCGAGACAATCAAAGCCGGGGCCGAGATTGGAGGTGCTCGCCGGAACGCGAACGGTAACGTGTTGCATAGGTTAGCAGTCGTGTTGGGTGCGCAACGACGCTTTACGATGCGGGAGTGTAGCGACGCCCCGACTGAGCGGCAACCGATCCGTTGCGCAATGCCGATTTTACAAGTACGTCGTTAAAGGTCACCGCGACCGATGAGAAACGAATCTAAGTGGATCGACGCAGCCTTGCTTCGTGATTTCCAGGCGGAGGGAACGGATGCGCATCGGCTCTGCACGATTGAGGACGGTTGGGTGGAACGTTTCGGGCAGGACGTCCTCATCTCGTTCAAGAGAGTTCCGGGCCGCGAACGTTTGATCCAGGAATTACAGTCGTGGGCGAGCAGTGTCCGGTTTGAGTTTGGACGCATTTTCGCCCGGTTTGTCCCTCGCAAAAACGAAGAGCGCGAATCTGCGCGTCTCATATTTGGCGATCCAGCCGAGAATTTGCGGACAATCGCCACCGAGCGACATCTCAAGTTTGGGGTCGACTTCGGGGCGGGGTATTCCGTGGGGTTCTTTGTCGACCAAAGAGAAAACCGGCGCCGCGTGCGTCACATTGCGCCAAAGAGGCTTCTGAACTGTTTTGCCTATACCTGCTCCTTTTCTGTTAGCGCCGCTTATGTGGGAGCGACCACTTTCAATGTCGATCTCTCCAAGAAATCTCTGGCGCGAGGTCGAGAGAATTTTGCGCTCAATAGTCTGCCAACCGTGGATCATCGCTTCATCGCAGACGACGTGATGGCGGTGTTGCCACGACTTGCGCGCCAGGGAGAGAAATTCGATGCAATCATTCTCGATCCCCCGACCTTTTCGCGGTCATCGGGAGGAAAGGCGTTTCACGTTGAAAATGATTTTGGGAAATTGCTCGTTGATGCCATCGATCTGGCGGCACGCGACAGCCACCTCCTTCTTTCGACAAATTGCTCGACGCTACGAGAGCATGCGCTGGAAGTAATGGCCCGCTATGGCCTCAAGACTGCACGGCGCGCTGCCACGTTTCATCGACAGCCTCCCCTACCCGATTTTCCACCCGGAACGGGCGCAAGCTCGATTTGGCTGGCTTTACGTTGACAAGATCTATGCGCGCAAGGAACGATCAGAATCCGAATCATTAAGCGACATGGATCATTCATCTGCTGAAGTGTTGGCCGAGTTCCCGGAACGCGGATTACATTGGGCGAAAGAACAGTTCGAGACGGTTCTTAGCGAGACTGAGGATTACGTGCGCGAAAAACCAGCAGAGTCTCTACTGTGCGCGCTTGTAGCTGGCTACATTCTGAATCGATTGCCCGTTGGTCGAATACTGGGCGGCCTGTTTCGCCTCCTTATCGTCGCGTTGAGACCCGCGATCTTAATTTACGGCGCCACCAAGCTCTATCAAGCAGTGCAGGAAGAAGAATCGTTAAATCGGTCCGACGTTTAACGTTCAAGAGTCTTCGAGCGTGAAGCCAATCTTCAGTGTCACCTGCCAATGACCGATCTTGCCGTTCTCGATGTATCCGCGGGTCTCCGCCACCTCGAACCAGCGCATGTTGCGTACCGTTTTTCCGGCGCGCACCAGCGCGTTTTTTACTGCCTCCTCGAATCCGTTCGGCGAGGAACCAACCAGCTCAATTTTTTTGTAAATGTGCTCAGACATTTGGGCATTATTCTCTAAGGAAGCTCTCGTGCGCAGCGTCCCTGCTTCCCGCTTCCAGGAATGGTTAAATCAGGAAATTTGCTTTACAAAAGCATCCCTATTTCGGCAGCCTCGCGTTGTGAGGAAATCCTTTGGCGCTTGTTTGCTGGTCTTAATCGTCCTCTCTTGCGTCCACGCTCAGGAGCAGGAAAGCAAGCTCGTCGATCGCTTGCTCAGGCCGGACACGACGCTGCGGAATAACGCGCAGAACAAAAAATTCATTGCCGATGGGGCATCCATAAATAAACGGGCAACCGTTGGCACATTTTACGTCCAGGAAAAATCCAATTCGAAAAGTTTTTCCGGAACACGCGACTTTTCAGCGCGACAATTCAATTCTCAATCTTTCCATGGCACGCGCAGCGCATCTGGGATTTCGTCGCAGCAAGCAGTTGGAGATTCTCGACCTGCTTATGCAACTCGCACTGCACGTGATGTCCGTGATGCCCCTCAATCTGACAAAAAGGTTGCCAGCCGTTCTTACGCAGGGAATCGGCCCTTCCTTGATCAGGGCAAGAGTCAAAAGGCGCTCAACAGGCAGAATCCACCCTTAACGATCGAGCAGGTTCGCGAGTTGCTGAACAAAAACAAGTAGCGCGCCAGCCTGGTGCGCTATTCTGTATTTGATCATGCAACCGGATGAAGCGCTTGCGTTTCTAAAACAAGGCGCCGCGCAGATCATCAGCGAGATTGAATTGCGCGAGAAACTCGCGCTCGGTCGGCCGCTGCGGGTAAAACTCGGGGTCGATCCAACTACTTCAGACATTCATCTTGGCCACAGTATCGTCCTGCGAAAGCTGAGACAGTTTCAAGACCTGGGTCACCAGGCCATTCTCATCATCGGTGATTTCACTGGAATGATTGGCGATCCCAGTGGTCGCTCCGCCACCCGGCCGCAATTGACGCATAAGGAAGTGATGACAAATGCAGCGACCTACCGTGAGCAGGCATTCAAGATTCTTGATCCGGCGCGGACGGAGACAGTTTGCAATGGTGACTGGTTTCGAGCGATGTCGTTCGAAGATGTCATTCGCCTGAACGGCCGTGTGACGCTACAACAAATGTTGCAGCGCGAAGATTTCCGAGCTCGGATTGACAACCGGCAAGCCGTCCGCGCGCACGAAATTCAGTATCCAATCATGCAAGGTTGGGATTCGGTGATGGTGAAAGCTGATGTCGAGCTCGGCGGGACAGATCAACTTTTTAACATTTTGATAGGGCGCGACTTCCAAAAAGAGGAAGGTCTGCCACAGCAAGTCGTTTTTCTCCTTCCGATTCTTGAGGGCTTGGATGGCTCCAAGAAAATGAGTAAAAGCCTCGGCAATTTTGTCGCGATCAACGAGTCCGCTGCAGATATGTTCGGGAAGCTGATGAGCGTCTCGGACGAGTTGATGGCACGCTATTACCCATTACTACTTGGCCGTTTGCCGGCAGCCGGTGCGCATCCGCTCGACGCGAAAAAGCAACTCGCCCGCGAAATCGTGCAGACCTACCATTCGGCTGCTCTCGCCCAACAAACGCTCGATGAATGGAACACGCGTTTTAGCAAGCGCGATCTGGAACATGCCAACCTGCCGCTGTTTTCCGCGACCACGCTGGAGAAACTTGAAGCCGTCACGCTCGTTTCGAACGTTTATCGGCAAGCATTCAACCTGCAAAAATCGCGCAGCGAGGCCTCGCGGCTGATCAAACAGGGAAGCGTGGAGCTCGATGGCGTGAAGCTTCGCGATCCCACGGGAACAATCAGGCTTGAGCCGGGCCAGGTTCTTCGCCTCGACAAAAAGCACGCAGTGCGAATTGGCTAGAAGCGGTCTCGAAAATTAACCAGGGGGTGCGATTGGTGGATCGAGCAGTCGTCGCCGCGGCGACCTTGATGCCAAATAATGCGCCTAGGCGCCATTCTTAAACATCGCGCGACGGAGCGCCCGATCCACCTTCCGAGCAATTCTGGGACCGGTTCCAATGGCCCGCGTACGGCAAAGAATTTCGCTTTCTTAGGCTCCAGCCGTTTGGAGCACGGGCAACACCGGCGCATGCTCGAGGTAGCTCGCCGCAATGCCTTCGAAGTGCGCTCGGATGCTACGCAGTTCGGCAGTCACAAAACTGTCGACAAAATTCAAGCGCCGATCCAGCCAGGCAACCAGCTTGTTCTTGATCTCATAGTGAACCGCAAGCGTGACCTCCGTGCAGGTTCGCCGAATCTCGGCGAAATCAACGATTCCCACAAGGTTAATATTGCCGCCCACGGACTCGAACGCATACTGATCTGGCGAGTCACTCTCGACCGACAGAAGGACTGTGTGAGCCTCAAAACCAAGCGGGCCGCGAAAGCTGAAATCGACCGTTTTCGATGAAGTCACGGTTGCCCTTGTCACCATAAGGAACTGCCGCCGATATGATTGGATACTGGCTAGGCGGGCTTTGCACTCTGCCGCCGGCTGACTCATATGTAAGGTTTTTTGTAAGAGCATAGGAGTAAGGGTTTATTACGTTAAACTTAAGCAATCGCGATGCCACCCCGTTTTCCGAAGCAAAACCGGCGGAGTAACTGTCGATCGTGTTCAGTTTCTTTACACTCCTGTATCGAGCCGACACGCTAGATCTCGCTTGTCGAATCAATCGTAACTCGCCAATCAGCCGGCAGTTCCATCAGATTTTCACCTAGTCCGGCGAACAATGGAACATTGAGAATTTTCTTGAGAATATCGGCATTGGTTAGGGTGGCGATATCATCGCGCGCCGCGCGCACACCATTCAGGACGACACCGACGCAACGCAGCTTGTGGGCTACCATACTTCGCACGGTGAGCGCCGCGTGGTTGAGGCAACCGAGCCTGTTCTGCGCCACTACTAAAATCGGCAACCTCATTTCCACGGCTAAATCGCTCATGAAATAGTCGGGACGAATCGGCACCATCCAACCGCCCACTCCTTCGACCAGCACATGCTCAACCCGACTATGAAGAGTGTGAAAAGCAGCGAGGATACGCTCGATATCGATGTCCAACTCCTCGGTAAGGCTGCCCACAATCGGCGCTGCCGGCGTCTTCAGCCGGACTGGATTAATTTCGTTGATCGCTAGGCCGTCACTGCTGGCCGCGAGCAGAAGCTCTGCGTCTCGACGATCTCCGTAACAGATCGGTTTCATTCCGGCGCAGCTGGCTCCCGCGGCGCGCAAACAGACGCAATAGTTGGACTGCAGTGTGCGTTTTGCCTACACCAGTATCTGTCCCGGTAATGAAAAGGCTCATGCGACCTGCTTTACGCGATCCGATGAGGTCGTCGCGCGACTTGCGCTGACCGTTTGCATCATCGACCGGAAAATCCTTGCGCCATCCAGGCTGCCGAGTCGCGCATCTGAGGCGCGATCAGGGTGAGGCATCAACCCAAAGACATTTCGTTCGCGATTGCAGATGCCGGCGATGTTTTCAATCGAACCGTTCGGATTCGCTTCGGGAACAATCCGGCCTAGGCTGTCCGCGTAACGCAAAATCACTTGTCGATAGGCGTTGAGGTCTCGCAAGGTTTCTGTATCCGCGAAGAAGCAACCTTCGCCATGCGCAACAGGCATGTGGAGAAGCGTCCCTTTCGGGAAGCCATGCGTGAACGGCGAATCGTCCACTTCCACGCGCGTCGTCACCATGTCACACACGAAGCGCAGCGAACGGTTCCGCACGAGCGCACCGGGCAAGAGACCGGCTTCGCAGAGAACCTGGAACCCGTTGCACGTACCGAGCACGAGCTTGCCGGCGCGCGCATTGCTGACTACCGCTCGCATGATTGGCGAAAAACGCGCGATGGCGCCACAACGCAGATAATCGCCATACGCGAATCCACCCGGCAGCACGATGGCGTCAAAATCGTCAAGCGACGTTGCCTTGTGCCAGACGTATTCCGCACGCAGGCCGTCGAGATCATTGATCCCCGCGACGCAATCCTGATCACAATTTGAACCGGGAAACTGGATGACGGCGAATTTCATCATTGTCGATCTAACGCGCGGCGGCGCGCTGCTCAGCGTGATAATCATTCACCACCAGGCACGCGTGAATGACTCCTGGAATCCAGCCGAGCAAAGTCAAAATGATACTGAGAAAGAAACTGGCGATGCGGCCCGTCATGAGTACCGCGAGCGGCGGCAGCACTACACAGAAAAAATATCGCAGCGCTTTCATTTCTCTTTACTGATTTCCCTGTGTCGCGCCGTAGCCTTGGCGGAGGCGGATGACCTCTGTAACTCATAATCTTCGATCACTGGATTCGACAGCAAATCGCGGCAGAGCCCGCGCAATCGCGCTTCAAGATCGCCATTTTGTCCATCGACATCGATCTCCATGTATTTGCCGATCCTGACGCTGCGCACCTCCGGCATTCCCAGATGCCGCATCGCATCGCGCACAGCGTTACCTTGCGGATCGAGCACCGCGGCCTTCGGCATGACGATGACTCTCACTTTCATCACGTCACCATATTTGCGGCTGACCACGCGAACAAGTGCAATCCCGAATTTATGCTTCTCGAACGACTTCGCTGGCTTTTTTATCTTCGCGCAATCCGACAAAAACAGGCGCACGCAATTTATTATCGCGGGTCCACTCCGCGAACTTGATCTCGCAAACGAAAACCGGGTTTACCCAATGCATTTTGCGCATCATGGAAGGCGTGATTTCCTGTACCCATTGCCCATTTTGTTTCGACGGCAGATCGACAAACGGACAACTCTCCCTTTCTTGTTGCTGAAATTTCCTGTGTAAAGTTGCAAGCGATTTTGCGGTGAAGCCGGTGCCGACTTTGCTGGCGAAAACCAGTTTCTTGTTCTTGTAATAACCAACCAGAATCGCACCGAAATGTTTGCGCGATCCCTGGGGCGGCGTGTATCCACCAATGACGAATTCCTGCTCGTTTACGCATTTGAGCTTAATCCATGCGCCGCTTCTACGCCCCGGTTCGTAAACCGAGTTGCGCTGTTTGCCAATAATTCCCTCGAGGCCGCGATGCTTCACTTCTTTGAGCAATGGTTTTGCCTCTTCCCCAATCGCGCCCGAGTAACGGATTGGATCGCCTGCGTCCGCGCAGAGCTTTTGGAGAACATTTTTCCGCGCCTCCAATGACAGCCCGATCAAGCTTTTGCCGTCGAGCTGAAGCAGGTCAAATGCATAGAAATAAACGGGCGATTTCCGTCCTTCGATCTCGCGCGCTTGCAACAGTTGAAACGATGAACGGCCTTCGTCATCGAGCGCGACCACTTCGCCGTCTATCACGCATTCGCGCGACGGCAAATTCCTTACTGCCTCGACAATTTCCGGGAAACGCCCGGCCAATTCATTCTTATTTCGCGACAACAGCGAAACTTTCTTGTTGGTCTTGACCACGATCAGCCGGATTCCGTCGAACTTGAGTTCGTAAATCCAATCTCCCGCGGCGGGCGGGTCCTTCACCAACCGCGGCTTCATTGGATCGATGAAGCGGGCTTTGGCTGAGGGCAAATCTGATCGGTCGCGACCGCCGGGCGCGCCGCGAATGTTCTCAGGGGTAATTCCTCGGCGCGCCCGGCGGTCGCGACCTACCCCGGAATCGGTTTGTTTATTGCGCCCTACCTCTTTTTTTTTAATCGCCGTTCTGATGCGTGCTTTGAACTTTGACGTCGCACTTGCATCTTTTTCCTCGCGATTGGATTCCCATTCGGCATCGCGATCTTGCGCGATTTGTTCCATCGTCCGCCCGGTCTTGACCGATTGATCTTCGAGTTTTTTGGAAATTGGTTTGGCGTCTGTTCCAGTTTTCAAGATTAGCCACTGACTCTTCTGGTCAGCGCCGCGGATGCGCACGAGTGTCCATTCGCCTTTGGCTTTTTTGCCACCAAGGACGAGATGCAATTTGCCTTCCTGAAACGATTTCGTGGGCTGCTCTCCGTAAACATAATAAGTGCCGCGGTCCCAAACCATCACCGTGCCGCCGCCGTAGTTTCCTTCGGGAATGACGCCTTCGAATTCTTCGTATTCGATCGGATGATCTTCGACTTCTACTGCCAGATGTTTTTCGCCTTTCTTCCAGGGAAGCCCTTTCGGAACGGCCCAGGATTTCAAGACGCCTTCCATTTGTAGCCGAAAATCGTAATGCAGACGGCGTGCATCATGTTTCTGGATGACAAAGCGAGACGCACCCCACACTGCTTTTGGCAAAGGTTTGCCGCCCTTCGGTTCGGCCGTTTTTCGAAAATCGCGCTTCGCTTTGTACTCGGCCAGTCCCATTGATTTCGAATTTAGCCCCGAGGGCTTTCGGGGCCGCTACACAGCCTATGCCTCTGCGGGAACCGGTTCGCCAACGAGATAGCGAGTGAAGCGCCGGATAACGATGTTCTCGCCCAGCTCGGCGATCTTCGATCTCACCAGATCCTCAATCGTCTGGTCCGGGTTCTTAATAAAAGCCTGTTCGAGCAGGCAAACAGTGCTGAAAAATTTATCGAGTTTTCCTTCGACAATTTTGTTCATCACGTTCTCCGGTTTGCCGTTGACCTGCGCCTTGTAGATCTCGCGCTCGGCTTCGATGAGATTGTCCGGAACATCCGCGCGACTGACGTAAAGCGGATGCGCGGCAGCGATATGCAGCGTGATGTCCTTTACGAACTCGCGAAAATTCTCGTTCCGTGCCACAAAGTCGGTCTCACAGTTCACTTCCACGAGCACGCCGACTTTCCCCTGCAGGTGGATATAAGAAGCCACAATGCCTTCCTTCGCCGCGCGCGAGGCCTTTTTCCCCGCGCTGGCGATGCCTTTCATTCGCAAAATTGCTTCCGCTGTTTCCAGTTCACCGCCGCTCTCCACAAGAGCGCGCTTGCAATCCATAAAGCCGGCGTTGGTTTTTTCCCGGAGTTGCTTAACCAGTTGTGGGTCAATTTCCATGGGAAAGGAAAGTTAAAAAGTTGAAGCGTTAAAGCGTTGAATCGTTAAATGTTCCCCGGTTAGGATGTAACGATTTTCGCGTTCCAACCTTTTTACGCCGACACCCCCGCCATTTCGACCTGCTCG
>Ga0209690_1000117_pt1 | contig 35633 bp, 37 predicted proteins | sample GraSoiAngelo_150_FD_186164 | JGI IMG/M metagenome (GOLD analysis project Ga0209690, IMG submission 186164) | Grasslands soil microbial communities from the Angelo Coastal Reserve, California, USA - 14_1009_09_40cm (SPAdes) (version 2) | ecosystem: Environmental > Terrestrial > Soil > Grasslands ... | reverse complement strand
GAGCCGACGAGCCCGGCCGACACGGCCGGAGCGAGAGCCAGGATCGCGGCGGTCGAGTAGCAGCCCGGCACGGCGATCACCTGCGCGCCTTTCAGGTCTGCTTCGTGCAGCTCGGGAAGGCCAAGAACAGCCTTGCCGAGCAGCGACGGTGCCGGGTGCTGCCGGCGATACCACTTCGGATACTGCTCCGCATCGTGGAGCCTGAAGTCGGCGCTCATGTCGATCACCCGGACCCCGGCGGCCAGCCAGCTCTCAACCTTTGCCGCGCCTACGTTATGTGGAAGGCAGCTGAAGACGACGTCGAGGCCGTCTAACGAGGGCTCGGAGGAGAAGGCGCCTTCCAGCTCGAGAAGCGGAAACACCTCGGCATACGGCTTACCCGCATACGAGCGCGACGTCAGCTGGGTCAGCTCGACGCCGGGATGGCGCGCCAGCAGATGCACCGCGGTCATCCCCGCATAACCATTCGCGCCAGCCACGCCGACTTTCAGCTTCTTGGCCACGGACGCATGAGTATACAGGGAACTGCATAAACATCCATTCGGTCAGGCGGGGTTGAAAAAGCAGGACTGCTCTCCCGTGTGGCAGGCCGGTCCCGCGGGATGGACGCGCAGCAGCACGCTGTCGAGGTCGCAGTCGAGGCGTGTTTCAACGACCACCATGGTGTTGCCGGACGTCGCCCCTTTCTCCCACAGGCCACGGTCCCGGGAGTGGAACCACGCCGTTCCCGTCTTCCGCGTCTTCCGCCAGGCCTCCTCGTCCATGAAAGCAAGCATCAGCACCTGAGCGGTGTCAGCGTCCTGGACGACCGCCGGAACCAAACCTTTCGAGAAGTCGGGAGTCACTGCCTCACCTCCAGCCCCATCGCAGCCAGGTCTTGCTTGACGTCACGGATCGAGAGCTCGCCGAAGTGGAAGATTGACGCTGCCAGCGCCGCCTCCGCCCCACCCTCGGTCAATGCCTCGAACATGTGGCGAGCCGAACCCGCACCGCCAGATGCGATCACCGGCAACCGCACGGAGCGACCGATCGTCCGCGTGAGCTCGATGTCGTAGCCCGCATGAGTTCCGTCGAAGTCCATCGATGTCAGCAGGATCTCGCCTGCTCCCATCTGTTCGCCCAGCGCGGCCCACTCGACCGCGTCGCGTCCGGTGGCGCGTCGGCCGCCATGGCTGAACACCTCCCATCCCGGGGCATCGCCTCGCCTGCGAGCGTCGATCGCCAGGACCACGCACTGGCTGCCAAACACTTCGGCGCAGCGCGTGATCAGCGCCGGATCGTCGAGCGCCGCGGTGTTGACCGAGACCTTGTCGGCACCGTGGGTTAGGAGCTCGGCCATATCGTCCACGCTGCGGACTCCTCCGCCGACCGCCAGGGGGATGAAAACCTGGTCCGCCGTTCGCTCGACGGCTCCGAGCAGGATCTTGCGATCGTCCGATGACGCGGTGATGTCGAGGAAAACGATCTCGTCCGCGCCCTCGCGGTCATAAGCCGCCGCGAGCTCCGCGGGATCACCCGCGTCGCGGAGGTCTTGAAAGCGAACGCCTTTGACCACACGCCCGTCGGTGACGTCCAGGCATGGAATGACGCGCTTGGCCGGCATCAGGCGCACAGACCGACAAAGTTGGCGTAAAGACGCAGGCCGTCCCGTCCGCTCTTCTCGGGATGAAACTGCGTGCCCATCACGCTGCCCATCGCCGCCGCGGCCGCAGGCGCGTGGTTGGAGCAGCCGATGCGGTGCTCCGAGGCAACAGGCGCGAACGAGTGCACGTAATAGAAGTAAGAGCGATCGGCGATCCCGTCCCACAGAGCCGACCGCTCGGTCTGCATGGTCCGGGACCAGCCGATCACGGGAAGGCGCTCGCTGCCGGCAACTTCGACGACGCGCCCAGGCAGAAGGCCGAGTCCCTGGTGCCTGCCGCGCTCCAGTGACTCCTCGAACAAGAGCTGGTAGCCAAGGCATACGCCCAACACCGGTTTGCCTCGATGCGCCAGCTCGACGATGCGACGCCCGAGCCCGCGCTCCTGGAGCCTGGCCAGGGCAGGCGCGAACGCGCCGACGCCCGGCAACACGACGCCGTCCGCCGCCTCCAGCTCCCCGGCCTCAGCTGTCAGTCGCACCTCCGCGCCCACATGCGCGAGTGCGCGCTGGACCGAGCGGATGTTGCCGACTCCGTAGTCCACGATCGCGATCAACCCAGCATGCCTTTGGAGGAGGGGACGCCGGACGCGCCGGTGGCATTCATCGCTTCGCGCAGTGCAAGGCCCAGCGCCTTGAAGGTCGACTCAACGATGTGATGACGGTTGCGGCCGCGAATCACGTCCACGTGGATGGTCGCCCCCAGGTGAATGGACAGGGCACGCCAGAACTCCTCGACAACCTCCGACTCGAGAGCGCCCACGCGACCTCGCACAGCGACGTTGTAAGAGAGGAACGGGCGGCGCCCGAGGTCGATCACGACGCGAGCCAGCGCTTCGTCGAGGGGCGCGTACGCGAACGCGAAACGGGCGATCCCGGCCCGATCGCCCAGCGCCTGCGAAAGCGCCTGGCCGACGACGATGCCCGCGTCTTCGACCAGGTGATGCGGGTCGACGTGCAGGTCGCCGGCACCGCGAAACGTGAGGTCGAACCCTCCGTACCGAGCCACCTGCTCCAACATGTGGTCCACAAACGGAAGGCCGGTCGAGACATGAATCCGCCCGCGTCCATCCAGCTCGACTTTTGCCGACAGCTGCGTCTCCTTGCTCTTGCGCGTGACCTGGCCCTTCCTACTCAAGCCGCACCTCGACTGCGTGAGCGTGCGCGCCAAGGCCTTCGAGCTCGGCCAGTCGGACAGTGGCATCGCGCAGCGTTTTCAGATCCTCGCGATTCAGGCTCAGCACGCTCGTCCGCTTGAGAAAGGTTTGCACGCCCAGCGGCGACGCATACCGCGCGGCGCCGGACGTCGGCAGGGTGTGATTCGGCCCTGCTGTGTAATCGCCCAACGGCACGGTCGCGTACGGGCCGACGAACACGGCACCGGCGTTCTGCACCCGCGCCGCAATCCGTTCCCCCTCCGCGGCGACGATCAAAAGGTGCTCGGGCGCGAAGTCATCGACGATGCGGATCGCTTCTTCGAGGTGGTCGACCACGACCACGCAGCAGTGAGCCTGGCGGATGATCTCCGAGCGTTCGAGACCGAGCACAAGGCTCTCGAGCTCCTCCTCGACGCGATCCGCAAGCTTCGCCGAGTCGGTGACGAGGACGCCCCAAGCCAGCGGGTCGTGCTCCAGCTGAGCCGCGAGGTCGGCGGCGACGAAATCCGGACGCGCATCCCCATCCGCCACCAGCGCGATCTCCGTGGGACCCGCGATGCCATCGACGCCGACGGAGCCAAAAACTTCCTTCTTGGCGAGGGTCACGTAAATGTTGCCCGGGCCGGCGACAACGTCCACGCGCGGGACGCTCTCCGTCCCGTAAGCAAAGGCCGCGATCGCCTGCGCGCCGCCTATCCGGTAGACGGCGTCTACTCCGGCGATGTGCGCGGCCGCGAGGATCGCGGGTGTCACGCTGCCGTCCGATCGTGGCGGCGTCGCAAGGGCGACCTCGGCCACCCCGGCCACGCGCGCCGGAATCACCGTCATCAAAACCGTGGATGGATAGGCCGCCCGTCCTCCAGGCGCGTAAAGGCCGGCCCGCTTCACCGGGCGTGTCACCAGCCTCAGGCTTTCCGATCCGACCGATGCAGGTTGGACCAACTGACGCTCGTGGAAATCTCGAATCCGGGCGGCTGCGAACTCCAGCGCGGCGCGGTCGGCGAGCTCCAGCCGAGAAGCAGCTTCCGCGAGTTTCGCCTGCGGCACCGCGAATGACTCACCTTGCGCCGGCGCCCACCCGTCGAACTTCTTGCCGAGCTCGCGCAGCGCGCTGTCGCCCTCGCGCTGCACGCGAACGCAGATCTCGGACACCACGACCCGCTCCACGGCAAATTGAGAAAGGTCGAAGCGACGCCGCGACCACGGCGACTCCCTCCACGAGCCAGCGTCGAACCTCTTAACGGTCACCGCCGGCGGCCTCTCTAAGACTTGACACCACCGACTGCACGGCCGCGGTCCGCGTCTTCAGGCTTGCCTGGTTGGCGATCAGCCGCGCAGTCGAGCTGCCGAGCACGGAAGCGATTCGGAGCCCGTTTTCGCGCAGGGTGCGACCGGTCGCGGTCAGGTCGACGATTCCATCGACCAGCCCGACGAGCGGCGCTAGCTCGACCGAGCCATGCAGCCGCACCACCTCGACCGCCTGGCCCCGAGCCTCGAACCACGCCGTGGCGGTGCGCGGGTACTTGGTGGCGATCCGCATCATCGGCGGCCACGTATCCGGCCCGTCGAAACTCGAGGACTCGGGCACAGCCAGGACGAGCCGGCAGTCTCCGAAGCCGAGGTCGACCAGCTCGTAGTGTGAGCCCGGCGATTCCCACAAGATGTCTTTCCCCACGATGCCCAGGTCGGCGGCGCCGTGGTCGACGTAGGCGGGAACGTCGGCGGGGCGGACCAAGATGACGCGCAGGTCGGACCGCTCGACGAGGAGCTGCCGGCCAAGCTCTTCCGCGCTGAGGCTCAGCAGCCCCGACCTGGTCAGCAGCTCGAGCGCACCCTCCATCAGCACTCCCGTGGGCAGGGCGATCGAAACAGCCTCGTTGGCCTTCAACTCAGACCCCCAGCGAGGCGAGCCGCCACCTGCTCGGGCGGGAGCGTTCGCGTGCGCTGGCCGTCCGACGACCAAGAGACATCGGCCTCACCGCGGCAATGGATGAGATTCGTGGCGCCGAGGGCGCGCCACCAGGCCTTGGCTTCTGCGGGGCCTCGAGACTGAGTGTCGACGATCGCCCGCATGCCGAACAGCCGTAGGGTCGAACCCAGGCGCAGCGCGGTGTTGAGGCCGGAGCCGGTCCACGCCACCGCTGCGTCGATTCGCGGCAGCGCGGGGGGCCGTGGGGCTCGGGTGAGCATCTCCGACACAAGGTCGAGCTGGACCACGAATCCTGTGGCTGGAGCGGCCCGGCCGAACTTGGCCAGCAACCCGTCGTAGCGCCCACCCTGGGCGACCGGCTGGCCAAAGTCAGGCCCGTAGCCTTCGAAGATCACGCCCGTGTAGTAGTCGAAGTCCCGGATCGCGCCGAGGTCGAGGATGACCACATCGCCGATGCCGTGACCGACGAGCAGCTCACGCACCCGCGACAGTTCCGTAAGCGCCGCCTCCGAGCGGCGGTTGCGGACGAGGGCCCCCGCGGCCTCGAGGATCTCCGGGCCGCCACGCAGCGCAGGAAAACGCAGCAGCAGCTCATGCTCGGCTGACTTCAGCGGCGTCCCCTCGAGCAGCGATTCGAGCCCAACGAAGTCTCGGGCCACGAGCGCCGAGCGCACAGCGCCTTTCACGTCGTCAGGCAGGCGGACCGCGTCCATGATCCCGTGGAAGAACTCCGCATGACCGACGTCGATCTGATAGCGCCGGATGCCGGTCGCCTCCATGCATCGCGCGGCCAGCGCGATCACCTCGGCGTCTGCGACTGGACCTGAGGCGCCGATCAGCTCGGCGCCGACCTGGTAGGTCTCGCGGCGGTGGTGGAACCGCCCCTCGTCGGTCGAGACGACCGGTCCGGCGTAGCAGAGCCGAAGCGGTAGCGCGGCCGCACGCAGCTTGCCCGCGACGAGCCGGGCGACCGGCACGGTCCGCTCGCCGACGAGCGCGACCACCTCGCCGCGAAGGTCGGTGAACTTGAAGAGGCGGCGCCTCTGATCGACGCCGAGCCCGAGGTCGAGCACGTCCATGCTCTCGACGAGCGGGGTGATGACGTGGCGGTAGCCCCACCGCCGCATCTCGGCAAGGAGCGACTCCTGGGCTTCGCGAAGGACTTCGGCTTCGAGGGGTAGGAGATCGCGAAAGCCCGGGACGCCACCGAGCTGTGGTCTAGGGTCGGTGAAGAAACCTCCGGGCCGCGGCCAGGTGAATTTGCTCAGCCTTCGTCTTCATCTTCGTCCTCGGCATCGGCGTCGTCCGAAAAATCGATCGCTTCGGCCTCGTCCTCGACTGCGTGCATACCTTCTTCAATGTCATCGCTTGCCGGCTCCTCGGCCAGCGCCTCACCTTCTTCTTCGTCCTCGGCAAAGACCTCGACCTCGCGAGTGAGCAAGCTCTCCTTCGCGTAGGGCCTGAACTCCACCTCACGCTTGCGCCGCATCGGGAAGCTCGGCTTGCCCGCAAAATGCGGGTCCTGGTAGGTCTCGCGGACGATCAGCTTCACGGTGTTGCCTTCGCAGGAGGTCACACCCGCCTGGTAGCGATTTCCGCCGCGCATGAACTTGATCAGCCTGCGCGCGAGCTTGGCTTCGAGCAGGCCGAGGCGCACGCCTCGCGACGTCTCGACGACGATGCCATCTCCGTCAATTCTCAGCTCGGCGACGTCCCCCGCCGCGACCTTGGACGAGATGTCCGCGTTGGGCGGGGTTTCGATCGTCGTGATGACGGTCTTGCCCATCTCTTCGACGAAGAGGTTCAGGTCGACCCTGACGCCACCCACCTTCAGGCCTTCCTTCTGGTGCAGCAGGGCATTGATGCGCGCCGCATTCTTCTTGGCGATCGAGTTCATCGGGTTGAGTTTCAGCGCGACCTCGTACGCCGCCTTCGCGTCCTTGAGCTTGCCCAGCTCGGAGAGAGCTTTGCCCAGTCGGTTCTGGGTCTCCTCGTCGGCGCCGAAGCTTTCGATGATGAAGCGGTTCAGCTTGACTGCCTCGTCCCACTTCCCGGCGATCGCAAGCTGCACCGCATCCTCGGCGTACTGGGATCGGGGTTTGAGGTGCTCGCTGGTTTCCGTCTTCAAAGGCGCGCTCCTATGACCGGCTGAAGGGGCTTGAGAGGAATGCTGAGTATACGGAGTAGCCGGAACGGCGGGGCCGCTGTCATCCTCTTGTGTCGATGCGACGTTGGGTAGCCACCGGCGCGGCCGCCGTCCTGACCGCCTGCGCGGCGTGCGCCTCGCCGGCACAGCCGGCTCCCAGCGGCAAGTCGCTGCGCATCGGGGTCGACCTTCCGCTCAGCGGCCCTGAAAACCGGGCGGCCGGCCCGGCCCTCAACGGCATCCGGTTCTTCGTCCAGACACACCCGACGCTCGACGGTTTCAACGTTCAGCTCGAGACGGCGGACGACACCGGGAATCCGAGTCGCGGAGTTGCCAACCTGCAGCGCTTCTTGGCCGACACGACCCTGGTGGCCATGATCGGACCGTTTGACGGAGCGGTCGCGCGCAAGGAGATCCCCGTGGCCAACGCGGCCGGTCTCGCCATGGTCAGCCCGGCGACCAGCAATCCCTGCCTGACCCGGGACGTCTACGTCCCGGCGCTGCTCAACCCCGCCCGCACTGTGATCACGTGCCAGGACGCCGGGCTGCCCTCGGCCTCCGACCTGCGGCCGGCCCACACGAACAACTACTTCCGGCTGACCGCAACCGACGACCTACAGGGCGCGGCGGCCGCTGACTACGCGTACGGGACGCTCCACGTCCTGCGCGCGGGCGTGATCTCCGATCACGAGGCCTACGGACAAGGGCTGGTGTCCGCGTTCAGCGCCCGCCTGAGCCGGCTCGGCGGGAGCGTGGTGGGTCACCTCGACGTGGACACAAGCGGCAGCGCGGGCGTGTCCGCCTTTCTGGGCCGGATGAAGGACGACGGCGCGCAGGCGATCTACTACGGCGGCGGCAGTGGCGGATGCGCGATCCGGGCGCAGATGGGGGCCGTCTTCGCCACCGGCGAGGGAACCCCGTTCCTTGGCGGAGACGGGATCGCGCACGATCCGCAGTGCGTGCTGGCCGCCGGCGGCAACAGCCTCGGCATCTACGCCACCGTTCCCATCGTCGACGCCGCTTCGCTCCCGAGCGCCCAGATGGCGTTGAACGGTTTCAAGACCGCGTTTGGCAGCACGTCCGCGTACGGTCCTTACACGATCGTGGCCTACGACGCGGCGGCCGTCCTGTACGCGGCGCTCGACCGGGCGATCCGAGACGCTTCCGGCGCCCTGCCCTCGAGGGCGCGGGTCATCTCCGAGCTCGCCCAGACCTCAGGCCTGGCAGGGGCGACGGGCGACCTGGGCTTCGACCCCGCCGGTGATACGACCAACCGGGTGATCTCGCTCTTCGAAGCGCCCGGATCCGACCCGCGAGCTCCGTGGAAGCTTGCCGGAGCGGTCGACTACAGCGCCCGCCTACCTTATTGAGGGCGGTTGATCGGGCAGGCTCAGGTTCGACTTGACTTGAAGGGCCCTTCAAGTCGATAGTTTGCCTCGGAGTAGCAGTTCGGCCATCCTCATGTGGCCGCACTCGCCGCCGGCGCACTCTCGCCCCGACTTGAGTTGGGAAGAGGGCGGCAAGTGATGGGAGGCGTTTGGTGTGGTGTACGCATTGGCCTCCCAACCAGCACAAGGGGGAACCATATGGTTCGAGCTAGGGGACTGATTGTCCTCACCGCAGCGACGATGGTCGCTTTTGCCTGCGGAGGCAGCACGGGCGGAGGCGGTGGGTCGAAAGGAACGATCAAGATCGGCTCCGACCTGCCCGTATGTACAGTCGGCGGCCAGGCGGTCCAGAACGGCATCCAGTTCGCGATCCAGCAGAGGAACGCTTCTGGGGGCGTCGAGGGCTACACCGTCCAGTTCCAGGGCTTCGACGACTGCCGACAGGGCTCCTACTCGGCCGACGCGGGCGTCGAGAACGTCCAGAAGATGCTTGGCGACAGCAAGTTCCTGGGCATGATCGGCCCGTACAACTCCGCCGTCGCCAAGGCGGAGATCCCAATCGCCGCGCCTCAGCACTTCGTCATGATCAGCCCGGCGAACACCAACCCGTGCCTCACCAAGGACCTGCCGACCTGCAGCTATCACCCGCAGGACCTTCGGGCGGGCAACGCGAACAACTACTGGCGCGTCGTAACCACAGACGACTACCAGGGTCCGGCGATGGCCGACTACATCTACAAGCAGCTCAAGTTCACCAAGGTCGGCATCCTCGATGACAGCACCGTGTTCGGCGTTGGCATCGCAGGCTCCTTCGAGACCGAGTTCAAGAAGCTCGGAGGAACAGTAGTCAAGCACTCCGAGTACAAAAAGGAGCAGACGAGCGACTGGAAGTCCATCCTGCTCGCCTTCAAGAACGGGGGCGCGCAGGCCGTCTACGTGGGCGGCACGGACGACCAGAACATCTGCATTCCGCGAAAGCAGATGAAGGACATCGGTTGGGACGTTCCGTTCACCGGCGGTGACGGCATCGAGACCTCGGACTGTATCAACCAGGCCTCGGGCAACGAACCCAACATCTACGCGACCTCGGCAGGCGCTGACGCAACCCAGGTCGACGGCGCCAAGCAGGCGATCGCCGACTTCCGCAAGGCCTTCCCTGGACCAAACGACTTCGGCGGCTATACCATGCAGGCGTACGATGCGACCAACGCTTTAATGGACGCCATCGGGCGAGCGGTCAAGACCGCCAACGGCACGCCCACCCGAGACCAGGTCCGGGCCGAGATGGCCAAGACCAAGGGCTTCAAGGGCGCGATCGGAACCTACGACTTCGACGACAAGGGCGACACGAGCCTGAAGATCGTGTCCATCTACGTCGTCAAAGGCAACCTCAGCGACGCGGATGTGAAGAGCTCCACTGGCGTATGCGGCTCGAAGACGGCCAAGAACGCGTGCTTCGTCTGGAAGACGCAATTCGACTTCGCGCAGGCCAGCAGCCAGTAGTCTTGTAGCCCAAAATCCACGAGGAGGCCCACACTGGGCCTCCTCGCTCTTTAGCTCAAGGAGGAGAGCGCACTGGACGCGGGCACAGTCGGCAGCGGCGCCGCAGCCCTGAAGAGGGTTCGGTCTGCCCGCTTTGCGGGCATGAGCCTCACCGATTACGGCTTCTACATACTGTGCGCGACCGCGATTGTCCTACTCGCCACCCAAGCGTTCACGAACCCCAAAGACTTCTTTCAAGTCACGATCTTCGGCCTCGCCGATGGCGCGATCTACGCACTGGTCGCGCTGGGCTACACGATGGTCTACGGCATCATCGAGCTCATCAACTTCGCGCACGGTGACGTGTTCACGCTGGGGGCCTACATAGGTGCGGCCATCCTTGCGTTCTTCGCCGGCGCGAACGAGGGCTCATTTGTCGTTGTCAACGTCATCGCGCTTTTGCTTGTGTTCCCGATAGTGATGCTGATCATGGGCGGAATCAACATCACCATCGAGCGCATCGCCTACCGGCCGCTTCGGAACGCGCCGCGTCTGGCCCCCTTGATCACCGCCATCGGCATGTCGTTTGTTCTGGAGGGGATCATGTTCATGTGGCACGGCGCGCCGACCGTGCACTTTCCCGACCTCCTCCCCCATGGCCCCGGTTTCCAGACCACGATCGGCGGCGTGTTTTTCGGCTTCAAGGATGTGTTCGTGGTCGTGGCGGCGGCCATTCTCGTGTCGCTGCTCGCGGTCTTCATCAACGGCAGCAAGCTGGGCAAGGCGATGCGCGCGACCGCCCAGGACCGTGACGCCGCGCAGCTGATGGGGATCGACATCAACCGCACTATTGCGGCCACGTTCTTCATCGGCGCGGTCCTCGCGGGCGCCGGCGGCATGATCTGGGGCCTCTACTTCAACACTATCTACTACAACCTCGGCTTTCGTACCGGCCTGGTCGCGTTCACCGCGGCAGTCTTTGGAGGGATCGGCAACATCCCGGGCGCGGCGATCGGCGGTCTCATCATCGGCCTGGTGGCGGCCTACAGCGACGGCTACATCGGCTCGAAGTGGACAGAGGTCGTCATCTTCGGAATCCTGATCGGGGTCCTTGTCTTCCGCCCGACCGGACTCCTCGGTATGCGGGTGCCTGAGAAATGAGCACACGACCCGCCGGCAAGCGACGCTCGCTTTTGCCGCCTATCCGCTTTCGCGAGCGAATCCGGGATCGCGACACCGCGATCTACGGCGTCCTGATCATCATCGCGCTGATCTTTCCGCTGGCGACCATCTTCGCGACCGACAGCACGTTCCTGGTCTCGCAGGCGGGACACGCGGGAACGTTTGTGCTGCTTGCGATTGGCCTCAACGTCGTGGTGGGGTTCGCCGGTCTGCTCGACCTTGGATACGCCGCGTTCTTCGCCATCGGCGCCTACACATATGCATTGTTCGCCTCCGCCCAGCTCCAGGCGTCGCCCGCGCATCATGCGTACCACCTGCCGTTCTGGCTGATGATGTTCGTGGCCCTGTTCGTGGCCGCCGCGTTCGGCGCGGTGCTCGGTTTTCCCACCCTGCGGCTGCGCGGTGACTACCTCGCCATCGTCACCCTCGGGTTTGGCGAGATCGTCCCTCAGCTGTTTTTCAACTTCGATCAGTGGACGGGCGGGATCAACGCGATCGGCGGCATCGACCAGCCCAGCCTCCCGGCGTGGATCACAGGGCCTTGGGCCGGGGCGAACGGAATCGCGATCCTCCAGAACTTCACGTGCAAGCCGTTCTGGGCGTCTTCGGCTGCGCCCTGCTACAGCTTCAGCTTCGACCCGATCGCCTATTACGTGCTGGTCCTGATCCTGATCGTCGCTGCAGTCATCCTTGTCACCAACCTCCATCGCTCGCGTCTCGGCCGCGCGTGGATGGCGATTCGCGAAGACGAAGTCGCAGCCGCCGCCATGGGTATCAACACAGTGACTACCAAGCTGCTTGCATTTGCCATCGGAGCTTCCTTCAGCGGCTTCGCCGGCGCGTACTACGGAGCAAGCTTTGGCCTGGTCAGCCCGGACCAGTTCTATTTTGTCGTTTCCATCACAGTCCTGGTGATGGTGGTGCTCGGCGGCATGGGCAACATCACGGGCGTCATCGTCGGCGCCATCATCATCTACTTCGTCCTCAACAGCCTCCTGCCGTCTCTGCCGTCAACCGTGGAATCGTTCGCGAGCAACATCGGCCTCGGTTTTCTGAACGACCGCAACGGCGACTGGCCGGGCCTCGCGGGTGAGACGCAGCGCCTCCAGTTCCTCCTGTACGGTCTGATCCTCGTGCTCATGATGCTGCTGCGACCCCAGGGAATCTTCCCCAGCCGTGTCCGCGAGCAGGAGCTCAAGCACGCCGCGGTGCAGGAAGAGGAAGCCGTGGTCGAGATGACTCACGCATGAGCCAAGCACCCACAGAAAACGTCCTTGAGCTGACGAATCTAACGAAGCGCTTCGGCGGCCTGGTGGCGGTCGACGACGTCAGCCTGCACATCAAGCGCGGCGAGGTCTTCGCCCTGATCGGGCCGAACGGCGCGGGCAAGACGACGCTCTTCAATAACGTGACGGGCCTGTTCCAGCCGACAAGCGGCACGGTCGTCTTCGACGGCCGCAACATCACGGGTTCCAAGCCTCACGAGGTTGCGCGATTGGGTATCGCCCGGCACGTCCAGAACATCAGGCTATTCGACTACATGACGTGCGTCGACAACGTGCGGGTCGGCCGTCATGTTCGGATGCGGGCCAAGGTGTGGGACTCGCTGTTCAAGCTTCCCCGCGAACGGCGAGAGGAGGTTCGCGTCACCGAGGAGGCGATGGACCTTCTGAAGTTCGTGGGCATACAGCGTCAGGCGCACCAGTACGCACGCAACCTACCGTACGGGCAGCAGCGCCGGCTTGAGATCGCGCGCGCGCTAGCAACGGAGCCGAAGCTGCTGCTGCTGGACGAGCCGGCGGCGGGATTTACCCCGCAGGAGAAGGTCGAGCTGATGGCGCTGGTCAAAAAGATCCTCGCCCGCGGGATCACGGTCTTCCTGATCGAGCACGACATGAAAGTGGTGATGGGAATCTCGGAGCGGATCGTGGTCCTCGACCACGGCGAGAAGATCGCGGAAGGGCCGCCCGACGAGGTCCGCAAGGACCCTCGCGTGATCGAAGCGTACCTGGGCAAGTCGGCGTAGCAGGATGGCACTACTGGAGTTTGAGGGCGTCGATGCCTTCTACGGTCGTATCCAGGCTCTGCGCAAGGTCTCCATCAGCGTCGAGAAGGGCGAGGTCGTGGCACTGATCGGATCCAACGGTGCGGGCAAGACGACCACGCTGCGCACGATCTCTGGCCTGATGCATCCCACCAACGGAACGGTCATGTTCGACGGTCGCGACATCACGCACACACGTCCCTCGAGGATCGTCGAGCTGGGCATCTCCCAGTCGCCCGAGGGCCGGCGCCTGTTTCCGCGCATGTCGGTGGTCGACAACCTGTTCATGGGCGCCTACTCGCGCAACGACAGGCCCGGCATCGCTTCCGATATGGAGCGCGTGTTCACGCTCTTCCCACGGCTCCTGGAGCGCCGGACCCAGATCGCCGGCACTCTTTCCGGCGGTGAGCAGCAGATGCTGGCCATGGGCCGGGCGCTGATGGCGCGGCCGAAGGTGATGATGCTCGACGAGCCGTCCCTCGGCCTCGCTCCCATCCTGATCGAGACGATCTTCAGCATCGTGCGCGAGATCAACTCGCAGGGCACCACAGTGCTGCTTGTCGAACAAAACGCGCACAAGGCGCTCGAGGTTGCGAACCGGGCCTATGTCCTGGAGACCGGCGTCATCGCCCAACAAGGCACGGGTCGCGACCTCCTTGCTTCCGAAGAGGTTCAAAAGGCCTACCTCGGCATGTAGCTGGACTCCGCGTCCGGTTTTCCTCTCGCACCGACGTCGCTTTGGCGGCCGGCTTCACGCCGGCCGCGACTTTGCTCTAACTGTCTCCCAAGCGTCGCACCGATTGGCTGCTCAGACAAATCCGAACCGTATACCGGAAGGCGAGCAGCGCCTGCGGCGAAGCCGCACGCGCGATGAGAGGAAACCATCTGGGTTTCCTCTCATACCTCAGCGGCCGGGCTGGTAGCTGGACACGAACAGGTAGATCAAGACGACCGCGAATGCCCCGTACTCGAGCACGACGTTGCGCGTGAAGCTGTCCTCAACCGTGTGCCGGACCAGGCCGCGGTTGATGTACCACGCGAAGAGAAGCATCACGGCGAAGGTGCCCTCGTTGACGACGAGGTAAAGCGACAGCGCCGTGATGGCCCACGCGAGGAAGGTGACCACCTGGCCCACGAACAGGGCGAAGATGAACGCCCGGCGTGGTGTGATCGGGGATCCGTTGATGCGAAAGCTGCGGTAGGAGGCCAGGAACGTGATCGCGAAGATCCAGAGCAGACGCAGGATGGGGTTGAACGGAAGCGTCACCAGGACCAAGTAGGCTCCGGCGAGCACCAGGACCAGGATGATCTCCTGAAGGACGAGGTGACCGCGCTTTTCGGCATCGCGCAGCCTGAGGTAGTCGAGCCTGGCGGCGATGATGAACCCGGTCCCGAACATAGCCGTCAGGACGAGATACTTCCACACCTCGGGAACGAGCAGCGAGAGCCCGGCCAAGGTTGTCGCGCCAAGGGCGACGGGAATGTAGTGCTCGATTCGCGGAAATTCCTCGGTCCCGCGCAGGTAGGCGAGAAGCGCCGGAGCGGCGACGATCACGAGGCCGAGCGCGATAGCCCAGACCTGGCCAGGGCCCAGAAGCTCCGATTTGAATCCCAGCCCGATGGCCACCAGAACGACGGCCGCGAAGATCAGAAAGCTTCGATCGCGCTCTGTTCTGGCGGCCGAGTCGGCAGGGATGACTTTTTCAGTCAGCGCCGGCGGCAGCTTCATTCTCTAAACCGAGGCATTCTAGACACGGCCGTACCGATCTTCCAACCGCACGACGTCATCGATCTCCGGCGTCGACACCTCGAAGATGTCCGAGTCCTCGATCGCCGTGAGCCGGTGCCGCGTGCGGGGGGTCAGATGAACTGTGTCCCCGACTGTCATCCGGCGGGTCAAAAGCGTGCCGTCTGCGCCTCCGACCTCCATGTCAATGCTCCCCTTGATCACGTACTGGCACTCGTCTTTGCGCTCGTGGTACTGGAGCGAGAGGGCCTCGCCTTTGTTCAGGTGAAGGACCTTACCGAGGTAGCGGTCGGTGATCGCCCACCGAAGCTCGTAACCCCACGGCTTGTCGACCTTGGTCTCTTCGATCCGCCCGAACTCAGGATGCCGTGGCATGCTGCCTGACACCGACAATGTCTTCGAGGGCGCGGAGGCGAGCCTCGACGGCCTCGCCATCGGCTGCCTCGGAGTAGATGCGTATCAACGCTTCGGTGCCGCTGGCACGCAGGAGCACCCAACTGCCGTCGGCGAGGTAGAACTTGAAACCGTCGTCCGACCGCACGCGCTGGACAGCGACGCCAGCGATCTCGTTTGGCTCGTTCTGCTGGAGCGTCTCGAGGATGCGCTTGCGGTCGCTCTCGTAGGTGTCGCGCTGCAGATGGATGTCGTGGCGGGCGTAGGCATGCGGGCCGACGCGCTGCTCGAGGCCCGCGAGGATCTGCGAGATAGGCTTGCCCGACTTCACCATCATGTCGGCGAAGAGCAGGCCGATGAGGATTCCATCCCGCTCCGGGATATGGCCGCGAACCGCATACCCACCCGACTCCTCACCGCCAAGGAGGGCGTTTGTCTCCATCATCTTGGGCGCGACGTTCTTGAACCCGACCGGCACCTCGAAAACGCGCTCGCCAAACTCGGCGCCGAGCTTGTCGACCATCGCGGTCATGTTGACCGTCTTGATCACTGGCCCGCGCATTCCGCGAGCCTCGAACAAGTAGAGCATCAAAAGGGCGAAGACCTGCAGTTGGTTGATGAACCTGCCGCTCTCGTCGATTATGCCCACGCGGTCGGCGTCGCCATCGGTGCAGATGCACAGGTCCTGATTGCCGACTTTCATCATCGCGATGGTGGAGTCGATGTTAGGTGGGATCGGCTCCGGGTTGATGCCTCCGAACAGAGGGTTGCGCTGATTGTGGAGCTCGGTCACCACGGTCCGGCCGCCGCCGATCATGTCCGCGATATAGCCGTAGCCCGATCCGTACATGCACTCGTGGACGACGCGGAGGCCGGCGTTCTTGATCGCGTCGAGGTCGACCATGCGGGAGATCTGGGCGTAGTAATGCGGCCTCGGGTCGTAGGAGGAGACGAAGCCGTGCCCGACCTTGTGGTCCGGCGCCGGGACGTCATCCAGCGAGTTGATCGTGCGCTCGAGCTCCGCGATGACCTCTGACGGCACGGCGCTACCCGTCTCGGTCTTGTACTTGTAGCCGTTGAACTGGTAGGGGTTGTGGCTGGCCGTGATGGCCACCGCGCCGGTCGCCTTGCGGTCAATGACGGTCCACGAAGCCACCTGCGTCGGTGACGGGCGATCGAAGACGAGCGTCTTGATGCCGTTGCTCGCGAAGATGTCGGCGACCGCCTGTGCGAAATCCTCAGAGGCAAACCTGCAGTCGTAACAGACGATTGCGAGCGGATCGTTCGAGCGCGACTTCATGTACTGCGCGGTCGCCTGCGCGACCCGCCGCACGTTGCCGTACGTGAAGTCGTCCGCGATGATGCCCCGCCAGCCGTCGGTGCCGAATTTGATCTGCTGGGCTGCCACTGACGTTTAAAGGTAACGGGTCTTGCGGGCCCGTTTGAGCGCCTCGACCACCTTGCGCACGTCCTGGGCGCGCGAACGCGGAACGACGAGCAGAGCATCGTCGGAGTCGACGATGATCATGTCCTCCAGACCGATCGCGGCGACCAGCCGTCGGTCGCCGAAGATCAGGCTGCGCGTGGTGTCGACCAACACCGCCTCGCCCTCGACCGAGTTGCCCCGAGCGTCGGCGTGTACGCGGTCGCCCAATTCGGCCCAGTTGCCGATGTCCGCCCAGTCGAAAGACGCGGGGACGAGCAAAAGCCGGTCGGTCTTCTCCATGACGCTCCGGTCGATGACCTCGACCGGAAGCCGCTCGTAGAGCTCGGTGGCGTTCGGCTCACCGCCTGACTTGCGGGCGTCGAGAACCTTCTGCAGGCCGGCCAGGTGTCGCGGCGCGTGTTTCTTCAGCTCGTCAATGAAGACATCGAGTCGCCAGGAGAACCAGGCTAGGTTCCAGTAGTAGCCGCCCTCGCGCATGAATCGCTTCACATTCGCCGCAGACGGTTTCTCTATGAACCGCTTCACGCGCAGCGTGCCGCGTGACTTCCGCCCCGGCGCGTGGATGTAGCCCAAGCCCGTGGATGGGAAAGTGGGCTTCAGCCCGACGGTGACCAGGGAATCGGTCGAGGCCGCGGCCCGGATCGCGGTCCGTATCGCGGCAGCTGCCTGGTCGCGTCCCCGGACCACGTGATCGGCGGGAAGCGCGACCATCACGGCTCCGGGAGCTCGCTCGCGTAGAGTCAGGGTGGCCAGGCCGTAGGCGTTGGTCGTGCCGCGCGCGGACGGCTCCAGGATCACGTGGTCCGCATCGACCTCGGGCAGGACGGCGGCGACGATCTCGCGCTGACCCGTCTCGGTGAGGATGAAGACCTCATCTGCGACCCTCTTGGCCCTGTCGTAGGTCGCCCGGAGCAGCGGCCGGTGGCGTTCGGCGAGCGGCAGCACATGCTTGGGGGTCGCTCGGCGCGAGCGCGGCCATAACCGCGTGCCGGCGCCGCCCGCCGGTATCACCGCGACGGTGCGTATCAAGCGTGCTGCGACAGCTCTTCCGCCAGCTCCGCGGCGCGCGCGGTCGACTCCCACGGCGCTTCGATATCGGTCCGGCCGAAGTGGCCGTACACGGCGGTCTGACGGAACAGCGGCCGCCGCAGGTTCAGCTCCTTGATGATGCCGAGAGGACTGAGGTCAAAGAGCTTCGTGACCGCGGTTGCGATCGCTGCGTCCGAAACCTTGCCGGTGCCGAACGTGTCCACGCGAATCGCAACCGGCTTGCTCACGCCGATCGCGTAAGAAACCTGAACCTCGCACCTCCTCGCCAAGCCTGCCGCGACCACGTTTTTGGCGACGTGCCGCGCCCCGTACGCGCCGGCCCGGTCGACCTTCGTCGGATCCTTGCCCGAGAAGCAGCCGCCACCATGCCGTGCGTAGCCACCGTAGGTGTCGACCATGATCTTGCGGCCGGTCAGCCCCGCATCGGCGACCGGCCCGCCGATCACAAAGCGCCCGGTCGGATTGATGAAGGTCCGGACCTGACCGCTGCGCATCTCCACCGGGACGACCGCGGCGATCACGTGCTCGGCGATGTTCGCACGCATCTGTTCCACGTCGATCTCATCGTGATGCTGGGTCGAAAGCACCACGTTGTCGACGCCGCTCGGACTGCCGTCGTCCCCGTAACGCACCGTGACCTGGACCTTGCCGTCGGGCCGCAGGTAGCTGAGCGTCTTGTTGCGCCGAACCTCGGCCAGGCGGCGCGCCAGGCGGTGCGCGAGCATGATCGGCAGGGGCATCAGCTCGGGCGTTTCGTCGCAGGCGAAGCCGAACATCATGCCCGAGTCGCCGGCGCCGCCGACGTCGACGCCCTGCGCGATGTCAGGCGACTGCTCGTCGATGCTGCTCACCACCCCGCAAGTCTCCGCGTCGAAGCCATACTTCGCCCGCGTGTAGCCGACCTCGCGCACTGTCTGCCGGATGATGCGCGGGATGTCGACGTAGCAGTCGGTCGTGATCTCGCCGACCACGATCACGAGGCCGGTGGTGACGATGGCCTCGCACGCGACTCGGGCCAGCGGATCCTTGGCCAGGATCGCGTCGAGGATCGCGTCAGAGATCTGGTCGGCCAGCTTGTCGGGATGCCCCTCGGCAACGGACTCAGACGTGAACAGGGACGGCATGCGGTCCTCCTTTGAATCTCCCGCGCCGGCAAGGACCCGTCGCCGTGTGGACGTGTCCCCAAGCGCCAGGTTTCATCCCTCTGGGACGGCTGAATCCTAGCTGAGAGGCAGGTAGTGAATCCCCGAGTGGCGGAAGAGCCTCGAGCCCCGCTGGTGGAGCAAGGTCGCCATCGCTGCGCGCGAGGCCTCGATCACGGCCTCGACGTGTTCGCGCTTCATGACCCAGGTTGCCGTCGGCGCGGTGATCGGACACAGGACGACGATCCGCGCCCGGTGGCGGAGACGCTCGTAGTCGCTCAGCATCTGGTGGTGCAGCGAGAGCTGCAGCGTCCGCGCGATCAGCTCGGGGATGCTGTTGGGCGATTGCTCATACTCGCCGCCGCCCATGAGACTGATCGCGAGCACGTCCTTTGAGCCGTCGTCGACCGCGGTGTTGAGTGGCGTGTTGTCGACCACCCCGCCGTCAAGGTACTCCCGCTCGTTGATGTGGACGGAGGGGAAGAGTCCTGGGATGGCGGTCGAGGCCAGCAGCGCGGGAGTCAGGTTCCCCGATCGGAACACCGCCGGCTTTCCTGCGTTCATGTCCGTGGCCACGACGGCAAGGGGCACGCGCAGCTGCTCGAACGTCGTCATTCCGGTCAGCGACTCCGCGCGGTCGATCAGCCGCCTCACATTTGCCTGCGGCATCATGCTGAGGTGATCGCGGCGCAAGCCCGAGATGATCACACCGAGCGGGTGCGCCTGGAAGACGGCCGCGGCCTGCCGCGACAGCCAGACTTCGCGCAACATCATGGTCCCCGCAAGCGAGGGATACGCGGCGATCGAAGCGCCGTTCAGCGCCCCGACGCTGGTCCCGACCAGCGCGACCGGCGCCTCCACCCCGGCTTCGAAAAGCGCCTGCAGGACGCCCACCTGCGCGGCGCCTCGTGCTCCCCCACCGCCCAGCACCCAGGTGCGCCGAGCGGGCCCAAACATCGTCCGTCTAGGTTAGGTGCCCTCTTCCCAGGAAGATAGGTAGCGGCGCTGCTCCTCGGTCAGGGTGTCGATCACGATGCCCATCGCCTTGAGCTTGAGCCGCGCCACCTCGGCGTCGATGTCCGCCGGCACGTCATAAACCTTGCGCTCGAGCTGCTTCGCGTTCTTCGCGATGTACTCGGCGCAGAGCGCCTGGTTCGCGAAGCTCATGTCCATGACCGCCGCAGGGTGGCCCTCGGCGCCTGCGAGATTGATCAGCCGGCCTTCACCGAGCAGAAACAGTCGGCGGCCGTCACCGAGCCTGTACTCCTGGACCAAAGGCCGGACCTGGCGGACGCCGGTCGCGATCTCGTCGAGCGCTTTCAGGTTGATCTCGGAGTTGAAGTGGCCGGAGTTGGCAAGGATCGCGCCGTCCTTCATGGAGGCGAAATGCTTCCTGTCCAGGACGTTGACGTCGCCGGTCACGGTGACGAAGATGTCGCCCTCGCGCGCCGCCTCGTCCATGCCCATCACGCGGAACCCGTCCATCGCGGCCTCGAGCGCCTTGACCGCATCGATCTCGGTGATGACGACGTCCGCGCCGTGACCCTTGGCTCGGGAAGCAAGCCCACGACCCACCCAGCCGTAGCCGGCGATGACGAAGGTCTTGCCGGCGAGCAGGACGTTGGTGGAGCGGATGATGCCGTCGATCGTGGACTGGCCGGTGCCGTAGCGGTTGTCGAACATGTGCTTTGTATCGGCCTCATTGACCGCGACGATTGGATAAGCGAGGACCCCGTGCTCGGCCATCGCACGGAGGCGGATCACGCCGGTCGTCGTCTCCTCGGTGCCTCCGATGACCTCGGGCAGCTGGTCGCGTCGCGATTTGTGGAGCACCGACACGAGGTCAGCGCCGTCGTCCATCGTCAGCTGCGGCCGGTGGTCCAGGGCCGCCTCGATGTGTTCGTAATAAGTGTCGTTGTCCTCGCCGCGGATGGCGTAGGTCTTGATGCCGTGGTGCGTGGCGAGGGCTGCCGCGACCGCGTCATTGGTGGAGAGCGGGTTGGATGCGCACAGCGCAATGTCCGCGCCGCCGGCCTTGAGAGTCAACATCAGGTTCGCCGTCTCGCTGGTCACGTGAAGGCAGGCCGCGAGGCGTAGGTCCTTCAGCGGCTGATCTTTCGTGAAACGCTCGCGGATCAAACTCAGCACCGGCATCTCGCGCGCGGCCCAATCGATGAGGTCCTGACCCTGCGTGGCAAGGTTCTGGTCCTTCACGTCGCTGCCTCTCGAACTTACTTTCAAATCCATCTCCTCAGTAGACGATCTCACTCACAAGCTTGACGTCCTGGAGGCGCTGCCGTCCCGCGAGATATCCGAGCTCGATCAAGACTTGCACTCCCACCACGTTCGCGCCGAGCTTGCGTATCAGCCGCACCGCGGCCGAGGCGGTGCCGCCTGTCGCCAGCACGTCGTCGACGATCAGCACTTTCTGGCCGGGCTGGACGGCGTCGGAGTGAACCTCGAGCTGATCCGTGCCGTACTCGAGGTCGTAAGACTCCATCACCGTCATCCAGGGAAGTTTGCCGGTCTTGCGAATGGGCACGAAGCCCGCTCCCAGTCTCACCGAGACGGCCGACCCAGGTATGAAGCCTCGCGCTTCGATGCCTGCCACAAGGTCGGGAGGGTCGGCGGCCCAAGCCTTCGACATCAGCTCGACGACCTCTCGAAAGATCTTCTTGTCGCCGAGCAGGGGCGTGATATCGCGAAAGATGATCCCCTTCTGGGGATAGTCGGGCACGTCGCGGACGTACGTCTTCAGCTGTTCCGGACTGGTCATAGCACTGAACGAAAGTATTCAAGAGTTCGGCCCAGTCCGTCTTCGAGGCTCACCTCGGGCTGCCATCCGAGGAGCTCGCGCGCGTGGGAGATGTCGGGACGGCGCTGCTTCGGGTCGTCGACCGGCAGCTTGCGGTGGTCGATCCGGCTCTTCGAACCGGCGAGCTTGACGATCGTCTTCGCCAGCTCGAGCACCGTGACCTCCTCTGGATTGCCGAGGTTGACGGGAAACTCGTCGCCGCGGTCGAGCGCGGCAAGCACACCGCGCACGAGGTCGGCAACGTAGCAAAGGCTGCGCGTCTGGGATCCGTCGCCGTAGACCGTGATCGGTTCGCCGCGGATCGCCTGGGCCATGAAGTTCGGTACCGCACGGCCGTCCGAGACTTGCATCCGCGGCCCGTGCGTGTTGAAGATCCGGATGATGCGCGTGTCGACATCGTGCGTTCGGCGATACGCCATCGCGTAAGCCTCCGCGCAGCGCTTGGCCTCGTCATAGCAGCCGCGGGGGCCGATGGGGTTGACGTTGCCCCAGTAGCCCTCCGGCTGTGGGTGAACGAGCGGGTCGCCGTAGACCTCGGAGGTCGAGGCAAGGAGGAACGTCGCGCCTTTGGCCCGGGCCAGGCCGAGCATGTTCATCGTCCCGACGGTTCCGACCTTGAGGGTGTGTATCGGGTTCGCGTCGTACTGAGGGGGCGAGGCGGGAGAGGCGAAGTGCAGGACGTAGCGCACGTCACCGCCGATGAAGATGCCGTGATTCACGTCGAGCTGGCGAAGCTCGAAGTCGGGGTTGCCTTGAAGATGGCGGATGTTCTCGGCCGACCCGGTGATGTAATTGTCGAGGGCGAGCACCCTGACCTCGCGAGCGAGCAGCTCTTCGCAGAGGTGAGAACCGATGAACCCGGCTCCGCCCGAGACGACCGCCCTCGGCTTACTCCCGGCCAATGCCTCGATAGGTGAATCCCAGGTCCTTCATCGCGGCTGGATCGTAGATGTTGCGGCCATCTACGATCACCGGACGGCGCATCAGCTGTTTGACGCGAGCCAGGTCGAGCTGCCGAAACTCGTTCCACTCTGTGACCAGCACGAGCGCGTCGGCACCTGCCGCGACCTCGTAGGCGTCCTTCCGATACTCGACGTCGGGCAGGAGCACCCGGGATCGCTCCATGGCGGCGGGGTCGTAAGCACGCAGCTCGGCGCCAGCCGCGAGCAAAACCCTCGCGATGTCGACGCTCGGGGCGTCGCGCATGTCATCCGTGTTCGGCTTGAACGCGAGCCCAAGCAGGCCGACGACCCGTCCGGGAAGCTCTTCGAGCGCCTCGCGAAGCAGGTCGATGACCAGCATGCGCTGGTCACGGTTGATGTCCATGACTGCGTGCAGCAGCTCAGGGTGGTAGTCGAAGCGCTCGGCTACGGCGGTGAGGGCAGACACGTCCTTTCCAAAACAACTTCCACCCCATCCAATCCCAGCATCGAGGTACGTCGGGCCGATGCGTTTGTCGAGGCCCATGCCTTCGGCGACGAGCTTCGCGTCGGCGCCGACCCGCTCGCTGATCCACGCGATCTCGTTGATGAACGAGATCCGGGTGGCGAGGAATGCGTTCGAGGCGTACTTGACCATTTCGGCGGTGTAGATGTTTGGAGTCACAAGGACCTCGGCGTTGAGCGGCGCGTACAGCCCTGCGACTTTCTCGGCTGCCTGGCGGTCGTTGCTGCCGACTACGATCCGATCCGGGTGCATGAAGTCCTGGATCGCCGAACCTTCACGCAGAAATTCGGGATTCGAAACGACGACCGCATTGTGGCGGCCGTTGTGTTTCTTCAACACGCTCGAGACCATGTCTCCGGTGAGGGGCGGCACTGTGGACTTGTTCACGACGACGAGCGGGCCGTCCATCGCGTCCGCGATCGAGCTCGCGGCCGCCTCCACATAAGACAGGTCTGCCTCCCCTCCCTCACCTTCCGGTGTGCTCACGGCGATGATCGCGAACTCTGCCCCGGGGACGGCGTCGGCGTACGAGGTCGTGAACTGAAGCCGCCCGGCCGCGGCGTTGCGTTCCACGAGCTCGCGAAGTCCGGGCTCGAAGAACGGCACCATCCGGCGCCGGAGGAGCGCGATCTTCTCCTTGTCGATATCGACCACGGTCACGTCATGGCCGAGGTCGGCGAGGCAAGCCCCCGTCGTCAACCCCACGTAGCCCGCCCCGATGACCGCAACCTTGCTCATGGCGCCGGGATTATCTCAATAGCGATTCGTACGCCGAGATGGTCTCCCGGGCGGCCTTGTCCCAGCTGAACTGGCGCGCGCGCTCGAGTCCGGCCCGTTTCCACCGCTCCGGCTCACGCATCACCTCCGTCACCGCCTCGCCAAGCGCTTCGGCATCCCCGTCCTCGACGAGGATTCCGGCCCCATCGACCACCTCCGGAATGCTCGTGTTCCGGAACGCGGCGACTGGGCAACCGCATGCCATCGCCTCGAGGCAGGGGAGGCCAAACCCCTCATACCGGCTCGGAAAGACGAGGCAGCTCGCCGCCGAATAGAGGTCGGCGAGCTCCTCGTCATCGACCCGCCCTAGCTGAACGGCACCCGACATGCTCGGAGGCGCCTGCCGCCCCGGAACTCCGGCGATGAGCAGCCTGAGGTCGGGATGCGCAAGGCGCGCGGTCGTCCATGCTCGGAGCAGGGCGTGCGGGTCTTTGCGGGCATCCAGCGCTCCCACGAACAGCAGGTAGCGGCCGTCGATGCCCCATTTTTCCTTGACTCGGGCGGCGGCGCCATGCCTTGGCACGAACGCGGTGTCCGCCGACTCGCGGATCACGCGAATCTTCTGCCGGACCGCGACCCGAAGACGGACGGCGTCCTCTGAGGTCGCATCCGAAACCGCGATCACGAGGTCGGCGCGCGGCAGGAGCCTCCGAAAGATTCCATAGCGCATCCGCTCGCCCCGCATGCGCGACCCTCCCCACGCCCACGGGATCAGATCGTGGAGCGTGACCACCAGGCGCGTGGGACACCGGCCCGGGAGGTGGAAGTCGATGGCGTGGTAGACATCAGGGGCAATCCGTTCGAGGTCGGCTGTCAGCGCGACCGCGTCCTCGTAGGCGGCGAGCTGGCCATGGCTCCGGCGGCGGCACCCGGCCAACCTGTACCGGCCGACTGGCAAAGCCGGTGCATCGAACGCGACGTCCAGCAACAGGGTCAGATTTGTGTCGAAGCCTGCCTTGACGAGCCCTTTGAGCAGACCACGCGCGTAAGCCCCGACCCCGCGGGATGCGCTCGGACCCTGCAGCGGCCTCATGTCCAGCAGCACGGACGGGCGACCACCACCCTTCCGGGGTTGGTTCATGAGTAACGAGATCATAATTTGGCCGCCATGAACGAAATCCCCACGACCGCGGAGCCTGCGCCTTGAGTCCGCGTGCGCCCCTGGCGGACCTCGACCTGGTGATTGTGGGCGGCTGCGGTCACGTCGGCCTGCCGCTGGCCCTGTCCCTGGCGGACAGCGGCTACCACGTGGGCATCAACGACATCGATCAGGCCAAGATCGAAATGGTCAAGGCGGGCCAGGTGCCGTTTCGCGAGGCTGGAGCCGATGCACTGCTCGCCAATCTGCTGCCCACAGGACGCCTCGAGCTTTCCCGCGATCCGGCGATGCTCGAGCGGACTCGGATCGTGGTCTTGGTGATAGGCACGCCCATCGACGAGTTCATGAACCCCTCCGTCCGGATCTTCGAACGCGTCCTGGACGAGCTCACCCCCCACGTACAGAACGGCTCGCTGGTCGTCCTTCGGTCCACCGTTTTCCCGGGCACCACCGAAACGGTCGAGCGCCGGCTCCGCGCCGCCGGCATCGATGCCGACGTCGCCTTCTGCCCTGAACGCATCGCTGAGGGCCACGCGCTCGAGGAGCTGCGGACTCTGCCGCAACTGGTGGGGGTGACGTCCGATGCCGCCTTCGATGCGGCCAAGGAGGTGTTCGAGCGGCTCGGTGTCAGCTCCGTGATCCGAACCACGCCGCTGGAGGCCGAGCTGGCGAAGCTCTTCACCAACACTTGGCGTTACATGAAGTTCGCCATCGCTAACCAGTTCTTCCAGATCGTCAGCCGGTCCGGACTTGACTACAACCGCGTCCTGAACGCTATCCGCCAGGACTACCCGCGCGCCGCCGACCTCCCAGGGCCAGGCTTCGCCGCCGGCCCTTGCCTCTTGAAGGACACCATGCAGCTCTCCGCTTTCACCCCTGACCACTTCCCGATGGGCCAGGCGGCGATGCAGGTCAACGAAGGCCTGCCGGGCTACATTGTCGACACGCTCAATTCGCGACGCCCCCTGCTGGGCAGGACGCTCGGCATCCTCGGCATGGCGTTCAAAGGCGAATCGGACGACCCGCGCGCCTCCCTGAGCTACAAGCTGCGCAAGCTCGCGCAATTCAAGGGCGCCAGGGTTCTTTGCACCGACCCGTTCATCGTCGACGAAACCTTCGAGCCTCTCGACAAGGTGCTGCGCGATTCGGAGGTTCTCGTGGTCGGCGCTCCGCACCGCGCATACCGCGGCCTCGGGCTCGACGGCCGCGAGGTCGTCGACATCTGGGGCATCACCGGACCGATCAGGTTATGAGAGGGAACGCGATGTTCCATCTCATCGCGCCGCTGCGCGGCGCTGCTCTCCCTTTCGCGTAAGGAAGAATCCGCCTTAATGTGTCCGGTTCAATGCCAGGAGGCGGAGTGACTACGCGGGTTAGGCGGCCTGGCAAAGCCACGCCTGGACAAATCGCATGAAGGTTCTCGTCACCGGCGCGGCGGGATTCATTTGCGGATATCTCGTCGCCGAGCTCCTGCACGCGGGGCACGAGGTCGTCGGAGTCGACAACTTCAGTAAGTACGGTCCGGTCCGGCGGACGTTCGACGACGACCCGCGCTACCGATTGGTCGAGGGCGACGCCAAGGATGCGGCGCTCCTCACCGAGCTTGCCGCGGACTGCGCCCAGGTGGTCGCGGGGGCGGCGATGATCGGGGGAATCTCCTACTTCCACGAATTCGCATACGACCTGCTGGCGGAAAACGAGCGGATCTCCGCCGCGACCTTCGACGCCGCCATCAGCGCGTTTCGCCGCGGGCGGCTGCAGAAGATCACCGTGATTTCGAGCAGCATGGTGTTCGAGAGCGCGTCGGTCTTCCCGACGCCCGAAGGAGCCCAGCTCACCAGCCCGCCGCCCCGCTCGACATACGGGTTTCAAAAGCTCGCCAACGAATTCTTCGCGCGCGGGGCTCATGAGCAGTACGCCCTGCCATTCACGATCGTCCGGCCGTTCAACTGCGTGGGCATCGGCGAGCGGCGCGCGCTTCGCGATCACGACGTGAGGAGCGGCAACGTCAAGCTCGCTATGAGCCACGTTGTCCCGGACCTCGTGCAGAAGGTCTTGAAGGGGCAGGACCCGCTGCACATCCTCGGCGACGGCAGCCAGGTGCGCCACTACACGTACGGCGGCGACCTGGCGGTCGGGATCCGGCTCGCGATGGAGTCCGACCGCGCCCTCAACGAGGACTTCAACCTCTCGACCGCCCGATCCACCACGGTTCGCGAGCTGGCCGAGGTGGTGTGGCGGAAAGTGCACGGTCCAGAGAAACCGCTGAACGTGGTTTCGGATCCTCCTTACGAGCACGACGTGCAGATGCGCGTCCCGGACGTAAGTAAAGCCCGCGAGATGCTTGGATTCGAAGCCACGACACCGCTCGAGGACGTGCTCGACGAGGTGATCCCCTGGATCCGCGAAGAGATCGCGGCGGCGCGCATCTGAATTTCCCGTTCGTGAGCGAGGAGACGCCCGCCCTGAGCGTCGTCATCCCCGTCTACAACGAGGGCGAGAACGTGGTCCCGACACTTCGCGGCGTCGTCGAGGCGACTCAAACGCGGCCGCTCGAGGTCCTGGTCGTCCACGACTTCGACGAGGACACCACCGTCCCCGTCGTGAAGCGGCTGCAGGCGGAGCTTCCGCAGGTGCGCCTGCACAAGAACACGCTCGGACGCGGGGCGCTCAACGCGATGAAGTCCGGGCTTCGCGCCGCGCGGGCTCCGTACGTGCTCATCACCATGGGCGACGGTTCCGACGACGCGACCGACATCGACCCGATGTACCGCCTGGCTCGCGAGGGAGCGGACGTCGTCGCCGGGTCGCGCTACATGCGGGGTGGGCGCCAGGTCGGCGGTCCCCTGCTCAAGCGGACGATGTCCCGGACTGCCGGGCTCTCCCTTCACTGGCTCGGCGGGCTGCCAATCCACGACGCGACGAGCAACTTCAGGCTTTACTCGAAGCGGCTCCTGAACCAGGTCACGATCGAGTCCCAGGGCGGCTTCGAGCTCGGCCTCGAGCTGACCGTCAAGGCTTACCGCCTCGGCATGCGCATCGCCGAGGTGCCCACGACATGGCGCGATCGGACCGCCGGAGCGAGCCGGTTTCGCCTATGGCAATGGCTTCCGCGCTACCTGCATTGGTATTGGCGCGGCATGGCCGGCAGGTTGGGAGGCAGAGGCTAAGATGGCGCGCGTGAAGCGCCTGATCTGCGGCTCTGCGGCCTTTGTGCTCGGGCTGGCGCCGCTCACCGTGTCGGCGACACCTTCGCCGGCTCCGAGCCTCGATTCGCTGCTCGCCGCGCCCCCGAGCGGGTTCACCGAGCTGACCTCATCGGCGTTTCATGGCCGCTTCACGGCTCACGACTATGCGACCAACGCCGACCCGACGAAGCAGGCCGAGATCGAGGCCACACTCAATCGCGACGGCTTTGTGGACGGCTTCGGGAAGACCTGGCTGAACACCCCGACGGAGCATGTGCTGATCGAGGCTGCCATCGCCTTCACCGGGGGCCGCGGGGCGAGGGATTGGCTGATCGCGTCCGAGGCGGGCGACAAGAACGATCCGACCTACAAGCACGCAGACTCGATGTCGGGCATCGACCCCTACTACGGCGAGCACATCGTGGATGCCTCGAACAAGACTTTCGGCGACGCCTTCTCCTTCGTCAAGGGCAACGACGTCTTCCTGATCCTTGTGGTGTCGACGAAAGACGACGCGCTGTCCCAGGCCATGTCGCAGACGAGGTCACAGCACGACTCCGCGCCGAAAGAAACGATTCCCTCATCGCAGTGGCCGGAGAACGCCACCAGCGGCGGGACCGGCAGCTCCGCGCTCGTCGGTCTGGGCGTCGGTTTCGGCATCTTGCTCGCGCTCGCGGTCGTCGTCGTCCTTGCGATCACGGCTCGGAGGCGGAGGGCGATGACCCCCGTGGGGTTGGCCGCCGGCGAACCAGCATCGTCGATCGAACCCGAATCGGGCGTGGAGGCGGAGGCGCCGGCGACCGGTGTGCAGCTCTCGCCTGACGGCAACTTCTGGTGGGACGGGCAGGCCTGGAGGGACGCCGCCCACGAGGCGCCGCCCTCAGCGCAGCGCTCGAGCGATGGCACATTCTGGTGGGATGGCAGGGCATGGCGCCCCGTTCCGCAGCCGTCGCCGGTCCCGCAGCCGCCGGTCGCCTGATTCCGCTCGGATCCGACTTGTCGGGCTGTTCGCTGTCGCGGCGATCGCTTTCAGCCCGCAGGCCGCGTCTGCCGCCCCGAGCCCCTCACCCTCGTTGAACACCATCCTGGCGGCCCCACCAGCCTCGGACTACGTGCAGGACACCGAGTCGTCGGGTTCGCCGCTTGGCGATTTCAGCGTGGCGGAGTACGTCAGCTTTCTGCAGCCCGAGAACCCGACGGACACCGAGGCGACCCTGAATCAAGACGGCTTCCTTAGCGGATTCGGCCGGAGCTGGACACAGCAGTCCACAAATCGCGGGTTGGTGGAGATCGTGATCGCGTTCCAAGGAGGCAGCGGCGCGCGGAAATGGCTGGCGAGCGCAGAGAAGGCTGACCACGGCGGCCAGTACTACGAGCGCGCGATCTCCGTGATCGGCATCAGCCCTTACTACGGAGTGCATTACGCGAACCCCGAGGAACCGGCTTACGCAGATGTCGTTTCCTTCATCAAGGGCAATGACTACTTCATCGTGGGATTCGTCTCGGATGCGGATGACCTCGGCGACTCCGCGGCCGCTCAGTCCAGAAGGCAGTTCGACTTTGCGCCCGCCGACTCCATCCGTCCGTCCCAGTGGCCTGAGAACGCACACAGCCTCTCGGCCGCGATCGACTCGGCAAAGCTGCCGGCGACGCTGGCGATCGCGATCTTGCTAATCGTTCTTGGCGCCGGCATCGCGCTGTTCATCAGGCGCCAGAACCGGCAGCCGGCCGCCGTCGCTGCCTCGCTCGTCCTGATGTCAGCCGACGGCTACTACTGGTGGGACGGCCAGGCATGGCGGGAAGCGTCCCGTTCCGTTCCCGGTGGTGCACAACGCTCGAGCGATGGCAAACTCTGGTGGGATGGGCGGGTCTGGCGACCGGTTCCTCAGTCTGCTGAAGAACCGCAGCCACCTGGCAGCTGACCGTTGAGGAGGCTTGCAGCCGGTATCGGCATCGCAGCGGCGGCGGTGGCAATGCACGTCTCGTCCGCCGTCGCGGCCGCGTCACCAACACCTTCGCCTTCGCTCCAAACAGTCCTGGTCGGTCCGACCGGGTCCGAGTTCGTGGAGGCGCCAAGCGGCCAACATGACGGGCCGATGAGCGCGGCCGAATACGCCGGCAACGATTCAACGACGCTCACAGAGCTCCAACACGACGGCTACGTGGTTGGCTTCGTGCGCACGTGGATCGATGAGTCCCGCAAGCATGTGCTCGTGGAGGCGGTGGTCGCGTTCGGCGGCCGGCGCGATGCCGCCAAGTGGCTCGCTAGCGTCAAGGCCCACACAGACGATCAGTTCTACGTCCACCCGATCTCCGTCGACGGCGTGGACTCGTACTTCGGGCGGCACTACGCCGACCCAACGCAGCCCGCGTACACAGACCTTGGCGTGTTCCTCAAAGGCAACGACTTCTTCTTCGTCGGCGTGAGCTCAGAGGCGGACGACCTGGGCGACGTCGCAGCCGCCCAGACTAAAAAACAGTACGACGCCGCGCCGCCGTACTCGATCGCCCCGTCTCAATGGCCGGAGAACGGCTCCCACAGCATGCTCAGCCTTGGCTCGGCAGCGCTCCCGATCGCCGTGGGCGCCGCGAGCGTCCTTGTCGTCGGCATCCTGGCCATGGTGTTGGCCACCATTCTTCTCGCGCGGAGGCGGCCCCGCACTGCGGCAGTCTCAGCCGCGACCGCCGGCGCTCTTCAGATGTCGGACGACGGACGCTACTGGTGGGACGGCCAGTCATGGCGTGACGCTTCTCGAGAGGTTCCGCCGGGGGCGATGCGGTCGACGGACGGCTATTACTGGTGGGACAGTCGAACCTGGCGTCCTGTTCCGCCGGCCGGCTCCTAGGGCCGGCTAACTGACCAGCGGCCGGTAGTTCCGCCTGTAGTACTCCCAGTACTCGCCCGACTTCAGCGGACGCCACCACTCCGGATGGTCCTGATACCAGCGCACGGTCCGCTGCAGGCCGTCCGCGAATGTGACTTGAGGCTCCCAACCCAACGCTGTGATGCGCGCGACGTCGAGCGCGTATCGATAGTCGTGGCCGGGCCGGTCGGCGACGAACTCGATGAGGCTCCGCGGCTTCGCCATGATCTCGAGCACCGCCTGCGCCACCTGAAGCCCGCTCGTCTCGGCGCCGGTGCCGATATTGAACACACTGCCGGACGGCGCCTCATGCAGCACCTGGTCGATGCCGCGGCAGTGATCGTCGACGAAGAGGTAGTCGCGGACCGCTGAGCCGTCGTTATAGAGCGGCAGGCGAAGGTCATCGATCGCGTTGGTGATGAGCACCGGGATCAGCTTCTCCGGGTACTGGAACGGGCCGTACGTGTTCGACCCCCTGGTCACCAGCAGAGGCAACCCGAAGCTTGCGGCGTACGCGTGGGCGATGTGCTCTCCCGCGGCCTTGCTGGCCGAGTAGGGACTACGCGGCCGAAACACGTCATCCTCCTCGGACCGGCCCTGACGCACCTCGCCGTAAACCTCATCGGTGCTGACGAGGAGAAACGCCTGGTGGTCATGCTTGCGAGCCGCTTCACAGAGAACCGCCGTCCCGCGCACGTCGGTCTCGATGAAAGCGAACGGATCCATCAGCGAGCGGTCGACGTGTGTCTCCGCCGCGAAGTTGACGATGGCGTCCGCCTGGGCGGCAAGGGAGTCGACCAGTTCGGCGTCGCAGATGTCGCCATGGACGAAGCGGTAGCCCGCCTGGCCTTCGAAGTCCACCAGGTTGGCCAGGTTTCCCGCGTATGTGAGCTTGTCGAGCACCGTGATCTCGACGTCGGACCGCGCGGCGCGCAGGTAGCGGACAAAGTGGGAACCAATGAATCCCGCGCCGCCCGCGATCAGGAGGCGCTTGAAGGAGCGGGTCACTTGATTGCGGGACCTGTTGTCCAGTCGTAGCCGATGGTTGGGTCGTCGTGTGGAATCCGGCCTTCGTCCTCGGGCGCGTAGACGTGCGAGGTGATGTAGAGGATGTGGCTGAGCTCCAAGGCCCGGCATCCATGCGCCACGCCGGGCGGGATCTTGAGGCAGGTGGGGTGGCCGTCGCCCATCAGGAACTCCATGAGCTGGCCTTTCGTCGAGGAGCCGCCACGGGTGTCGTACAGGGCGACCTTGAGGGCCCCGATGACGTACCACCAGTCCGTCTGGCGCTGATGGATGTGCCAGGCCTTGGTCACACCCGGATACATCATCGAGTGACTCCACTGCCCGAATTGGTCGAAGTGGTCGTCGGTCTCGCGGATCACCTCGCGAAAAAAGCCGCGCTCGTCGGCGTGCGTGACCAGCTCTTGCAAGACGACACCGTCGATGCTCATGCGTCCTTGTCCTTGTGGCCGCGATGCGCACGGATGAAATCGTTGACCGCGTAGTAGGCGTCGATGGACTCTCCGGCGTCACCCCAGAAACCGTCAAGCACGTCGTACTCCATGAGACCCTCGGTGAGGTACCAGTTGTTGACGTCGGTGATCTCCAACTCGCCTCGTCCCGAAGGTTTGAGCTCGGGCAGGACTCTCCATACCGTCGGGTCGTAGAAGTAGATGCCCGTGACAGCGAACTCACTGGGCGGTCGCTCGGGCTTCTCGATGATCCGCTCGATGCGCTGGTTGCCGTCAAACTGCGCCACGCCGAGATTGCGGAGATGTTCCTGGTCAGTCTCTTTCGACAGCACGACGCGGGCCCCGCGCTCCTGCCGGATGAACGCCTCGACGCACGGTCGGATCGACCGCTCGAAAACGTTGTCGGCGAGCAGGACAACGCAGCGATCGCCCGACACGAACTTCTCGGCCAGTCCCAACGCCTCGGCGATGCCACCCGCCTTCTCCTGGTAGGCGTACGACAGGCGGTCGATTCCGAACGACTGGCCGCTGCCAAGCAGCCGAAGGAACTCGCCCGCGTGCGTCCCTCCGGTCACGAGCATGATCTCGCCGACGCCCGAGGTGACGAGGGCCTCGATCGCATAGCTGATCATCGGACGGTCGTAGATCGGCAGCAGGTGCTTGTTCGTGATCCGCGTCAGAGGGTGCAGCCGGCTCCCAGTGCCCCCGGCCAAAATCACGCCCTTCAAACGACACCCTTCATCGCCCGGATTATCGTTCAGCGGATGGGGCTTCCTTCCGGCCCGGAGCCACGAACCGCCTTCTCGCCCGACGGTTTGTGGTGGTGGGACGGCAGCCAGTGGCGGCCCGCGGTCTCGCCCGACGGGATGTGGCGCTGGAACGGACGCGCATGGGAGCCGGCGCGACCGTTCGGGCCGGCGCGTGGCGGTGGGAGCAGCACCGCGGTGATCGTCACGGTCGCGGCATTCGGGGGCATCCTCGTTCTGGTCGGGATCATCACGCTGGTCGTCCTCTTGACGATGGGCAACCAGATCGCCAACGTCTTCTCCAACGTCGTGGCTGCGCTCAACGGGTCCTGACGGACTACTCGAAGCGCTTGAACCCGCCGTGACACACAAGTTCTTGTGGCAGACTGGCCGCTGCACAGCACATGGCGAGACCCGACAACTGGCCGCGAACGATCCTGCACGTCGATCTCGACGCCTTTTACACGTCCGTCCACCAGCGCGACGACGCCAAGCTGCGCGGCATGCCGGTCGCGGTCGCCGGTCGGTCGCGACGAGCCGTGATCATGGGCGCCTCCTACGAAGCAAGAGCCTACGGAGTCCAGTCGGCGATGCCCCTTCACGAGGCGATGCAGCTGTGCCCGCAGCTCACGGTCATCCCTCCGGATGGCGCCAGATACCGCGAGGCCAGCCGGGTCGTGCACGCGATCTTTCGCCGATTCACCTCACCCGAGCTGGTCGAGGGGATCGCCCTCGATGAGGCATACCTCGACGTAACCGCCCGTACCCGGCACGGCACCTCAACCGCCGAGGACGTGGCCCGGCGGATCAAGTTCCAGGTCCACACCGAGGTCGGACTGACGGCGTCGGTGGGCGCCGCCACCTCCAAGCTCGTGGCGAAGGTCGCCAGCGGCACTCGCAAGCCGGATGGTTTGGTCCTGGTTTTCCCTGGCACGGAGGCGGATTTCCTGGCGGCGCTGCCGGTCGGCGTGATCCCCGGCCTTGGCCCCAAGACCGAGGATCGCCTCCACGCAATGGGCCTACGCACTGTCGGCGCTCTTGCGGCTTATGAGACGCAGCGTTTGGTCCAGGCACTGGGGACGAACGGAGCTGTTCTGCAGCGCCTGGCGCAGGGGCGCGACCGCCAGCCGGTCGACGGCAGCCGGCCGGCGAAGACGATCTCGGCCGAAACGACCTTCGAGCAAGATGTCAGCGACCGCGGCCAGCTCGAGCATGCACTGCGCGACCTGACGGATCGCGTCACCGAAAGGCTCAAGACCGACGGGGTACGCGCGAGGACCGTTTACGTGAAGCTGAAGCTGCCGGACTTCAGGCTGGTGAGCCGCCAGGTGAGCCGGACGAGCCCGACCGACGACGTCGAGACGATCTTCCGCGCCGCGCGCTCGGCGCTCGAGAAGTCGCACGTGGAGTCGCGGCCGGTTCGGCTGATCGGGGTTGGGCTGTCCGGCCTCGAGCACCCGGAGCCTGACCTGCAGCTGACCCTCTTCGACTAGGCGCGGTTCGATCGACGATCGGTCGCGGCAGGGCGGCCAGCACGTCGCCGACCGCGATCCAGCCGAGGGTGGCGCGGGCGCGCGCGATCAGCGCGCGAAACACCATGGCCGTGGCGCGTGCGTCGTCCAGCGCGGCGTGCGCCGGTGTGACGTCGACTGCCAGCTCTGCGACGAGCCGCGCGAGTCCTGGTGTCTGGCCTTTCGGCAGGTCGAGCACCAGGCGAGCCAGCGCCGTCGTGTCGATGATCGGGTGCTCGAGCGGGCTTTCGAGGCCGCGACCGACCAGCCAGGTGTCGAACGCGTCGTGGCTGTGCTCGACCAGGACGGCGCCCTGGGCGAAGCGAAGGAAGGCGCGCCGCGCGTCTTTGAACTCGGGTGCGCCGATCAGCATCGCGCGGTCGATGTGATGGCGCTTGCGGGCGTAGGGATTGATGGGTGCCCGGCAGTCGACCAGGGTGTCGAAGAAGGAAAGCGTGCCTTCGAGCCGGAATCGCTCGGCGCCGATCTCGAGGACAAGAAACGGCGCATTGCCCGTGGTCTCCACGTCGAGGGCGACGAACTGAGCCTGGTCGAGCGGTGTCTGCGGACCGACCTCGGGCGCATCGACCGCGATCTCCTCCCAAGGCACGAGCGCAGCCGCGCCGCGAGGTTTGAGAAAGACTGGTTTCGACTTCATGACCGAGCCAGCGCGAGCGCACGCCGTGCCCAGGCGATCTCCTCTCCTGTGAGGGCTCGCAGCAAAAGCACCGCGGCCCCGTAGACGACTGCGCCTACGGCGATGGGAAGCGCCACCTCGAGCCCGTCGAGGCTGCTCAGGGGATAGATGGCGGCGCCCATGATGAGTCCGGCCAGGATGATTCGCCAGCTCAGTGAGAGGACTGCCACGCGCCCTACGTGCCGCGCAGTGAGCGTCCATGCCACCACGCCTAGTGTCAGCTCGGTCATCACGGTCGCCCAGCTCGCGCCCTGGTATCCGAAAAGCG
>Ga0209690_1000116_pt1 | contig 35697 bp, 31 predicted proteins | sample GraSoiAngelo_150_FD_186164 | JGI IMG/M metagenome (GOLD analysis project Ga0209690, IMG submission 186164) | Grasslands soil microbial communities from the Angelo Coastal Reserve, California, USA - 14_1009_09_40cm (SPAdes) (version 2) | ecosystem: Environmental > Terrestrial > Soil > Grasslands ... | reverse complement strand
ACCGATCACTATTCCGTTGCGGCGTGATCAACAGGCGCATTGGAATCATCGAAGACTCAACGAAACCGTGTTTTCGGAAAAATGCCTGGGCCACGTTTTCCGGGCGATCGGTCAGCAATGTGATGCGGAGAAAGTTTTTCTGTTTCGCGAAATCGATGGCGTACTGGAGAAGTTTCGAGCCGTAGCCCTTGCCCTGGTATTCCTTATGAATCACCAGGTCCTCCAACAGAATGACGAAGCCGCCTTCGGCCGTGCTGATTGTGAAAAGCAGATTGATCATTCCCACAATCGCGCCGTCGCGTCGCAGCACGAAGACGCGCCCGCGGCTCGGCTGTTCGAAAATGAGCCGCAAACCACGAAGCTGTTTGTCCTTGTCCGGCCGAAAATCGCTTTCCTGAGCGAACAATCCGCCCAGCATTTCCGACAGCTCGTCCAAGTCGGCCTCGGTCGCTGGTTCGATTACGATATGTTCGCTCATCGGTTTTATTGTTTATCTCAAAGTCGGACTCGGTGGCAATCTCCGAATCAAAGATCGACGGTTGCGGCGCGCGGCGCAATTGACAATGGCTTCCTCACTCCTAGTGTAACCGCTCTCAAATCGGGCCGGAGCTATTTCCCGGTTTTATGAAACGCACTTACCAGCCATCCAAGCGAACACGCAAACGTCAGCACGGCTTCCGTGCCCGGATGCGTACCAAAGGCGGGCGCGCAACCCTCGCACGCCGGCGACAGCGCGGTCGCAAACGCCTGCTCCCGAAAGGCGTCGAGCGACATTACGTCCGTCACACCCAGGCTTGATCGATTTTTCTGCTGATCGAAGTTCTGCTAAAATTGGTAATTGATAATCTAAAATTACGCCCACGGTGACTCGGGACTCCTCACACCCGCTCAAGCGCTAAAGCAACCCCTTGGCCAACACCGACGCACAGGCTCACCAAGGCGCGGGACTGCTGGTGCCTGCGCAAAGCGTAGGCTGCAGTCATCACTAAACGCGCGCCAGTAGCGCCAAGCGGATGTCCGAGCGCGATCGCGCCGCCGTTGCCGTTGACATGTTCAGCATCGTCGGGCAGTCCAAGGCTGCGCGTACACGCGAGTACCTGGGCCGCGAATGCTTCATTGATTTCGATACGGTCGAAGTCGTCGAGGCGCAGGCCGATTTTCGCTAGCAATTTGTTGATCGCTGGGACTGGTCCAATGCCCATGATTCGCGGCGCAACGCCTGCCGCTGCCATGCTGACAACGCGGGCCAACGGCTGTAATCCGTATTTCTCTAGCGCTGCTGCCGACGCGACCAAAAGAGCGCAAGCACCGTCATTTACCCCGGAGGCATTGCCTGCGGTAATGGTGCTGTCGGCGCCTAGCAGCGGCTTGAGTTTGGCTAGGTGCTCTGGCGTGATGTTGGGGCGCGGATGTTCGTCTTCACTGACCATGACTGTTTCATTGCCGTGCCGCACGGGCACTGGCGTTATCTCCTCTCCCAAGCAGCCTCGCGCCTGCGCGTGCGCAGTGCGCTGTTGGCTGCGCCAGGCGTATGCGTCCTGGCACGCGCGCGCAATGTGAAGCTCGCGCGCAAGATTGTCCGCGGTCTGCGTCATCGAATCGACGCCATAGCGCGCCTGCATCACCGCGTTAATGCAACGCCATCCGAGCGTACTGTCCTCCAGCTTTTGCTCGCGACTAAAAGCAACATCCGCCTTGGGGATGACGAGTGGCGCCCGTGACATGCTTTCGACACCACCAGCAATCACCAACTGTGCATCGCCGCCCGCGATTGCGCGAGCCGCGAGACCAACCGCTTCTAAGCCGGAAGCGCACAGTCGATTTACTGTCATCGCGGGAACTGTTGCCGGGAGGCCGCACAGCAGCGCGGCCATGCGAGCGACATTGCGATTGTCTTCACCGGCCTGATTGGCGCAACCGAGAATAACGTCATCCACAGCGCCCCAGTCGACGGCAGGATAATTGACAATCAACGACGTAAGTGGCGCCGCAGCCAAATCGTCGCAGCGCACCGCTGCCAGCCGTCCACCGTAGCGGCCAAACGGTGTTCGGGTTGCTGCCGCAATGAAAACATTAGCCATATGCGCTTCGGGAAACCAGCGGCTGCCAACCATTGCGTGCGATCGCGTGTTCAATCGCCTGACGAGCGCTATGCAAAGCAGGCAACATTTTCTTCCGTGCCACAGCATGCACGTCGTCGCTATAACGCATGCTGACGTTGAGGCCGCACACGGCCAGTCCTGTGGTGGAACGAATCGGAACGGCAATCGAGCACAGTCCCAACTCCAGTTCCTGGGAAACGAACGCGTAGCCTTGGCGGCGCACCTTGAGGATTTCCGCTTGAAGCGCGCGGATCTTATACGTGGTGTGCGCGGTAATCGGGTAGAACCTATTTTCGCGCAACCAGGCGCTGAGCTCGCTGTCCGATTTGTCCGCCAACAGGACCCGACCCATCGAGGTGGCAAATGCCGGCAACCGCGCGCCCACACCGAGCGCGACACTCATCAGGCGTCGGACTGCCACGCGAGCTACATAAATGATCTCAGTGCCATCCAACACCGACATTGAACACGACTCGCCTACCCGCTGCGACAACTGTTCCATCGCTTCATGCGCCAATTCAGTCAGGTCCAGCGAAGAAAGGTAGCTGTGGCCCAGCTCAAGCACTCGCGGTGTCAGAAAAAAGTGTCGGCCCTGCGCAGCTACATAGCCAAGGTGTCGCAGGGTCAACAAACTGCGCCGGGCAACCGCGCGCGACAAGCCGGTCTGCGCTGCAATTTCAGAAAGGGTGCAACGGGGTTGTTCGCGGTTGAACGCGCACAATACTTGCAAACCACGGGCCAACGATTGCATGTAATCAGGGCTCTCGGTGAACGAAACGCGGGAAACCATGGCGGGATTTCAATGATTGATTGACAGGGAAACCGTAATGGGATTTTATGTTGTGCGCAATGCGAATTAATGTTCGATTATCGAACCCAAGCCAAGCTCAGAATGACTTTCCCGTGATCAGCGAGCGCGACAGCGTTTTGCACAGCTGGTGTGTCCAGACTCAATGGCAGGCACCGACCATTGTCGGTGGACGTGCCGCGCACTTCTGGGACGCAAACGGCAATGATTATCTAGACATGAGCAGTCTAGCCGGATGTAGCAACTTGGGGCACCAGCATCCCACGGTTGTTGAAGCAATACGTGAGCAGGCTGAGCGTTTATGTTTTGTTACCTCCGCTTGGGGCGCGCAGCCGCGTGCAGAACTGGCGCAAGCGTTGCTCGAAAAGGCGGGCTTCAGGCACGGTCGGGTATTTTTCACTGTGACCGGCGCCGACGCGAACGAACAGGCAGTCAAGTTCGCGCGGCAAGCGCGGGGGCTTACGCAAGGCTGGGTAATCACTCGCGATCGGTCTTACCATGGCACGAGCTATGCCTGCATGGCGCTGTCCGGAGACGCGCGTACTCGTGATCAGGTCAATCCGGAGCGTTACGCGGTTGCGCGGGTCCCGCCCCCATATGTGTATCGCTGCCCGTTTGGTAGCGGCAACGAAATCGAGTGCGGCCAGCGTGCCGTCGCCGCCGTTGCTGAGGAGATCGACCGCAAAGGCGTGGAGTCGGTCGCGGCTGTTCTCATGGAACCCAATGCTGGGACCAATGGCATCGTCGCGCCGGACAATTACTGGCCGGGTCTACGTGAGCTTACACGTTCTCGGGGCGTATTCCTTATTGCTGATGAAGTGATGAGCGGTTTTGGTCGCTGCGGCGAGTGGTTCGCGTGGCAACGATACGGCGACGCCGGCAAACCCGATCTGATGACACTCGCGAAAGGGCTGACCGGTGCACATTTGCCGCTCGGGGCCGTGGTGGTGAACGAAAATGTCGCCCGGCATTTAGAAAACCAGATGCTGTTCACCGGCTTGACTTACTGTGGCCATCCCCTCGCTTGCGCCGCCGGAATAGCTGCGATCCGCGCTTACGAAGACGAAAAATTGATCGAGCGCTCACGCCGTCTGGGCGCTGCGATGTTCGGTGAATTAAAGCGGCTACATCAACGACATCGCTTGATCGGCGATGTGCGGGGTGGTCATGGTCTGTTCGCTGTCATTGAACTGGTCAGCGACCCAATCACTCGCGCACCGCTGGCACCCTGGCCACAGACGCCGCCGCAACTGACGGTCCTTGTGAAAAAGGCGCTCACGCACGGGGTATCTTTTGCGGTACGCGGGAACCTGATCATCCTGGCACCGCCGTTAGTAATTGAAGAACCCGAACTGACCGACGCTCTGGCATTGCTCGATCGCCTGCTTAGTGAACTGGAGTCCACATGAGTTTCAAACTGACTTACGCAACCATGTTCAACCCGCCGGCGGACGTGCACAGGCGATTTGACGCCGCGCTGGCTGAAGTCAATCGCTCTTTGGGCGCCACCCATGCCCTTTATATCAATGGCGAGGACCGCGACAGCGCCAGGCATGACACGCGGCGCAGTCCGATTGACCAGCGCCGGGTCCTCGGCCACTTCCCACTCGCCAGTGTCACTGATGCGAACGATGCGATGGCGGCCGCGCAAGCTGCCTTTCCAAGCTGGCGCGCAATACCGATGGTCGAGCGTGTGCGCCTGCTCAAGCGGGTCGCAACGCTGATGGAAGAACGCGTTTATCACATTGCTGCAGCTCTGACGCTGGAAGTGGGTAAGAACCGGATGGAAGCGCTCGGAGAGGTGCAGGAGACGGCGGACTTTTTCAATCTCTACGCTGATGATTTTGTCCGACAAAACGGCTTCGATCACGCTTTGCCCGATGACCCGCTACCGGGTTTCCGTTCGCACAATCGCAGCGTGATGAAGCCGTATGGCGTCTGGGTGGTCATCGCACCGTATAACTTTCCGTTTGCGCTCGCAGGCGGGCCCGTGGCGGCCGCTTTGATCACCGGTAACACAGTCGTGCTTAAGACAGCTAGCGATACGCCGTGGTCGGGCCGCCTGCTCGCAGATTGTTTACGTGATGCTGGCATTCCGCGCGGAGTTTTCAATTACCTCAATGGCGGCGGCAGTGTGGTTGGTGAGACCCTGCTGCAGCATGCGAACACCGCTGGAATCACGTTCACTGGATCGTTTGACGTCGGCATGCACATCTATCGCAGCATGGCCAACGGCGAGTATCCACGGCCCTGCGTCACTGAGATGGGGGGCAAAAACGCCTGTATCGTCACCGCGAATGCTGACCTCGAACGCGCCGCCGACGGGATCGTGCGTTCGGCGTATGGCTTGAGCGGACAAAAGTGCTCGGCGGTATCGCGAATCTACGTCGATGACAAAGTGGCTGACGCGTTGATCGAAAAGCTCCGGAAAAAAATCGCCGCAATTACCATTGGCGATCCCTCGCGGCAGGAAAACTGGCTTGGGCCGGTGACTACCGCCAACGCCCTGCAAAACTACCAGCGCTACAGTAAACAACTTACCGAAAGCGGCGGCCGCATTGTCTGTGGCGGCCAGCGTTTGACCGATGGTGGCCTGGCTCATGGCTATTTTGTCGCGCCGACTCTGGCGGAAGCGCCGGCAACGCATCCGTTGTTTGCCGAGGAAATGTTCGTGCCTATCGCCATGCTTTGTCGGGTGCGTGATCGCACGGAGGCAGTTCGGTTGGCCAATGATTCCCGATTCGGACTGACTGCCGGTTGCTACGGCAATGACGAAGATGCGGCCTACTTCTTCGACAACATTGAGGCGGGAGTCACTTACGTTAATCGTCCGCAGGGCGCCACGACCGGCGCGTGGCCTGGTTATCAGCCTTTCGGCGGCTGGAAAGGATCGGGTTCCTCGGGCAAGGGCATCGCCTCTTTCTATTATCTCGCGCAATACCAGCGCGAACAATCGCAGACAAAAGTGGAGTAGGCGATGCAGTTCGGCAGCTTACAAGAAGTCATCCATCAGTACATCCACAACGGTCAAAGCGTGGCGCTGGAAGGCTTCACCCATCTGATTCCGTTCGCCGCTGGGCACGAGATTTTGCGCCAAAAAAAACACGATCTCCATCTGATCCGGATGACGCCAGACCTTATCTACGATCAATTGATTGGCGCCGGCTGTGCGCGCGCCCTCACGTTTTCCTGGGGTGGCAATCCCGGCGTGGGTTCGCTGCACCGGCTGCGCGACGCGGTCGAGAATGACTGGCCACGACCATTGCGGATCCACGAACATTCGCACGCGGGGATGGCTGCGGCCTATACCGCAGGGGCAGCCCGGTTGCCCTTCGGAATGCTGCGCGGCTACGTCGGAACCGATCTTCCAGGCGTCAACCCGCAAGTGCGCGAAGTACGTTGCCCATACACAAATACGGCGATCGCTACGGTGCCGGCGATTAATCCAGATGTCACCGTATTGCACGCTCAGGCCGCTGATCGCCAGGGCAACATTCTCATCCGCGGCATTGTCGGTGCCCAAAAAGAGGCGGCGTTGGCGGCAAGCACGCTTATCGTCACGGTTGAAGAAATCGTCGAGTCCCTGGCAGCGCCAATGAATGCAACCGTTTTGCCGCACTGGGTCGTCACGGCGATTGCCGAGGTGCCTATGGGTGCTTACCCCTCTTATGCGCATGGTTACTACGCACGGGACAACGCTTTTTACCGGGCTTGGGATGAGATCGCGCGCGATCGCGAGCGATTCACGGAGTGGATCACTCGTCACGTGCTTTGTAGCCACAATCACGCGGAATTCCTAGACAGCTTGGCGGAGGCGGCATGAGTGTCCATTCCTCAGCAAATACATATACGCCGGACGAAATGATGACGATCGCGGCCGCGCGCTTGATATGGCCAGGTTGTGTTTGCTTCGTCGGCATCGGCGTGCCTTCCGCGGCAGCGAATCTTGCGCGGCTGACTCACGCCCCTGACATGGTACTGATCTACGAATCCGGCGGCATTGGCACTCACCCCCGGGTATTGCCGTTGTCCATCGGCGATGGCGAACTGGCTGAGACCGCGACCGCCGTGGTTTCGTTACCAGAAATTTTTTCCTATTGGCTACAGGCTGGTCGTATCGATGTCGGTTTTCTTGGCGCGGCGCAGATTGATCGCTTTGGTAATCTTAATACCACGGTGATCGGCGGCTACAGCAAACCGAAGACCCGGCTGCCAGGTGCCGGTGGTGCGCCGGAAATTGCCCTCCACGCCAAGCAAATCTTTGTGGTGCTGAAGCAATCGCCGCGAAGCTTTGTCGGGAAGCTGGATTTTTGCACTAGTGCGGGGTTTTTGAATGGAAATGGCGAGCGAGCACAGCGTGGCCTCCCCGGTGCGGGGCCGCAGGTGGTGATCACTGACATGGGCATTCTCAAGCCGGCGACTCGGTCGCAGGAGCTCACCCTGGTCGCCCGCTATGAGAATGTCAGTGTGGACAGGATCCGCGCGGCCACAGGCTGGCCCTTGGCTGTTGCCGATACAATTGACGTTGTCGCCGCGCCGACGGCGGAGGAGTTGCGCGTCCTTCGCGACCTGCATAAGCGAACGGCAATCGCCCATGCCGGCGATGCGCGTCGATCAAGAAAAATCCCACGGGCAGCAGCAGGCCAAGTTAACCTATGAACAAGAGTTCCGATCGCAATCCCGCCATCCGAACCGAGTTGCCCGGACCCAAAGCGCGGGCAATCCTGGCGCGCGATGCCAAGGTAGTGTCGCCCTCGTATCCGCGCGAGTACCCATTCGTGATGTCGCGTGGGCGCGGTGTCGAAGTCTGGGACGTTGACGGTAATCGGTTTCTGGATTTTGCTGCCGGCATTGCAGTCTGCAGCACTGGCCATTCACACCCACAGGTCGTTCAGGCTATCAAGGACGCAGCCGATGAGTTCCTGCACATTTCGCCTGATTTTTGCCATGAGAGGCAAGTCGCACTCGGCGAAAAAATCAACGCACTGTCGCCGATGGGCGAGCCGGTGCTTAGTTTTTTCTGTCAGTCGGGCACCGAAGCGGTGGAAGGCGCACTGAAGCTGGCGCGTTATGTCACTGGACGCTCGCGCTTCATCGGCTTTCTGGGTGGTTTTCACGGGCGCACGATGGGTTCCCTGGCTTTCACCGCCAGCAAGTGTACGCAGCAACAAGGTTTTTTCTCGACCATGCCGGGCGTCACGCATGTGCCATATCCGAATCCTTACCGGCCGCTGTTCGCAGGCGACGATCAAGGTTGGGCCGTCCTTAATTACATTGAGAACGTTTTATTCGTCAGCAACGTGCCGCCAAACGAAGTTGCTGCCGTCCTGGTCGAGCCGATTCAGTGCGAGAGCGGCTACGTCGTGCCGCCCGATGGATTTCTAGCCGGCTTGCGCCGGCTATGCGATCGCCACGGCATTCTGTTGATTCTCGATGAAGTACAGTCTGGACTGGGACGCAGCGGTAAGATGTTCGCCTGTCAGCACTGGAATGTGCAGCCCGACATCATGACCTTGGCCAAGGGTTTGGGCTCCGGCCTGCCGATCGGCTTGGTCGTGGCGAAAAAAAGCATCATGCAACAGTGGAAGCCCGGTGCGCACGCGAACACTTTCGGCGGTAATCCGCTATGCTGCGCGGCAGCACTGGTCACACTCGACCTGATCGAACGCGAATACGCCGCCAATGCCGAGAAAGTCGGCGCACATTTTATGAAACAGCTGCGCGAATTGCAATCGCGGCATTCGGTAATCGGCGATGTCCGTGGCAAGGGGCTAATGATCGGCATGGAGCTAGTCAGTGATCGAGCTAGTCGCGCACCGTGCCAAAAGTCGTGTCATGCCGTAATCACACGCGCATTTCATCGGGGTCTGCTCTTGCTACCCTGCGGGGAGAGCACCGTGCGCTTCATGCCGCCGCTGACCGTGTCGATCGCGCAGGTGGATGAGGCCATCACTTTGCTGGAGGCCGCCTTGGTCGACGCACTCGCTGATTAACGATGCGTCAGCACAAGATTTTGCTGGCTGGGCTGGTGTTACTCTCTCCGTTGCCGGTGCTGGCTGATCGGAAGCCGGTGTTGCAGCAAATTCAGCTGCCGCACAATTACTATTATCGTGAGATGTATTTGCCACAGCTGACGACTGGCCCATCGGCGCTGACGTTTTCGCCTGATGGCAAGGAGGTGGTCTACAGTATGGGTGGTTCGCTTTGGCGACAAACCATCGGCAGTGATCAGACGCAGGAACTCACCCACGCGGGAGGCTACGATTATCAGCCGGACTGGTCCCATGATGGCCGACACATTATATTCACGCGTTACCAGAACGACGCTCTTGAGTTGTGGCAGCTCGATCTGCAAACTCGCAAGGAGGTTGCGCTCACCTCGCACGGCGATGTCAATGTCGAGCCGCGATATTCGCCGGATGACCGCCACGTCGCATTCGTTTCCACCGCTGACAGCGGTCATTTCAACCTCTATGTCGGAGAGGTGGCCGGTGATCGCTTGATCAATCCGAGACGCTTGTTGCCCGAGCACACGAGTAACATCTATCGCTACTACTACGCGCCCACTGATCACGCGATCAACCCGTTATGGACGCCTGATGGTCAGCGCCTGCTGTTCGTGTCGAATCGCGAAGTGGCCTACGGTACTGGCGACATTTGGTCAGTGTCAATCAGCGCGCCCGAAGATTTGAAAAAAGTCTTTAGTGAAGAAACCGAGTGGCGTGCGCAGCCACAGGTCGCACCCGATGGCCGCCGGGTTCTGTTCAGCAGTTATCATGGCCGCCAGTGGCAACAGCTCTGGTTGACCACTATACAGGGTGCCTCGCCATTCCCGTTGACCTTTGGGGAGTTCGATCGTACCCAAGCACGATTTTCGCCCGATGGCAGCCACGTTGGCTACATCAGCAACGAAGAGGGCAATACGTCGCTCTGGGTTGAGGAGGTCGTTGGCGGCGCGCGAATTCGCATCAACGCCACGCAACGGCATTATTTAAGGGAGGTCGGCCACCTCAAGCTGAGTGTGCGAGATGAGCGTGGCAAGAGAGTGCCCGGGCGAGTGAGCGTACTTGCTGCCGACGGCCGCGCCTATGCACCAGATAATGCCTGGATGCATGCCGATGACGGCTTTGATCGCACCGTCCAGGCGTTCGAAAACCACTACTTCCACTGTCCGGGCGAATGTACGCTGACGCTACCGATTGGTGACGCGCGGTTGGAGGTGTCTCATGGCTTGGACTACGCCACTGCCGAGCAGCACGTCGCGATCACGACGGAAGACAATACGAGGACGGTCTCACTCAAGCCACTACGCTTGCCGGCTCAATACGGCCACTTCGCCAGCGCCGACCTGCATGTGCACATGAATTATGGTGGGCACTATCGAAACACGCCTCAGAATTTGGTCGAACAGGGTCGTGCCGAACACCTGGACACCATCTACAACCTGATCGTCAACAAGGAAGAGCGCATTCCGGACATCGCGCAGTTCACTACGCGGCCGTTGCGTAAAGACAACATGCTGCTGATGCAAGCACAGGAATTTCACAGCAGCTATTGGGGACATCTGGGCCTGCTGGATTTGGACGATCATTTTCTAACCCCCGATTTTTCGTCCTATCGGGAAAGTGCCTTCAGCAGCCCGTATCCGCACAATGGCGTGGTCGCTAGCCTGGCACACGCGCAACATGGTTTGGTCGGGTATGCACATCCGTTCGATGGCCCGGTTAATCCCGACAAAGATTTCGAACTCAGCAATAGTCTCCCGGCCGATGTTGCCCTGGGAAACACCGATTATTACGAACTGGTGGGTTTCTCTGATCACCGCTCCACAGCGGACGTCTGGTACCGCCTGCTCAATCTTGGTTTTCGCGTTCCAGCTGGCGCAGGTACCGATGCGATGGCGAACTACGCTTCGTTGCGTGGCCCGGTAGGCATGAATCGGGTATTCATCGCCATTGTGGGCGAGACCACGCCGGAAAAGCTGCACTCAGGTTTAAAGGAGGGTCGGACTTTCGTCAGTAACGGCGCCTTACTGGGCTTGCAAATCGATGGCAAGCATCCGGGCGACGCGATTACACTCGCCAAGCCGACGACGCTGCCTTACCAGGCATCTTTTCGTTCCATCGTGCCAATCGATCACTTTGAGCTGATCTTCAATGGTCGGGTGATCGCCAGTCATCGGCTTGACGGGGCGCGCACGCAGGCGGATGTCAGTGGCAACGTTGAGATTCCTGTCAGCGGCTGGCTGGTGCTGCGCGCCTGGAACGATCACGCCGATCCAAGGATACAAGACATCTATCCTTATGCCAGCACCAGCCCGATCTATGTAACGGTTGATCGGCAAGCGCCGAGCTCGCCTGATGATGCTGCCTATTTTGTGAGCTGGCTAGATCGCGTGATCGCCGGCGTAACGGCGCGGAGCGACTACAACAGCCCTCAGGAAAAGCAGGACACGCTGCAATACCTGAACGCGGCACGCACGATATTTCAAACACGAATAGAAGGAGTGCGCCCGACCGTGTTTCCGTAGTACGGAGGCGGTGCATTGTGAGTATCGCTATGGTCACCACGACAGTAACACATAACATCGGACCGCGACCGTTAATGTCTCAATTCCATTGGGGCCCGCGTAAAACGCCGTTGCCGGGTCGCAAACCGTTATTGACTGTGTCCGGGCGCTGCGGTGGGCTTACCCGGCTTACGCAATACTACGCGCCTACGTGAAATTTTTTTAGCCACGCGCCCCTTAGCTTATTGAGCGCTTCCAAGGGAATTAGTGTTTTCCAATCGAAGTGTGGCGCGGCAGGCACCGGCAGTCGCCTCGCAATCCGGTAGCTTCGCGCATCGGCAACGCATGAGTTTCTCGCCTGGAGTTGATGCTTGGTCGTACGATGCTCTGCGAGTCGCCGCTCGTCGTGACGCCGCTCGCGGATCTTACGATCGACAAGGACCTTAAAGCTATCCTCAACTCCAATTCGACCAATTAAGTGAAATTTCCCCGAATTCATTATTTTTTCTCTCGCGGTTCAATAGGAGGTGCGATGAAAAGTTTTCGCTTTTCGATCGTGTCTCCTATCCTGACCCAACAGATGCATCGGATACACTTCAAGATCTGGACGTCCCAGCTGTGGAAGTAGCGATAGTGAAGCAAGGCGTAAGCTCTTCCAGCCGGGCCAACATTACGTCTCCTGCATAATTTAGTCGTTGGCACCATCGCGTTGCGCCAGAGTTTGTCGGCAAGGCCTGCATCTATAGGCACAGCGCGCCGTTGATTGAGCCAACTCGGCGTTTATTGCGATCGCGGCTTGTAAGCTTGTTCCGCTCAGATTTGCGCCAGGATCGTCACCCAATAGCGAAGTTGGTTGACGTTCACAGTGGCGCGGCTCGAACTAAGAAAGAGTTCAACGCGCACTTCGACCCTTTCAGATTCATCGTCCCAGTCAGCCTCAACCGAATTGATTTGGACCGTGTAATCCGACGGCACTCCTCGTTTGGATACGCCTTGGGAAGCCACTGAAGCCGCAGCGATCGCCCGATAAAACTGCCCGCGCGTAAGGGTCGGGCCCACCAGGAAAGTCCATGTCGGGTTGACCGGATCGGGATCACCACTCGCGAGAATTTGGACGTTGGCTGCTCCGGTAACGGTAAACAGTCGATTCGCTCCGTCGGGCCCGGCGACGACTGCTTCCAGAATTTGTTCTCCACTCGTGGTTGTTTCAGGCATTGCGTCGTTTCCTTGTAGATTCGGGTTGGAGTGTCAGGCACTGGAAAAGGGCTGTCAATGCGTTCGCAGCACTCAGGGAGATTTCATTGCCGCGCATTTACACGCTGCTCCATCGTGGGCAACGGCCTGGACAAGATCGTAACGTTTAGCGACGATTCGCTTCAATCGCGTCGAGCATTTCGCGGGCTACGGGTTCGTTAGGCACAATCTGCAATGTCGCCCGCAGATGCGGTATCGCTTCGTCGTACCGGCCAAGTTTAACCAGAAGCATTCCGAGATTGCGATGGATTGCGGGCTGCTGCGGTTCGAGCGCAAGCGCTTCCTCATATTCGCGGATCGCTTCCTCATAACGACGCATCGCTTCTTCAGGGACTGTGGAAGCCGATTCGCTCAAATGGTTTGCGGTGATTGTCAATGCGTTTGCGAGATTGGTCCGGATTTTCGCGACTCCGGCGCTCCGGGCGGCGGACGGCTTCGCCTCTTTCAACTGCAACGCCTTGCGATACTCGGCGATTCCTTCGTCAAATCGCTCCAGCCGGCAATAAGCCAGGCCAAGCTGGTTATGAATATCGGCCAGCTCCGGCTTCAGTTCCGCCGCGCGACCGGCATGGTAAGCGGCCTCCGCGTACCTTTCCTGCTTGAAGCGGCGTTGTGCGATCTGAATGTGAGCCTGCCACGCATCGGGATTTTTGGAGAGATTATCCTGCCAAAGCCTCTCTTCATTGCGATAAATTTCCGCTCGGCTGAAGGCGTCTGTTCCCATTGCGCCAACCAGCAACGTAACAATGGCGGCAGTGGCAATTTTAGTTGGTTGTCGCTGGTTCCACACGTATGCTACGCCCGCGCTGAAAAGTGCAAGCAAGGAAACGTCCGCAAAATACTGGTGATGATCGGCGACGAGCGTGCCACTGCGGACGTAGGCCATTCGAACGAATCCGAGCGCCGGAAGAAGGGCGACGACGAAGCAGGCAACCGCAAAAAGAGCGCCGCGTGTCCCACGATTCCGCCAATGCCAGAGGCCAGCCAAGATGGCGATAAGGCCAATCAAAGGCAACCATTCCAGAACGCTCGGAGAATCGAATCGCCAGTTTGGGTAAATCGCCATCAATCGGACAGGGGCGAAGAGATGCCCAGCGTACCACCACATTGCCATTGCGGCGTTTACCAAGCGGCGAGATAGCGACCCGATAACAATCTCTTCTTCACCGATACCGCGGTTTTGAAACCACATTGTGACCAGGCCAAAAACGATCCCGATCAAGAAAAATGGCCAGGATCGTACGATGTCGCGTCGAAGGTTTTGAGTGGTCCGCCTTCCGGGCGATTTTTCCTCCCGCCACCAGGCGCAGAGAAGCAGGACGACGGGCAAAAACACGACTTGCGTTTTTGAGAGCAGCGCTAACGCGAAGAAAACCAGAGACGCGGCATAGGCAGTCGCCGAGTTACGCAGCTGCTTCTCGTCGAGCTCAAGAAAATAGAGGATCGACAACAACGCGAAGAACATCGACAGGAGATTTTTCAACTCGGAAATCCACGCCACTGATGCCACATGAACCGGATGGATCCCGAAGATGAGGCCGGCAAGCCAGGCACCGGGAATGTTCAGCCGCACCAACAACCGCCACACAAGCAACGCGTTTGCAGCTTGCAGAAGAACATTAACGGCGTGATAGCCGGTTGCGTTGCCAACAAAAAGATGATGCTCGGTCCAAAATACGGTATTGGTAACCGGGAAGTAATCTGCCGTTCTTCCACCTGACCAGATTTCTACCAAGCCCGAAAAGTTTTGCAGCAACGGGTTGCCGGTTATTAGAAGAAAATCGTCCCACACAAAATCTCCCCGAAGAGCCGGCAGGTAAACCAACACTACGGCGATGATGATTGCCGCAACGAGTGCCGGCTTCCGCCACACCATGGATTTCGTGGGTGCGACCCGTGCATGGCGTTGCACTAGCGGCTTCATGATCGATAAAACCAACTAACCACGAATCCGCCTCGGCGAAAACTGCTGGGGACAGACCGCCTTTACAACGCGCCGCATGATACACGTTGCCGAAGAGCGGGTAATACGGCAAAAGGTTTGTTCCTATGACTCATCGCTATTTCGAAGATCTAAAAGTCGGCGCTCGATTCGAATCAGATGTTTATGTCGTGACGGAAGCCGAGATTATCGAGTTTGCGCGCCGGTTTGATCCGCAGTCGTTTCATCTCGATCCAACGAAGGCGGCCCGAGGTATTTTCAAGGGTTTGATTGCGAGTGGTTGGTACACGGCTGCAATCACCATGCGTCTTTTTGTGCAAACATTGAACTTCGTTGAAGGCGCGATCGGGCTGGGTGTCGATGAATTGCGCTGGCCGAACCCGGTGCGCCCAGACGATGCACTGAGAGTGGAGACAGAAATTGTCGATCTTCGACTGTCGCGCTCGAAGCCGGGTTACGGAATCATTCGGCTGCGGAACGTGACCACAAATCAGCGCGGCGAAATTGTGCAGACCATGTTCGCAAACGCAATGGTGCCAGGGCGCGCGGCCTTCAGCGGTTGACCATCTGCATTGCCCAATCGGGGTAGCGCGCGCCCGCGACGGCTTCCTGTGGCGCGGCCTCCTCGATGCGCGCTAGGTCTTCGCTGGTAAGATCGACATTGAGCGCACCAATATTTTCCTGCAAATATTTGCGATGTTTGGTCCCAGGGATCGGGACGATGTCGTCGCCTTGCGCGAGAACCCAGGCGAGCGCAAGCTGCGCGGGCGTGCATTTTTTCTCGCGCGCAATTTCTTCGCCGCGTTTCACCAGGTCGAGATTGCGCTGGAAATTTTGGCCCTGAAATCGTGGCGAGGTGCGGCGGTAATCGTTCTCCGGCAGATCTTCGAAGCGCTTGATTTTCCCCGTTAGAAATCCGCGACCGAGCGGGCTGTATGGCACAAAACCAATGCCAAGCTCACGACACGCACCGACCACTTCCTTCTCGGGGTCGCGCGTCCAGAGTGAGTATTCCGATTGCAGTGCCGTGATGGGATGAATCGCGTGGGCGCGGCGGATCGTTTCCGCGCCAGCTTCCGAAAGGCCGAGGAAGCGCACTTTGCCTTTCTGAACCAGTTCCGCCATCGCACCAACGGTCTCTTCAATTGGTGTGTCCGGATCGACCCGATGCTGGTAATAAAGATCGATCACGTCCACTCCAAGCCGGCGGAGACTGCCCTCGCAAGCTTTGCTGACGTAATCTGGCTTACCGCTGATTCCGCGATACTCCGGCATGGCCGGGTCACGCAGAATTCCGAATTTTGTCGCGATGATGACCTGCTCGCGGTATCCTCTCAATGCCCGGCCGAGCAACTGTTCATTGGTGTACGGCCCGTACATGTCGGCGGTATCAAAAAATGTGATACCGAGCTCGAGCCCGCGATGGATCGTCGCGATTGATTCCTGATCGTCACGTTCACCGTAAAAATCCGACATTCCCATGCAGCCGAGACCGATGGCCGAGACAACCGGCCCGCCGCGTCCAAGTTTTCGTTGCTTCATTGCTTGCTAAGATTCGATTGTCAGTTTCATCGCGGTTGCGAAATCGTCAGGCAATGGTGCTTCAAAATTTTTCCATTCGCCGCTACCTAGATGGCGAAAACCCAATTTCCACGCATGCAACATTTGTCGCGGGAAATCCTTTGCCAAGCGCGACGCATAAACTTTATCGCCCAGCACCGGATGACCGAGATGGTGAAGATGCACACGAACCTGATGCGTGCGTCCGCTATGCAATCGGCATTCGATCAGGCTCGCCTTGTCCCCTGTGCGAATGACGCGGTATTCAGTTTTAGCTGCGCGACCACGTGGCGAAGCGACGCTCATGCGTTGTCGATGTGCCGGGTGTCGCCCGACTTTTTCTTCGATTACGCCTGTCTGTTTGCACAACTTCCCGGCGACGAGCGCGAGATAAATCTTTTCGACTATGCGCTCGGCAAACTGTCTCGACAATTCTCGATGCGTCGCATCATTTTTCGCGACGACAAGACAACCGCTGGTGTCTTTATCGAGACGATGCACGATGCCAGGTCGTTCCTTTCCGCCGATCCCGGATAACGTCGGGCAATGGCTGAGCAATGCGTTGACCAAAGTGTGCTCGCGATGACCGGCACCGGGATGAACGACGAGCCCGGCCGGTTTGTTGATGACGATGAGATCGTTGTCTTCGAAGAGAACGTCGAGCGGAATCGGTTCCGGCCGGGTCTCGATCTTTTCAGGCGGCGGTTCGGTGACTTCGATCTTATCACCGGTTCGCAGAAGTTGCCGTGGCCGAGTAGTGGCGCCGTTGAGGCGGACGAAGCCGATGCGGATTAGTTGCTGGATTCGGGAGCGAGAATGTTCTGGAAGTTCCCTTGCCAGAAACCGATCGAGACGGACTCGTGCATCCTCTTTTGGCACAATGAATTTCGACATTGCCGATTTGTCGCTTGCGGGTTTCAAGCTCGCCATCTCTTTGCTCTAAAATTCGTCAATGTTACAGTCCATTTCCATGTCGATTGAGGAGAGTTCGCCATGACCCAAGCCTGTCCGGCTTGCAGCACGGCCATTGATACGAGCACCTATGAGCCGCTTGCGCGGGTGATTTGTCCCAAGTGCGGCGAGAAAACGCGGGTGCAAAGAGCGTTTGATCAGTTCGAGGTCGTCGAGACGCTGGGCGTTGGCGGCATGGGCAGCGTTTACAAGGCGCGGGATACGCTCCTCGATCGGTTTGTGGCGCTGAAGCTCTTGCGCACAGATCTTAGCAGCGGAAAAGACCATCCTTCGAGATTCCAACATGAGGCGCGCATTGCCGCTTCGGTCAATCATCCCAACGTCATACGGGTCTTCTCATCCGGAACTGATCACGGGCAATTTTATGTGGTGATGGAGCTGGTCGATCATGGGAGCCTCGATGATCTCATCGAAAAACGGAAACAGTTGCCAGAGCAGCAGGTCCTTGAGTGCGGGATTCAAGTCGCAAGAGGGCTGCGTGCGGCCCACCAGCAAGGTCTTATCCATCGCGATGTAAAGCCGGCCAACATCTTGTTTGCTGACGAACACACCGCCAAGATCAGCGACTTCGGTCTGGCAGGCGTGGCAGGGGAAGGGTCCGAAGCCGGAGCTGAGATTTGGGGGACGCCATACTACGTCGCGCCGGAGCGATTGAGCAACGGGTCGGAAGATTTCTGCAGCGATATCTACAGTCTCGGTGCAACTCTTTTCCACGCCGTTGCGGGCAAGGCGCCTATCGAAGGCAACACAAATTCTGCCGCTGCACTGCTTGATTTAAAGAAACAGCCACTCCATTTGCGCGCCGTGGCGCCCGAAGTATCTGAGGCGACAGTCAGCATCATTCAACGCATGATCGCGCCGGATCCCGTGCAGCGTTTTTCTTCCTACAACGAATTAATTTCCCAGCTCGAGCGAGCGCAGCGCGCTCTGAAAGGCATCGACAATGTCGGTGGAATTCGCGGGCGCCGGCGCCGATGGTTTGCTCGCCTGCGAAATCAGTAGCGAAACTACTGCACCTTCGGCGAGCAAGTGCGTGGAGTTCGCCGCCTTCGCGTTGCTGCGGCGTGCCAAGAGAAATCTCGACCCACCTGGGCGGCGCATCATCGCCGCGCCAGAGTGAACGAAACTTGTCCGCGAGAGTCATATTTACACACGCCTTAGCCATAGTAGATTTTTCGGCGCGACTATTTTCGTCGTCATCCCATGGAACAAAGCCCGCCACCATTTCCTTCACCGGAAGAACTGAAAGCCAAGATCACGGAGTTCATGAAACAGAACTTCGGCGAGCGGGTTGCAGTCACGACTTTTGCGGAACCGGAGCCCCCCGTTGCCGCTGACGAAGAAAAACCGGAGAAGATCGAGCGTCGGGAATTCGAGTTCAATCTTCTTCCGCGGGACATCAAAGCGCATTTGGACCGATTCGTGATCAAGCAGGAAGAAGCGAAGAAAGTCCTTTCGATTGCGGTTTGCGACCATTACAACCACGCAAAGTATCTGCGCGCGCTGGAGAAAGAAGACCCGAGGCGCGCGGAAGAAACCGAATACATCAAGCAAAACGTAATCCTGGTCGGGCCGACCGGTGTCGGAAAAACGTATCTCATCAAGCACATTGCCGAGCTTATCAAAGTGCCGTTTGTAAAAGCCGACGCGACCAAGTTCAGCGAGACTGGCTACGTCGGCGGGGACGTCGAAGACCTGGTTCGCGAGCTGGTGCATAAGGCCGACGGCGACGTTAACCTCGCGCAGTTCGGTATCATTTACATCGACGAGATCGACAAGATCGCGTCAGCAGGAAATTTGATTGGGCGCGATGTGAGCGGGCGCGGCGTGCAGACGACGTTGCTGAAGTTAATGGAGGAAACCGAGGTGCCCGTGCGCAGCATGAACGATCTTCAGGCGCAGCTCCAGGCGGCGTTCGAGTTTCAACGCCGCGGGAAGGCGAAACGCGAGACAATCAACACGCGGCACATTCTTTTTGTAGTAAGCGGTGCGTTCGAAAAGTTGAAGGAGCAAGTCGCGCGTCGGGTGCGGCAGGGGCAGATCGGATTCCGAGCCGAGCCGGTTCAGGTGATGGACAACGAGCTCTTCCAGCATGTTACCACGCAGGATTTTGTGGAGTACGGGTTCGAGCCGGAGTTCATCGGGCGACTTCCGGTGCGAGTCGTGTGCGAAGATCTCGATGCGGACGATCTCTTCAAGATCATGAAATATTCCGAGGGCAGCTTGCTCCGGCAATATGAACGGGCGTTTTGCGCCTATGGCATCGAGATCAGCTTCGAAGATGAAGCGCTGCGCCTGCTGGCGGAAGCGGCTGCGCAGGAAAAAACCGGCGCGCGCGGATTGCTCACGGTATTTGAAAAATTATTCCGCGATTACAAATATTATCTGGCTGGCTCGGGTTTGAGCCAGTTGCGTGTCACGGCGGAGCTGGTGCGCGAACCGAGGCGCGTGCTGGACCGGTTGATGGTGGAGGGACACAAGCTGGAAGCGCAAACGCTCGAAGCCAGCCTGCATCAATTCGTCGAGAAATTCAGAGCCGACCATGGATTGGAAATTATTTTCGACGAGACAGCAGTGCCGCGTTTGGTTGAGCGCGCACAGGCTGAACGGATGAAGATGAGCGATCTTTGCGCTCACCTGTTCAAAGATTATCAATTCGGGCTGAGCCTGATCAAAAAGAACACCGGCCAAACGAGGTTTGTGATTAATGCAGAGGCGGTCGACGCTCCGGACAAATTTTTGAGCGAACTGGTCGTCCGATCGTATTATCCGGTCGCAGCGGCACAGAAAGCCTGATTGTTCATGAAGCGTTCGCTGATCACCACGCTGATAATCGGAGTCGCTGTCGCCCTCATCGTCGGGCTGTTGCACGCAACCAGGGCGATAGTCGGCCTTGAGACCGCTCTTGGGGCGCTTGTGTCTCACTACGGCAGTGCGACAAGAGTCGTCGGCGAGAAATGGCAGTACGTTTTCGTTTTGTTACTGGCGCTCGGTGTCGCGTGGCTGAGTTTAAACAGTCTCCCGCAAAATCGCACTCGGTTGTTGGTCGTTCTCTTATTGATCGAACTGCTCGGCCTGTCCTGGGTCTGCTCGCTTTACCGGGTATATTTTCAACCGCTGCCTTCCATTTTCGCGGTCGTGCTCGGATTAGTCGCTGCGGAAGGATGGATCGCCTTTTCGCAACGAGATCGCTCGCATTTGACGCGAACCTTTGCCAGGCACTTGTCGAACAAAGAACTTCGTCATCTCAGCGAGACTTCGTTCGATGCCCAGCCAAAAAGCTATGAAGTCAGCGTCGTGGCTTGCGACGTCGCCAACAAATATGCACTTGGTGAAGATTCTGAGCCTGCGATTTTCGCCAAAATCGTTGAAGCATTTATTCAGCAAGCGACCGACCGTCTCCTGGAAGCGGGCGCTTGTCTGCAAGCTGCTGATGGCGAGGGCGTGGTCGCGATTTTTGGATTTCCAGCTAGCAATGCCGGGCACGCCGAAAAAGCGGTGCGTGTCGCCCTCAGTTTAGTCGAGGACTTTCGCAAACGTGAGCAGAATGATGGAGAGCTTCGTGAAAACTGCGACATCCACGTGGGAATCAGTTCCGGTGGGATAATTGCCGCTTCGTTGAAAGATTCGGGGAAGCCACGCCTGTTAACAAGCGGCGAACCAATCGAGCTCGCCCGCAGGTTCTGTGCTGCAAACAATTTCTATGGATCGAACATTCTGATCGGCACACGCACTTTTGATCTGGCAAGCCAGGACATCGTCGCGCGGCCAATTGATTTTGTGAAGGGAATCAACGGGCAGGACCGACATGAAATTTACGAGCCACTTTGGCTGGCCGCTAAAGCCAAGCCGGAACTTATCGCGCGCCGCGATTTTTTCTGGGCGGGAGTGGTTCTCTATCGGGAGAAACGTTGGGCGGAAGCATACACGGAGTTTCAGAAGGCGCGCGGCTCGGATGAAGAGAACGATCCTCCGTTGCAGTTTTACTTGCGCCGGCTGGAGCCGCTTGTTCTTCATCTGATGGAAGCGCCGCCGGATTAAACCCGCGTCTGTTTTGAGAAAGACGGAGTATCCGGCAGCAATCCGGAATCTGATTACGCAGCTACGGCAAATGCCCGGAGTCGGACCTCGCTCTGCGGAGCGAATCGCGCTCTGGATGGTGCGGGCGCGGAACGATCAGCCGGAACAAATTGCGCGCGCTGTCATAGACACTCGCCAGTCAATTCGTTCCTGCAATCTTTGCGGATTTTTTGCCGCCGGCGAGATCTGCGAAATATGCGCGGACTCCTCGCGCTCAGCGGAGCTGCTCTGCGTCGTAGAACAGCCTACCGACATCCTCCCCCTAGAGAAAACCGGCGCCTTTCGCGGCCGATACCATTCTCTCGGCGGTAAAATTTCGCCGCTCGATCATGTGGGGCCAGAAGATTTGCGCATCAAAGAATTGATGGAGCGTGTCGATCAAGAAAAAATTTCCGAGGTCATTTTCGCGCTGCCCGCCGATGTCGAAGGCGAAGCGACCACAAATTACATTGTTGATCTTTTGAAGGGCAGACCAGTCACGCTCACGCGGATTGCGCGGGGCATCCCAGCCGGAGGCGGCTTGGAATCGGCTGATGAATTGACCCTCTCGGCCGCGCTCTCGGGTCGCACGAAACTGTAGGGGAAGCGGTTCGCTTCCCGGGAGGTCAACGGCGCCCCCTACAATTCCTTTTCAACGCTTTAACGTTGAATTACGTTTAGTTGAAAATGTCGTGCGCGAAAATTGATCCGGCATTGCACCAGGCGCAAAAGCCGTCCTGGATAAAGGTGCGGCTACCGTCGAATCCGGTTTTCTTTTCGACGAAAGCGCTCATTTCCGATCTGCGCTTGCACACGGTGTGCGAAAGCGCGCAATGCCCGAATCGCTGGGAATGCTGGAGCCAGGGCACGGCCACCTTCATGATCGCGGGTGACCGTTGCACGCGCGCCTGCGGATTTTGCGCCGTAACAACGGCGAAACCATTCGCACTTGAAGAAGACGAGCCGCAGCGCGTGGCCGAAGCTGTGCGTCGGATGAAATTAAGGCACGTCGTGATCACCGCGGTTGCGCGTGATGATCTCAAAGACGGCGGTGCCAATCATTTCGCATGCACCATCACTGCGATTCGGGAAATGGATCCTTCCGTGATTGTTGAAGTGCTGGTTCCCGATTTTCACGCCCAGGATTGGTGTATTCAGACCGTACTCGATGCCGGGCCGGACATTTACAATCACAACATGGAAACGGTGGAACGCCTCACGCCGCTGGTGCGCTCGCGCGCCAAATATCATACGTCCTTGCGAGTTTTGCGTCGGGCGAAGGACCTATCGCCCTGCGTTGTGACGAAGAGCGGAGTGATGCTCGGCCTCGGCGAAAAAGAGACGGAACTCTTCCAGACGATGGATGATTTGCGCGAGGTAGGCTGCGAAGTTCTCACAGTGGGCCAGTATCTGCGCCCGAGTCCGAAGCATCTGCCGGTTGTCGAATACATCACGCCCGAGCAGTTCGATTATTATGGCGACATCGCGCGCCAAAAAGGTTTTCTCCATGTCGCTTCGGGCCCGCTTGTCCGCAGCTCGTATCACGCGGCAGACTTTCATCCGGTCGTGCGCAGATGACGGAGGCGGCCCGGGAGCGGCTCGCTCAGATTCGTTTAAGAACCGCCGCGATTATCCCCGCGTACCGCGAAGAGAAACATATCAGCGACGTCGTACGCAGGACACGGCGGCAACTCGATCATGTGCTGGTCGTCGATGACGGCTCAGAAGATGCGACTGCACAGCGAGCGCGCGAAGCCGGCGCTGAAGCGATTATTCACAATCAAAACCGTGGCAAAGGCGAAGCGATCAAGACGGCATTGCGTCACTGGTTAGATCGACAATTTACTTACGTGATCATTCTCGATGCCGATGGCCAGCATCGTCCCGAGGAGATTGAGAGGTTCATCGCAGCAGCCGCATCCGCGGCAGGGCCTGCGCTTTTTCTCGGCAATCGCATGAACGATCTTACGGGGATGCCGTTTGTGCGGCGCGTTGTGAACCGTTACATGAGCAATCGGATTAGTGGGGCTTGCCGGCAAAAGATTCCCGACACGCAATGCGGCTTTCGCATGTTAGATCGACAATTGATTCCCGAGCTTCTTGGCGGCGGTGGAGACCGCTTCGATTACGAAACCGAAATGCTTATCATCGCCAGTCGCAAAGGCTATCGGATCGAATCAGTCCCGATCACCACGGTTTATTCCGATGAAGTTAGTAACATTCGTCCGCTGCGCGACGCCTTTCGCTTCTTCAAGTTGATGCGGCGATATTCGAAAGTGTAACAGCGTCGCTGCGAGTGCTCCAAATACCCCTCGGAGACGCACAGCGGGCGTCGCAGACTGATCGGTAATCGCAATTCCACAATTTTTTCACTGGACTGGCGGGTTCTCTCTGTCATGCTGCTCACTTCAAGCTAGTCAGGAGCGCCTATGAATTCGCGACATCTGTGCCAATTGATTGCAGTTAGAATCGCAGCGTTAACGGCGGTAATCGTCGGCTTCTCGTTAGCCCAAGCTTTCGCCGCACCAACCGAGGCCAAGGCGGTGGCCGTGAAAGGCAATGTGAAGAGTGGTCCTCCTGCGGCCCCGGTGTTGCCTCAGGTTCAACAAGGAAGCAACATCCACGTCGGCCACGCAGTTAATACCGCGGAGGTGAGCGAATTGCTGATGTCGCCATTTCAGGGTTCTGCAGTCCGAGTGCTTGAAAAAAGTTCGGTGATCCTCCAGGAAGCGGATTTGCAGAAGAGCGGTGAAAAAGTCATCGGCCGGAAAGCAGTTCTGGAGCTTAAAAAGGGGACCGGGCAGGTGATAGTGGACCCGCGACAGAAGACGGATATTAAAATTACCACTCCACAGTGTGTCGCCGCGGCGCGCGGAACAGTTTACCAGACTGCCGTGGTTGATAAGGAGACGACCGTTACCATCGTTTTGCGCGGTGAAGTGGTTGTGACCTGCGAGGATTCAAAAGGGCGGCACGAGACAGTAGTGAAAGCCGGGATGAAATTGACGACCAGAAAGAAGCGGGGCGAGGGAGGCAAAGAGGTCCTCGGGCCCAACGAGCCGGGACCGGGGGATTGTGTCAGTATCTTGGAGCCGGCAACCAAAGCCGAGCTTGCCGGCCTCGCCGACCTGGAAAACGTATTCGGTGGACCAACTACTGCTGCGGTCCCCTTTCCTACAGACATCCAAACCCCAATTGAAGAATTGCTCAATCCGAAGGACATCTCAGGCGGCCCGATCGTGGCTTCGCCTGAGCAACCATAGCCTGAGGAACGGCCGGCGTGGCAGGGCTCGGAGCTGCCTCCGTTTACTTAGCTCGCGAAACGTGAACAGCGTCCCAAGGCTCTGGCGAAGGTCTGCTCAGTTGCTCGCGGCAAATTTCTGAATAATGACTCGCGCAATGGTCGGCGGGTTCCATTTCTAAGTACTGCTCGAACCCGACCAGCGCCCGCTTGAAGTCGCCGGCAACATATGCGGAGAAGGCGTCCTCATAAACGCGTACTATATCAGGGATAGACTCGCCCGGCTGCAATTCCCGTATCAACCCGCACACAGCTGTCGCTGCTTGTTTTCCAACCAGGCGGAAATGACCGAGTGTGCGGCATAAAAATTGGTCGCCTGCCAGTGCTCGTGCCTTCTCTCCCACTGCGATGTCGACGTGCCAATATTTGGTTAAGCCCTCGATGCGCGAGGCGACGTTCACCGCGTCACCGAGCACGGTGAATTCCATTCGCTGTGGAGCTCCAACATTCCCTACCAACACTTCACCGTGTTCCAATCCAATCCCAATTTTATGCGTGGACAGGTTCTCTGCCTGCCACTTCTGATTCAATTGCGCCAATGCCACGCGCATATCGAGCGCTGCCCGTAAGGCGAGGCGAGCGTCGTTTTCCAGTCCGGTGCTAATTGCGTCGCCCCAGACCGCCATGATCGCGTCGCCGATGAACTTATGCAGCGTACCGCCGTGGCGGTTCACACAGGCGACCATCTCGGTGAAATATTCGTTGAGTTGGGCGATGAATACTTTCTCCTCGGCTGATTCACTCCATGTCGTAAAGCCTCGAATATCCGAGAACAGAATCGTCACCGGCTTGCGGACTCCGCCGCGTTTAACCTCGTCGGGGTTCTTCATGACTTGCTCGAGAACCGCTGGAGCGAGGTAGGAAGAGAAAGCGTTCCTGATTTTTCTTTTTGCCTGTTGCTCCTGCAAAAGTCGGCGGCCTCCGCTGCCTAGTTGTAGCGCCACGAACCCGAGCACCGGTACACCAAGCGGCAGCCACAGATTTCCCTTGATAAACAAGAAGTACATTGCCGCTAGCGTGGCCACGACCACAGCCGAAAGCACCGCGGCGGCCCGCGGAAAATCCAGATGCTCAAAAATCCGCACAGTTGCATAGGCGGCGAGCAGCCAGCCGATCCAGATTATCCAGGCGTTTCCGATTCGCAGATAATCCTGGCGCAAGATGTTGTCGAGCACGTTCATGAAGACCAATGGAACCAGACTACGCTCGTTTAACGGGCTCGGTCCGATCTCGGAAGACCCCGTAGATGTGAGCGTGACAACGAGCAGTTTTCCATTCAGGTCGGGCAGACTTCCCACGGGTTCGTTGCGATACTTCCGCCCCAACTCATCATGCAGGTTCGCGTAGCTCCCATTTAAGAAACCATCCTCTTCGTAGCGATAGTTGATCCAGAATTCGCCCTCGCGATTTATCGGGATTCTGCGAGTTACCTGCGGGCTTTCTAGATAAATAGCGTCGCCGAGGACAATTCGAAGCTGTTGAGGTTGGAGTTTCCAAAACTGCATCAACGATTGCAGCGGCAGACTCGGATAAAAATGATCGCCGATTTTTAACACCAGCGGCACTTTGCGCCGTACGCCGTCTAGCGCAGGTACCGAATCGGCGAACCCAAAAAAGCAAACTTTTCGCAATGCCTCTACCGGAATAAGCGCCGATTCATGGTCCGGCACGGCGTTGCCCCCTTCGACGCGGGTCAAGGGTTGTGTCAGGCCAAAATTCACGCCCCGAACAGAATGCTCGCTTTGTGATGCGGTAGTTGATGCAGCCAGAATCACTGGCGCGCCGAGCATCCCGATACCTTGAATGAACGCCTCGTCATTAATCCCATCTTCTTCCGAGAAAAGGATGTCCCAGGTCACCGCGGCTGGCTGTATCGCAGAGAGAAACCCGAGAAGTTCGCCATGAAAAACGCGTGCAAACGGCCAGCGCCCGAACTTCGTTTGAGTGGTGTCATCGATTCCGACAAAGAACAAACGCGAGTCGGCATGCTGACCAGATGAATATCGCAGTCTGGTCAAGTAATCGAGCAGGGAAAATTCGAAGCGCTTCGCTGGAGCCGTTTGGGCTGCGGCCAGACAGACCGCCAGCCAAACAATGGGCGCATAAAGTGAATAACTGCGCCACCAATTCCCAATGAACAACCGACCTCGCACAGCACACACCATAAAATCATTACGACGGAGGACAAGCCTGTCACCGCGCCCCACGGGCTTTCTCTAGCGATAAGATGGGCAGTCGCAATTCCGCCCTGGCAGCGGAACCACGATTCTAGCAAAGTGCCGCACCACAAGGTTTGGGAGGGGGCTATTGCTGGTCACGGCTTTTTTGCCGGCAGAGGTTTGGAGCTTTTGAGGATTTCTGATTCCGGGGTGAGCTTGGCCGGTTTGCCGCTGAAAATGATGCGGTTCGGTTTTTCCGCGAGCGCTTCCACGAGCGCTTTCGCGTACGTGCTGACCACCTTCAAATTCAAGAGAACCACGTGCAGCTGTTTCATTTGTTCCTGAAGCTGCTTGTCAGTTGTGCTGAGGAATGTGTCAGCCGTGCCCAACACCTTGTCTGCATCTTTTGACATGCCCTCGAGGTTTTTGACCACATTCTGTAAATTGTCCACGTCCAACTTTAGCGAATCGGCCAATGGCCCGAGCTTCGGCGTGAATTCGTTGAGATCTCTTTTCAAACCGGTGACTGTCACATTTAAATTATCGAGCAACTTGTTTGCATTCTCGAACAGTGGGCCGGCTGCTGCGGTGATCTGTTCAAGACCGTACGCCGGATGGCCTTCGATCGCTGCGTTGTTTGCCAGTGTCTGACCTCCCGGTGTGCCTGCCGAAAGGGCCACAAATTTTGGTGAGAGCATTGTATCGGAGCTGAGCGTGGCCGTGACATCTGTGGGCAGTGGAGGAATCCCTTCGTCCAAACTGACCGTCACCCGCACGGCATCCTTTTTGTTTGCGCTCGCTTCACGCTCTTTTGCGGTGAGGTGGCGCATCGCGATCACGCGTCCCGCCGGCGCGCCGGCATAGCGCACTTCGGAATGGATTTTAATTCCAGTCACATCTTCATAGTTAATCTGCAAAGTGCGCTTTGGTTTTTTCAAACGATAGCCAGACAACGCAAAAGTGAGCGCCGCGAGCAGGACGACGCTGCACGCGATCACGAACAAGGCGACGAGGTAATCGGACAGATTGCGCTTCATGGATGCTTGTGATGAAAACGGAACCGCGCGCCGAAAAACGGGCGGGGCCGGACATGTTGATGATCTTTATGCTCTTCCTGTGAAAGGTTCAACGGAATCGGACCGTCGGCCTTCCCGTGGATAAATTGCTGCACTTCCGGATTTGAACTGTTCCGAATTTCATCTGGCGTGCCTTGCGCCACAATCGACCCGTGGCCGAGCATAATCATCCGCGTGGCGATGCGAAAGGCGCTAGTCATATCATGTGATACAACCACTGCGGTCATGTGGCTGCCTTTAGTCAAATTCAGTGTTAGCTCGTCGACGACGGCGGTCATGATTGGATCGAGCCCCGAGGTCGGTTCATCGCTGAATAGCAACTCGGGATCGAGAGCAAGCGCACGCGCAAGTCCCACCCGCTTTTTCATCCCGCCACTAATTTCATCTGGCTTAAGATCTTCAAAGCCGGTCAGCCCAACCATCTCAAGCTTTTGTTTCACGATTTGTTCGATTTCGTCGGGCGACTTGTCGGTGTGTTGCACCAGTGGCAGGGCAACATTCTCGCCCACTGTGAGCGACGCGAGTAGCGCGCCGGATTGGAATAGCATCCCGAAGCGCAGCCGCACTCGTTCAATTTCACGTTCGGTCATTCCTGTAACTTCTTCTCCAAAAAGTTTCACCGATCCTGAAGTCGGTTTCATGGAGCCGATCATGTGCCGAAGCAGAGTGCTCTTGCCACAACCGCTGCCGCCCATGATAACCAGCGTCTCGCCTCGATGGACATTGAATGAGATACCGTCGAGCACCGCGCGATCCCCGAATCGCCGGACGAGATGTTCTACCTCGATGATAGTTTCTCCGTTTGCATTCATGCGCTGAAAAAGAAGATCCCCGTTAATACCGCGTTCGTCACCAGCATCGCCAGCAATGCTTGCACAACCGAAGCCGTTGTGGATTGGCCGACACCTTCGGCGCCGCCTTCCACATTTAGCCCGGCGTTGCACGCTATCGTGATCACGATCCACGCAAACACGACGCTCTTGATCATTCCCGAATATAAATCCCACGTATCCGCGCTTTCCAGCGCGCGCATCACATAGCCGGCGGTATTGAAATCGAGGGCAAAACGACAGACCGCCCAGCCGCCCAGGATGCCGATGTAATTGCCAAAGATGGTCAGCGCCGGCAGCATGACGAGCATGGCCAGAAAACGCGGCACCACCAGATACTGGACCGGGTTGATGGCCATTACTTCAAGCGCTTCGATCTCCTCGGACACTTTCATCGTTCCCAACTCCGCTGCCACGGCAGAGCCGCTCCGGCCAATCACGATGACCGCAATTAAGACAGGCCCCATCTCGCGCAGGAGCGTGATCATCACCAGATCGGGAATGTACATTTCTGCGCCGAGACTCTGGAGCGAATGGGCAGCCTGCATGGCCAGCGTCACGCCCACACTAAACGCCGTTAGCGCCACCATCGGCGCCGCGCGCACGCCGATGAACACCATTTGCCGGAAGATCGGCGCGATTTTAAAAAATTGCCCGCTAAACGGCGCGATCAAAATCCAGTAGAGAAGGCTGAGATTAAGCTGGAGATAGTTTTTCAAAACGTCGCAGTTGCGGACGCGCAGAATGACAGGCCGATTGGTATGACGAAAGCCGAAAGTTCGACGTCTTGGGTTATGTGCAACGCGCGATTAAAGAGGGTGCCTGGCGGATTAGGCGGGCGGATCATTTGAGTGAATATGAGCGTGGCTGCTCTTTCAAAGCCCTAAAGGACGCTCCTGAAATCCAACCCCTAGTCACCGAAGATCACCTGCGCCGCATTTCTCCCTGGCGCCATTGACACGCCGGGTCCGGGGTGACTACCAGAACTATACAGGTACACATTAGGGACCGGGGTTTTGTATTGACCGAGCTCGGGAATCGGGCGCAGCGAACCGTTTTGATACGGGAGAAACGCGCCGTGTCCGAGCGTGCCTCGAACGGCGCTGATGATCCTGCGCGAGATGTCAACGGGGGAGTGGGCTACGCGTTTGAGAATTTTGGTCTTCAAGTCGGGAATGTAGGTGGCAGTAATGAGGTCAATGAGGTAATCAGCGTACGGTTCGCGCGCCTCGTCCCAAGTGCGTCCCGGAACTCTGCCGGTTGCGTCACCGGTAATAACATAGGGGACACTCAAGACCACGAATTTCATCAGCGCTTTGCCGGCTGGTGCGCGACCGGGGTCTATAGCGGAGTCATTCCAACTCACGATCATCGGTGCCGAAGGCAGTGCACCACCGCGACATTGTAGATAGACCCGTGCGAAGAAGTCGAGCGACGGTTCGGTAAGATGAACATGCGCGGATTGGCGCGCAGCGGGTCCGGCTTTGTAGTGGATAGGGCTCTCCAGCGCGACGAACATGACAAAAACTGAATCGCCCCACTCGTATTCCTCCATCTTATCGACGATTTCTCGTCCCACCATCCCGGCACCGAGCAGGTCCATAACGAGGTGCCCTGGGTCCACATTCGAGACGACCAGCTCACCGACCGGAATCTCCGCGCCACTTGCCAGGCGTACGGCAGTGGCACGTTTTGCATTGCCCAGAATTTTCTCGACAAGCACGTTCGTGCGGATTTCTCCGCCATGCGCTTGAAGATGTTCAGCGAGAGCGAGCGTAACGCGGTTCATCCCGCCTTTGACTAGATTGTTGCCGACGTGTTGTAAGACGGAAGCAAAGAGCCAACTGAGCTCCGCGCCACCGGCGTCGTCGGGCGAGGTGCCGAGAAAAGTGGCAAAGGAGCCGAACAGGGTTTTGGTCGCCTCTGCTTCAAGCGTCTGGTTCGCCCACGATCTTACACTCTGCATGCTAAACCGATAGGCTTCCATGCCCGCAGGCGATGCGGCGAAGTCCGCTGCTGCTACCGGGAATGAAGGAGGCGGTGAAAACATGCTCGCAGTGATCGCGTCCCTTTGCGCGAGGAAGCGTTTCATCAAGACACGCCATGTCTCGGCGTCCTTGCGGGAGTAGTAGGCAATGTCCCCGACTGTCTTTCCAATGTCCCGATGGACGCTGATGATGTCGCCGTTAGGAAAAGCATGCGAGAAAGGAATCTCTGGTTCGATAAGTTCGTAGCGATCGAGCAAACCCAGTTCGTGCGGGACCGGTGAAAGGTTTGCCAGTTGATATCCGCTGGCGTGAATGTCCGACCAAAACCCAGGCAGGGTTTCCTCTTCGGTGACGGTCATGCCGCCAACCGTGTGATATTGCTCAAGGACGAGAACCTTCAGCCCCGCCCTGGCGAGATAACAGGCGCACGTGAGGCCATTGTGCCCTGCGCCGATGACAATGGCGTGTTGAGGATTCGGCATGCTCAAGACACAACAACGATCTCGGGCGCCGCGAAGCGACTCACGTTCGGCGCAATTAAAATACAGTAGAGCAGACGGAGATTAAGCTGGAGACAGTTTTTCACTTGCCCTTTGAGCGCGCAGAATGCCAAGGTGTGCGCGTTTACGAAAGCCGAAAGTTTAGCGCGCTGATTACAAACTCGACTGCAGACTGAGGATCGACCCAGGACGCAATGGCTCAAAGCGAAATAGACTCTATCCGCGCGCTGCTGAGTTCTAAACCGCGACCTAGTGGATGGCCTGAGCGGCGAAAACGCCTCGACGATGTCGGTTCTGTCTGGCCCGTAGCCGACGACGTGAAGCTCGCTACAGTCGATGTTAGCGGCATGCCGGGGGAATGGTCGATCGCTCCGGGCAGCGATCCTTCCCGCGTTCTGATGTTTTTTCATGGCGGTGGTTATTGCTCCGGCTCAATCGTGAGTCATCGTCGCCTGGTGACTGAGGCGGGCCGAGCGGCCGGAGCGCAGACTCTGGCGGTCGCCTATCGACTAGCGCCCGAGGATCCGTTCCCCGCAGCATACGACGACGCGTTGACGGCGTGGCGTTTTCTGCGGGACCAGGGCATTCCGGCTGCGCGCATCGCGATCGGTGGCGACAGCGCGGGTGCTGGACTCGCAGTTGCATTAATCGGCCGGCTCCGCGATGCACATGAGGAGCTTCCGGGTTGCGCGTGGCTAATTTCGCCTTGGACGGACCTCACGATGTCAGGTTCGACGCTTACCAGCAAGGACACCGTCGATCCCCTCATCCACAAGGAGTATCTGAATGAATTGGCCGACGCGTATTTGCCCGCGGGAACGAATAGGAAGGACCCGCGTGTTTCTCCTCTTTACGCCGATCTCAGGAGCTTTTCTCCAATATTAGTCCAGGTAGGTTCTGCCGAGACGTTGCTCGATGACGCTGCTCGCTTCGCGGCCGTAGCTGGTGCAGCCAATGTCGCGGTAACTCTGGAAGTCTGGCCGCACATGATCCATGCGTGGCCTCTATGGAATGCTCATCTGGAGCCCGGTCGCCGCGCACTCGTTGGGGCAGGTGCATTTATGCGGAGACATCTTACCTAGTTCTGCCACTCCGCGAGCCGGTGTCGCGGACTCTTCGGGAGAGTCCCTTCGATTTACCATCAAACATGCGACAAGCGGCTACAACAATCCGCGCTTGCGCAAATCGCCGAGGTTTCCGCCGGAGGAGCGTTCGACCAGGTCGATGGTGAATTTAAGCAAGCAAACCTCCCACGCATCGTCCACACCTTGGATGATGGCACTAAGTGGTTCGCTTGCGCTTTCCACGCGGCGTTTCGTCCGATTAATGACCGCATCGATCGAATCGCGAAGCGTCTGCTCGCTCAGATCGGTTTTGCGGAATTGAAAACCGTAACGAAGCACCGCGATGTTCCGAGCGTGTTCGCGCAGTTGATCGACGTATCGCTCCGCTTTCTCGCCGAAACCCTCCAGCAGCAGCCGGCAATAGTGTTCGGGTGTGAGAATCTGCGGGCGCTCGGCGTGAATTTTTCCGTTGCGGATCCGTACCTGATCGACCCGGTCCATCAGCTCGGAAATCAGATAAAAATTAAAGCTGGTGCTGCCGAACGTCGCAATCTGACGCTCGGGTGCAAGAATCACCTGCGTGTTTTCGATCGCGTAATCGAAATCGTCCCTGGTCATTGTCGATCCACTAAATTAGCTCTACAGCATCGGAAGTTCAAAAACGAATGCCGGCCTCCGGGCGACACGGTACGCCAGATTTTGCCACAGCGCCGAGCTTCGCCGAGCGAGGCGCCTCTAGCGTCCAGCTTTTGCTATTGACCCTGCGGTTGCTGGCCTTCGCTCTGCTGGGATTGAAACAGCGAGAGATATTCGCCGTAGCCTTCTGTTTTTAATTTTTCCACTGGAATAAAACGCAGCGCGGCGGAGTTGACACAGTAGCGCTCGCCGGTCGGCGCGGGGCCGTCCTGAAAAACGTGGCCGAGATGGGAATCGCTTGATTTTGCGCGAACCTCAGTGCGCTCCATTCCAAAAGAGGAATCCCGTTTTTCCGCCACCTTGCCCTTTGAAATCGGCTTGGTGAAACTGGGCCAGCCCGTGCCGCTGTCGAATTTATCAAGTGAACTGAAGAGCGGTTCGCCGGTAATTACGTCGACATAAATTCCGGGCTGATGATTATCCCAGTAGGCGTTGTGAAACGCCGTCTCCGTGCCGCCCTCACGCGTCACATGATACTGGTCCTTGGTTAATTGCCTTTGCAACTCGGCGTCGCTGGGAACTGGTTTTGTAGGATTCATCACCTCGGCTTCTTTCTTTTGCACCTGAGCATAGCCGAACAGGAGCGAGCCCACAATTACAACAAGTGTGCCGGCCAAACCAAGCCACAGAGTTTTATGCGAATGTTTGTAAGTTAATTGCATGCTGTTCATCCCTGATTGCTCCCCTGAGATCGCTCCCTTAAGCAGTAGTTCACTTTACGCGCAACAGCCTTTTCCGGCAGATGCGCAACGCTTCCTCCTTAAATCGGATTCGCAGACAAGACGCAAAATGGCCGGGCGCAGCCTGCGTTCGGGCCAGTTGTCTCACGAATGCGCTCCGGCCCGAATTTTGCTAGTCAATATCCTGTCGTCCAGCCTCGGGCACGCGGATGTAGCGACGCAGGGCAACTAATCCAATTGGCGCGACTGACGCCGCCAGAGCAAAGATTAGCCACATCGTTCCGGAATGCCGCGGCCCGTGTGCGGGACAAAAGGCAGCCAGCAACCATCCTCCGGTTCCAACAAGCAGTTTCCCGATAAGAAACGGAATGTACGATAGCGCGCCATACGACGCTTCTTGACCCTTTGGAGCAATCGCGGCCGCATATTCGTAAACCCGCGGCGAGTAGAAAGCTTCGCCAATTGAAAAGATCGATATGTAGATCGCGATCATCATGTAGTAGGGGTGAATGCTTCCCTTCACTCCCAGATAACCGTGACCGATCCAGTGCCCAATGAAGCCTTGGGCCGATCGTTGAAACCAAGGAGGCGGTAAGGCCATGACAAAAACAGAAGCCGCGCAAATCGCTCCTCCTACGATCACCATTCGGTAGGCCGAATATTTTTGCGTGAGCGCGCCAATGATTGGCACCAGAATGATGATGAGAATGTAATTGATATTCGAGAGGTGACCGATCGGCGCGCCGTTCCCCAGCTCGCGGATACCGAATTTGGGAAACACGTAGTCCATTTGCAGGAAGATCAGCTTCAGAAATCCGATCAAGAGAAGAAAAGCGAGAAGCCGATAGAAACCGGATTGGCCGAGGAGGCGCTTGAACAGCGCGACCGTGTCGGTGGCACTGCCGCGTACGGTCAACCAAATGCGCTCCCAAAACGGACCTGAGGTGTACCGCACTGGCTCCGCATTGAACCGGACGCCTTCATCTGTCGCTTCAGCACCTCTGCGCAGAAAATAAATCGTTGGAAAAAGCAGCACCTCAAAGCCGAGGCTCACGAGGAAAAGCGTGCGATAAGTCGTTATGTGCAATCCAAAGAGATTTAAATAGCCATACTCGCCTAAGGAATGGCGCACGTAGTCGAAAACGCTGCCAGCAATCAGGTAGCCGACGTTCATGACCATGTAAATGATCGAAAAGGAAATCGAGCGTTGTAGTGTCGTAGAATAGCGTCGCGTTGCTGCGATGAGCACCGGCGTACCGAGTGCCTCGCCGATCACTAAAGGAAACAAGCCGCCGGCGAGCGCCAGCCATGGTATCGTCGTGAACACCATCACGGCGCGCGCTGCGAGGCAGATACTGACGCCAACGAAAAAAGTTCGGCGAAGGCCCAGCGCGTCGGTCACCGAGCCAGCTAAGAGCGTGAACACGGTCATCGCCGGTGCCCATATCCAGCCAACCAAAGCTCCCGCTGTTTGATCGTTGAACCCAAGATCCGATGACAGCCATAAGATCAGCGTCTTGTTTGTGATCGAGTAGGCCGAGATAATCAGCAGCTTGATGAGAAACGTAAGCCACAACTCGCGTTGAGCTCCCTTCAGCACGGTGAATTTCGCGAGGAAACCGCGCAGTCCTGTGGTCGCTAGTGGAGCGACGCTGTCTTCCGGCACGAGTGTCTCTTTGAGTGCTTCTGCCACGGTCTTGAACGTCAGCTATAGCATGTTCGCGATAAATTCGCTCGCGTCGAATGGCGCGAAATCGTCGAGCTTTTCACCGGTGCCGACAAAGCGCGTTGGAATTTTGAGTTCATCCTGGATCGCAACAACGATTCCGCCCTTGCCGCTGCCATCGAGTTTGGTGACGATCAGGCCGCTGAGCCCAATGGCGCTCTGAAACTCGCGCGCCTGGCTGAGCGCGTTGCTGCCAGTGGTTGCATCGACCACGAGCAGCGTCTCGTGCGGCGCATCCGAATCGAATTTGCTGAGCGTGCGTTTCATCTTTTGCAGCTCGGCCATGAGATTCGTTTTGGTGTGTTGACGACCGGCCGTATCGCAAAGTAAAAAGTCGATCTTATTCTTCGAGGCAGATTGGTAGGCGTCGTAACAAAGCGCAGCCGGGTCGGCACCGTACTGACCGCTGACCATCTCTGCCCCGAGTCTTTTGGCCCAAACGCCAAGCTGCTCGATCGCAGCGGCGCGAAA